>Ga0207021_1059_pt3 | contig 28796 bp, 25 predicted proteins | sample Alteio_BWMinCont_49_FD_153496 | JGI IMG/M metagenome (GOLD analysis project Ga0207021, IMG submission 153496) | Enriched cells from forest soil in Barre Woods Harvard Forest LTER site, Petersham, Massachusetts, United States -... | ecosystem: Environmental > Terrestrial > Soil > Temperate forest >... | reverse complement strand
ATGAGCGGATATGGAAATGGCTGGCGGGCAAGGACAAGCTGACTCCGCCGGATATGTTGAAGTTGCAAACGGAGGTGTATTCGGAGCTCGATCAGGAACTCGCGCAGCGGTTCGCCTACGCGATCGACCATGCGAAGAAGACGGACGCCCGATTGCGGCAGGCGGCTGATCTGATGCGGTCGTGGGATGGAGTGCTGGGGGTGAACTCGGTTCCGGCGGCGATTGTAGAAGCGGCCACTGGGGCCTTCTGGCAGATGCTGCTGAAACCGAAGATTGGCGACGACTGGAAGCTCTACCACTGGCCGGAGAGCGGCTTCGCGCGCGAGGAACTGGTGATGCACGCACCCGCCGGATGGCTGCCGCAGCAGTATGCGACATGGGATGATTTTCTGACCGACGTAGTGCGGCAGGGGCTGGAGGCGGATCATGCGCCGCTCGATCTCGCCAAGTGGCGGTACGGGCAGGAGCATACGGTGGACCTGGAACATCCGCTCTACGAGTTGTTGCCGTGGTTCAAGGGCTGGACAGGGACGGGCGCGCTGCCGCAGTCCGGCGACAAGACCACGGTGAAGCAGGTCACCGGTACTCTCGGGCCGTCGCAGCGGTTGACGGTTGACTGGGAGGACGTGGATCAGGCGACGGAAAATATCGTGATGGGCGAGTCGGGCGATCCGTTGAGCGCGTATTACCGCGACCAGTGGCCGTACTGGTATGGAGGCACGACCTTCGCACTCCCCTTCAGCGACGCTGCCGTAGCGGCGCAGACTTCGCACACGCTGCAGCTCGTGCCGTGAGGCTTCCAGACTGCTCACCATCGAAAGCAGCCGGTCACGCGAGACGGCGGCGGTGGTCACTCATCCTCGCGTCGGTCGGGATCGCGGTTCTGCCTCTGGCGTGGCGGGGCACTTCTTGCGGACATGATTTCGATTTTCACCTGGAGTCGTGGATGGAGGTGCTGCGGCAGTGGCACCAGGGCGTGGTGTATCCGCACTGGGCAGCATCGGCGAATTATGGCGCGGGCGAGCCGCGATTTGTCTTTTATCCGCCGCTGTCGTGGATGCTGGGAGCGCTCCTGAGCCTGGTAATGCCATGGATCAGGGTTCCGCTGGTCTTTACCATGATCGCGTTTGCGGCGATGGGCGCGAGCTTCTTCACAATGGCGCGCGAGCGGATGCCAGAGGACAGTGCCGCGCTGGCGGCGTGCCTGTACATAGTTAACCCTTATGTGCTGTTCGTGGCCTACGAGCGGGCGGCCTATGGTGAACTGTTGGCCGGGGCGTGGATGCCGCTGCTGGTGCTGTTTGCGCTACGCGTGAAGCCAGCGATGCTGGAATTGGCGGTGGTCGTGGCGGGGTTGTGGCTCACGAATGCTCCGGCAGCGGTGATGGGATGTTACGCGCTGGCAGTGATGGTGGCTGTGGCGGCAACTGTGGAGCGACGCTGGATATTGATCGGCCGGGCGGCGGGCGGAACAGGACTGGGACTGGGGCTGGCGGGGTTCTACCTGGTTCCGGCGATTTATGAGCAGCGCTGGGTGGAGATCCAGCGGGCGGTGGCTCAGGGAATGCGGGTCGAAGACAGCTTTCTGTTCGGACATACGGGCGAGGCTTTTCACGATCAGGTGTTGCGAACGGCGTCATGGATTGCGGTGGTGCTGCTGGCGGCGACGGCGATCGCGGCGGCGTTGTCGTATCGGGCGCGCAAGCGTGACTTGTGGGGACCGCTGACTGCATTGGGCGTCGTGATTGCGTTTCTGCTGCTTCCCTTCTCCGATGTGGTCTGGCGGCACACGCCGGAGATTGCGTTTCTGCAGTTTCCGTGGAGGTGGCTGCTGGTGCTGAGCCTGATTCTGGCTGCACTGACGGGGTTGGCGCTGCGGGGCGACATGGCGACGCGGCGGGCAGTTCTGGCGCGGGTGGCTGCGGTGGTTGTGGTGGCGGGGTGTGTGTCGGGCGTGGCGTGGGTATATTTCTGGCAGCCGTGCGATGAAGAGGACAATGTGCGGGCGCAGCTGGCGACTTTTCGCGGCGAAGGGTTTGAAGGGACAGATGAGTACACGGCGTCTCCGGCGGACAATGGCGACATACAGCGAGAGCTCCCGAAGATTCGGGTGCTGCGAAGCGCGGGCGGCGATAAGGCGGACAGTTCGGTTGCACAGAATCCGGAGTGGCAGATAGGCGGTGCGGATTTGCAACCGTCCGAGATACAGATTCAGCACTGGGATGTAGAACGGATGAGATCGACGGTACACTCAGGCGTGGGCTTTGCTGTGCTGCGGGTGATGGATTATCCGGCGTGGCGGGTAAGGGTGAACGGCGCACCGGTAAGCGCGAGGCCGCGGCGCGAGGATGGGCTGATGGTGATCCCTGTCGGAGCGGGGATGTCGGAAATCGAGGTACGGTATGGGGCGACGCGGGATGTCTGGCTGGGTCGCTTCCTTTCGCTGATAGCAGTAGTCTTATGGATTGGGCTGGCTGCGTTTCGACGCCGTCAGCAGGTATCATGATGCGAATGCAGGCTGAAGTTCAGGTGAAAGAGATTTTGCATGCAGGCGCGGAGCTGACTGACCGGGCCCTTGAGCGGCTGCTGCCTCATGGCGAAGAGCTTCCTTCGTCGATCCATCACGCGATGCGGCACAGCACGTTTGCGGGCGGGAAGCGGCTAAGGCCGATCCTGGCGATGGAAGCGGCGCGCATGATTGGGCGGGGCGAACTGCCGGCGGGAGTGGAAGATCTCGGCGCGGCGATCGAGATGCTGCACACCTATTCGCTGATCCACGATGATCTGCCGGCACTGGACAACGATGACCTGCGGCGCGGCAAGCCTACGTGCCATGTGGTGTTCGGTGAGGCGATTGCGATTCTTGCCGGGGACGCACTGCAGACGCTCGCGTACCGGACGCTGGCTGGACTTCGCTGTCCGGCTCCGGCGACCGTCGAGATTATTCGGCTGGTCGCTGAGGCGACGGGCACGGTGGAGGGCATGATCGGCGGGCAGGTACTCGATCTCGAAGGCGAACACTCGAAGCCTACGGCGGAAAGCGTGGATGCGATTCACCGCGCGAAGACGGGGGCGCTGATTCGCGCGAGCCTGGTTGGGGGCGGCGTGTACGCGGGGGGGAACTCGGAAGATGCTCGCCGGTTGACGGACTTCGGACGCAGGGCGGGATTGGCGTTCCAGATCATGGACGATGTGCTGGACATGACGCAGGACTCGGAGCAGCTGGGCAAGACGGCGGGCAAGGACCTGGCCAGCGAAAAGGCGACGTGGCCGGCGGTCTTCGGCATCGACGCCTCACGCGCACAGGCGAGCAAGCTGATCCTGGAGGCGTTCGAGCATCTAGCGCCTTATGGGGACGCCGCGGAGGGGTTGAAGGCTGTGGCTCGGTATCTGGTGGAAAGAACGCATTAGCAGCGGGGATTAGGAACAGGGATTAGGGATTAGAAGGTGGAGTTTTGGCTACTCAAGAGATGGGATTGACCGAAGAAGATGTGCTGACGGCGCTGCGCGATGTTTACGATCCGGAGCTGCCGGTGAACATTGTAGATCTGGGGCTGGTGTACCGCGTGGCGGTAGCGCCCGATCCCGATGCGCCGGGTATGGTTCCGCGGCAGAAGGTCGAGATCGACATCACGATGACGTCGAGGGGATGTCCGTCGCACGAGCGGATCATCGAGCAGGTGCGGAACCGGCTTGCGGGCCTGCGGGAAATCAGCGCGACGGCGGTAAACCTGGTGTGGGAGCCGGCGTGGCATCCCGAGCGCACCAGTGCGGCGGCACGCCAGCAGCTGGGAATCGAGTAGCTACACGCCGGTCAGGGTCTGGCGCAGCTTGTTGCCCTTCTCGGCCACGTCCTCGACAAACTCTTCGGCGCGCACCAGCATGTCCTTCGCGGAATGCAGGTAGCCTGGGATTCCCTTCCACAATTCTCGCGCGACATCGGGATTTTCAAGCAGGGCAACGGCAGCTCCGCCTGCAGCTACGGCGAGAGCGGCTTTCCGCCTGCCGGTAAAGAGCAGCCAGGCGCTGACAATCAGCGATCCGGCGGCGAAGGCGCGTGTCCAGGGAACTTCGGGGAGAGAATCGGGGAGTCGGACTTCGATTTGTTTGGGCATTTTCATGAGCTTCATTTGTGTGTCCAGTGCAACTTACTAGTGTGATGCAAATCAGTCGAGATCGAAGTCGCGGAGGGGCTTGCTCTCGTCGGGAGATTCCTTGGCTTTGCGCAGGGCTTCGGCGAATTTCTTGGCAAGAACGTCGTCCTTGTTCTTTTCGGCGTCGACAGACTGGCGGAAGAGGCTTTCGCGGCGCTCGTCCTGGTCACGCATGTGGCGCGCAGCGGTTTCGAAATCTTCAAAGGTGCGCTTGCGCGGCGCGGGGGTATGGGCAATGACAGCGGCGGTGGCGACATCGATTTTTAGAGTGGCGCCGCATTCGGGGCAGGCAACTTCGAGGGTTGGAGCTTGTTTGGGACTCATCATGCAAACCGTTCTTCGCAGCGCGTGTCTGGAGTGACTCACGGCTGACGATAAGAACCAATTCTAATCCGATTTGCGGATGGATACCTCCAAGCGCTGGAGCAAAGAAGCTTGCGGCAGAAAGCGCGGAGCTGTCGTGGCGACCTTTTGCCTCGCATGGATTCTTCACTTCGCTACGCTGCGTTCAGAATGACAAACCCCTACACGCCTACTCTAAATGCGTTACAGGAAGATCGCTTTGTGGCCGGGGCACTCCTGCGCGGCCTGCTCGATGAGCTGAGGGACGAGTGAGTCGCCGTAGCGGGCGAGGAAGGCGGCGGCTCCGATGATGCGCTCCTGGGGGTGATTGTCAGGAAAGAGGTTGAGATAGAGCGCGTCAATATGACGGCGGAGACTTGTCTCGGTCTGGAGCTGATAGTTCGCGGCAAGGCGGCGCAGACGGTTCATCTGGTAGCGCATTTTCGACGCCGACACATCGGCTGAGCGGCCCAGACCGGGGTCGAGCGCGTGCATCCACTGGGTGAGGCTGGTGAGTTCCTCGTCAAGGGCGTTGCCCGCGGAAGCCAGCTTGCGCTTGCCTTCGATGGGCATGGAACGCGCACCAAGGCGCTGGGCCAATTCGTCGGGATGTACCGCGAGGATGTCGTCGAGTGCCAGCTCGTGCCGGGCGAGGATGGTGGCGACGGAAGGCTCGATGAGAGTGGCGCTGAGGCGCGGGATGACGGGCGTGGTGCGGCCAAGGATCGCGTCGTAGAGCACCTGAGATTGCGCGAAATAGGCGATCTCGGCGGGGCCTCCGATGTAGGCGGCGGTGGGCAGGAGGAAGTCCTGAAAAACGGGGCGCAGCAAGGCATTGGGACTGATGCGCTCGGGGGCGGAATCGAGGATGGCGAGCAGCTCCGGCGTGGAGAAGGATTTTTTGCCGGTAGTCCAATTCCCGTTCTCGCGTTTGAGCGCGAGGTGCTCGTTCTTGCGCTTGAGGGCGAGGCGCGCCCCGGTTTCGTCGTCGAGGAGAAAGATCAGGCTCGACGAAGGGGCGACCAGAACCTGGGCGTGATAGCCGCGGATTTCCAGCAATTTGTTGCGCTCGAGGAGCGCGGATTCGAGTTCGGCGGCGTGCTCGATGGCATGGCGCAGGACCGGCGCTCCGAGCGCGTGGTAGCGGCGGTCGGCGGCGTCGATGAGGATGAGTCCGTCGTCAGAGAATATGGTTGCGAGCAGCTTCCCGAAGGCCTGGGCGAAGGTTGCGTCGGGTGTGGAGGCCGCTTCGAGGGTGTCCAGGATGGGGCTGGGACCGAGCAATTCAGCTGCCTGGGCGAGCACCGGAGCAATGTTAGGACCGAGCGGGAGGTTGCCGACGGGCTGGCGGCTATCCGCATGAGCCACGTGCAGCTTGCGCAGCTCGTGGCGCGAGGGGAGGGTAACGTGGTCGGCCTCTTCGAGGTCGTGGTCCTCGGTCGCGAGCCAGAAGATGGGGACCGCACCGGTATCTTTTGCTTTGCGAATCGCCGTCGCGGCCTTGAAGAGGGTGAAGAGGGGTCCGCCGAAGAGGGTGACCTGCTGGCCGGTGACGACGGCGGGGGCTCCCTGGCGCAGACGAGCGATATTGGCTAGCGTTGCCGCGCTCGCGCCGAAGCCGCGGTTCTGCTCTTCCAGCAGATCGGCGACGGCGGAACGCAAGGCCGGGTCCTGTCCTGGGGTGGTCCACTTTTGCGAATAGGGGCTGAAGGGGAAAAAGGGCGTGAGCGGCTCGCGGCTCTCCGCGTAATCGAGGAAAAGGCGGCTGAGCCGGGGGAGGATCGAGATGGGATAACACTCAGTGTGCACGGGCCTTGGCTCTCTCCTCCAGAAAATTCAGTTTCTCATGCGGGAGGCCCGTTTCGGCTGCTTCCCTGCTGGTCTGTCCGATTTCAGCGCTGCCGGTTTGCGCAGGGCTTCAACAAGCGCCTGCGCGTTCTGTACGGGCAGAGCGCCGAGAGCGTGTACGGCCAGCGAACGGTAAATGTCCGCAAGCATCGGATGCGCTTGGAGGGCCTGAAGATGCAGGCGAATTGTCCCGGCGTCTCCCCGGGCAAACGGGCCGCTGAAACTGCGATCGGGACCGCGGGCGAAAACGTTCTTCGCGGTGGCCCGGGCGAGCGACTCGACCCAGCGGGCGGCGGTTTTGCTGTCGAGTCCAGCGAGGCGAGCGGTTTCGATGGCGGCGGTGAGCTCAGAGACGACGAGCGGCGAAGCGAGGGTTCCGGCAGCGTGGTAAAGGGCCTTGTTCTCCGAGGTGATGTCGAAGGGCTTGCCACCAAGCTTGCGGACGAGAGAGTGCAGCGTCCTCCGAGTCGCAGGGTTGGCTGTCTCGACTGCGAAGAGCACGCCATCGAGCGGGACAGCATTGCAGGTGGGGAAGGTCATCGCGGGATGCGCGGAGGCGACGGCGGCTCCGGCGCGGCGGGCGGTTTCGAGAGCGTCGACGGTAAGGGCGCCGCTGGAGTGGACGACGATCTGATCGTCGAGGCTGGAATGGCAGCTGGCGATCTGGGCGGCCTCGTCTGAGATGGAAGAATCGGGCACGCAGAGCCAGAGGATGCGAGCATCGAGAGCGGCCTTTGTCCAGAGGACGGTGGGATAGGGCGACGAGCGCTTTCGTCTGCGCACGACGATTTCGCGCAGAGGAACTCTGGCGCGGTTGAGCGCGGCCACGAGCGAGGAGCCCCAGTTGCCGAGGCCGATCACGGCGACGTCGATTCGATTTGCATGCTTCACACAATCGCCTCTCACCCGGATGGTAACGTAAAGAAAAACCTTAATTGAGGAGAGGCATGGCGAAGAAGAAAGATAAGAAAGCGGCAACGGGCGCGGCAGTGGTGAAGGGGAAACTCAAAATCAAAGAGGGCAAGGCGGCCGAGGTCGTCTCATCGGAGCTGGCCTTGGCGGTTCCGCTGTTCAAGGTGTTTACAGATCAAGTATTGGAGCCGGGCGCCGAGAAGCCGGTGCGCAGGGACGTCATCCGGCATAACGGGTCGGTGGTGATCCTGGCGGTAGATGATTCGAAGCGCAAGAAGGATCCATTGATCGTAATCGAGCGGCAGTATCGTCATGCGGCGGGGCAGTATTTGTACGAGGTTCCTGCGGGCAAGATGGATGAGGGTGAGGATCGTCTGGCTGCGGCCAAACGGGAGCTGATCGAGGAGACTGGGTTTCGCGCGAAAAAATGGTCGAAGCTGACACGGTACTTCGCGAGTCCCGGATTTCTAGGCGAGTGGATGCAGGTATTCGTAGCCGAAGGGCTAACCGCAGGCGAGGCGCAACCGGAGCCGGACGAGAATCTAGAGATCTACCTGGTGCCGCTGTCGGAGGTTCTGCGGCTGGTCGATGCGGGAGAGATTCGCGATGGCAAAACGCTCGTCTCCGTAATGCTTTACGCACGATTGAGGAATGCAAAACGGTAAGGAGCAGCGCTGTTTGCCCTCAAGACAGTAAAACCGCCTTGCGAATGGCAGAAAACCAAAGCGCTCTGCGCTGCGTCTCTACTGTAGGCAGGTTGGTAACCCCCAACCGCAATCTGCTATCAGGAAAGGCAAGCGCACGTGGCTCAATACAAGGGTAAGGTGAAGTGGTTTAACAACGCCAAGGGGTACGGATTTATCGGGCGTGATGACGGACCGGATGTGTTCGTGCATTATAGCGCGATTCAGATCGACGGGTATAAGAGCCTGAAAGAGGGCGACGACGTTGAATTCGACATCGTCGAGGGACAGAAAGGACCCCAGGCGGACCAGGTGACTCGCCTGAAAGAAATCGCCTAACCTACGAAACGCTGAATTATCGATGGGTGCACTGCTTTCCGCAGAAGGCCGCCTGATCTGTGCGGTTTTTCCGCACATCAACAACAGCCCAGCCCGCGTGTCCAGGCTGGGTTTTCTATTTCTAATTGGAATAGCCCATAATCAGAATCGCAATGGATAACCGCACGATTGCTCAACTGCTGGGCGAAACCGCCGACCTGCTGGAAATCGACAATGGCGATTCCTTCCGCATCCGCTCCTACCGACGGGCGGCTGAGACGGTTGAGTCGTGCACCGTTCAACTGAGTGAGATCGCGAACGATCCGAAAAAGCTGCAGGAGATTCCCGGCATTGGCAAGGGCATGGCCGCGAATATTCGTGAGATGGAAGCGACGGGCACGCTGCCTCTGCGCGAAGAACTGCTGCAGAAATATCGGCCCACCATGCTGGAGCTGATGAGGCTGCCGGGCATGGGTCCCAAGACAGTCGCGCTGCTGTGGACGTCCATCCAGGTGGGATCGGTTGCAGAACTCGAAGCGGCCATCCTCGCCGAGCGGCTCGACGATCTCCCGCGCTTTGGGAAAAAGCAGATTGAGAAGCTGCGCAAGGGCATCGAGGACTACAAGAAGAACAGCGGGCGCTTCCCGATCGATGATGCGGAGATGGCGGCAGAGAAGCTGATCGCGTATCTGCGGGCGTTTCCCGGGCTGGACGTGATCGAGCCGGCGGGCTCGCTGCGGCGCGGACGCGAAACCGTGGGCGACCTAGATATTCTCGTGACCGGACCGGCGTGCGCAGAAGACAAGGTGGACGCGGCGGTCGAATATACGGCAGCGTATCCGCCGATTGCGGATCTCATCGCGAAAGGACAGAACAAGGTGAGCTTCCGGCTGCGGAACGGGTTGCAGGTGGATGTGCGGCTCCTACCCGAAGCGTCGTATGGCGCGGCTCTGCAGTATTTCTCCGGGTCGAAGATGCACAACGTGACGCTGCGGCAGCGGGCTCTGAAGCGCGGATACACACTGAACGAATACGCGCTGGCCCGCATGGACGACGGGTCGGTAGTGGCGAGCCGCACCGAGGAAGAGATTTACGCGGCACTGGGAATGGACTGGATTCCGCCGGAGATGCGGGAGAACAACGGCGAGATTGAGGCGGCGGAGGGGCATAAACTGCCGTCTCTGGTTACGCTGGGCGACATTCGCGGCGATGTGCACGTGCACACCACCACGACGGATGGTCGCAACACGATTCAGGAGATGGCGGAGGCCGCAATCGCGCGCGGCTACGAATACATGGCCATCACGGATCACACGAAGAACCTGGCCATGACCTTCGGACTGGACGATGCGGGGGCGCTCGAGCACATCGAAAGAATTCGCGAGGCGGACGCTGAGATGGAAGGGCGGATTCGCATCTTTCCGGGGATCGAGGTGGACATCCTGAGCGACGGCGTGCTCGACCTGTCGGACGAAGTGCTGGCGCAGATGGAGGTGGTCATCGCGAGCGTGCACAGCCTGTTCAATATGCCCGAGCAGGAGATGACGGACCGCGTGCTGCGCGCGATCGAGAATCCTTACGTGCGCATCCTCGGGCATCCCACGGGCCGGCTGCTGCTTCGCCGCGAGGGCTTCCAGATCAATCTGCCAGCGGTTCTGCGGTGCGCCGCGGAGTTGGGAGTGGCCGTTGAACACAATGCATATCCCGACCGCCTGGACCTGTGCGACCGCGATCTGCGACTGGCGAAGGAGATGGGCTGCAGGATTGTGATCAACACGGACTCGCACCACACCAGTCACATGGAGAAGATGCGGTATGGTGTCCAGCAGCTTCGTCGCGCGTGGCTGCAAAAGGAAGATGTGCTGAACACGAGGCCAGCGGAAGAGTTTCTGAAGGCGTTGAGAGCGAGACCATGAGGATAGGGATCCCATGTCCGAGAATCCAGTCTCCCACCCTTGCTGCGCAAGGGTGGGGCACCCAGCTATAGGGCAACTCAGACGGCGAGATTAGAATGCGAGGATTGTGAGCACCCAGACCAAGATGAGTGAAGAAACGAAATCCAGCAATGCGTGGGTATCAGTGGGAGGCGCGTTCGTCTTCGTGGTGCTGGCCATTGCCGCGTATGTGTATTTCAACACCAAGCCGCCCGTTCACGCAGGAGAAGTGCTGAGCGTGAACATCCATCCGATTCACCGCGAGCTGGGGACCGGACCAGCTAATGGGGCCGGCGATAAAGGGATCTCCGGACAAGGGGATACTTTCGATGAAGTGATCGTGCTGGTCGATGCGCGGATCAAGAATCAGACGGATATTCCGCTGTTTCTGCACGATATGTGGGCGGTGGTGGATTTGCCCGATGACGAGCAGGAGCGCAGCCTGGCTTCGTCGCAGACAGAATTTGGGAACGTTTTTATCGCATATCCCAGCTTGAAGCCGCTGAAGAAAAACCCCTTGCTGCGCGACCTTACTCTGCAGCCTGGCCAGCAAGTAGAGGGGATGATGATCTTCAGCTACCAGATCAGCCAGGCACAGTGGGATTCACGGAGTGGTCTCGACATTACGATGACCTTCCAGCATCAGAAGCCGCTCCTGCTTCACGTGGCAAAGTGATGCGCGCTATTGGCCCGACGTGCTGACTGGCACGGGCGCACTCTTGGGTGTTGATACATAACCCTTCACTGTGTTCTTGTCGACGCTGTTGACGACGAGTTCGTAAAGCAGATTGTCCTTGCCGGTGTAGAACTGCACGGGCTCGTTGAGGCCGCGGTCCTTCTTCTCAATCTGCTTGTCGTCGGCGTAGACCTCAAGCGTGTAGCGGCTGTGCTTGACGTCGGCCTTCTTGAGCTCGAGGCTGACCGTGGACACCGGTTTTTTCTGGCCCTTGGTAAGGGTGAACTCGTAGTAGTTGCGGTCGCCCTTGTGCTTCAGGATTTCCAACTGATCGTGGTTGGTCGCGATCAACCCGCTCTGGACTCCCAGGTCGCCCTTCATGCTCTGCAGCTGCGACTCGGCGGTCTTTAGCTCCGTCTTTGTCTGAGTCAAATCGGTTTTCACCCCGCCTACGTCGGTCTTGACGCTCGATACGTCGCTTGAGACAGTGCTGACATGCTGGTTCGTCGCCGCCTGCTCGCTCTCAAGCTGCTTGGTGTCAGCTTCCTGGCGTCGCAACAGTTCCTGGGCCCGGGCATCGACTTTGGTCTCGAGCTGTTTCTGCGTTAATCCGAGACGTTGCCCCAGCGTTTCGGTCGTGACCTTGAGGCGGGCGTTGGTTTCGTCGAGTGCGGCAGCAAGTTTCTCATTGCGCTGCTGGGCCTGGGAAAGCTGCGCTTCGGCATTGGTTACGCGGCCGGAGAGATGGTAGCTCCATGCAAGACCGGCGATGGCGGCGAGGACAGCCACAGCCAACAACGCAAGAAAAAGCCCCGAAAAACTGCGCTGCTCGGGGACCACGGGTGTTTCGCTCATATTCTTTTCTTCCCTTTCGTTCGTCTGAGCTGATGAGCCAGAGATTAGAGCATTCTCTATTGACGTGTCAGCAGCAAACTGCGTCGCGGTTTTATCTTCATGAGATGAAACTGCGTCGTGTCAGATGAAATTGCGCTGGCCGGATTCGCGCGGAGTTTGCGCGAGCGGAGTCCGCGAAGGGATCGGGCCATAGAATAGACGAGTGAATCACTGCCAAGTAGGCATTGCGGGTGGAGGAATTATCGGGCTTTCCGCGGCGCTCGACCTCGCGGCCGCCGGGCTGCAGGTGACGGTCTTTGAACAAGGGCGCGCGATGGCGGAGTCTTCCTGGGCTGCAGCCGGCATGCTGGCAGTGGGAGATCCCGAGAATCCTCCTGCGCTGCGGCCGCTGGCAGAGTTGAGCGCGCGACTCTATCCGCAATTTCTTGCAGACGTGGAGCGGCTCTCTGGCGAGCATGTTCCCATTCGAACCGCGAGAGCGATTCAGGGAGCGCGACAACTTCCGGACGGTTTTCGCGAACTCCACGCTGCCGAGTTGGCCGCTTTGGCTCCGCGACTTGCTGCGGGCAGCCTGAGATTTTTCTCTCTGGACGAGCCGAGTATCGACCCGCGAGACCTGACGCGGGCTCTGCCCCGTGCGGTCCGGGCTACGGGAGTGACGCTGCTGGAAGACACGGCGGTGAAAGCGGTCACGGCGCAAGCGGAGGATGTCCGCATCGAGACGGATTCCGACACATGGTCCGCGGAAAACATGATCCACTGCAGCGGGGCATGGGCGGCCGAGTTGACGGGTGTTCCGATTGCTCCGCGCAAGGGGCAGATGGTGGTGGTGGAAGACCAAGGGCCGGAACGGCTCAATGTGGTTCTGCGCACGCCTGCGGTCTACCTGGTGCCTCGCGGCGATGGCCGCATCGCAATCGGCGCGACGGTCGAGGAGGCGGGCTATGACAAGCAGGTGCATTCAGAGACGACTGCCCGCTTGCTGGAACTGGCTGCGGCGTTGTGGCCGCCGGTGCGCACGATGTGCGTCGTCGATGCATGGGCGGGACTGCGACCGGCGACGGCAGACAATCTTCCGGTTATCGATGAGTGTGGAAAGGGTTGCTGGGTAGCTGCGGGACATTTTCGGAACGGTATCCTGCTGGCGCCGGCGACGGCGCGGCTTCTGCGCCAAATGATTTCCGGTGAGTCGCTCAGTATCGATGTCGAACCCTTTCGATGCGACCGTTTCGCTGCTTCATCCGTCCAATCCTAAAACCGAGCGCAACGCAGCAGCGTGAACGCAAATGACAATGGTTGCCGCGCTACGTTATAAACAATCTTTAGCCAGTATTCGCCTGCGAGTCCATCATCCTGTACTGCATCGCGTGCTGATGTTCACGCATCTGTAAACCAAAGACACGGCGAGGCGACGGCGGCGAAGCTGGAGGAAGAGAAGGTCATATGGCGACAGCGGTAGCGGCAAAAGGGCTTGAAGGAATTGTGGCAGCCAATTCCGGCATCTGCTGGATCGATGGCGATGCGGGCGTGCTGGCTTACCGCGGCATCGACATTCACGATCTCGCCGAGCACTCGACATTCGAGGAGACCACCTGCCTGCTGTGGCACGGAAAGCTGCCTGCCAAGGCCGAACTGGACACCTTTTCGAAGCAGCTTGCAGCGGCTCGGAATCTTCCGCCCCAGATTCTCGATATGCTGCGCTCGTTCCCCAGGACCGCCACTCCGATGGAGGTGCTGCGCACGGCGGTTTCCGCGCTGAGCTTTTACGACGCCGACGAAAAGGCCGTCGATCACGACTCGAATGTTCGCAAATCCTTCGATCTCACTGCGCAGATCGCGATGCTGGTCGCCGCGTTCGATCGCGTCCGCAAGGGCAAGGATCTGGTTGCAGCGGACCCGTCGCTTTCGCACGCGGGCAATTTTCTGTGGATGCTTACCGGCGAGAAGCCCTCGGAGACTGCAACGCGGGCCTTCGATATGGCGCTCATCCTGCATGCCGACCATGAATTGAACGCCTCTACTTTCGCAGCGCGCGTGATCGCCGCAACGCTTGCTGATGTTCATTCTGCCATTACCGGTGCTATCGGGGCTCTGAAGGGTCCACTGCATGGCGGCGCGAATGAAGCGGTGATGCGGTTGCTCTTCGAGATCGACGAGGAGAGCGCCGACCCAGTGGAGTACGTGAGGAAAATGCTGGCGCAGAAGAAGAAGATTTCGGGCTTTGGGCATCGCGTCTATCACACCGAAGACCCGCGTGCGACGCACCTTCGCAAGATGTCGGAAGACCTCGGACGTTCGGCAAACAAGGCCAAGTGGTTTGAGATGTCCCGCAAGATCGAGCTATTCGTGGGTGAGGAAAAGAAGCTCAACGCCAATGTCGATTTCTATTCTGCCTCGACCTACACGACGCTAGGCATCGACGTTGACCTCTTCACACCGATCTTTGCTATCAGCCGCATCGCCGGCTGGGCGGCTCACGTGATCGAACAGCTCGACGATAACCGCCTCATTCGGCCGCGCGCAGAATATATCGGGCCGGAATATCCGACAAAATACGTGCCCATCGGCCAGAGATAGATCCTGTAGCAGAGACGGCAACGGCGCTCCAGAGGACGCCTGATGGTGTTCGGCAGAGTCATGCTCGCCAGGCTCGCGGCATGCAGGAGGAGTACCCCTGCCAGTTCCTGCTTGCACTGATAGCAACAGAAGGGCCGGGCAACATGAGTGTCACCCGGCCGGGTGTTGCTACGATGATCGTTTAGTACACGCGGCCATAGTAGTACGGGTACGGATAGCCGTAATAGGGATACGGGTACGGATAGCCGTAATAGGGATACGGGTAAGGTCGCGGCACTGCATAGGCTGGGCGTCTCACCAGCTGCGGCACGCTCGAAGCCAGCCTCTGCGCCTCCTGCGAGGAGACAGGCTGCACTTTCACTGGCCCCGTCAGGTGAAAGTCCACCTGCGCCTCCGCGGGCAGAATCAGGCGCGGGCCATGTGTCGCCGAGGAGGCAGCCAGTCCACCCACGGCGCCTATGCCGGCACCAAGCGCAGCTCCGGCTCCGCCGCCAGCGATGCCACCAATGATCGCGCCGAGACCCGCGATGCCGGCAGTAGTCCCGACGGTATACCCGGCCTTGTTCGGTCCCTTGCTCGACCATATATCGGTAGCTAGAGGAGATACCTTGCCTTCGAGGTTCACGCCGGTCAACTGCAACTGCAACTCAGGCGAGCCACCCAGGTCGCCGGCCTTCTTCGCGAGGACCACCTGCCCCTGAATCACGGCGCCGCGCGGAATGGCCAGCACCCCATTCTGGTAAATGTCAACCGCCGCAGTCGCTTCAAAGAACGTGCCACTCTTGGCCTTTGACGTATCCAGCGGCTCGCTCAAACGCACCCGCAGCAATGTTCCCGCCGGAATGGTGACCGGACCGCTCGGAGGCGGCAGATAAGCGGGCGGTTGGGAAGGATAATAGTAGCCGCCCTGCTCCTGCGGCTGGTAGGGCGGGCGCGCGCCGTTATACGCAGAAGGAGGTGCCTGACTCTGGTTCTGGCTTCCTTGCACGTTCGGATCCACGTCCGGAGGCGGCGGAGGAACATTGGATTGCGCATCGTCTGTAAGCGGTACAGGAGTGTTTGCTGTCTGCTGACTCGCGATCGCCGCATTAGCCGCGCTCGAGTTTGGCGAGCCCGGATTCGTGACCTTGATGTTGTTCAGAATCCCGCCCACGCCCGGCACATTGGCCGCGACCGTCTCCGCCTGCTGGCGCTGTGCGTCTGTCTGCACCGTGCCCGACAGCGTGACGGTGCCATTCGCCGTCGTACAGCTGACCTGTTGACCCTGCAGCGTGGACTCGTGTGTCAGGGCGTAACCCAGGTCAGATTGAATATCCGCATCGGTACGCGCCGCTTGTGGTGCCGATGCCTGCGGGCCGGCGGCATTCTCCTGGGCCAGCGCCGCAGTTCCGGCAGAAAACCATAGGCATCCGGCCAGAAATCCCACAGAGCCTGTCCGGAAAAACGTCCTCTTGTCGTTACGATTCGCACTCATGTTGTTGCAACCTCAACGCTTCCTGATAAATAGGATGAAAAAAACGGGTCGAAGCGTTACCTGTAACAACCCCGGCAAGCCGAAAAAGTTTTGGGGACGAGCTGGCTGCCCGTCCCCCTCAAATCGCCTCTCAAGCCGATTTAGCCCCGCTGTTTCTTGTACCGCGCAATCAGCGTATTCGTCGAGCTGTCGTGCTTGCCGCTGGCCGGGCCTTCCAGCTCGCCGATGATCCGCTTGGCCAGCACCTTGCCCAGCTCCACGCCCCACTGGTCGAACGAGTCGATCTGCCAGATCGCGCCCTGCGTAAACACGCTGTGCTCATACAACGCCACCAGCTTGCCCAGCGCCTCAGGCGTAAGGTTCTCAACGAGGATCGTGTTTGACGGGCGGTTGCCCTCAAACACGCGGTGTGGAACCAGCCAGTCCGGCGTGCCCTCGGCTTTCACCTCTTCAGCAGTCTTCCCGAATGCGAGCGCCTCGGTCTGCGCAAACACATTCGCCATCAGCAAATCGTGATGGTTGCCCAGCGGATTCAGCGTCTTCGCGAAGCCGATAAAGTCGCACGGGATCAGCTTCGTTCCCTGGTGAATCAGTTGATAAAACGAGTGCTGTCCGTTGGTGCCCGGCTCTCCCCAGAAAATCGGACCGGTCTCATAGGTGACGCGCTCGCCGCTCAGTGTTACATGCTTGCCGTTGCTCTCCATGGTCAACTGCTGCAGATATGCCGGGAAGCGCTTCAGATACTGGTCGTACGGCAGCACGGCCACCGTCTGCGCGCCGAAGAAGTCGTTGTACCAGACAGAAAGCAGCCCCATGAGCACCGGCAGATTCTTCTCAAACGGAGCCGTCCGGAAGTGCTCGTCAATAGAGTGGAAGCCCGCGAGCAGCTTCTTGAAGTTGTCCGGCCCAACCGCCAGCATGGTCGACAATCCGATGGCTGAATCCATCGAATACCGCCCGCCGACCCAGTCCCAGAAGCCGAACATATTGGCCGTGTCGATGCCGAACTTGGTCACTTCTTCCGCGTTCGTTGAAACCGCGACAAAATGCTTCGCAACCGCCTTCGCATCGCCCAGCTTCTTGAGCGACCAGTCGCGCGCCGTGTGCGCATTGGTCATGGTTTCGAGCGTGGTGAAGGTCTTCGACGAGATGATGAACAGCGTCTCTTCCGCATCGAGATCGTGCGTAGCCTCGGCAAAGTCGGTACCGTCCACATTCGACACGAAGCGGAAGGTCATATCGCGCCGGCTGTAGTGCCGCAGCGCCTCGTAGGCCATCACGGGACCGAGATCCGAGCCGCCAATGCCGATGTTAATGACATTCTTGATCGGCTTGCCGGTGTGGCCCTTCCATTCGCCGCTGCGAATCCGGTCGGAAAAGGCCGCCATGCGATCGAGGACCTCATGCACCGCAGGGATGACATCCTCGCCGTCTACAACGATTTTTTCGCCCTTGGGCGCGCGCAACGCCACATGCAGCACGGCGCGCTTCTCTGTGATATTGATCTTATCGCCGCTGAACATCGCGTCAATGCGCGCTTTCAACCCACTCTCTTCGGCGAGTTGAAGCAGCAGCTTCAGCGTTTCATCGGTGATCCGGTGCTTGGAGTAGTCGAGGTAGATGCCCTCGGCTTCGGCAATGAGACGAGTGCCGCGGTCCGGGTCATTGGCAAACAAATCCCGGAGGTGTTGCTTGCTGATCTTCTTGAAGTGCTCTTCCAGCGCCTTCCAGGCCGCGCGCTTTGTCAATGGAGTCGTCAACGCCGTGTCTATGCTCATAAGTCGTTCTCCTCACGTTTCCCTAGCGCCTTAGATTCTCCCACATGAATATGAGTCGTGTGCAAATCCCAAAGACACAACGAATTTTAACGGACCAGCACATCCGCTCCACGGGACTTGAGAGCCAGCACGCCCGCGCCCGGCTCTGGTAGGATTTGCCGAGGAGCGTTCCATGTTTTTGACACGTTTTCCAGCCGTCACAGCCTTCGTCATCCTGAGCACCGCCCTGTTCTCGCAGGCACAGTCCCCCGCTCCTCCAGCCACGACACCCCCGCTGCCGGTGAAGCTTGGTCCCGCGGCTGATGTGCAGCGCGGATATGCCGGCCTGAAAGCCAACATCCTGAAAGCCGCCGACAAGATGCCTGCCGAAAACTACACCTTCCGACCTACACCGGAAGTAAGAACGTTTGCCCGTGTGCTGGACCATGTCAGCGAAGCGCAATTGCGCAGCTGCGGCACAATCAACGGCACCGCCCCGCAAGCGCGATCTCAGGTGCCGGCGGAGACGGCCGACAAGGCCACCATTGTCGCCGCGCTGCAGGCATCTTTTGCTGAATGCGACAAGGCGTATGCCGCGCTTACAGACGACAACATTCTGCAGATGTTCACGATCGGACCGGTAACCCGTACGCGTATCGGCTTTGCGTGGGGCAACGTATCGCACGACAACGAGCAATATGCCACCCTGGCGCTGTACATGCGGCTAAAAGGCCTGGTACCGCCGAGTAGCGAAAAGTAAAATATTCTCTCTAATTGCCCGTCGGGATGATCCCGGCGTTCTCGACCATCAGAATGACGGTCCGCTGGAGCGCGCGCGTGCGATGCACCACGCCTCGGGGAACGACATAGCCCTGCCTCGGCGCCAGTTCGACGGTCTTTCCCTCCAGATCGATCAGCAATTGCCCTTCGACGACATAGAAGAATTCGTCGTCTTCGTCGTGCTTGTGCCAGTGGTATTCGCCCTCAATCACGGCCATCCGCACCACCGAGTCGTTCACCTTGCACAATGTCTGATTGAACCACTTGTACTCGCAGCCGTCGGCGATAGCCTTCTCATCGATGACTTCCATCGCCGGATAGAGAATGTTCAACCGGGTTTCGTAGGGATAGGAGGAAACAGCGTCAGGCATGTCAACAACCTCTTCGGCCTTCATGTTACCGCGGGCCGGAGAAGGCTGCGTGAAACAAGCGATCCGACTCTTATGGCAGGCTATTCAGCGCAAAATTCCGGGCTGCCTCGAGCAGTTTCGCCACCGACTGCTTTGAACAGGACTCCGAATAGATCCTCAACAGCGGCTCTGTGCCTGACGCTCTTAGCAGCAGCCAGGTCTTCGCGGCATTTGGCTTGGTCTTTGCTTCGGGGTTGTCCAGGAAAAACTTGATGCCATCCAGCGTTTCCACGCGCTCGACCGCCATCCCGGCGAACTCTGTCACGCCGGCCTTCGCGCGCCCAATCGCTGCATTCTTCAGTTCGTCTGAGATGTGCAGGTCGATGCGTCCATATTGGTGCTCACCATATTGCTGTTGAAGCGCGGCGACCAACTGCCCCAGTGTCTTCCCTTCCTCGGCCATCACATTGGCCAGCAACAGCGCATTCAGCAGCCCATCGCGTTCGGGAAGATGCCGGGATATTCCGATCCCGCCCGATTCTTCGCCGCCGATCAATATGTCCTTCTCAAGCATCAGATCGACAACGTATTTGAAGCCGATACCGTGCTCATGCAGCGTCCGTCCATATCGCGCGCAGATGCGATCGATCATGCAGGTCGTGTTGAAGGCGCGGGTCACATCGCCCGGCCACTTCCTGCGCGAAAGAAGCCACTCCAGCAGTACGGCAAAAATCTTGTGCGGATCGACAAAGTTTCCATGCTCGTCGACCGCGCCGATTCTGTCCGCGTCGCCATCCGTCACCAGGCCGGCGTCGCACTTGTGCGCCACCACCGCTTCTTCGAGTGCCCGCACATGCGGCTCGATTGGTTCGGGATTGATGCCCGGAAAAAGCGGGTTCTGCTCGGCGCGAATCTCGACATAATCCACGCTGATGCCCTCGAAGATGCCCGCCAGAATCCCGCTGCCCGCTCCGTACATACAGTCGATGGCCAACTTGAAGCCCGACTTCGCGATCAGATTCAGATCCGCAAAGTGCTTCAGCGCGTCGATGTAGTCGGGGAGAAAGTCGGACTCTTGAATCGGCGCAGGCTTGTCAGCCAACGGCAGAGGCTGCTCCAAATACGACTCGATAGCCGACATGATCGACGGCTTGCCCGATCCGCCATACCAGGCCTTGTATTTCACGCCGTTCCACTGGTAAGGGTTGTGGCTCGACGTGATCATCACGCCGCCCGCCGCACCCAGGCCACGCACCGCAAACGACAACGCAGGCGTAGGAGTCACATGATTCGCCAGCTTTACGGGAATCCCGGCAGCTGCCAGCACCTCGGCCACCGCTCTCGCAAACTCTGCGGACAAAAAGCGCGTGTCATATCCGATACAAACGCCTTTCGCCGGAGCCTCTTTCGCATCGGCACTGGCAAGAAGGTAATGCGCAATTGCCCTGGCCGCGACCCGGACATTCTCAAACGTAAAATCGTCGGCGATAATCCCGCGCCATCCGTCGGTGCCAAACTTCACCGGGCTGCGATTTCCCATGCTGTCTCTTTCTTCCTCGGGTTCTATAAATAACTCGCTGACGGAGCATAGCTGACCGCTACTCCTCAGGTCAGATCCTTCCGTCCCCTCGCGACAAGCTCCTTCACAACCTTGCCCACGTCCTGCGAGTGCTGCCTCGTCATAATCAGAATCGCGTCGTCTGTCTCGACCACCACCAGATCCTCGACTCCGACCAGCGCGACGAACTTCTTCGGACTATAGACATAGTTGCCACGCGCCTCGATGGCCACGCTCCCCGCACTCTCGCTGACGTTGCCGTGAGCATCGGTGCTTGATTTGTGTTCGTGATGATGCTTATAGAGTGCCGCCCACGATCCCAGATCGTTCCAGCCAAATTCTGCCGGCAGGCAGTACAGGTGCGATCGGCTCTCGCCCTTGGCCGACCGCGGTTCCAGGATGGCGTAATCCACGCTGATGTTCTCGCACTTCGGATAGAGTTCGCCAAACACGCGCTCGAAGTCCGCCGTCCCGTAGGCCTCCGCAATCTTCTCCAGCAGCGGAGCCATCTCCGGCAGATGCTCCCGCACCGCCTTCGCAAGGGTCCGCGCGCTCCACACGAAAATCCCGCTGTTCCAATGATAGTTCCCGGCGGCGACAAATTCCTCGGCGCGCTCCCGATTCGGCTTCTCCGTGAAGCGGCGCACGCGCAGCACGCCATCTGCAACCGCGTCCCCTGTTTCGATGTAGCCGTAGCCGGTCTCGGCTCGCGTCGGCTTCACGCCCAATACCACGATGTTTTCCCCGGTCGCCGCCAGCTCGACTGCGCGTTCAATCGCGGCCAGGAACGATGGCTCATCTTCAATCACATGATCGGCGGGAAACATCCCCAGCACTGCCTCGGGAGAATCGCGCTCGATCAGAAATGCCGCCAGCCCCGCTGCCGGAGCCGTGTTCCGCGCCGCCGGCTCGCACACCACCTGGTCCTCGGGGACCACATCAAGCTGACCGCAAATCTCTTCCGAGAGCAGATCGTTGGTGATTACCCAGAAATCCTCAGGACGCGCGAGAGGCCTCAGGCGGTCGACGGTGCGCTGGATCATGGTCCGCTCGCCATCGAGCGCCAGCACCTGCTTGGCACGTGCCTTGCGGCTCCGCGGCCAGAAGCGGGTTCCACTGCCTCCAGCAAGAATGATGGGGCGAAAATTGATCTTCAATGGCATCGCCTTTGATGGGAGATTTTATTAGACAGCCCTGGGCAGAATGCGAATCACCTTAGCCGGCGACTCCACTTCAATCTGCACTCCACTTGCCGCCGCCGGAATTACCGCCAGCTGACAGCGGCCCACTGGGAACGCCTCGCCGCCGGCTGCGGATACACATACAGAGCCTTCTGCGACAAAGAACATCTGTACAGCGCCCGTATTCGCCGCCAGCCCATCGGCGTCGTCCCCTGGTTTGAATGTCCACTGCTCGATCTCGAAATACTTCTCGTCGATCAACACCCTGTGGCCGCTTATCTGTTGTGCCGGAACCTTCCCCGCTCGCGTCTTCAGCCGCATGGCCTCCAGCGATTTCTCCAGGTGCAACTCCCGCGGCCGCCCATAGTCATACATCCGATAGGTCAGGTCGCTGGTCTGCTGCGTCTCCAGAATCACCACGCCCGGACCCATCGCGTGTACCGTTCCGGCATCGACAAAGAGCATGTCATTTTTCTCGACCGGGACCATCTGTAACAAATCCTCCAGCGTCGCCGCCTTGATCGCCGCCCGAATCTCCTCCGTCGTCACGCCCTCGCGAATACCCAGCGCCACCTGTGCTCCCGGTTGTGCATCGAGCGCGTACCAGCACTCTGTCTTGCCGCGCGACGCACCATACTTGCGCGCCATGGCATCGTCGGGATGCACCTGCACGCTCAGCTTCTCCTTGGGAAACAGCATCTTGACCAGCAGCGGAAACTCGTCGTCCCCGAACGCCGTTCCCAGCAACTCTGGTCCATGCGCATCGGTGATGGCCTGCAGCGATTGTCCCGCGAATTCCCCCGTCGCCGCCTTGCACATCTCGCCGGTCAACCATACCTCGCCGATCGGCTCGCCGTCGGTCTTGTAGTCGAACCACGGAGCCAGGTCGTGAAATCCCCAGATACGGGTGCGGAAGTACGGCGCCAGCCGGAATGGAAAGATTTCGTGCACGCCCTTTTAGTATGCCTCAGAACCCATGCACGGCACACTATCCTGCGGCCGCCAGGTAGCGGAGGAAGGCCCGGGGCAGACAGGCAATCATCACTTTGGCGGCTGAAACTGGGGCACTCCAAATTGCCAGAGCTCAAAGCTCCACTCGTCAGCGTGCAGAACCTGCCGTTGAGACTTGGTGCTGCCCATGCCATGTCCCGCGTCGTAATCCACCCGCAGCAACACAGGTTTGCCACTGGAGGTCGCAGCTTGCAGGCGCGCCGCCATTTTACCCGGCTGCCACGAAGCCACGCGCGGATCGTTGAATCCAGTGGTTACTATGACCGCGGGATAGGGAGTGCCGTCCTTTACGTGAGCGTAGGCACTCATCTCATAGAGAGCCTTGAATCCCTCCGGCGTCTTGACCGTGCCAAACTCTGGAATGTTGGGAGGTCCATTGGGTGTAAATTCCGCGCGTACCACATCCGACATGGGCACGCCGTCGATGGCCGCTGCAAACAAGTCCGGACGCTCGGTGATCGACCGGCCAATGGTGATGCCCCCCCGCGCTACCTCCCTCGATAGCCAGGCGCGAGGGAGAAGTATATTTTTGATCGATCAGATACTGCGCGCAGACGATAAAGTCCTTCCAGGTGTTGGGCTTTGTGAGCTGCTTGGCCGCCAGGTGCCAATCCTCGCCGAACTCGCCGCCGCCCCGGACGTGCGCAATTGCATAAATACCACCATGTTCGAGCCAGGCAAGCACCGTGGGGTCGAAATAGGGATCGAGAGTAATGCCATAAGCGCCATAGCCCTCCAGACGAGTGGGATGCGAACCGTCAAGAACAACTCCCTTTTTACGAACGATGGACAATGGCACCTCGGTACCGTCGTAACTCTTGACTTTCACTTCCAGCGACTCAACGTCGGCAGGCTTGTCAAAGGGTCCTGCAGGCTGCAGCTTTGTGCCGCTGAGTTGCTTGCTGCTGGGATCGTAAGAGTAGAGACCTCCCGCGTTAACCCAGGAGGCTAGCCAGATCACTGCGCCGGGCAGGCGCTGATCCGTCGACGCAATGTTTATGGACCCGTCGAAGGGCAGGGAAATCTGCTCGGCTTTGCCTCCGGCATAGGGCAAGCGCAGCAGACGGCCCAGGCCTCCGTCCAAGTCCTGAATATAGAGGCCATCCGAGGCTGCAGAGATGTTGCGCACCACGGCTTCGCCGGGAGGTATTGCCACTTCGGCTCCCGCGACATCCGGGTTCGATAAGTGCGTGTGCAGCACTTTGTAGCGCGACGCGTTCTTGTGAGACTGCAGGTAAAGATCGTCGCCGTGAACGTCAAATCCCGTGACGTCGTCATCCACATCGCAGAATTCTTTCCAGGGTACGGAGGAACCGGTCAGAGATTTTAAGGGCGCTACATAAAGCGTGACCTCGTTCGTCACGCCATGATTGATTACGCCGATGGCGTAGGGGCTATCGGGAATCGTGGCGACGAACGGCAAGTCTGCCGCCTCGATCTGAACTCCGGGAAGACCGCCGCCGAACACCATTGGATCTTTCTCTGGATCGGTGCCGATTACGTGCAGGTAGACACGGCTGTTAAGCTCACGGTCGGTGGGCGCGGATTTCGGTCCGAGCTTCTGCAGGCGGTTATAGACGAAAGACCGGCCATCCGGCAGCCATGATGGGCTGGCGAACCATGTGCGGTCGATGGCGTCGCCAGTTTCGCGGCCGGTGGCCGTATCCACCACACGCAGCACGGCGGCCTCGGAGCCGCCCTCCGCGACGCCGACCGCTACGTAATGCCCGTCGAGTGAGGGAATAACATAACTGATTGAATAGTGCGGCCCTCCAGCTGTCTCGAACTTTGTTGGATCGAGCAGAAGCTTCTCCGTCCCGTTCCATCCTTCACGCACGTAAAGCCTAGTGACCTCTTCACTGGCCAACCGTTTTGTGTAAAAGACACGGTCCCCCGGCAAGATGTGAACATATCCGATGACTGCGGGTGCACCCTCGTCGAGTTCCTTGATACGGGCCAGCAGTGCCGTCCGGCCGGGAATCCGCGCCAGCACCGCGCGCGTGTAATCGTTCTGTGCCTTGAACCACGCCTGTACTTCCGGGGCTTTGAGATCCTCCATATAGCGATAGGGATCAGCGACCTTGGTTCCGTAATAATCCTCTGTGACGACCTTGACCGGAGCCACCGGCGGGGCCGATGGATCTCCCGGTGTGGACGAATTCGCAGACTGGGCTGAGAGGTCAGTGAACCCGGCGATTGTGAGTACGGCTAAAGACACAACAACACACACTGAGAGCGGTTTTGTTCTCATGGTGCCTTCCTCCGGCAAGTCAGTGGAGAATAATCCGCTCCTCCAGGCAAGTCAACGCTGGCGTTGCCGATCGTCTGGAGATTAACCCGTTACTCGCCACCGTCGGGTACCATTAAGTAAGAATGGCTCGTTACTTAATCACCGGCTGCGCCGGGTTTATCGGCTCCTCGCTTACGGAAGCGCTCGCCGAAACCCTCGTTCCCCGCGGAGACACGATTCGCGGCCTCGACAACTTCGAAACCGGCAAGCGCGAAAACCTCTCCACCTTCCGCGATCGCATTGAATTCATCGAGTGCGACCTGCGCAACGCCGGCGCGGTTGCCGAAGCCTGCCGTGACATCGACTTCATTTTTCACGTTGCCGCGCTGCCGTCCGTACCACGCTCCGTCAAAGATCCTCGGACCAGCCACACCGCCAACATCGACGGCACTTTCAATCTCCTTGAAGGCGCGCGGGCCGCAGGCGTCAAGCGCATTGTCTATTCCGCTTCATCTTCCGCCTATGGAAACCAGCCAGGCTTTCCCCGCCGCGAGACCATGGTCTCCATGCCGATCGCGCCGTACCCCGTGCAAAAGCTCGCCGGGGAGTTCTACATGAAGAGCTACTGGCAGATTTACGGCATCGAAACCGTCTGCCTCCGCTATTTCAATATCTTCGGACCCCGCCAGGTTCCCGATTCGCCATACAGCGGCGTCATGGCCAAATTCACCCTGCAGATGATGCGCGGCGAGCGCCCCACCATCTTCGGAGACGGCGAGCAGGGCCGCGACTTCACCTATATAGACAACGCTGTCTCAGCCAACCTGCTGGCCATGGCCGCTCCGGCGGAAAACATCGCCGGCTGCGCCTTCAACATAGCCTGTGGCGAACGCCACAGCCTCAACAAAACATTCCGCGTGCTGGCCGAATTGCTCGACTTCAAAGGGCAACCCCTCTACGGCCCTCCCCGCACCGGAGATATCCGCGACTCGCTCGCCGACATTACCGCCGCCCGTGAAGCCTTCGGTTATCATCCGGCCGTCGGCTTCGAGGAAGGCTTGCGCCGCACCGTCGAGTGGTACAAGCAGCAGTACGCCGCGGTCGCCGCCCAATAAGACTTGCACTGGCCACGGCCGCGTAACGCTCTTTCGAAAGCGAAGCATTTCTTCGCATCTTTTTGATTCTCCCCCCCGGATAAACAGGCGTATAGTCGCCTTGCCGTTAGAGTTCCCTTTAAAAAGGCAGGAGAGCCATGAAGAAATATGCTGCAGAACTGGTAGGGACGTTCGTTCTGGTCTTCGGAGGAGTCGGCAGTGCGGTTCTGGCCGGCACCCACATCGGATTTGAAGGAGTGGCCTTCGCCTTTGGCCTTTCCCTATTGGCCATGGCATACGCCATCGGACCCATCTCCGGCTGCCACATCAATCCCGCCGTCACCCTCGGCATCCTCATCGCCAAAAAGATCAACGCGAAGGATGCCGCTCTTTACATGGTCGCGCAGATCATCGGCGCCATCATCGCCTCGGCGCTTCTTCTCTTCATCGCCCAAGGCGCCGCCGGCGGATATGACCCCGCTGCCGCAGGCTTTGGCGCAAACGGCTACGGAGCACATTCACCGGGCCAGTATTCCCTCGCCGCCTGCTTCCTCGCTGAGGTCGTACTCACAGGCTTCCTCGTTCTCACCGTTCTTGGCTCGACCGACATCGCGGCCCCGGTCGGCTTTGCCGGAATTCCCATCGGCCTCGTTCTTGTCCTCATTCACCTGGTCGGAATTCCCATTACTAACACCTCGGTGAATCCCGCGCGCAGCATCGGACCAGCCCTCTTCGTCGGCGGATGGGCGATTCAGCAGTTGTGGCTGTTCATCATCGCGCCGCTGGTAGGTTCAGCTTTAGCCGCTGCCGTTTACTTATTTATCCGACAGCCTGCTCCGACTATCACCGTCCGTGAGGCCGAGCGCGCCTTGCCGAGCGAACAACTCGAACGCGGAAAAACCAGCCGCGGCTGAGCTGGTTGTTTCTTGGACCACCGTCCTCCGCGGCGAACGCTGATCGCGGAGGATGGGCGTGGACCAGATGCCTCCGTTTGGTACACGTTCAGAGCCGGTTGCCCACCCCTCGTCGGCGATAGCCGACGAGGCCGCGCAACCTGTAGCAAGGATGACTCCGATGTGACCAGTCGCTGGCATCCCCTATCACCCTCTTGCATCCTACTCGAGATAAGCAAGTAAATCCCCTGAATGAAAGGACACTATGGACAAACAGCACTCCCATAAGCACTCTCACTACTGCTCGCGTTGGGACTGCGGATGCTCTCGATTCAACACGGCGGCTAAGATGGCCGCGGTGCGGGCAGCAATGAATCGAAAGTCAGGGGAAGGAAGCGCCGCCTTTGGCCGATCGCCCACGGCGACTGATGGTTAAGGTTTGTTGCAGGATGAAAGAAGGCCCTGGGTCAGACCCAGGGCCTTTGCTATTTGAGGATAGACCTCTATTTGATAAGCAGGGAGAATTGGAAAACGCCCAGGGCCAGCAGCCGGAACCCTATATCGGCCCAAAGATACGTCTTCATTCACCCCCTGGCCGCAGTCACTGTCCTCCTGCCGCCTTCACCAGATCTCCTAGCGGCCCGAGAACAGTGAACCGAACCAGCCCTACCGGCTTCGCCGCCTGATCGATCACCGCCAGCTTCGCCTGTGCCCATCCCGCCGGAGCAGCCTCATGCTTCTCCAGATACTGCAGAGCCTCCAGCCCCGCCGTGCCTAGATCCGCAAGCTGCTGCGCCCGGGGCGCAGGGTCCTGCAGCAGCGGAGCAGCGGCCATCAACGCCTGCGCCTTCGGGCCGGCAGCGATCCAGCGCTCAAACGTTGCCGCGAGCTCTGCCCGGGCGTCTGCGTTATGGTTCGCGAGATATTCCTTCACCAGCACCTGCATCCCATGTCGCGACGGAGGATCGGGCCGGACCGCATCAATCAGGTGATCGATCGGCGTGAGCTGCGTGGTGTGCTGCATCTTTTCGTTCTCGTCGAGGCCAACGGGCTGGAGCACATTCGCCAGCACCCGCAGAGGCTCGATCTGCTCGGTCCCGGCAAGTTGCCGCAATCCCACGCCCTCGGCCGAGAGCTGCGTCAGTCCCACCGCCTCCAGCCGCAATGACTCCACCCATAGCCGCCGATACATGTCGTCGACGTTATTCACGCTCTGCGGCGACCACAGCCGCTCGGCAATCGCCGCCGTGCGCGGCCAGATGCGCGAGTCGACGGTGCGCGGCGACACGTGCTCGCTCCACATGCAGGCTTCGCCGCCGAGGATGCGTGCCTGCTCCTCAGGGGCGAGCGTTGTACCGACCGGCACGGGATCAGCAAGGAAATAATGCTCCGCGGAGTTCATGTGGTCGAGATAGTAGGGCTGCGCAAGAATGCCCTCGTATCCCGCCTTTGCGCTGGCGGCCAGCGAGTCGAAGCCGCGCCACGACTCGATCACGGCGTCCTTCGAGAGCCCGGGCGCGAAGATTTCATCCCAGCCGATCATGCGCTTGCCGTGCTTCTTGAGAATTGGTAACAGCTGCTGGTTGAAATAGGTCTGCAGCGCTGCGGTGTCCTTTAGATCGTGCTTCTTCGCAAACTCCTGAATGCGCGGATTGGCCTTCCACTGCACGCCGTTGTTCTCGTCGCCGCCGACGTGCATGTAAAGATCGGGGAAGATCTCTGCCATCTCACCGACGAAGCGATCGAGAAATTTGTAGGTGCTGTCCCGCGTGGGATCCATCACCGGATCGAAAATGCCGAACTCACGTTCTATTTGATAGGGGCCGCCGTAGTCGGCACCCGACCCGCTGGCCAGCTCCGGATAACCCACCATCCACGACTGCGCGTGTCCCGGGATATCGAATTCCGGGACCACGCGAATTCCGCGATCCCGCGCATAGGCGACAATCTCGCGCGCCTGATCCTGCGTGTAGAACAAGCCGTCCGAGCCCATGCCGGTCAGCTTCGGGAAAACTTTGCTCTCGATACGAAATCCCTGGTCGTCGCTCAGATGCCAGTGGAAAACGTTCATCTTCACTGCCGCCATCCCGTCCAGCGTGCGCTTGATCACCTCTACAGGCTCGAAGTGCCTGCTGACGTCGATCATCAGTCCGCGCCATCTGAAACGTG
>Ga0207021_1061_pt1 | contig 28933 bp, 21 predicted proteins | sample Alteio_BWMinCont_49_FD_153496 | JGI IMG/M metagenome (GOLD analysis project Ga0207021, IMG submission 153496) | Enriched cells from forest soil in Barre Woods Harvard Forest LTER site, Petersham, Massachusetts, United States -... | ecosystem: Environmental > Terrestrial > Soil > Temperate forest >... | reverse complement strand
GGTTGCAACTTAGCGGCGACCAGCATCGCGTGGACCGTGCTCGCCGCCAGTCCGAGTTCAGCGGCGAGGGTACGCACCGTCCAGCGGCTTTGCGCCTCCGGTTGCTGACAGACGCGCCTTTGTACTCTCTGCCGGACAGGGGAATCGTGCTTGGGAGGCCGGCCAGAACGTGGCGCATCGCGCAGTCCCTCAATGCCGTCCACGGCAAAGGACCGGTGCCACTTCCCAGCCGTGATCGCCGGAATCTTCAATGCCGCGGCGATCTGTCGATTGCTTGACCCGTCGGCGGCCGCCAGCACGATGCGACTGCGCAGGGCCAACGACTGCGGTGTCAAGAATGAACGAACCAACTGCTTCAGAGCGCTTCGAGTCTCAGGGTCAAGTTGAACAGGAAGAGCTACGCGCGACACGCCTCCCTTGTACAAGAATTTCTATTTAGTATAAAGAACTATCTGTACGAGATACTAGGTTTGTCTTGCGCAAGTCGAGATCGAGCACCTCGTCCGCGTCCGATCGAAGACAAATTGATTGGCACATTTCTGATTTTCCCTATATTGTGTTGCGGAACGATTTGTCGACCTCTTAAGCAGACCTTAAGATCAGTTGCATCCCCCCCCACTGTGCAATAGTCCAACCGGCGATGCTTTCCGCACTGGAGGATTGAGATGAGCAATCCATATATTGGCGAAATACGAATGGTGGGGTTTAACTTTGCCCCGGTTGGCTGGGTGCTCTGCAACGGCCAGTTGCTGCCGATCTCCCAAAACGACGCGCTCTATAACCTCATTGGCACTACATATGGTGGAGACGGGCAAAGCACGTTCGGGTTGCCGAACCTGCAGAGCCGGATCCCATTCCACATGGGCAATTCCCTGATATTGGGACAGCTTTCGGGCACAGAGACGGTGACCCTCATAACGAATGAGATTCCGGCGCATTTTCACACCCTGGCGGCGAACTCCGGGAACGGCACGAAGGCTTCGGCGGCCGGCGAGGTATGGGCTGCGTCGACGCTGGGAGAATTCTCGACGGAAGCGAATTCGCACACGATGGACCCAAGCGCCATCGCAGCAACTGGAGGCGGCCAGCCGCACGACAACGTGGCGCCGTTTCTGGTGATTAATTTCATCATTTCCCTCTACGGCATTTATCCAAGCCAGGGTTGAGACAGGGCCAGCATCGAAGCCGAAATTGAATGGCGTGAGTGAACACTTGGAGGCTATATGGCTACACCGTATCTTGGGGAAATAAGGATTGTGAGTTTTAACTTTGCACCCAAAGGGTGGGCGTTCTGCAACGGGCAGACGTTGTCGATTGCACAAAGCCAGGCGCTCTTTTCGCTGCTCGGGACCACGTATGGCGGGAACGGCAACCAGACCTTCCAGCTTCCGAATCTGCAGGGAAGCATGCCTATCCACGCGGGGAACGGGTTCGTGCAGGGACAGGTTGGCGGCGAAGTCAACCACACTCTCATTACTCAGGAAATTCCCAGTCATACGCATACGGCACAGGGAGTATCGACGACCGCCTCTACTCCGGAGGCCAGCGGCAACACGTGGGCCGCGTCCATACAGAATCCCTACGGTGCAACGCCCAATACTACGCTTGGGCCGAAGGCGCTATCGACGGTGGGCGGGAGCCAGCCACATCCGAACATGCCGCCATACCTGGTTATGAACTTCATCATCGCTCTTCAGGGCATCTTCCCATCGCGCAACTAAAACAGGAAGGACTGATCCATGGCTGACCAATTTCTAGGAGAAGTTCGGGCCGTCGGCTTCAATTTTGCACCTTACGGCTGGGCATTATGTAACGGACAGATCATGTCGATCTCGCAGAACACGGCGCTTTTCTCATTGTTGGGCACATACTACGGCGGCGACGGCAAATCTACGTTCGCGTTGCCGAATCTGCAGGGTTGCGCCCCGATGCACCAAGGAAGCGGCGCAGGACTGTCCCCCAGAGATATCGGTGAAACAGGCGGCGAGACGGCGGTGACGCTGCTCACCACGCAAATACCTTCGCATACGCACGTAGCGCAGAGCGCGGCTGGCAGCACATCGGACGCGCCGGGCTCCACCGTTATCTTCGGTGGAGGGGGCCGCGGAAAAGGGGCTGCCTACGCCCCGGCGTCGCCCCCGAATACGGTTCAGATGAGCGCGCAGGCCGTCGCCACAGTGGGCGGCAGCTTGCCGCACAACAATATGCCGCCTTATCTCACTTTGAATTTCGTCATTGCCCTGCAGGGTCTTTACCCGTCGCGTGGGTGAATGCTAGAGAGCCGGGTCACACTTCAGAATGCGACTCCCGAAGATATGGAGTTTCTCGCCCGCCTGTACTTCGATAGGCGCGGGCGGGAAGTGAGCGCGTGGGGCTGGCCGCAGGCACAGCAAGAGATGTTTTCTACGCATGCAGTTTGATGCGCAGCGGCGCTCGTACAGCGCGGAATTCCCCGACGCTCTCGAGCACATCGTCTGTGTTGACGGCACACCCGCGGGACGTATCCTGGAAAGCCGCGCGACCGCAGGGATGCATCTGATCGACATTGCCCTGCTAGAAGAGCACCACGGGTCGGCTCACATCTGCTTCGCCAATTGCTTGAGGGGTGTGTATCCCAGGGTGATGCTCTGCGCCTGCAGGTGCTGCAGGGCAATCCGGCGATGCGGCTCTACCGGCGCATGGGGTTCGTCGAAACCGGCGCCGATCAAATGTACGCTCAGATGGAGTGGAATCCTCCGCAACCACCAGAGAGGTCTTGAATGGTCGAGAAAGTCACGCTCAGCGATTTTGCCCCGCATCTTCACACCCGCTTCCGTGTAATACAAGCCGCGGATTACGAGCTGGAGCTAGCGGAAATCACCGATGATTCAAACGCGCAGCTGGAGCAATTCTCGCTGATTTTCAACGGAAGCCCCTCCTCGTGGCTGCTGCAGGGAATGTACAGGCTCACGCATCCGCAATTGCAGGAGTGCGAGCTCTTCCTGGTGCCCATAGGACCCGATGCCGCGGGCATGCGTTATCAGGCAGTGTTCTCACGGCTGATTCGATAGACAAGCAAAGCCCGTCTAGTCCGGCAATCTACTCCAGCCTCTTCGGTCCCCTCTGATCGAGCATGGAAAATACTGCCGTGCACGTCGGCCGGGATCCAGAAAGACCGGAGGGCACAAGCAGCAGCGGAAAGTTTCCCAGCCAATTGTGCGACAGCAAATATGTATTCTGCTTCAACGCAGCTCCCGAGCCCTGAAACCGCAGCGCAAAGCTGGTCACCGCCGGTCCCGGGGGAGCCTGAGAAACAGGACCGGTTCGGCGGATAACGGCCTGACCTGCGGATGATCCTTCCTTCGCCCCTGTGTTCATCTCCTCTACGGAAAGAAGAACCAGCTGGCTGAGTGTCTTGTTGTTAAGGCTTACGCGAAAACTTGACCCGATCCATGCTTCGAAGGTCTGCATGGAAACGCCATCGAGCGCGGTCAGGTCGTCGGGGTTAAAGGTTTGGCCTTGACTCTTGGGGGACTTCTGAGCAAATGCAGCGGGGAAAAGAGTCGCTGCGATTACTGAAAACGCAGCATTTTGTATAAAGAGCCGCCGTGTGGGAGTCATCGAGATCCTCCATCCGGGGGTGGATGGAGCTACTATACCCGTTCGCTGCAGGCGAAGCATTGTCAATGAAATTTATTTACGCAACGGCACGCGGAGAAATTGCGTTGACAATGTCCGGTGGCTAAGGGAGACTTTCACTGTTTTAGAAAGTCGCTGGCTGATTGCAGATACCTTCCCCGGCTATCAGTAGGACCTGATCCTCAGCAGGGATGGAACTGTACGTTCCGACCTGTATTTCTCTGCCTGAACCCGCAGTCATGTTTCTGTAGCCGATTTCGAGTTGCAGCTCTGGATATTGTGTCCCCTGGGCAAGCGAACCTCAGGGGAGTTGGAGGCCCCAAAGATGTGCGCATCACAGCGGACGTACGGCCCGGCGTTTCCTCGCGTTTCGTTCTCCCTGTTCTTCGTTCTTGCCTGCTTGGCGTCATGTGGGAGCGTCGCTCTCGCACAGCGCAGCGCGCTTCCGCCGGCACCGTCGGAGCAGAACCATACGCTGAATCTTCGATTCTCCGGGGAGCAGCCCCGGCCGCTGGCGATGGCGTCAGGGGATTTCGACGAGGACGGCATCGCTGATCTCGTTATTGGGTATGGGCTGAAAAAAGGAGGCGCCATAGCTCTGCTGCGGGGTAATCCCGATGCTATCGCACCGCGAACAGAGTCCGGATGGCAGGCTGCGGGCAGGCATGAATACATCGAGCCGTTCCTCCAGAGAGGAAAGCCAATTCTCGTTGCCGTGGATCCCAGTCTCCTGATTTCGGCGGACGTAAACGGCGACGGGAATCTCGACCTGGTTTATGCCACCGAGGGCAGCGCTCAGTTGAATGTGATGTTCGGCGATGGCAAAGGAAACTTCCTCGCCCCGATCAGCGCGACGATTCCCGGAGGCATCACGGCGCTGGCCGCTTATCGGCCCGGTGCTCCTTTGATGGGTGAAGCAATTATCGCTGGATATCAATTGAATCAAGGAGCTAGGCTGTCCATTCTGAGCTACAGCTCAAATGGATTTAGTACACGCGCCACCTATGGTCTACCTCGTACAGCGACAGCGATGAGCGTGGCCAATCTCGATGCAGACCTGATTCCGGACACCGCTATTGTTGCGGGCGGCCAACTGCTGATCCTCCATGGCAAGAATGCGATTTCCGGCGGCGGCGCAATAACGACTGTTCCCGTCAGCGATGTGGAGGCCGTTACCGCAGGCGAGTTTGTCTTCGATCGCCACCCGCAGCTGCAATTGTCAGTGCTGACTTCCAATGGCGATGTGGTGATGCTTGCGCATCAGGGGTTCGACCCGACACCCTATACGCCGCAGGAGATTGCTGCGATGCGCCACGCAAATTCGAACAACATGCAGATGCCTGCGCAACCGGCCGACAATACCGGTGGTGCTCCCTGGATAGAAGTCGAGAGGAACTCCACGGCAGCGGTGCATTCGGTGAGCGGCAGGCCACCGATTATTGTGCGCTCTCGCAGTACTGGCGGCTTTGAGGATCTGGTGGTGCTCAACTCTTCACAGCAGCAGCGGACGTTAATCAGCCACGCGCTGACATCGCCTCGCGGCTTGTCCAGCGCAGTTGCATTGCCTTCCACTCGCGTCACTTCCGGTGGCCTCTCATCAGGAAATGTCGTTGCCGCAGTGTCCGCTCCAGTGAGCCCGGACGCGCGTGACGGGCTGGTTGTGCTCAGTTCCGATAACGTATCGCCGGATATTAGCGTGCCGAATTCGGGAAACACCTACTACGTCAATACCACGGCCGACAACACCACGGCGATCGACCCCCCCGATAGCTCACGCTGTTCGAACGGGACCGAGGTGTGCACTTTGCGTGACGCGGTCACATACTCAAGTGACGATGCGACGGACAATATCAACGCAGGCAAATCCGACACCATCATGGTTCCCCCGGGCACCTACAATCTTTCCTACAAACATGGAACCTTCGACGCGAACGCGAATGCTGTGACGCATCTGGAAATACTCGGACCTGTGACCATCATCGGCAGCACGTCCGGGGGTGGAGTCATCATCAACGGAAATAACTACGACGAGATCTTCACGATCAATCCTGGCATCTATGGATCGTACAATCCCAGCGGAGATAGTAATGTCTTTAGTCTGGCGCTGGAAAACCTGACGCTCGAAAATGGCAAAAATCTTAATAATCCCGACAACAGTTCGACCGGAAATATCAACGACGTCGGCGGCTGCATCAACTGGGATGCCTACGGCACTGGCAATCTTACGATTACCAATTCGACCGTTGTGAGTTGCACGAACGGGTATGGGGATGGAGGCGGCGTCTGGGCCTACAATTCGGCTGGCGGAGGCACTGGAACACTGACTCTAAGCGGAGACACGATTAAGAACAACTCAGCGCCCGGTAGTAATGGCGGCGGTTTAGCCATCGATTACCCGTCTGCAGCGATTTCCGCCACCAACACTACGTTTTCCGGTAACACAGCGGGGTACGGTGGTGGCATCTTTCTCGAAGGACGTACGCCCCCACCCGCTTCACCAGAGAGCACACTGACAGGAGTCACAATCAGCTCCAACGCTGCGTCTCCGAACGATGGCGGAGGCATTCTCACCTATACGGGTGTTGTTCTCAGCGGGTCGCTCATCAGCAATAATTCCGCAGGCGGCTATGGCGGCGGCCTTTTTAGCAATACCGCTGGTGACGGATCGCAAACTACGGTTACCAGTACCAACTTCCTATCCAACTTAGCGACAACGGCAGGCGGCGCAATTGCAGTAGGCCTCGAATCTGAGTCGCAGGGGAACATTTTGCAGGTCGGCCTCAGCCGCATCTACGGAAACATCTCGACAAACGGTGCGAGCGGCCTGGCTAACGGCGAATCCACCGGAGCAGGAGAGGTTATTGCGACTGACAATTGGTGGGGATGCAACAACGGTCCGACCACAGCAGGAGATGGGTGCGACCAGGCGGTGCTCTATAACTCCGCGGGAACCCTGACGACTGTTCCCTATGCCCAACTCGGTTTCACCTCGAATATCACTACGATCCCGTTGGGCGGCAGCATGAACCTCACGGTGACCATGGGCTCCGGTATCGCCGGCGCTTTTCCGGCTGTGGCGACGAACTACTCTTACACATACAACGTCACCGGCGTGACTGCCAACCCCGCACTCACTACCGGCACCTTCAACACATCTGGTGTTGGGACCGCTGCGCTGACGCCGGTTCCTCCATCGTCCAACACTGGTGGCTCGGTCAGCGTGATGTTCGACAACCAGAAAGACACCATCGACTTTACCGCCGACGGTCCAACCGCGACCTCGCTGCACCTGACCGTGTCGCCAAGCGGGAACTTTCCATATGGGCAACCCCCCACATCAGTTACGGTGCAACTGATGCCAAGCAATGCCTCTGGCATTTCGGCGAGTGATTTTCAGGTGGTGTTGGATGGCTCGGTTTCCAGTTCCTTCATCTTTACATCAATTGGCACGAATCTCTATTCGATATCGGGTCCTTTTAACCTGCTGTCCCGGATGGACCACACCTTCGAGGTCGAATTTCTTGGCGCCACCGGCTACCAGGCCAGCCATGTAAGCACGACTCTGACCGTTACGCTGGGTTCAGTGATCATCGGAGACACGGTTTCTCCAACGAACCTCGTCCAGGGCCAGGGTGGAACTGTAACCGTCACCGTTACAGGAGTGGGAACCGGAACAACGCCGACGGGTTCCATTAACTACGCTCTCGACGGTGGCACAAGCCAAACCGTCACATTGGTGGCAGGATCCGCGCAGATATCGATCCCTACGGTTGTCGCGACCGGCAACCATACCCTCGCGCTCAACTACAACGGAGATACGAACTACACACCCTCCTCAATCAGCACCACGCTGACTATCTATGGCAGGTCGCTGACGACATTCGCATCGCTCAGCACCAGCGCGGCAACAATCGACGTTATCGGTCTGGGCTTCACAGCGCCCAGCGGCACGCTTGCCTTCACCGATGTGACCACGAGCAGTCCTGTCGTAGCGCCAGTGACGCTCAATACTTCCACGGCCACAACAGCTCTAACTCCGCAGGTGACGACCAGCACGGGGAGTAACACACTACCCGTCTGGACTGAGCTAGCCGACGTCAACGGCGACGGAATCCCGGACCTGATCACTTCCCTCTACCAGACCGACTCGGTCACCGTGCAGTTGGGCAACGGCGACGGCACCTTCGGGGCGGCCACAAGCATCCTGATTGGGTCGGGCTTCGGCCCGGCTGAGGTTCATGCCGTCAGCCTGCGCGGCAACGGCATTCTGGATCTGATTGTCGGCAGCTTTAATCTCAATGAGATTGCCGTGCTGCTGGGCAATAACAACAATGGAACATTCGGGACGCCCACGCTCTACACTGTCGGCTCGTCTGCGAACACTCCAACCTCGCTGACCACCGGCCATTTCAACGGCGCCAGCGGTGCTCTCGATGTGGCCGTCGCCAACTTCGCAGACAACACCATCAGCATTCTTACCGGAAATGGGAACGGCACCCTGACCGTCGGCTCGCCGATCAACGTGGGTCACGCTCCCGAGGCCATCCGTGCAGGCGATTTCACGGGTAGTGGCTATTCGGATCTGGCTGTTGCGAATTATGGGGATGGGACAGTCACCACGCTTCTGAACAACCAGAACGGAACCTTTACCCCAACTACCTTCAGCATGGGCAGCGGCGCGGGATCAGGTCCGCAGGCGCTGGCCATCAACGGCAGCGGGAGCAGCCTGTTGCTGGGGGTGGCAAACTATAAAGACAACACCGTAAGCGTGATGAAGAGCAACGGCAGCGGCGCATTCGGCGCACAGACGATCGTCAACGTCGGCAAAGGACCGGACGACGTAAGCTTTGCCGACTTCAATGGGGACGGCATCCCGGACCTGGCTGTGTCCAATTACACCGATGGCACGGTCAACTTGGCGTTGGGAAGCTCAGGTGGAAGCTATACTGTGCTTGGCCCGTTCAAGGTGGGGAATAATCCCTACTCGGCAGCTGTCGGCGACCTCGACTTCGACGGCACGCCGGACGTTGTCGTTTCCAACTGCTTCAGCAACAATGCGGGAGTCCTGCTGGACGGAACACGGATCGCCGTGCCCTACACCGGGCTGTCGCTGCCGTCGAGCAATTTATTCAACGCTACCTATACACCGGATGGGGCGAGTAAGTACGGCTCGAGCACATCCGCGAATACAGCTCCCTAGCTTAGCTAGTTAAATGGCTGACGCTGGTCCTGTTTGCTTATGTAATCACAGCATTCCTGGCACACCCCGACTGGGCCGCAGTGGCTCGGGCGACCTTCATTCCGCATATTGAATGGACCAAGAACTACATCGCTGTCCTGGTGGGAATCCTGGGAACCACGATTTCGCCATATCTATTTTACTGGCAGGCTGCGCAGGACCTTGAGGAAGATCGGGACCATGGCAAGGTGACTGTCGCCGAAAGGCGCGGTTCGACAAACAAGGAGCTTCGGATCGCAAGGAGAGACGTAATCACGGGCATGTTTCTTTCAAACCTTGTCATGTACTTCCTCATCCTGACTACCGCCGCAACCCTGAACGTACACGGTACCAAGAACATTGAAACGGCGAAGCAGGCCGCCGAGGCCCTGCTTCCACTCGCGGGAAGGGGTGCATATCGGCTCTTCACGTTGGGGATCATCGGGACAGGCATGCTCGCCGTGCCCGTTCTGGCTGGCTCCTCAGCTTATGCGATCGCTGAAGGAGCAACGTGGGAGCGGCCTCGCTCAATATAAAGCCTCAACTGGCCCGCAAATTCTACGCTGTGATCGCGATACTCATTGGGTTGTTATTTGATTTCGCCGGACTCAATGCGGTGAAAATGCTGTTCTGGTCTGCGGTTCTGAACGGTCTTCTCGCACCACCCCTGGTCGTCATGGTCGTCCTGTTGACCAGCGATCGAAGAGTAATGGGGAACCGCGTAAATTCACGGGTCATGCGAGCGTTGGGCTGCGTCTGCGCAGTCATCATGAGCACCGCCGCCATTGCCCTGTTGATATCCCTGCGCTGAAGACGCGTTTGTCAGTTCTCACGCTTTACGGCGGCTACGAGGTCAGGATAGGGATCCACGGGATTCCCTTTCCACCACTGCTTTTCAGGCCCCAGCTCGAAGATTGCAAAATGCAGATGCGGCGCGCGCGCATCTGCATTTCCGGTCGATCCTACAAAGCCGATGACCTCCCCACGCTCGACCAGCATCCCTTCCCGCAATCCTTCCACGTAGCGGTCCAAGTGCGCGTAGTAGTAGCAATACACTCCGGTTTCATCGAACTGGTAAATAGTGTTGCCACCCGGTTTGCTGAGGAACAGTTTGCGGATAGTTCCGGATACCACCGCGTGCACTGGTGTCCCTCTAGGCTTGATGATGTCGATCGCTTCATGCCGGTGTCCGTTGTGAACTTCTTCGAAGCTGTCTCGAAGATCCGCGAGGGCGAGTCCATTGATGGGTGGGGCCATATTGAGAATGCTGGGGGTAGCGCCAACAGCAAAAAGCGCTGGCAAAAGTGCCGTAATGCAAAGGTAGAGCCTCAAACCTATTCCTCCAGCCTATTCTCTGTGATGACATGGGATGGCGCTGCGATCACGCTTGCCCGATTTGTTTTTTCATTCCTCGAAGACGACGGGCGTTCCATCTTTGACCAGGTCGGCGACCCGGGTGGCGTCCCAGTTTGTCATCCGCACGCAACCGTGAGAAGAGGAATGGCCAATCAGTTCCGGTTCCGCAGTACCGTGGATCCCGTAGTGCGGCGCGTTGAGCCCCATCCAGACAATGCCCACCGGGTTATTCGGGCCCGCTGCGATCTTTTCCTTTGCATCTGCGGGATCGGCGTTCCAGAACCGGTCGGGATTGTAGTTGTAAATCGGATTTCGCACCACCGAAGTGATAACCCAATTCCCAAAAGGAAGGGGGTCGTGCTCGCTGCCACTCGTCACCGGAGCGAAAAAGATCACTTCGCCTTCTCGGTCGTACACCATCAGGACCGACGCCTTCTTCGAGACGACGATCTTGACGGGTGCAGACTGGCTGTTCCGGCTGGTGGCGGGCGGTACTTGTGGCGCCGGCTGCTCGGCGGCCAATACGTTGGGGACACGGATGTTCTCTCCCTCGATGAAATGGGCGTGAACGTTCAGGTGTTTGAGCAAGGCGGGCGACGAGTGGAATCTTTCGCCGAGCTCTTGCAGGACGGATGTGTAGTAAAGCCCCGGAAGTTTCGCCATCTCCGTCATGCCTTGGGGAATCGTCTCGGTAAACGGCCCCGCGACGTCTTCCGCAGTAATCGTGTAGGACACGATCGATTCAAATGCACCGGCGCCGAGCGCCTCAAGCAGCGCCTTGCGGCCTCGCGGCCCTGGAGAGAGCCCGCGCGCGGTCTCGAACGCTGCCAGGGCCTGGCGGCTATTCTTTCCACCCGTCCCGTCCATCTCACCCGGCGAGAAGGAGGCCCGATCGAGAAGGACCTGCATTTCGAGCTCTGTAGGCCCGGCTGACCGAGCAGGCGGCGCCTTGCGGTTGGCCGCGATCGAAGTGGATGTGCCAAGAAGAATCACCGCCGTTGCAACGAGACACGACACGGTCTTGAATTTGAATGTCATGGCGCTTTCCGAAGCGCCAATGTGACTCTTCCTCGTAATGACGTTGAAAGTCATACAACGCAAAGCTATATGTTCACGGTCTGATGCGTCTGAGCAACATCGCTCACTCTGAGAAAATAATGAAAGGCATCCCGCCATGGCCCGGGTTTCAAACTGCTGTTGCTTGGCGAAGCCCATGTCCACATCCTGATAGCACGGTCCGCGGAAAGAGTTGCGGCCAATGCCTGGGGGTGGGTGTTCCGTTGCTGCCCCCAGACGGCACACGGAAGCCCCGCGAATCGATTTTCATCCCTCTTCCTTCCGTGTCACAGTTGCATTGGAAAAGCGCTTGGATCTCTCTTCCATCACATGGATGTTTACGCAGCCTTCGATTGTTCAGCCGATGGTTTCGGATTTCGCGCTCCGCTTCGGGCCAGTCCTGATCCGTTGGGCGCTCGCCGTGGACTCGCTGCCGGCAAAGTTCATAGGCCCGTGTGGCGATAAGTTATGTTCCCTTGCTGCTCGAGTTTTCACATTGTGACAACGCCTATGGACGAGATTTACTGTCCGGCTCCGACTGAAGCATGCTGTCGAATTGGCCTCGTGACAACCACCACTCGAAAGCTTCTTCTCCGCCGCAGTCGCATCCTGCGGCCTTTCTTGATGGCTAGATCGAGCTTGGACGGTTCCCTGAAGCTCTGCTAGCTTTAAAGATTTTAAGATCGAGAGCAATGCATCGATGCTGCATCTCGTTCTGTGTCAGTGCCGCTTGGATAGAGGCCGAACCGAGTGTTTGGAAACAATGAAGGCAAATCGAATCAACGCTGCCGTCAGGGGAACTTGCGCCGACGGGCAATCGCCGCATGGGAGGCAATCCCCATGTGAATGGCGGACGGCTGCTGACCGCGCTCGATCTACCCGACTTCACAAACTATGCGCTCGACATTCCAGGGCCGGGTCAGGTTGTCGCTGAAGCTCCACGAAAGCTCGGCGACTTCTTTGGCGATGTCTTCAGATTGAATCCGACGAATTTCCGTATGTTCTGCCCCGATGAGACGGACTCCAATCGCTTAGGTTCCGTCCTCGAGGCTACTAAGCGATGCTTTATGGCAGAGACTGTCTCGATCGATGATGACCTCAGTCCTGACGGCCGCCTAATGGAAGTGTTGAGCGAGCATTGCTGTCAGGGGTGGCTCGAAGGGTATCTGCTGACTGGTCGGCACGGCATGTGGTCTTCCTACGAGGCCTTCGCGCAGGTCGTGGACTCGATGCTGACGCAGCATGCCAAGTGGCTGGAACAGTGCCGTGACTTCCCGTGGCGCAGACCCCTCGCATCGCTGAATGTCCTGCTAACGAGTCACGCCTGGCGAAACGATCACAACGGCTTCAGCCACCAGGCGACCGGATTTGTAGACAATGCACTCGCACGCAGGAGCGAAACCATCCGGGTCTACTATCCGCCAGACAGCAACTGTTTATTGAGCGTCTTCGACCGCATGCGGAGCCGCAACTACGTCAACCTGGTTACCTGCGGCAAACAACCGCAGCTTCAATGGCTGAATATGGACGAGGCTCGCGAGCATTGCTCGCGCGGAGCGTCCACATGGAAGTTCGCCACTAACGACGAAGGCGCGGAGTCGGACATCGTGCTGGCTTGCGCGGGCGACGTACCAACGATTGAGATATGTGCGACGTCCTGGCTTCTGCAGAAATATGTTCCCGGCATAAAGGTGCGGGTTGTCAATGTGGTGGATTTAAACGCTCTGATGATGCCGGATGATCATCCGCATGCGATGGGCAACATGTCCTTCGACGCGCTCTTCACCAAGGAGGCGCATGTCATCTTCGCGTTCCACAACAATCGCTGGCTGATTCACAGCATGGTTCATGGGCGCTCGAATGAGAGCCGCTTTCATGTGCGCGGCTACATGGATCAGGGCACGACCACCACGCCATTCGACATGGTAGTGCTGAACAAGATGAGCCGTTTTCACCTTGCCATCGACGCGCTGAAGCATGTCCCACGGCTGCGTTCCCAGGCCTCGGACGCAATGGACATGTTCAATCGAAGGCTCTACGAACACCACGACTACATTCGACACCACCTGGAAGATATGCCCGAGATCAGGAACTGGCGATGGACGGCCGATTTCAGCGAGGCGAGCGCTCCTCCGCCGCTGGCTAAAGGACACCCCCGCGGAAGCGTGTTCACCGATAGCTAAATGGCAAATGCTCGATGAGAGGGGGGACGTGAAGATAACCCTCAGAGTGATCCATGCCCCGCATCGTCTGCCCCAAAGATTGAATTTATGGTGTGCGCATGACAGCGCCGATGTTAAAGTCAGCCTGCTGATCGCCGTCACCTAAGCAGGCGATGATTGCTTCGATCACTCGCTTCGTGTCCTCAGGTCCACGAACTGGAATCGAAATCACTCCTGCCTGTTCGGCCGGATAGTCGTTCCCTCCCGCAAACAAGGCGTCACCGATGAAAATCATCTCTGTCAAGGAAATGCCAAGAATGTCTCTCAGCTTTCTGACTCCATAAGCCTTGTCGATGCCCGGCTTGGTGACATCGATCGAAGTCGCACCACCGATGCGAACAGAGAACTCAGGAATGAACGCGTCAAGGATAGCCTTGATCTTCTCCCGTTTACCGTGACGCGGGTCCCATTTATCCTTTTCCTCCAATGGGGCCAGCTGACCGAGTGCGGAGTAAGTTATCTGGCTCCCCCGGTCTTCAATGGTCTCTCCCCAGACCCTTTCCACCTTGAAGCCTGCTGTTCCGATGGCTTTCGTAAAGGAATTGACGATCTTCTCCTTTTCCTCCGAGGTGAAATCTTCCGAGTAGATCTTCTTCCAGTCCCCAGAGTATTGAAAGAATTTGGTTCCACATGTGGGAAGGAGAGAGAGATTCGCGAGTCGTTCGTCATGGGGAAGATGCGAGAGCACTTGTTTCTCAAACTGCGGCCAATCCCCTCCGGAAATCACGGCCACTTTGATGATGTCGAGAAGGTCGTGCAGGAGTATTGATGTTTTGCCATCCAGAGCGGATTTACTATCAGCAAGCGTACCGTCGAGATCAAAAACAATCAGCTTTTTCATTCTCATCATCGCCAAAGCGGCTTAGCCAACAACCCTCAGCAGCTGCGCTGCTTATTGAATCTCCTCACCAATTGCGAAAGTTCTTTAACGTGTAAGAGTTAAGGTAGCCACGTTATTGACTGATAGGAATTGAATGCGGGTGCTTGCGAGGAACCAACGACAGGTCGACACTCGTCACATAAATGAATAGCGCAACCGAGATAAAGAAGACGCCAACCCAGAAACGCCAATCGCGATGTGCGCGTTTCCAGTACGGAAGATGGTCATGGTGAACACCGTTCTGGTTCGGTCCCTCCTCGTGATGCGTGTGCGTGTTCTTACTCATTGGTTCCCATCATTCTCAACCCAGCCTCCAGTGAATTCGATGACGCCATTTCAGACGGCAACTTGCAATGACTTGTCTTCCGATGCCGGTTTAGAGCCATTACTGCTTATCGTTTCGCTATGACCGTTCCTCCTGCCACTTTCCGTTCCCAGCCCCATGGTCAGTGCTGTCAGGCCGGCAAGACCGCCCAGTTGCATGGTCTCGATGGCGGAACTAGGAACAATGACGATCGTAGAGTTTTGCTTCAATCCTTCATACAGCATGTTCATGCCCCTCAGATGGAAAGCGATGGGATCGTTCGCATAGGTCCTGGCCGCTTCAACGAACTTCTCCGCCACCTGACGCTCCGAATCACCCAGAATCACGCGGGCTTGGCGCTCCCTCTCGGCCTGGGCCTGCATCGACATCGCATTCTCCAGGGCCGAGGGAATCAACACATCCTTGACTTCGACCGAAATGACGTTGATGCCCCAAGGCTCGGTGCGCTCATCGATGATCGTCCGCAACACGCTGCTGATCTTGTCCCTGCCTTCAGGCATCTCCGAAAGCATGGTCTTGCCGATGACATCGCGTAGAGCCGTTTGTGAAGCCCAGCTGATTGCGCTCTCATAATCAGCGACATCCAGCGCGGCCTTCTTGGGATCCACTATTTTCCAGAACAGCACTGCATCAACATCTACTAGCACCGTGTCCTTCGTCAGGGTCTTTTCCGCTTTGAAAGAACTCGTGAGAACGCGCGTGTCGATCCAGTAGGGAATAGTGTCGATAAGCGGAATGATCAGAAAGAGTCCCGGCCCTCCAAGGACTCGGAACTTCCCGAGCCGCAAGACAACCGCTCTGCTCCATTGATCCGCTACACGGATTGCAGAGGAAATCACAGAAGCCAGAACGATGGCAATGGCAAGAGTCTACACTGCTCCCAAATCCGCCGATACCTTATGCAAGGCATAAGCGCATGCTGCTCCAACGGCCACGATTACCAAAAATATTAGTACCGAGAACGAGCTGCTCTTCTTCATTGCAATTCCCTCTCCCCGTGGACGGTTCAAGTCTTCCATGCCGTACGGGGACAGACTGTGCAATTGGATACAGTAACCGCCCTGCTACTAAGGGACAATTTAACTGCGGGGTTGCGGTTCTTGCATAGCCCAGGGGCCTAAGAGATAACTCGAACGGAACGTGGACGAATCCCTCCGTCATGAAGCCGACAAAGAATCATAAGGAGATAAAAGCGATGGCGAACGAAATTAGCAAGCAGGAAACACCGAATGTCGATCAATCGAAAGCTTCAAAAACTGCAGCGGATAAGAGGTTAGACCGCGCCGCCGAAGAGGCTGCGGAGAGGGCCGGAAGGACGGAGCAGCATTACGATCGCGACCACAGTATTTTTACGAAGTAGCGAGCCTTTCAGATTATGCAATTCAACATGGAATGATGACCGCGGATAATGCTGCCGTACTTGCTCCTCCCGGCTCCCCCAAGTCTGGTTCGGGAATCTCATCGAACGGACTGACAACCGATGAGGCGCGAAGCCGTCTTGAAACAGACGGACCAAATGCGATGCCGGATACGTCCGCTCATCCGCTTCGAAATGCCTTCGCTAAATTCTGGGCGCCTGTCCCCTGGCTGCTCGAAGCCTCCATTGTGCTTCAGGTGGTGCTGCATAAGTACTTCGAGGCCGCAGTCATTGCGGGCCTGCTTGTGTTTAACGCAACGTTGGCTTATTTCCAGGAGGGCCGCGCCCAGGCTACTCTCGCCGCCCTGAAGTCGCGTCTAGCCCTGAACGCTTCCGTCCGGCGCGATGGAACGTGGAAGACGGTACCAGCCGCAGAGCTGGTCCGTGACGACTTGGTGAAGCTGTCGCTGGGCGGCGTGGTTGCTGCCGATGTGCACCTGGTTGACGGATCTGTTCTGCTCGATCAATCGATGCTTACCGGTGAATCTCTACCCATCGAAGCTGGTGCCGGTGTGGATACCTATGCCGGAGCTCTGGTGCGGCGCGGTGAAGCAATCGCAGTGGTGACAGCTACTGGAGTTCATACCAAGTTCGGCCGCACGGCGGAGCTTGTTCGCACCGCGCACGTTGTCAGTTCGCAGCAGAAGGCTGTTCTGCGGATCGTACGTAATCTTGCGATCTTCAATGGCGCCGTCATCCTTCTGATAGGAGCGTATGCCTTCGCTCATGCGATGCCGTGGAGTGAGATCATTCCGCTGTTGCTCACAGCGGTGCTCGCGGCGATACCAGTGGCTTTGCCCGCAACCTTCACCCTTGCGACCGCGCTTGGCGCTCGCGCTCTGGCAAAGCTGGGCGTCCTCCCGACGCGACTCTCCGCTGTCGATGAAGCTGCAACGATCGATGTTTTGTGTTCGGACAAAACGGGAACACTCACCCTCAACGCGCTTTCAGTGACGAGCATTCGGCCGATGCCCGGCTTCGACGAAGCCCACATCCTTGGGCTGGCAGCCCTGGCAAGCTCCGATGGCGGCCAGGACTCTGTCGATGCGGCGATTCGCTCCGTGTCTTCGCAAAAGCCGGCGCCGGACCTTCCGAAGCTGACCAAGTTCGTGCCATTCGATCCTGCCAGGAAAACGTCGGAAGCGACAGCGACAGACGCGAAGGGCGAAGTGCAGCGGATTGTCAAGGGAGCCTTCACGTCTGTCATCGCTCTGACAGCACCATCGAGTTCCAGAGCACACCGAAGCGCAGATCCTGTGCTGCTTGTGCAATATGCTCGGGTCGCCCGAGATCACGCCAATAGGAATTATCGGCGCGAAATGCAATGATCCTCGCTCCCTGCGCGGCGAGATGCAAATAGGTCGTAATGATGGAGAATGCTCCGTTCTCTTCCATTCTTGAGAAGACACGGGGAGAAATGACGTGGATGCCTGAAAAAGCCAGCGGCAGCACTTGCCCGGCTGGAGGCGCTATTTCAGGCTCGCTGCACTCAAGGTTTTCGTTATGCACGGCTCGACGACCGCAAAGCTCTCCATGCTCGTCGAAGAGCAAATACCTCGACGTCTCGCGATTCTGAACTGCCAGTGTGGCGAGGGCATCGTGGTCAACGTGAAAGCGAACCATATGCCCCAAATCGATTGTGCTGATGACATCGACGTTGTGCAGGATGAACGGTTCCTCTGAACTCGCGCCATCGCGAAGGAAGAAATTGGCGGCCCTTTTCAATCCGCCCCCGGTGTCGAGAAGAATCTCTTCGCGAGAGAATTCAATCCGCATGCCGAAGTTGTCGTGAGACTTCACGTAGTCAAGAATCATGCCCGCGTAGTGATGGATGTTGATAATCACGTCTCGAACGCCGATTGCGTCGAGGCGTTTCAGCGCGATCTCCAACAAGGTGCGGCCGGCAACTTCGACCAATGCCTTCGGACGGTCGTCCGTCAATGGCCGCAGGCGCGTGCCCAGTCCGGCCGCCAGAATCATCGCCTTCATTTGTTCATCTTTTCCAACTCGATATGGCGAACCACCACTTCAACTCCGCTGCCTGCGCGCACGTGCTTTGCCAGCTGTTCGGCCAAGAACACAGACCGGTGTTGGCCGCCGGTGCAGCCGAACGACACCATCAGGTTCTTGAAGCCGCGGCGCTGGTATCCGGCCACGCTTCCATCCACGAGCGAGAGAACGTTGGCAAGATACTGGTGAACGCTCACCTGCTGATTGAGGTATGCGATGACCGGTTCGTCCTTTCCGGTCAACGCTCGAAATTGCTCTTCCCGTCCGGGATTGGGAAGGGAGCGGGCATCGAAAATATATCCGCCGCCGTTTCCCGACTCATCAGCGGGCATCTGACGGTGAAATGAGAAGCTGAAGATCCGCACCTTCAAGGGCTCAGCTGAGGAAGCGAGACCTTGCAGTTTCTCGGACGCCAGCATGCTATGGAAGGCATCGAGTAGCGCCGGCACGTCGATGGACAACTTGACATTATGAGCCAACCAGCGCAGGTTCTTCAGCGCATAGGGCACGCTCTGCAGGAAATGGGACTTACGCTCATAAAACCCTCGAAAGCCGTAGGCTCCCATGGCTTGCATGATGCGCACATAGACATATGCGTAAAAGTGCTCCATGAACGCTTCGCGGTTCACATTCACGTAGTCGCCCAGGCATTCGAGATAGTAGTCGAGCAAACTCTGGCGCATCTCGGGTGGCAGATCGGCCTTGCCGTCATAAAGCAGCGATGCGATGTCGTATTGCAGAGCTCCCTTTCGGCCGCCCTGGTAGTCGAGAAAAAACGGCTGTCCGTCGCGGAGCATGATATTGCGTGATTGGAAATCGCGATACAGAAAATAATCGCGATCGGCGCTCAACAGAAACTTCGTCAAGCGACCGAAATCGTGTTCAAGCGCCTGTTCGTTGAAGGAAATGCCAGCGAGCCGGAGAAAGTAGTATTTGAAATAGTTCAAATCCCAGGCGATCGATTGTCGATCGAAGCTGGCGCGTGGATAGCAGACCTTGTAGTTCAAATTGCGGCCGACTTCCACCTGAAAGCGCGGCAAGACGGCCACCACTCTCCGATAAGCTTCAAGCGCGGGCAAAGCGACGGCCCCTTCGCTGCGATTCTGTACCAGAAATTCATAGAGTGTCGAGTCGCCAAGGTCCTCTTCGAGATAGGCACCTTCGTCTAGGTCTTCCTTATAGATTTCTGGTACCGGCAATCCATGCCGGCGAAAATGCTTCGAGAACTCGAGAAAGGCGATGTTCTCTTCGCGCACCGAATACAAGATGCCGATGGCGCTGATGCCTTGACCTGCCAACCGCACAATGGCGCGCCCCGAGCCGCCGAGTTGGCCTTGGAGCGGGTGTACCTGTTCAGGCTGGAACCGGTAATGTTGTTCGAAGAGCCGTTTCAAAACTTCCACGAAGGCCTTTCCAAGGACAATTCAGATTGCTCCCACGATATCGAGCGCCGCTGGTGGGGCGCAAAGGTTTTCTCATGTCGTCGGAGTGCTGCACAGCCGTGGCCGCCTCGCCGCCGGCGTAGAGCTCCAAGTGCTGGGGTTCGCGCAGGACTGATCGCTACCTAGCGAGATGTCGAACTCTTAGTCCGGTTCACGAACAGAAACCGGACCTCGACCTGCCGGTACAGAGAAAGAGTGCCATTTACGCGCTTGATTTCCGGTCATGCGATTCTCTGATGTGCGCGAAAGCGGGAGTTTCGCGGCCAAATCTGGGGAAATCAGGGCAGAAAAGTTCTGAAACGACGAGAGAAAGACTCGCTGGCGGTGGAAGCAGTCCCCTGCGAACGATTCTCCCCCCTGAATTCCCTGCTAACAGGGAAAGATACAGGGAATTTTTCTATTTTTTCTCGAGGTTCCAGCGGAGAATTTCTCCTATCCCCTTGAATCCACCGGAGTTCTGATACCCCTGTCCGAGTTGGGCGCTCCACGGATCAGGGAATTATCAACGCAGGATCAGGGAATAATCAGGCACGTATCAGGGAAACGACATTTCCCTGATATCAGAAAATGCCGGCCTGGTTCCTCCATTTTCTTCACAATGCGTCCGGCTCCAGCGCCGCGACTTATAGATAAGGTGATGAGGTTCGGAGTCAACTTTGCGAGAAGCACGGTTACACAGCCACTTGGAATTGCTTCCCACATGCCGACATTTCAGGACTAATCGATTCTCGATGAGTGCCTCGGCGGAGATAACCGGCCGCAATAACGGACTCATCAGTAGCGGCGGCAGACTGGAACTCATTTGGACAGAGCATCGGGCCTCCAGGAGCCGCGCTAAGCGCAAAAGCCCCCCTGTAGCGGAGATCGCAACTCGAGTAACCGAGAGCTTTGGAAGGACCAATGGTTATCTCAGCCAACCTAGGGCAACATCGCCTGCGACGAGCGCAATATTTTACACACCACTAGAATGGGAAGCGATTGGCCGCTTATGGCGATTTGTACTAAACCCGCTCCGCGGGTAGGGAGAAGCGTGGTAGATTTTTTGGCAGGACAAATTGCATGTCACCCACGGCAGTCACAACGTTTCCGCTCAAGTCAGCACAAAATAGCTGCGAGGGATTGAATCCCCATAAAGCAATTGTCCTGCCAAAACCTCACCGGGTTTAGCACAAATCGCCGTATCCACAATGCTCGCTCCAAAATCTTCTGCAAGCCAAACTTTGCCTGCCGAGCACTGTCGATACGGCACTAGAGATTTAGCGCCAATGCAGAATCACCAATTTTCGTCCTCAGAACTGACGTACTTTAAATCTGCTGAGTGGGCAAGGCTGATCGCCGCGCTGTACAAAACGAAGTAGACGGTCTACCTCCAGTGGGAGTAGAGTGTCTACATCTATTAACGAGGAAGACCAGTATAAGAACCGGATTGAGCTGCTGCAGGGAACACTCGACATGCTTATTCTTCAGACGCTGCAATGGGGACCGCAGCATGGATATGGCATTGTCCAGGCTTTGCGTTTGCGATCCGGAGATGTGCTTCAGGTGGAGACTGGATCTCTGTATCCGGCTCTCCATCGATTGGAGCGTCAAAGCTGGGTGCAGTCTGAATGGAAGCAGTCAGAGAGCAAGCAAAGAGCCCGATATTACCGAATCACGGCCAAGGGGAAAAAGCAGTTGGCCTCGGATCTGGGCCGATGGGAGCGGATTGTCGAAGCGATTGGGTTGGTGATGTACGTCAAGCCGGAGGAGAGTGAGTCATGAAGTGGTTCCCGAGCTTTGGTTTTCAGCGGCGCAAGCGCGAATTGCAGGAAGAGATTGATGCGCACCTGCAGATGGCGATTGCAGATCGAGTGGCGCGAGGCGAGACGGCAGAGACGGCGCGACAAGCGGCGGCGCGGGAATTTGGAAATATTCCTCTAGTGCAAGATGTGACGCGCGACATGTGGGGCCAAGCGTGGCTTGAACAACTAGGCCGGGATGTCCGTTATGCGTTACGGCAACTGCGCAAGAGCCCCGGCTTTTCGATCACCGCGACGGCGATGCTGGCAGTAGCTATCTGCGCCAACAGCACCGTATTCAGTTGGATCGACGGCACAATGTTGCGTCCGATTCCTGGCGCGCGGGACACGGGCGATCTTGTTAGCCTGCAGCGGGGGGAACGGAACTTCTCTCCGACTCCGCCCTTCTCGTATCTCGACTATCGCGATCTGCGCGAGCAGAACCACACCTTCGCCGGAATACTCGCATATCATCACGATTGGATCACGCTGACCGGCGGCGCACAGCCGGAGCGTGCCTATATTGCGAACGTGTCGGCAAACTATTTCGATGTGCTCGGCATCAAGCCGGTGCTGGGGCGTTTCTTTCTGGCTGAAGAAGAGACGCGTCCAGATGCTGTTCCCAACGTGGTCCTGGGCTATTCGCTTTGGAAAACGCGTTATGCCGAAGACCCGGCAATTGTGGGCAAGTCGATCGAGATCGCCCGGCATCCTGTGACGGTGATCGGTGTGGCGCCGGAGGGGGTTGTCGGAGCAATGCCCGGGATCCGTGAAGATCTGTGGGTAACGCTCGATCCCCTCGGGACGGATGTGTGGCGGATGACGCATCGCGATGCGGACTGGCTGAACGTAATAGGAAGATTGCGGCCCGGCGTGAGCCTTGGCACGGCAGCCCAGGATCTCGATACCCTGATGCATCATATTGTGGCGGCGTATCCGGACCAGCATCTCGGCGATAACCGGATCACGCTCGATCCCATGTGGCGCTCGCCATTCGGCGCCAACGGATACATGGCGGCGACGCTGCCCATTCTGCTGGCCTTCGCCGCTGTGGTGCTGTTGCTGACCTGCGCGAACGTGGCTACGCTCACGCTCGTGCGGTTTGTATCCCGGCGGCGTGAACTTGCGATCCGGCAGTCGCTCGGGGCGAATCGTATTCAACTGATGCGGCAGATGGTGCTGGAGGGCGTGGTGCTTTCCATCGTCGCAGGAGCCGTGGCCCTTGTGTTGACATCGTGGACTTCGAAGACATTCGCATGGTTCTTTCCGGCGAACTCGAATCCCCTCATACTCAACGGGAGCATGGACCATAAGGTGGTAATCGGGATTGCGGTGTCGTCCCTGTTGGTCGGCATGCTGTGCGGCGCTCTTCCCGCCTGGCGTTCGTCCCACGCGCCGGCAGTTGAGGTACTCAAGGCAGAGTCTGCAAGTATCTCCGGCGGCTCACGCAACCGGAAATTGCTCAGCGGGCTGGTGGTGGCGCAAATCGCGCTTTCACTTCCTCTGCTGTTGTGCTCCGGGCTATTTCTGCGAACACTGCGGAATCTCGCCGGCGCGAATCCCGGATTTGAGCAGGACCACATTCTCACTGCGTCTGTGGGGCTGAATATTGCCGGCTACAGCCACGACGAGGAACAGGTGATCCGTCACAAGATTCTTGATCGCGTGTCGGCATTGCCTGGCGTGAAGGTTGCGTCTCTTACGGACTGGATTCCGATGACCCTGGGCCAGAAGAAGGAGGATGCTTATCCGGAAGGGTATGCACCACGCCCGCATGAATCTTTGAAGGTGCTGCATGCCGAGGTGTCCCCGCGGTATTTCGAATCCCTCCATATACCCATTCTGGAAGGACGCGAGTTTACACCGGATGACGATGAAAAGGCCCCGAGGGTACTCATCGTGGATCAGACCGCGGCGAGGCGCTACTGGCCAGGGCAGGATCCGCTGGGAAAGGAACTCAGGGTGTGGGGCAGCCTTTTCACGGTAGTCGGCGTTGTGAGGAATTCAACACATACATTCGTGAATGAGTCACCGGAGCCTATGGTGTATATGAGCTTTTTCCAGGCGGGGTACGAGACGATGGTGCAGGTGAAGACCGAGGGAAATCCGGTCGACCTGGCGCCAGCGGTGCAAAACGCCATCCACGAAGTCGATACACGGCTGCCGGTTTTCGATGTGCGTTCCATGCGAGAGAATACCCAGATAGCGAGCAGTTTCGCCGTTATACAGAGCACCCTGGCGGGAATGTTCGCGCTGATTGGGCTGGTTCTTGCGATAACCGGAATCTACGGAGTCGTGGCCTATCGAACCCAATTGCGGACCCACGAGATCGGAGTACGAATGGCTCTGGGCGCTTCGCGCGTCGATGTGCTGCGGCTCGTGCTGTTGCAGGGATTGTGGCTCACAGGCATCGGGCTGGCGCTAGGGCTGGCGTTTGCGTTGGGACTGACCCGCATTATCGTCCGGCTGTTGTACGGAATCGGAGCCAACGATCCCATCACCGTAGTTTCCGTCGTCATGCTCCTGGGAGCAATGTCTTTGGCAGCATGCTACCTTCCGGCGCATCGAGCGATGCGCCGAAACCCTGTGACTGCGATTCGCGAACTGTAAACCGCAGCTCGGACTCGACGCGAATTGGACGGATTCGGGGTATGCGTGACGCTCCACCTGGTTGGCAAGGATTCCACCGGTCACAAACCAATCTCAGCAAGGTGGATCTTCGTTGTGCGTTGACGTGAACAGGGGTGGCTGTTGAAAAACTCGCTCCGAGAAATCATGCTCAAGAAACATCGCACTAGGATGCCCTCTGAACGATTCTCTCCGGCCGCCTATACATTTCTGGTCACCGATTTCGACTCAGTTTTCAGAAGAATCGACTTTTTCAACACCCACAGGGCTTAGCACTCATTGAGAATAATTTGTGGGCCGAAAGGCCGATTAGTACCGAAAAACGCTAGATCCCTATCGGGACTGCCCCGGCAGATGAGGCGGGTTGGACGTTTGCCTCTTCAGAATCCTCGAATGAGCGAGAAGTTTGTTCGGGCGTCAAGTGCAATTGCCAAATCCGTTGTGAGGCGTAGCTCATTCAACGCGCAAGGCTCGTACGGGGTCTATCGAAGCCGCGCGCCGCGCTGGAATGAAGCCGGCAATGGCAGCCGCAAGCACCAGCACTCCAATCGCGATCGCCATGACCGGTACACTCACGCTGGTCATCTCATAAAGCTGCGACTTGACGTACCGCACACAGAAGATTGTCACCGGGATGCCGATAGCGAGACCGGCGACGGCCTGCAGCATGGCTCCGCGCATGACCGTTCCGATAACGCGGCCGCGCGCCGCTCCCAGGGCCATACGAATGCCAATCTCCGGCGTGCGGCGGACTACAGTATAAGCCGTGACGCCATAGAGGCCGATGGCGGCGAGCAGGAGAGCGAGCAGCCCGAAGAGCGAGGTGAGGCGCGCGATCAGCCGCTCCTCGATGAACCGGTCATCAATCTGCTGCTGAAATGTCTGGAACTTTACGATGGTGAGGTTGGGGTTGATGCTCGCCAGTGTGTCGCCGACGATCTTTTCGAAGCCGGCGATGGGATGGGCGGTCTGGATGACCAGCGCGCCGGCATACATGGATTGGTCTTTGTCGATAGAGTTGTCGGGGTCGGGGTCGTTGGCGACTCCAGCGCGCTGCGTAAGGGGCAGAAAGTACATGGCGTGGTTCTTCCAGTAGACGCTGGTATAGGTAGTATTTTCCACCACGCCGACGATCTCATGCGCCCCATCCTGAGGTGTCTTGGACGGACCGGAAAAGCCAAAGCGATGACCGATGGGATTGCGGTTGCCGAAGAACTGCTTGACGAACTCCTGGTTGACGACGGCGACGGGAGCCGCATTTAGCGTGTCCTGCAACTTGAAGCCGCGGCCTATGACGACGCGCGTGCCCACGGAGTCGAAGTACTCTGGAGAGCCCTTGACCCAGGATGCGCCTTTATTGATGTCAGGCTCACCCTGAACCTTTACGCCAGATCCCCAATTGTTCTGCTCCATCGGCGTGTAGGTAGCAAGGCCCACTTTGAGAACGCCGGGAATGTCGTGGAAGCGGTCTACGATGCTCTGGTAGAGGGGCTCAACCTCTGTGTTCTTGTAGCCGGCCGCTTGCGGATTGATGTGGGCAATATAGCGGTTCGTTGCATCCAGTTTCATGTCCACGTTCTCGGCCTTGTTGAGGCTCTGCGCAAAGAGGCCCGCGGCGACGAGCAACACGAGGGAGAGCGCAGCCTGCAGGACAACGAGCGCGCGCTGCAGGAAGGATGCTCCGTGGGCGGTTGTACGCGCGTTGGAGCGCAGCGCTTCAGCGGGCTGCGTGCGCGCGGCCATCATCGCTGGCGCAAGGCCAAAGAGGATGCCCGTGACGAGCGAAAGCGCAAAGGCAAAGCCGATGACCAGCGGCGAAGGTGAGGCATTGACCGGCATGTTAGCCTGGTTTGGGAAGGCGAGCGCCAGCAGCGCGTGTGCTCCGAGGTAGGAGACCGCAAGCCCGAGCAGGCCGCCCATGCCGGAGAGAAGAATGCTTTCTGTGAGCAACTGGCGGACGATGCGGCTGCGTTGCGCGCCAAGTGCCGAGCGAATCGACAGTTCAGCCTTGCGGCTCATGCCGCGAACGAGCAGAAGGTTGGCGATATTGGCACAGGCGACGAGAAGCACGAGCGCGGCGATCCATTGCAGTAGCTTCAGGTGGTCCTTGTAGCCGTCCTGCATGTTCTGGATGCCTCCCCCTCCGGGAGTAAGCACCACGTGGGTGCGGGGAAGAACTTTCTGGGCGCGCTGATCGGTAAATGTCTTGAGCGGCGTAAACTCCTGCTTGAGCAGCGCGCTGGCCTTGGCCTGCAGCGCAGGCAGAGAGGTTCCCGGCTTGATGCGACCGATGATGTAGGACCACTGGGTGTCGGGATCGTTGAAGTATGGTGCGCCGATGACCGTATCAATCGAATTCATGGGGAGGAAGTACTTAGGCGGATGGGTATCGATGCGGTCGCCATAGAAACCGTTTGGAGCTACGCCAATGATGGTAGCCGGCTTGGTGTTGATGTAAAACGCGCTTCCGACCACGCTCGGATCGCCTGCATAGTCCTGCTGCCATGTGTCGTAGCTCATCACAGCAGTGATGGGTGCGCCTTTCTGGTCGTCGCCGTCTGAAAAGAGGCGGCCCGCTGCCGGCGAGAGCCCGAAGACGCGGAAGTAATTGCCTGAGACGAAGGTCCCCATGACGGACTTCGCAACTGTTTGCGGTCCGGCGCGACGGACGGTAATTGGCCGCCATGCATAGCCGGACTCCATTGCGGCTAGCTCTTCGAACTCCGGCAGGCTCTTTTTGAACATGTAATAGGTGTCTGTAGAGAAGAGCGAGTAATCGCCATTATCATTCCATCCGCCATTGACGCAGCAGTCATCCTTGTCGCCAATGCGCACCAGGGTCTTGGGATCGACTACTGGCAGGTTATGCAGCAGTATGGCGTTGACCAACGTAAAGATGGCCGAGTTAGCGCCGATGCCCAGAGCAAGCGTCAGCAATACGGTGATGGTAAAGCCTGGGGTCTTGCGCAGTTGGCGGCATGCATAAACCAAATCCTGTAGCAGAACTGTCATCGCCTAACCTCCACACACGTCGGCTTGCACAAACAGAAAGCAATTCACGCCCGGACGAAATTCTGTACGAGCCACCTTGAATCAAAACAGTCCTGAAGCAGATATATACGAATATATTCGTAGTCGTCAACGAAATGCTTCGTAGATTTATGTCCGCTCAGCAAAACTCGCTCGGCAATACCGTCTTCCGTCAATCTCGACTGGTCATCTTGCTCAACTCACGTTTTCGAGTTACAGCAGATATCAATGAGTGAGTTGGCGATTTGCACTAACCCGCTAGCGCGGGAGGTTACGCTTTTGTGGCACTTGGATAGAGTGTTGGGCACCGAAGGAGGTGTCCATGACACATCTACGCCAGCGCATGCAGGAGGATCTCCGGCTGCGCAACTTCTCCGAACGCACGATCCGTCGTTACACCGAGATCGTTGCTGAGTTCGCAAGGTACTTCCACAAGTCACCTGATCAGCTTGGTCCTGAGCACGTTCGCACCTTCCTGCTGGACCTGCTTAATGAGCGCAAGCTTGCATGGGGAACGATTCAGGGCGCTCGATCGGCGCTGAAGTTCCTCTATTTACGGACACTGAAGCAGACCTGGTTCGATCAGGAGATCATCAAGCCGAAGATACGCCGCAAGCTGCCCACGGTCTGGAGCCGGGAAGAGGTGTGCGCTCTGCTTGATGCCACAACCAACACCAAGCATCGTGCACTACTGGCGCTGTACTACAGTGCAGGGCTTCGCTGCCAGGAAGCACTGGACCTTAAGGTCACCGATATTGATAGCAAGCGGATGATCATCCACATCCGCGAGGGCAAGGGCAAGTTCCCGCGCCAGGTCATGCTGTCGCCCAAGCTGCTGGAGTTGCTGCGCCTCTACTGGCGTTGGCGTAAGCCCACGGATTGGCTCTTTCCCGGAGAGGAGCCCGGTCATCCTTTGAAGGCCAACACGGTGCGCGTGGCCTGTCAGAAGCTGCGCGAGCAACTGGGCATCTCTAAACCGCTCAGCCCACACGTGCTGAGGCACTCCTTCGCTTCGCATCTTCTCGACGCAGGCACAGATCTGCGCAGCATCCAGCTTCTGCTTGGCCATCGCGATCTGGAGACCACCTCGCGTTATCTGCACGTCTCCGAAGCAAGGCTGCACGCTACGGCAAGTCCGCTCGACGATCTGCCCATCCAGATATCCCGAACCGCACAGGGAGGGAACAGAACAGCATGACAGGACATCGGCTCGAAGTGGCCGATGTCTTTCGTGCTCATCAAGACCAGTTCCTTCAACGCTGGGGCCACGCACTCTCAGACCAGCAACGGAAGGTGCTGCGCGATATCGGCCTCTGCCGCACAGCTGCACTGGGCACTCATCTCGAGCGCTGCGATCGATGCAATTATGAGACGGTGGCATACGACTCGTGCCGCAACCGGCACTGTCCCAAGTGTCAGTCTTCGGCACGCGACCGCTGGCTCATCAAGCAGGCCGCAAGTCTGCTACCGGTGCCCTACGCCCATGTAGTCTTCACCCTACCTAAGCAACTGGCGCCCCTCGCACTCAGGAACCAACGTCTGTTTTATAGCCTGTTGTTTCGGGCAGCTTCGGAGACCTTGCTCAAGATAGCGGCCGATCCACGCCATCTCGGCGCACGCATTGGTGTGCTCGCTGTGCTGCACACCTGGTCGCAGAACTTGAGGCATCATCCGCACCTGCACTGTCTCGTCCCCGCCGGCGGACTGCCCCTTGATAACTCCCGCTGGATCACAACCAGACGCCGGGGTTTCTTCCTCCCGGTGCGCGTGCTCAGCCGCATGTTCCGCGGCAAGCTGCTCGCCTTCCTCAAACAGAGCTACCGGCGCGGCGAACTATCCTTCGCCGGCAAGCTGGCTGAACTATCAACACCACACGCTTTCCACTCTCTGCTCGGTACCTTGCGCCGAACAGAGTGGGTGGTCTACTCCAAGCCTCCGTTCGGAGGACCCGAA
>Ga0207021_1031_pt1 | contig 29700 bp, 30 predicted proteins | sample Alteio_BWMinCont_49_FD_153496 | JGI IMG/M metagenome (GOLD analysis project Ga0207021, IMG submission 153496) | Enriched cells from forest soil in Barre Woods Harvard Forest LTER site, Petersham, Massachusetts, United States -... | ecosystem: Environmental > Terrestrial > Soil > Temperate forest >... | reverse complement strand
TCCCAGCGCTGGACCGTCGTCACGTCGCGGTTGAGGTGGGCCGCGATTTCTTTCCATGAATCCAGACGGGCTTCGGTCGGTTTCTCGGACGGTCGCTTCTCGGGCGCGGGCGTTCCAGAGGACGGATTGCCCTTCGCGCTCTCAGGAGTGGTTTCCATCTTGCGAGCCTCGGGAAGCCGAATTGTAGCGCCGCAGCAGGTGACTGCAAACCACTGCATTCGACGGCAAATCAAGGAAATGCTGCAAATCCGCGCGCCTTACCGCTTGAAGGTCGCCCCCCTCAGGGTGTCCGATCGTCTTCCCACGCCTCAAGGCGTAAATCTCAAACTGGAGCTATTTCAGGAAGAGCAAAACCCTGACTTCGGCGGTAACCGTGCTCTCACTACTTTTATTGGTTTCATTCACCCGAGCAGTGGCCCAGGAGCGCGGGCCAGTACACTTCAGCGGTCTGATCAACGATTATTCGCCCCTGAGTGCGAGCGTCAAAGGCAGCCCATGGGGAAATGCATGGTCAATGGTCAATGGACGTCAACCCGGAATGGGGAACCGCTGACTTCTCAGCAGATATGACGATGTCCGGCTATGGGAGAACCTCGACGGGTGCCGTAGATCCAACACAGCCCCTTGTAAACCCTCACACACACCACATCCGGCTGACGAACGTCAGGGTCACCTGGGACATGACCGGCTGCCCCGCATACCGACCCCCCGCCACTATAACGGGATTTCAGTTGAACGGCACGGTCAGCCTGATGACCGGGAATGGAAGTATTGCCCCCTTTGAGACGGATCCGCCTTCATCGACGCTCCAGGTCTGCGTCACCGGAGGAAACGATGTCCGGTACTCGCAACCGGATTCGAATATTACGCTGGTGTTCGGAGGGCCTGGGACGACACATTTTTGGGCCGCAGGCCATCCATGGCGTCGTGCGTATTTCGTCAGCCGACTCGATCGGGAAGCGAGACGACCGTCGATGAACGATCAGTCAGATGATTGCCGCCACTTCGTAGATTGTCGCTGAAAGGCCTTATTGAGACTGAACCTCCTCATGAATCAACATGGGCATGGGAAGACTAGCGAATCCTGCCTGTTGGCTTGCCAGAGGAAGGAGAGTCGCAATGAGAAGAGTGACGTGTTTGGTGTTGCTCAGTACAGCGGTCGCGGTTACGGCTCTTCATTTCGCCCGAAATGTCGGGGCGACACCGGCTGTCGGGTTCGCGACCACTACGCTCATAAGCGGAAAGTTCGACGAAATCGATCTGGCTAACAAGATCATTATCCCGGACTCCATCGAGAATGACCGCCGGGCAAAGGTCTGGTTGTCTCAACAGAAAACCGAGGGACCGTCAGACCTGTACGTACAGAGCAATGTGTGGCAGCCGGGAGGAAGCACCGGCTGGCACACACACCCTGGGCATAGCCTGATTATCGTCACAGCGGGCACGGTGACCGAGTATGAGGAGCACGATCCCGACTGCAACCCCCACGTCTATACCAGAGACATGGCGTTTGCCGATCCCCATCATGATCATGCACACATCATTCGGAACGAAAGCAGCGCCGTGGCGCGAACCACCGCCATCCAGCTCATTTCTGCGGGTGAGGCACGTCGAATTGACGTTGCAGACCCAGGACATTGCCATTTCTAACGAGGGCGGACTGGTTTGACGCCACCGCGTACCACCCTTTCGGCCTCTTCTGACCCGAGGGGGTGAGAGACCGAGGACTTCCCGAACATCAACCACCTCTGCCCATCCAGCTGGAGGTACGCGCGCGTTAAAGCGCATCGACATTCAGGTCGCATCTCAACTCACCAAATTGAGAACGGGTCATTCTGACCCTGAGCAACTCGAAGGGGAAGGATCTGTTTTCTCGAAGAGCTTTGTCATCCCGACCTCTGCCTTGCGCAGCAAGGCAAGGGAAAAGCGCAGGGCAATCGGGGTTCCCGGCGACAGAGCCTGTCCTGAGCGTAGCCGATGGATCGACAACTCCAGCATGGCTGATCGCGATCCGCCCCTCACGGTCGACAAGAACGGTCAGAGGCATTTCTCTCAAATGGCACGGATCAACAAGACGCCGACGACAAGCATCACCGCGCAGGCTACGCCATGCGATTGAGAACGCTCGCGACTTCGACCCGCCGACCCCAGAATGATCGACATATCGCCAAGAAGGATGATGGCCAAGACGAGTAGAGCTATGCCTACCGCCGTCTCGAAGACTGCCACGGCTCCTAATCTCCGGCGATAGCCGCCCTTGGGGAAAGGCTAAAGATGACTACTTGCTAAAGAATCCCACGATTAGAAACGCGAAAGCTATCGTGAGGAGTGCAACACGCCAGCGGTGAAGCAGATCCCATCTACGCCGGTACGTCTTCCAATCGGGAGGCGGAGTGGACTTAATACGGTTGTTGATCGGCACGAGGGCGGTGACCGAATACAAACACGCCAACATCCACAAAACGGCCGATGTAGCGATCCAGATCGGTAAGCGGCCAGATTGGTGCCATTGGATTACAACCTCAGCTAAAGTAAGCAAAAATACAAGAATGTACCAAAACGGCATGAAGCTCCCCAGCACACAAGCGAGGGCGCTTGCGGCTGGCAGATGAACATCATCCGGAAGTTTATCGAGCGTTGGATGAACAAACGCGGCGATGGCCAGTTCACTTCCAACCATCAATCCAGCGACGATAATTGCAACGACATTTAGGACTTCCATCGTGAATTCCTCCATAAACAACACCTTGAGTGAGTTAAGGTTTTTTCCTCCGAAGAAGAAACGCGGCAGCCTCATCATTTAAAGCGCTGTTCCCTTAAGAGTTCTCTCTGCTTTCTCTTCCCATCACTTAAGAGGGGAGCTTGTTGAAGGTATGAGGATTGTCGATTCAACGCCAACGAGGTCTGATACATGAAAGTTCCTGATGTCCTCAGCGAATTCTGTGCTTTGCGTATACCGCCGAACGACCTCGCCGGGTTCTTCGCCCGCCGCATAGGAGGCCAGCACGAAGAACCGTGGGCTCGACATCCTCCTTTGGCGGTCCAGAAGCCCTGGGCCTCAATCCCGAACAGCGGAAAGCTGCTGAGATGACGGGGATAAATCTGCTCCATGTTGAAATCGAGCGCCTCTTTGGTGCGCAGTTTGTACACGCGAAGTTCAAAAGTTCGCATTGTCGCCTCCATTGCATTGACTTGGGTTTGCAATTTACTGGTTGTTCAACCAACTCACTGTCGACAAGAACGGTCAGAGGCATTTCTCTCAAATGGCAATGGATCAACAAAAGGCTGACGACAAGCATCGCCGCGCAGGTTACGCCATGAATTGAGAACGCGTGCGACTTCGACCCGCCCGACCCCAGAATGATTGACATGTCGCCAAGAGGGAGGATGGCTTCTACGAGTAGAGCTATGCCTACCGACCGGCTGTCCGCGGTCAGCATCATTGTCAGCACGACCAATCCAGCTGCGACGTCCCGAATTCCTTTAGCACGTAGCCATGCACGAGTGTCAGCATGGGATGCAGGCGACTTTAGACCAAATGTTCCTGAGATTCGTTCAGGAGATAAAAGGTAGAAACAACCGATGACAATGATCGCAACGGCCATGAGAGCGGCGAGAGAAAGCGGAATAGCGTTATGCATAAATTATTGTCATTTTAGAAAATATAGCAACGCTATACTTGATGCGGAGCATTCGTAAAAAGATTCACCATCCGCCGAGCGATTGGCCAGAGCGGAGCTATAATTCCTATCAATGGTAACGACGCTGGCAGCTAACCGAATTGCGGAACGAAAACTGCGTGACAAGCAGGCCCGCCGGGCACAGATCATCAGTGCCGCACGACGAATCGCGGAGCTTAAAGGGTGGTCCAACGTAACCGTTCGGCGGCTATCCGACGAAATTTCCTACAGCCAACCCGTCTTGTACGCTCATTTTGGAAGCCGCGAAGGGATTCTCGCCGCGGTTGCTATCGAGGGTTTCCAGGAATTGGGCCTGGCTTTGGAGAAGGCACGGAAACGGATTAAGCGTGGAAGTACGGTAGAATCGGTCGCGGCCGCATATCTGGAGTTCGCCGCGTCTTCACCCGCACTGTATGAAGTGATGTTTTCGCTTAGCCTGAGCGTACCATTCGGTGACGTGGCTACTCCTCCGGAGATGCGATTCGCGTTTTCCCAACTCCTGGAGTTGTTTCCGGGGCAGCGTTCGAAGTCAGAGGTTCTATCGGAATTGTTTTGGGCGAGCCTTCACGGTATCGCCGAGCTATCAAGAACCAGGCGATTTCCGCCCAGCAGTCAGAAAGAGCGTGTGAGGGTGCTGGTCGAGCTCTTCACTTTTCCCAAGAGATGAAACGGTGTGAAAGCGCGATGACTGTATTAGGCGCGCTCCCGTCTCTTCGCAAACGAGGCGAGATGAGTCCTTACAAACGATTAACGATCGCTTTACCGAATTTTGCCGTCGATGAGCGAAGAATCGCCTGGTCACTCATAGAGCGCTCCCGGTACGTGGAGGGTTCTCCGACCTTCGAGGTTGTGGCCGGTTGACACAGAACTAAGCTTGTCCCCAGTCAAATAGTTGGCCGAGAATCTCCTCCCAACCCGCTACAATAGAAATACAGAGAAAAAGGCTCGGCGCCATCGCAGCCGGGCCTTTCGTCTTCTGCGAAGCGCGTCGACGCCAACCTCTTTAGAATCAAACGTCTCAAGATGCAGATAATAGAATCAAACGGTTACAGCAGAGCTTGAATACTGCCCTGCGATCAGTGCAATATCATCAAATAACTCGTTTAGAATCATGAAAGTGGTAATAAGTCCTTTGCTGACTGGTAGGTAGCGTCGACGTACCTCTTAAACCGATTTATATCAATCGATTACAGAAGCGGTAACGAAAACAGGGGAGGGGGTGGGGAAGCTACCTCGCGGTCCAGGTCTTGCCCTCGTCGTAGCTCACCCAAACCCGACCCTTATCGTTGGTCAGCTCGAAGAGGACAGCCCCGACGCGAGCCGTCGCGGTCGCATTGCCCGCAGCGGCCACATGTGACCTGGTTGCAGAGGAAACCTCAGGCGACCGGCTCAGGAACGCGCCATGGAAAGCTGGCTGGCTGACTCGCACAGCGACCGCCCGGCCCTCCCACTGCGACTTGGCCTGATTCCAGTGCTCACCCTGATCGCTGCTCAGGAAAACATTGCCATCAGGATCGAGAGCCATCACCGTCTGCCCGCTGGCCGCGACCGAAACCGCCCGCGCACCCAACGGTAGAATCCGCTCAGCGCACTCGCTTCCGATGCAACGCTGCACAACGCCGTCCTTGATGGCAAAAATCGCCGCCAGAGCGGGCACGGATGGCGCAGCATCCTGCACCATCATTGCCGACGCGGATGGCGCGGCGGTTGTCAGCGGCGCCTGACCCGCCGAGACTGTTACGGTCTGGCTCGCCGCACCGAAGTCGAGCTTCGCATCCAGGCTCGCCCGCTCGCTCGCCTGAACGGTCACGTCGTGCGTGAGCGTGTTGAAGCCCTGAGCCCGTACCTGAACCTGGTAAGTACCCGATGGAAGACCAGCCACGCCGAACCGCCCTTGCGGGTTAGTCACGGCAGCGCGGGCCTCTCCGCCGGATGCCGCCCGGACCGTCACATGCGCTCCCGGTACCGCCGCCCCTGACCGGTCGGCGACCGAGCCGGCAATCTCCCCGTTGCCCTTCATGGCGGCTGCGGGCGACGCCCTCCTAACCGCGCGCTTGGCCGCCGGTTCCGCCGGAGCCGTCCGCACTGAGGATACGGAATCCCCTGCCGGACCGGGTTCTGGCGCGGCGGCGGCGATCTGCTCCGCCACACCGGGGAGGGCCTGGTTGCGGTGCCGGTGCACGGCGATCGGGACCGCGATGAGCAGCACGGCCAGGACTCCCGCCACCCCCAGCGACCACCGCCATCCCCAACCGGCCTTGGCCGGCAGGGGGGGTGCCACCTCCGACTGCTCCGCGGTCTCCAAAAAAGCTTGCTGCGCCAGAAAAACCACGTCGCGGCAGCGCGCACAGGTCGACAGATGTTCGAGCACATTCTCGCGCTCTATTGACGTCAGAGCGTTCTCGGCAAAGGCCGAGAGCAGGTTCTCATCGGGATGTACGCCGAAATGCCTTCCGTCAACCATCAACCCTCCTTTCCCGTCGGAGACGCCTTCGTTGCCTGCACTTCTTGGAACGATTCTTCCCCTGCAACTTGCAGTAACCTTCGCACATTGACCTCAATATCGCGAACATCGCTACTCAGCGCCTCTTCCGCGGCTCTGCGGCTGAGGCCGGAAGACTCGAGATGCTTGAGGATCTGCTTTCGCAGGCTGTTTCCCAGCCGCTTCAGCCTGCGGCTGATCGTCGACTCATGCAAACCCAGAAGCCTAGCTATCTCCGCCAGAATCCTGCCGTCAAGATAATAGGCCTGCAGGAGGAACCGGTCTTCGGCGGCCAGTTGTCTGAGCGCAATACCGATGCAGTCTGCCAAGGTCTTACGATGAAGGTCCCCGTCGATCGACGATGTCTCCGGCGACGCCGTCAGCAGTTCAGCGTCCTGCTCTTCGATGCTTACCAGGCGGTGTGCTTTGCGGTACTGATCCACGTAACGCTGCGCGAGAACGCTCCGCAGCCAGCCGGCCAGCGAGCCCCTGCCTGTATAGGATGTCAGCTTCGATTGCCGGTAGCCCTTTGGCGCCGATAGGCCGAACAGGTCCGCGTAAAGCGAATCGGCAAGTTCGCGTCCCAAGCCATCCTGTCTTATGATCCCGTAGGCCGCGCTGTATAGCATTTCCCGGTATTCAAGCAGGAATGCGTCCCAGGCCGATTCATTACCCAGAGCACAGGCACGGGCAAGCACCAGTTCCTTCACCCTGATTGAGGCCAGAAACGCCGTTTTTTGAGCTTCCGAGGCGGCGGCAGCGTCGCGCCCCCAATGATTCGACACGGCGACTTCGAGCATGAGCTCTTCGAATTGCATGTAAGTGAAGCCAAAGCGTTCTCCAGAGCTTTCGCGCCATAATCGGAGGAGCAGATCGGCCATCGATTCCGACCCGGACTGCTCGCTTCGCCCGCCAACGTTCATGCCAACGACCATATCTCTTTATGAGCGAATGTTCGAGCACGACCAACCCAGTAATGCGGCAGTCCGCAAAGGCCTCAGACCGACCCGCCCAAGGTCCGCCAAGACACACGGTTCTCGAAACTCAACTGAAGATACGCGAATCCGTTGCGCCACCTTCGACCAAGCGCAAATGAGCTTATATAGTGTTAAGGTTGCAAGGGCTCGTAGCTCGACTTTTTTAATCCCGCTCTCAGCTGGAAGGAACGGTTTAGTGAAAAATTCCTGTGGAGATTCTGGCCATTTTTTCGGCGGAAACTTCATCCAGTTGGACACCCTAATATTTATATTTGTGGGTGTGTCCAATCACCGACGTCGTTCGTTGCTCTCGACAAATCAGGAAACGGCGTTGATCTTCCATGGTAATGCCTAGCTCGAAAACTGGCTGTGGCGCCGCTCCCCGCCGATTCTGGTTGGCGATGTCGGGGTTTGTCATGGCGCTTGCGCTGCTGCCCTTTTCCTTCAAGGTCGAACGTCGCCTGGAAACGGCTGTTCACATCAGGGGCGGAGAGTCCGAAAGAGTTGATCTGGAACTGGCGCAGCGTTTCAAGTCTCCCTACGCCCACCGCGTTGTTCTGGTGATCAGCGGTATTCCCGATCCGGATTCGGCAAAAGGCGCGGATGCCTTAGGTTTCTTAACCAGTTCATTGCGTAGCGTACCTGGAGTGGCGGGGGCCGTCTCGAGTGTGGATTGGCCAGACCCTCTGTTTACCGGGAACAACGGCGGGGCCTTGATCATCGTCGGGTTGGACCCGCACGATGAATCTGTCGAGGCGTTGGTCCCCCAATTGAGGGCAAAAGCAGACTGGATGGAAGGTCAGCTGAGGTCGCAATACCCCAATATCAAACTGGAGATTACGGGTGAAACGCCACTGAACTTCGATATTCGCAAGGTCAGTGCAGACGACGTCAAGCATGCCGAGGAACGAGCAATGCCGGTAACTCTCTTGCTGCTGGTGCTGGCTTTCGGCAGTCTTGTGGCCGCGCTATTGCCGCTGGGAGTTGGATTACTTTCAATCTCGATGGCGATGGGTGCGGCTGCGCTACTCGCGCATTACCTGCACCTGTCAATATTGGTGCAGAATCTGGCGACGATGCTCGGCCTTGGCCTGGGCATCGATTATGCATTGCTGATGGTGAGCCGGTTTCGCGAAGCATTGGCCGACGGATGTGATCCCGGCTGTGCTGCCGATATTGCTGCCAGGCAAGCCGGGGGGACGCTGATAGTCTCCGCCACAACCGTTGCAATCGGATTTTCAGCACTGCTGACTGTGCCCATCAGCGAACTGCGCTCCATCGGAATAGCTGGCCTGTTGGTAACCGTTTTGAGCGTCATGCTGTGTACCTTCATTCTGCCTTGGGTGCTTGGTCTACTAGGGCATCGAGTCGATGCCGCCAGATTGCGTCTTCCAGCCAGACGATTCAAAACGCGGGACTTGTGCGCGGCGAGTGAGCGGTGGGCGCGGTGGGGCAACATCGTAACCCGTCGGCCCTGGACAGCTCTGCTTGTCGCGGGGATTCCGCTACTCGTCCTTGCATTCCAGGCGCGCAGAATCTCTTCCGGGGTTCCTGACCGTGGCTCGCTCCCGGCCGCAGCCGAGTCGGTGAAAGCCCTGCACACCCTTCAGGGCATGGGGCGGTCGGGTATTGTGCAGTCCCTCCGAGTGGTCCTGGAGTTGCCGCCGCAGTCTCCGCCGCTCTCGCCAGCTGGCTGGCTCGCCGTCAGTCGCTTGACGAAGCGCTTCCAGAGCGATCCTAGAGCGGAAGAGGTCCTATCTCTTCCGGCCCTCACGGGAATGTCTGACACTGCGGATGCTATCGACGAAGTGCCCGAGCCAATCCGAAATGGTTTTCTGCGCAGCGATGGGCAAGCTACCTTGATTGAGTTGCTGCCATCTGCCAATCTTTCTCCCACCGAACTGATCCGATGGGTGCGAGAGGTGCGTTCCTCCGATGTCGCGGCGATAACTGGCGTTTCCGGGGTCGTGCTGCGGGTTGGCGGTATTCCCGCGCTCAATGCAGATTATGACTCTGTAGTGAAGGAACGCTTGCCGAAGGTGATCATTGGTGTCATATTGGGGAGCTTGCTGGCCCTCCTGATCGGACTGCGTTCTTTATTCGCTGCTGTCAAAGCAATTCTGCTCAATCTGCTCTCCGTTGGCGCCTCATTTGGTGCGTTGGTTCTCGTTTTTCAGGAAGGCCACGGTAGCAGACTGTTTGGTCTCGACGGACCGACCGGCACGGTATTCCCGATCGTACCGATTCTCTCGTTTGCCATCGTCTTCGGATTGAGCATGGACTATGAGGTCTTCCTGGTCGCCCGAGTCCTCGAAGAGCGGCGGCGCGGTTTATCCGAGAGATCAGCAGTGATCGAGGGCCTGGCGCGGACGGCTGGGCTCATCACGAGCGCCGCGGCAATTATGATTGCCATCTTTACTGCATTCACCGTGGGCAGCTTTCTGGTCGTCAAAATGCTGGGCTTTACGCTCGCAGTGGCGGTGTTCATTGATGCTACAGTCGTGCGGATGGTTGTCGGGCCAGCTCTATTGCAACTTGCCGGCGACTGGAATTGGTGGCCCCTTGGCTTATATGGGGCCCCGGTAACGTCTGAAAAGGAGCTCATCCCATGACGGCGAACACCATGGATGCTCAGGTGAAAGCACCGGGCCTCGCAACAGCCCATTAGCGATTCGAGTTAATTCACTTTCTTTCCTTGAGCGCCGGACTGGCTGATATCAAAGTCCTTGAGTCCCAGCTTTGCCTTTCCCGTGCCCCCTTCGATTACAAGCCTCGACGAGCCGGGCTTGTCGGACAGTTTTGCCTCCACTTGCGACGCAGACCAGGCGCCGTCGACCTGCCGCAGGCCGTAGTAAACGAATTCCTTCTGCTGCCCCGTCCCGTGAAGGGTCTTCACCACATGCACAGGGTACAAAATGCCGCGGTCGATCCACGATGTCACCGAATCATAGTGAGTCCGGTCCTGAGGGCCGGGCATGCTCTTAAGGACAAAGCAATCCCGTGCGCCATATTTCTCCGGTGCCAGGAGTTCCTGATTCTTCCAAAAGAACTGGCTCTCTAACATGTCTTCATAGGAGAAGTCTGTTCCCACGAGTAGGTCGTTCCAATGCTCGAATGGCAACACGCTGGCGGCCTTCTCGCCAGGAAGCACCGCCTCGATGGTCAGGTGCCCGCTCACGCTCATATGCAGAAGAAGGCTCGTCTTCGCTGAGGCAGGCCCCGAGATTTCGCATAGCATGCGCAGACCATCGGGAAACCAGTGAGCCCTGGCGGCGAACTTGTAATTCGTACGCTTGCCATTGCCATCTATCCGTGTGAGTCGCCCGGTCACGCGGTAGTCCAGTTTCTCAATACGCTGGCGCGAGCCAGTCAGCACAGTCTCCAGGGGATTGACCGCGAAGGCCCGCGATGGATGCACCAACGACAACAGCACGAGCAAAGCAATGGACGCTTGAATCGTCCTAAAGGCGCAATTGGCCCATATGGCTTCTAAATTCCGGCCAATCTTGCGGCTGAGAGATAGCATTACCACACGGCGCAGGAAGGTCATAGCTATGTATACATCCAAAGTCTGTACGATGCCCATCCAGGGCGACGGGTAGTGATTCTCGAGCTGTGGTGTGCGGCCAATTTCAGAACCCACGCTTTTAGATGCAGGCAGTCGAGGACAAAACCCGTACGGCGCTGACCATCAACGAGGCCAATTTCAATCAACATTTCGACGAGAGCTATTCGTACCTGAGAGCTTGGATAGATCGTCAGCCATGAACCAGTTGTTTTGCAGGTTAATCCCTTCTCCAAAGAGGGTCGAGGGGCCTGCGGGGAGCGTACCCTTCAGACACTGATGAATCTCACGAGGGCTCAGGTGAAAGTTTTAGGGTAGCCTCTGTCCCAGAATTCACAGAGCGCAGGTGGCTCTGTAGAGAGCGGGCGTCTAACATTAGTGCCATGCAGGCGCACCGCGAGGTCGAGCCGCAGGGTCGGAATAGGCTGACAATGAGGTACAACATGCAGGAACAAACATCACAGGCGCCAAAGGTAGAGATTGAGGACGATCGCACGGCAACCAGCGTAGAGGCCTTGAAGCGAGCCATTCTGGACAATCTCTTCTACGTAGTTGGGGCCACGCAGGAGGGTGCGAGCAACGAGGAATTCTTTGCCGCCCTCGCCTACACCGTGCGCGATCGCATCCTGGCGCGATGGTTCGCGACATGGGATTCCTATAAGAAACACGACGTCCGCGTCGTATGCTACCTGTCCGCTGAGTTTTTGATGGGGCCACACCTTGCAAACAATCTCCTCAACCTCCAGCTTGATGGTTCTGTCCGTCTGGCAGTTACGGAGTTGGGTCGCGATTTCGACCAGATAGTGGAACAGGAGCGCGAACCAGGTCTCGGAAATGGCGGCCTGGGTAGGTTGGCGGCCTGTTATCTGGACTCCATGGCAACGGTTGGCGTTCCTGCTATCGGTTATGGAATTCGTTACGAATTTGGCATCTTCCAACAGCAAATCCGCGATGGCTGGCAAGTAGAGCTCACGGACTATTGGCTCCGACACGGAAACCCCTGGGAACTCCGGCGGCCAAATGAAGCGGTGGACGTGGGTTTCGGCGGCCACACCGAACGCTGGTCCGACTCCACCGGGAAATATTGCGTGCGCTGGGTTCCGGCTTCCGTCGTAAGAGGCATTCCGTACGACACGGCAATTCTGGGGTATCGCTCGGGGATAGCCAACGACCTGCGTTTGTGGCGGTCCGAATCCACCGAGTCATTTTATTTTGACCGCTTCAACAGCGGCGATTACCAGGGTGCTGTTGCGGGCAAAGTATTTGCCGAGAATATCACCAAGGTTCTCTATCCGAATGACGAAGAGATTCAGGGCAAGGAGCTTCGCCTCCAGCAACAGTACTTCTTCACGTCATGCGCACTGCAGGACATGATCAGGCTGCATCTGCGTGTCGGGCGCTCCATCGAAAGTTTTAACGAAAAATGGGCGATTCAGCTCAACGACACTCATCCCTCCATCGGTGTCCCTGAGCTCATGCGTCTTCTGATCGACGAACACGGCGTGGGCTGGGAGAAAGCATGGGAAATCACCTCCACTACTTTCAGCTATACCAACCACACTCTGCTTCCTGAAGCGCTCGAACGCTGGTCCCTGCCGTTGTTCGCCTCGCTCCTGCCCAGGCATCTTGAGATTATCTACGAAATCAACGCGCGCTTTCTGGATGAAGTACGCAGGCATTTTGACGGCGACGAGGCAAGAGTCTCGCGGATGTCGATCATCGATGAGCAAGGCGAAAAGCATGTGCGCATGGCACATCTGGCGACTGTTGGGGCCTATCGGGTCAACGGTGTGGCCGAATTGCACACTGCGCTGCTGAAGAAAGAAGTTCTTCACGATTTTTACGAACTGTGGCCCGAAAAGTTCATTAACGTGACGAATGGGGTAACGCCGAGGCGTTGGCTTGCAGTGAGCAACCCGGAGCAATCGGCTCTGATGACTCGCGTGATAGGAGATGCCTGGATCGGAAATCTCGATGAACTCCACAGGCTGGAGGCGTTTGCAGACGACGCAGCCTTTCGCGCTGAATGGCGGCAGGTGCAGCACGATGTCAAGGCGCGCCTGGCTCTCTACATACAAGAGGAAACCGGAGTTTGTGTTGATCCGAAATCCATGTTTGACGTGCAAGTCAAGAGAATCCATGAGTACAAAAGGCAGCACCTGAATGCCCTTCACATCCTTACTCTCTATTTCCGCCTGAAGCACAATCCCAGCCTGGATATGGTGCCGCGTACCTTTCTGTTCGGTGGCAAAGCCGCGCCCGGCTATTTCATGGCCAAACTGATCATCAAGCTGATCAACTCGATCGGCGAGACCATCAACAACGATCCGGATGTGAAGCACCGTTTGAAGGTGGTGTTTCTCCCCGATTACAACGTTACTTTTGGACAGAAGGTCTATCCGGCTGCGGACCTAAGCGAGCAAATATCGACTGCTGGCAAAGAAGCCTCCGGAACAGGAAATATGAAGTTCGCCATGAATGGAGCGCTCACCATCGGAACCCTTGACGGCGCCAACGTTGAGATCAGGGATGCTGTTGGCCATGAAAATTTCTTCTTGTTCGGTCTTACTGCAGATCAGGTTCAGTCCAAGCTTGCGGAGGAATATCATCCCCTGGCCATCTATGAATCGAACCCATTCCTCCGCGAAGTCATCGACGGTCTTGGTTCAGGTCAGTTCTCACATGGGGATCGCAGCCTTTTCCGGCCTCTGCTAGACCAACTGCTCGATCGCGATCCTTACCTTCTGTTTGCGGACTACCAGGCGTATATCGATTGCCAGGATCGGGTGAGCGAAACCTATCGCAACCAGGAGATATGGTCAAGAATGGCGATTCTGAATGCGTGCAGGATGGGAAAATTTTCCTCTGACCGCTCTGTCCGCGAGTACAGCCAGAACATCTGGCGGGTAGATGGCTTGGCTCGTTCGTAGGCTCTATTGCTGAACGGTTAGCAAGATCAGCAGTCTATCTACACCGCACGACCCGAAGATCGTCTTATGGATTCCGCGAAGCGATCCAGTGAGAGCAATCCAGGATGGCATCCAAGGAGCTGATGTGCTTATATTCTTCCTGAGAATGCCTGCTCTAGTATCGCCCGTTTAGGAGGCGCAATGGCGACCGAAGCGAAAGTGCAATCCCGTATATCTCCTCTAGCAGGGAAGCCGGCTCCCAAAGAGATGTTGATCAATCTCGATGATCTCAACCGGCAGTATCTCGAACGCCGCCCCGACCTGAGTGACTCGACACAGATGGTCAGTTTCGGCACCAGCGGTCACCGAGGCACGCCGCTAAAAGGAACTTTTACCGAGTCGCACATCCTGGCCATTACCCAGGCGATCTGTGACTATCGGCGCATGCAGGGCACCGATGGGCCGCTTTTCATGGGAAAGGACACTCACGCGCTATCCGCACCTGCCCAGATCAGCGCGCTCGAAGTGCTGGCAGCCAACGGTGTCGAAACTATGATTCAGCGCAACGATGGCGTTACACCCACACCGGTGATCTCGCACGCTATCCTCGTTTATAACCGTGGCCGCAAGGAGCATCTTGCCGACGGCATCGTGATTACGCCCTCACACAACCCACCCGAAGATGGCGGCTTCAAGTACAACCCCACGAATGGCGGTCCTGCGGACACAGACGTCACGCGCTGGGTCGAGCAACGCGCGAATGATCTGCTCCGGGCCAACAGCACTGACGTAAAGCGCGTGCCTTATTCGCAGGCAATCAAAGCCGCCACCACGCATCACGAGGACTTCGTTCTTCCCTACATCAAAGACTTGACGAATACGGTCGACATGCAGGCGATTCGGCAAGCCGACCTCAAGCTCGGAGTCGACCCTCTCGGCGGCGCATTCGGTCCTTATTGGGACAAGGTCAATTCGATCTACGGACTCCAGATCGAGGTCGTGAATCCGGCCATCGACCCGACGTTCTCCTTCATGACCGTTGACCACGACGGCAAGATTCGCATGGACTGCTCCAGCCCATACGCCATGGCAAGTCTTCTCCGCCTGAAAGATAAGTATCAGGTAGCCTTCGCCAACGATCCCGATTCGGACCGGCACGGGATCGTCACCCCATCTGCAGGCCTGATGAATCCCAACCACTATCTGGCTGTGGCCATCCAGTATTTACTCACCCATCGTCCGGAGTGGCGAGCAAACGTCATTGTCGGCAAGACCGTGGTCAGCAGCAGCATGATCGACAGGGTTGTGAGCAGCCTCGGAAGGCAACTATCCGAGACGCCCGTCGGCTTCAAATGGTTCGTGTCAGGACTCTTCGATGGCTCTTTCTGCTTCGGCGGAGAAGAGAGCGCCGGGGCAAGCCTGCTGCGGCGGGATGGCACCGTGTGGACGACGGACAAAGATGGTCCCATCATGGCCCTGTTGGCGGCGGAGATCACAGCACGCACCGGTAAGGATCCCGGTCAGCACTTTTCCGAGTTGGCCAAGAGATTCGGCATGCCTTATTACACGCGCATCGACGCGCCGGCAACCCCCGAGCAAAAAGCCAAGCTGAGCAAGTTGTCACCTGCCAATGTGAAGGAATTACTCCTCGCCGGCGAGCGAATCACAGCCAAATTGACGAATGCTCCCGGCAACAACGCTCCGATCGGAGGCCTTAAGGTTCTTGCCGAAAATGGCTGGTTCGCGGCCCGCCCCTCCGGCACCGAAAACCTCTACAAGATCTATGCGGAGAGTTTTAGAGACGAAGCGCATCTCGAAAGCATTGTCGATGAAGCCCAGCAGATCGTAACCAACGCACTCGCGTGAAATCGCGCCCGCCGCTTCAAATCACCATGGCAGGCATTCTGGAGCACTGGGACTTCGACTAGCCAAACGGAGACAAGGTAATAGAAAAGATTGGTCACCTTGCTGATTCTTCAAGCGGGAAATGGGGACTGGGGAACGGTTCGCAAGTCTGCTTTGCGAGACCAGGTCACACAGAAATGCAGCCGATGTTTAGACGCGATGCGGCCGGGAGCCATCTAACAGAATTGGCCCTTCCATTTCCTAAGTCTCAGATCGAGTATCTATCGAATGATCACGGGGGTGAAACGAATGAAGAAAGTAATTTTGACCATGGCTTCCTTGGGCATGCTTACCCTATTAATCTCAATGACACCGGATATTCGCCGTTATCTCAGAATGCGACTCATGTAGGCACTCCCGGTGCGTGGACGAGGATTTGAGCTGCTTGCCGAAACTAATCGCCGGTGTGAGAAATGTTCTACGCAGACTCGCCAGTCTTTTCCAATCGAAGAATGAGCCTGAAGGGAGCGAAGGTCAGGCGAACTGGAAAAGGCTCCTTTCGGGTCTTGAATTGAGTCAGATTAGAGCCGTCGTCGGGGCGGAGGAAATGTGGAAATCGGTTCTTTCGATTTCCAAGGTCTTTGGAAAAGCCGTAGGGGGCTTTTCCCCGTAGGCTTTTCCATGGTCCGTCATTTCCTCGGCCCTTTGCCTCCGCCTTCGGTGCTATGCGGTGAGCCGCAGTTTCTCGAACAGCTTGCTCTTGGCTTGTTGCATGCGGCGTGCAGCGTCAGTGTCGCTGAGCGCGCCGGCGATGCGCTTCAGGGCGTTGATGGTATTGTGCCGGTTTATCCAGTGAGAGCAGGGTCTCTAGCGGAGTCTGATAGCGCTTGTAACGAACGCGTTGGCGGCCCTTTTCATCGATATCAACATCGGCCTGGGCGCAAGGGCGATGATAGTTCAGATAGGAATTCAGGTACTCCCGGTAGAAACTGTTGATGGATTCAGCGTGTCCCGCATCGATGTATCCAAAGCCCATGTGCTTGCGGATCACCGCGCCATTTTTAGTTTCCACCAAACCATTGTCGTTGCTTCGCCGAGGACGGCTCTTGGTCTGCTCGATCAGCATTTTGTTCAGCAGTGCGGCGACGGTGCGGTTAATGAACTCACTTCCGTTGTCGGTGTGGAAGCCCTTGATGGAAAAGGGAAACTGACGCAGCATCGCCTTCAGTACAGGCTCCAGATACAGCTCGCTGATACGCGGTGTGGATCCGGCGATCTGCCATTGCGTGACTTCATCGACGGCGTTGATGTGGTAGACCCCTTGGCTGTGGGCTGATCGCCCTGGTGCACCGTGTCCAAGCGTAAATAACCAGGCTGGCCTTGAGGATCCGGCCTCCGCCGCTCGCCGATCAGCGCCGCCCTGGGCCGTGTCTTTGTGTAGTGCAAACTCCGCTCGCGGTAACCCTGGCCGCGGCGCAGATTGTACAGATGAGCCACGGAGATCGTAGCCAGCCGCGCGTATTCCTGCTTGCCGTAGAGCTGAACCTCGCGCTCCAGAATTCGCCGCGTCGCCGGACCGCTCAGGCTTTCGTGCGCCTCATCGACCGAAGCCAGTAACTCGATGTCGTGCCGCGTGTAGCGCGGAGCGAAGCAGTGCCGCCGGTAGAGTGTGGCCTCCACCCGGCCACTCGAAGTGTAGCGCTGAATCAGCCGCGTCACCTGCGCCCGGCTCAAACCCGTCATCTTCTCCACGTAGCGCCGCAAAAGCCCTCGTCCCGCCGTGCCCTGTCGGGCGTACTCTTGCTGGACCAGAACTCGCTCAACCCAACTGTACCGTTGCTGCCGATTCTTGCTCTCAAACCGGATTTCCTCGCTGGCCGCGACGAAACGCCGCATTCCTTCCAAACTCAACTTCTCTGCTTGATGCACGCTGATGTTCAATCTCCAGCATGCCTACTCCTTCAGGCTCATCTTGTATTGGAATCAATTCCCCCCTTCAGGCTCATCTTGTATTGGAAGAGAGTTCGAGTTGCCTAATTTGAGTTTGAGGCCGAAGATGGACGCGTGAATTTTCAATGCGGTATCCCACCCCGCATTGAGAGGTGGCCATCCTCGTCATGGGATCTGATCGACGCTCGACTCGCAAGCCGCCACCCCTTTCGGAAATTGATGTCTTATGGGTCACTGCGGGTCTTGGCTGTGATGGAGACACAATCGCCGCGACGGCCGCCACTCAACCCAGCATCGAGGACATTGTGCTGGGGAACCTGCCGTGGATTCCCAAGGTATATCTGCACAATCCATTTCTTGCACCGGAGGTCGGAGACGACTTCATGGAGCGCTTCTATCTGGCTGCAGCGGGTAAATCGAAGCCTTTCATCCTGGTAATAGAGGGCTCGGTGCCGGACGAAACGAGCAAGAAGGAAGGCTATTGGGCATCTTTCGGCACGGATCGAGTGACAGGCCAGCCAATTACGACGTGTGAGTGGATTGACCGGCTGGCGCCGAAAGCGTGGGCGGTCATCGCGGCCGGGACCTGCGCGACCTACGGCGGAATCCATGCAATGGAAGGTAATCCGACCGGATGCATGGGCCTGCCGGATTATCTCGGCTGGCAGTGGCGTTCGAAAGCAGATATTCCGATCGTTTGCATTCCCGGCTGTCCAGTCCAACCCGATAATTTCACGGAAACACTTCTCTACCTGCTCACCATGGCTGCCGGACGCGCTCCAATGATCCCGCTGGATGACGCTCTGCGTCCAACCTGGCTCTTCGGGAGTACCGTTCATGAGGGTTGTGATCGCGGCGGCTACTACGAACAGGCGCAGTTTGCGGAAGAGTATGGGTCGCCGCTTTGCATCGTAAAACTTGGTTGCTGGGGACCAGTCGTGCAATGCAACGTGGGCAAGCGCGGCTGGATGGGAGGCATCGGCGGCTGCCCCAACGTAGGCGGTATCTGCATTGGCTGCACGATGCCAGGATTTCCCGACAAATTTATGCCGTTCATGGATCAGCCACCCGGTTCGCTGTTGTCTTCGGCTGCGGTTCAAACCTACGGGCGGGCAATCCATGCGTTGCGCCGCTTTACGCAGGCGTCTCTCAATAAGGAGCCTAGCTGGCGGCAAAAGCGCCGCGAGCCGGACAACCAGAATGATCTCAGGACGGTTCTCTGATTTAGGAAGGCCAAACGATTGAGCATGCGTCGTTCGGAGTGATAAATGTCGTCGTCTGCGCGAACTGCGAGAAAACCGATCAGCAAGACTCAACTCGCCGCCAGTGAAGGGCTGCCGGATATTGTCGAGGCGGAAGCAGTTCTTCTCGATCTGGCGAGAGTCTTTGCCGACTCAGGCACAGCTTCGGGACATGTCATCGACCATCCCGCCCAAAAGAATGCCAAACCGGCGGACGGGCCGGCGCCGAATCTTGAAGCGAAATATCGCGCACTGCTGGAGCAGATACCGGCGGTTGTCTTTATGGCTTACCTCGACCGGGGTATCAGCGAAGCATACGTGAGCCCGCAGATCGAGGCGGCACTCGGCTATTCGCGAGAGGAATGGCTGGAAGACCCGGTAGGCTGGTATCAGCACATTCACCCCGACGATAAGCACCGCTGGAGTCTGGAAGCGGCCGAGATGTTCCTCTCCGGCAAGCCGCTACGGTCCTCATATCGAGTGATTGCCCGCGATGGCCGCGTTATCTGGTTCCACTGCGATGCCAGAATGAAGCGGCAGGAGGACGGTCGCCCCTGGTTCATTCACGGCGTCGCATTCGATATCTCGGATATCAAACGTATCGAAGAAGAGCTACAGGAAGAGCGCAATTTCGTTTCAACGATCCTGGATACGGTGGGAGCACTGGTGGTCGTCCTCGATGGCGAAGGACGCATCCTGCGGTTTAATCCGGCGTGCGAACTCACAACCGGATATTCGATGGAGGAGGTTAAAGGCAAATGTGTCTGGGATCTGTTCCTTCTTGCGGAGGAGGCAGACCGCTTCAGGGCGATTTTTGAAGTCATGCGCACGGATCTTCTTCCGCACGACTATCAAAGCTCCTGGGTAACGCGGCATGGAGATCAGCGACTGATCGCCTGGACGAGCACGCTGCTGCCGGGTAGTGGAGAAACCTCCAATTACATCATCGCCACAGGCATCGACATCACGGAACGGAAACATCTGGAAAAAGCGATTCTGGACATCAGTGCACGAGAACAGCGCCGAATCGGGCAGGATCTGCATGACGGTCTCGGTCAACATTTGACCGGGATTGCGTTTATGGCCAAGGTGCATGAAACCAAGCTGGCAGAGAAAAACAGGTCAGAAACCGAGGACGCGGCCAAGATTGTGAAGCTGGTGAATGAAGCGATTCATAAGACCCGCGAATTGGCCAGGGGACTGCTTCCGGTGGTTTCCGATTCGCAGGGCCTGATGTCCGCATTGGAGTTGTGGGCCGCAGAAGTCGAGGATCTCTTTGGGGTATCCTGCCGTTTTCAGTGTGAAACACCTGTTCTGATTGACGATGACACAGTGGCCACACATCTCTATCACATCGCTCAAGAAGCAGTGAATAATGCGATCAAGCATGGAGACGCGCAGAAGATTCTGATTCGATTGAAGGCCGAACAGGGCCGGGGCAAATTGGCAATAAAGGACGACGGCAAGGGTATTGCTGAAAGCTCCGCGAGCACACAGGGAATGGGACTGCATATCATGAATTACCGGGCAGGGATGATTGGCGGAGTTCTTGAAGTACGACAAGACGTGACCCGGGGAACGGTGGTTACCTGTACCTTTCCGGTGAAAATCGATGCATAGCGGTTCCATGGCGCAGATCAGGTCGCAAGGTGCCACGCGGGTCCGGAAGACTGTCTTCGTCGTAGATGACCACCCCCTGCTGCGTCAGGGCTTGGCGCTACTGATTAACCGGGAACACGACCTGATGGTTTGTGGCGAGGCGGAAGAGGCACAGGCTGCCATGAAGGCAATCGCTGCGAAGAGGCCTGACATTCTCATCGCGGACATTTCGTTGAATGGTCGCGATGGGCTGGATCTATTGAAGAATCTCCGAACTTTGTATCCAGATCTCCCAGTGCTAATCCTCTCCATGCACGACGAGTCTATTTACGCCGAGCGTGCCCTCCGGGCCCGCGCCAATGGCTACATAATGAAGCAGGAGGCTACTGAGAAAGTCCTGGTCGCGGTGCGGCGCATTCTTAGCGGCGATATTTATCTCAGTGATCGCATGGCGAACAAGCTGCTCCACCAATACATCAGCGGTGGGTCAGCGGACATAAGTTCGCGTCTTTCCGCTCTTTCTGATCGCGAACTCGAGGTCTTTCGGTTGATTGGCGAAGGCTGCAGCACACGCCAGATTGCCGAGAAACTGCACCTCAGCGTTAAGACAGTCGAAACCTACCAGGCTCATATCAAAGACAAGTTGTCGCTCCGCAGCGGACGCGAGCTTGTCCAGCACGCTATTCAAACGAAAATCAGCGAAAAGGCCTCGTAAAGCTACCCGTTCAGAAGTTCCTTCACACTCGCGCGGGTCAAGCGTAGCGTCGGGGAATCCCCTATCGCTCCTCAAGTATTTTGGCTGAAGAAAAAATAGGGCCTGTCCTGCTTGTGAGTCGAATTCCGCCTCTGTTCCCATGGCCTGTTCGCTTGTGACGGCAGTGAAATCCTGCCAGCCGTCCTGGTGAGAAATGCACCATAGTTTCGAGAGGAGAGTCCGGGTTATGACAGCGAAAGCAGCCCCTTATGGCCGTGTAACGCAGAAAGCGCCCGCAGTGGCGGAGGTACACATCGTTTGGATCACGGCTGGCCTGGGATGTGATGGAGATTCCGTATCGATTACCGCGGCGACGCAGCCTAGCATCGAAGATGTTTTGCTGGGAGCAATCCCTGGCCTTCCCAAAGTGCACCTGCACAACCCTGTTCTCGCCTACGAGAACGGCGATGATTTTCTCAAGTTCTGGTATCAGGCCGAACAAGGCAAGCTTGACCCCTTTGTGCTTGTTGTAGAGGGCTCCATCCCCAACGAGAAGATCAAGAAAGAGGGCTACTGGGCGGCGCTGGGAACCAATCCAAAAACGGGGCAGCCGATTACCACTAACGAATGGATTGACCGTCTCACACCGAAGGCTCTGGCTGTCGTTGCCTGCGGCACTTGCGCAACGTATGGCGGCATTCACGCGATGGAGGGCAACCCAACGGGATGTATGGGCCTGGCCGATTACCTCGGTTGGGATTGGAAATCGAAGGCTGGACTTCCCATCGTGAATGTTCCTGGCTGCCCAGTTCAGCCGGACAACTTCATGGAGACGGTCCTCTACCTGCTGTATCAGGTCGCCGGCCTCGCTCCCATGATTCCGCTGGACGATCAGTTGAGGCCCACATGGCTGTTCGGATCGACCGTTCATGAGGGTTGCGATCGTGCCGGATATTACGAAGGCGGCGACTTCGCCACTTCTTACGGTTCTCCAAAATGCATCGTGAAACTTGGCTGCTGGGGGCCGGTGGTGAACTGCAACGTGCCCAAACGCGGCTGGATGGCGGGAATTGGAGGCTGCCCAAATGTGGGCGGCATCTGCATCGGGTGCACGATGCCCGGCTTCCCGGACAAATTCATGCCGTTTATGGATGAGCCTCCCGGCGCAAAACTTTCCAGCACTGCGATTGGAGCCTATGGCAAGGGAATTCGCGCTCTCCGCTCGCTTACCAATGCCACGGTGAACAAAGAGCCTAAGTGGCGACATCCACGTGCCGAGCTCACTACCGGCTATCATCCCAGGTCCTACTAACTCACTCAAGGAGCCACTAAGATGGGCACGATTACTGCGGAACGCAAAGAAGATGCCACCCAGCCAAGCCAGTTAGTAGAAATGAATTGGGATCCTATTACCAGGATCGTGGGCAGCCTCGGAATCTTCACAAAAATCGATTTCGGCAAGCGGAAGGTTGCTGAGTGTCACAGTACTTCGTCGATCTTTCGCGGCTACAGCATTTTCATGAAGGGTAAGGATCCTCGCGATGCGCACTTCATTACCAGCCGCATCTGCGGCATCTGCGGCGACAACCATGCCACTTGCGCCACCTATGCGCAGAACATGGCGTTTGGAGTAAAACCTCCGCCCATCGCTGAATGGATTGTCAATCTCGGCGAGGCTGCCGAGTACATGTTCGACCACAACATCTTTCAGGACAACCTGGTCGGCGTCGACTTCTGCGAGCAGATGGTTAAGGAGACAAATCCCGGTGTCTGGGAAAAGGCGGAAAAAACTGCTTCGCTTCATGCTGAACTGCATGGCTATCGCACCATCGGCGACATCATGAAGGCACTCAATCCCTTCACTGGGGCCTTCTATCGCGAGGCGCTGCAGATGAGCCGCATGACGCGCGAGATGTTCTGCCTGATGGAAGGACGTCATGTGCATCCATCAACACTTTATCCGGGCGGAGTCGGCACCGTTCCCACAGTTCAGCTCTTCACCGACTACATCGTTCGACTTATGAAATACGTCGAGTTCATGAAGAAAGTCGTACCGCTCCATGACGACCTATTTGATTTCTTCTACGAAGCCCTCCCCGGTTACGAAGAGGTCGGCAGGCGGCGGATTCTCCTTGGCTGCTGGGGCTCGTTCAACAATCCAGATGTGTGCGACTACACCTACGAGAAGATGACCGACTGGGGCCGCGCAATGTATGTGACACCGGGCGTGGTAGTGGACGGCGAACTCGTCACCACCGACCTGGTGGATATCAACCTGAACATCCGCATCCTGCTAGGTAGCTCCTTTTACGACGATTGGCAGAATGCAGAAACCTTTGTGAAGAAGGACCCGCTGGGCAATCCCGTCGATCAGCGGCATCCCTGGAACCAGAGCACTTACCCGAAGCCGCAGAAGCGCGACTTCACGGGCAAGTACACGTGGGTTATGTCTCCTCGCTGGTACGACAAGCGCACCCGAGACCATCTTGCGCTCGACACCGGCGGCGGCCCAATTGCGCGCTTCTGGGCGACCGCACTGGCCGGCATTGTGGACATCGGCTACATCAAGGCCACGGGTCACAGCGTCAAGATCTATCTGCCCAAGACCATGTCCTTGCCCGAGGTCGAGCTGGAGTGGAAGATTCCCAAGTGGAGCAACGCCATTGAGCGTGATCGCGCTCGCACTTACTTCCAGGCCTATGCCGCCGCGGCCGCTTTGCATTTTGCGGAACAGGCGCTTGCCGAGCTACACGCCGGCAGGACCAAGACTTGGAATGATTTCAAGGTTCCGGAAGAAGCAATCGGTTGCGGCTTCCACGAAGCAGTTCGCGGAGTGCTCTCGCATCACGTGGTAATTCGTAACCATAAAATTGCTAATTATCATCCCTATCCACCGACACCGTGGAACGCGAACCCGCGGGACATCTACGGCACCCCCGGTCCTTACGAAGACGCCGTGCAAAACACGCCCATTTTCGAAGAAAACGGCCCCGAGAACTTCAAGGGAATTGATATTATGCGAGCGGTCAGGAGTTTCGATCCCTGCCTGCCCTGTGGTGTGCATATGTATCTGGGGAATGGCAAGGTGCTTGAGACACATCATTCTCCAATGTTCGGGCTGCAACCTTAGGCATGGGTGCAATGCTCATATCAAACTCAACCAGACAGTGGGCGAAGTACGAGAAGTGTAAGGCCTGAGGATTGATTTGTGGGGGCTGTGCTCTCGTTCGATGACGCTCAGAGAAGGAGTGGCGTGGCTGGAGAAAAGGATTTTCAGGAAAAGATCCGGCAGCTCGGCACGCTGGTTGGAGAACTCGACCAGATACCGGGCGCTCGACCCGATGATAGATCTAAAGCTGCGGCGCGTGAGCTGGTCCAGCTCCTCATGGAAGTCCACGGCACCGGACTGGAGCGGATCATGGAGGTCGTCTTTGAGTCGGGGCCATCGGGCGAGGCTCTGATCGGCAAACTAGGCCAGGACCCCATCGTTCGCAATCTGCTTCTCCTTTATTCCCTGCATCCCGACGACATGGAAACCCGTGTTCTGACAGCCCTGGAGACCGCAGGGGCGCGCCTGCGGAAATTCGATACGCATGTGGAGCTGGTCAGTATGCAAGACGGAGCCATCCAGGTCCGACTTCACACTTCTGGCCATGCCTGTGGATCCACGACGAAGAATCTGCAGGCCATCGTAGAAGAGTGCATTTACGATCTGGCGCCCGATCTGACGTCGCTTGCCATCCTTGTACCGGAAGACGAGCCTTCTCCGGGCTTTGTGCCGCTCGAGAATCTATTGAAATATCCGGCGGCTGCGTTGCCAGCTCATGGCTCAGACCATCGCTTAGAAGTGGACGGTGCCGATTGAAGTCTTTTGATTTGCCTGCCGGCACATCTGCATCCCCGTCTGCGTCTCTGGACCAGGCTTTCGCCAAGCTTCGCCAGTTCGCGCGCCCGAGGCGCCCCGTCGAACGGTGCGAGCTGTGCAGCCTCGCCGTAGCGCATCAACATTCGCATCTGGTCGAGATCACGTCTCGAAAGATCGTTTGTGCCTGCGAAGCCTGTGCCACCCTTTTCGATGGAATGGCTGGAGGCAAGTATCGGCGCGTGTCCCGCCGCGCCCAGCTTCTGGTCGACTTCAAGATGACGGACGCGCAATGGGACAACCTGCTGATCCCTATCAACATGGCGTTCTTCTTTCATTCGAGTATCGAAGGCAGAATTGTCCCACTCTACCCCAGCCCTGCAGGAGCCGTGGAGTCCCTCCTCACACTCGACGCTTGGAACGAGATCGTCGAGCAGAATGAAGCTCTGAATCATCTGCGGCCCGATATCGAAGCCTTGCTCGTCAACCGGGTCGGCCACGCACACGAACTTTCCCGCGCCGAGTACTATATCGCTCCAATAGACGAATGTTATCGGCTCGTCGGTCTCATTCGCGCCAACTGGAAAGGGCTCTCCGGAGGCACCGAGGTTTGGGTAGAGATCGGACGCTTCTTCACCGATCTAAGGTCGCGAGCCGACGTTGTCAGTGGTGAAGCGAATGCCTGACCTGAGGTTCAAAATCGAGGAAGCTGCCGTTGTCCCGTTCGCGATAGTGCCGATGATTGCGTTTAAGCTTAGCATCACAAACGCAAACGCCGCCGAAACCATCCACACCGTCGCCCTGCGCTGCCAGATCCAGATTGACGTCACTCGACGCCGTTATAAAGCAGAGGAGCAGGCGCACATGCGCGACCTCTTCGGCGAGCCCGAGCGTTGGAGCCAGACTCTTCGCAGCCTGCTATGGACTCATGCCAGCCTTGTCGTGCCCAGCTTCCAGGGCAGCACGCTCGCCGATCTTCCCATTCATTGCACCTTCGATTTCAACGTCGCTGCCACAAAATACTTCGAAGGCTTAACCGAAGGAGAGATACCGCTTTGTTTCCAGTTCAGCGGCACCGTGTTCTATGCGGATTCCGATGACGCATTGCAGGTCGCGCCGATTTCCTGGGAGCAGGAGGCACGGTTCAAGCTGCCCGTCAAGGTATGGCGCGAGATGATGGATACCTATTATCCCAACAACGTCTGGCTGAATCTGCACCGGGATGTGTTTGAGCGCTTCTACCAATACAAAACTCAGCATGGAATCCCCACCTGGGAACAGGCCTTGGAGCGCGTGCTGCCCGTTGAAGAGACGGTGAACTCATGAATCTCGACCGCGTGGAAAAGATCGCTGAGGCGGTGCTATACGAGGGCTACATGCTCTACCCCTATCGCCCGTCCGCCGTAAAGAATCAGCAGCGATGGAACTTCGGAGTCCTCTGCCCGCGTGCCTACAGCGAAGCGCAGGCCGGCTCGGAAGCCTGGACTATGCAGACGGAATGTCTACTGCAGACAGATTCATCCACGCAACTCAACCTAAAGATTCGCTTCCTGCAGATTGTGAATCGCTCTATCGGAAAGCTCTCTGATCCTCTGGACGAGCTTCCAACAGATAGAGACCCGGAATTCGAAATCGTCGACAAGCTTGAGGCTGGTGGACACACTCATACGTCATGGCAGGAGGCAGTGGAACGCGAAGTAACGCCTCCTCCACTGCATCCTGCCGCTTTTTCGTCCAGCCCGCCTGTAATGTTCACGTTTCCCTCCGGCAGAGGGCTTGAATCTCTGCGCGACGAAAACGGTCTGATCGCAGGGGTCATCCTACGCGAATGGGAAACGATCTCTGGAACGGTCGAGATGGAATCGAAGAATTGTCCGAACGGCGTGATTAAAATTACCGTGCGGGTTCGCAATCTTACTTCGGACGAAGCGCCTCAACAGCAGACCCGCGCCGATGCTCTGATGTATTCGCTCGTCTCTGCGCACACTATCCTGACTGCGGAAAACAGCCGATTCATCTCCCTGCTCGATCCTCCAGAGGATTTGAGGAATCTCGCCGCCGAATGCAGCAACGTCGGAACCTGGCCGGTTCTAGTTGGCGATGAAGACGACCGCGACACCATGTTGTCGTCGCCTATCATTCTCTACGACTATCCACAGATCGCCCCTGAGAGTCCCGGCAGCTTGTTTGACGGTACCGAAATCGACGAGATTCTATCCCTCCGCATTCTGACGATGACTGACGAAGAGAAGCATGAGATGCGGCAATCCGATCAGCGCGCCCGCCAGATACTCGAACGAACCGAGAGCATGCCGCCTGAGCAATTCATGAAACTCCATGGCGCATTGCGAGGGCTACACCCAGTGAGTGGGGAGGCGCGATGAACGAGTGGGAGTGGCAATTGCTCGAAGACAAGACTCTCGTCGATCACGTCATGATCTCAGGCGTGGAGGTAAGAACGGGCGACCGCGTGCGCCTCTTCCCACACAAAGGCGGAGATATTTTGGATATTGCGCTGCACGGGCAGATTGCAACGATTGAGAGCATCGAGCAGGATTACGAAGGCAAATCGCACGTCTGCGTTGTCCTCGATGATGATCCAGGTCGCGATATGGGATTGCTTCGCCAGCCCGGCCATCGCTTCTTCTTCAATCCGTCGGAGATCGAGCCCCTTCCTTCCCAGGATCAGACCAACGACCAGCGCCAGAAGGACGTCATTCAGAAGCCCCGCATTCTGGTTGCCGGAATTGGCAACATTTTTCTCGGCGACGACGGCTTCGGAGTCGAAGTAGCGCAGCAGCTTGCTCGGGGGAACTTCTCCGCATCGGTACGCGTGGCGGATTTCGGGATACGAGGATTCGATCTCGCCTACGCGCTGCAGGATGGGTACGAGACCACCATCCTGATCGACGCTTTTCCCCACGGACAAGCCGCCGGCACGGTCTATGTGGTCGAGCCCGATCTGAACGACCCCGCTGCTTCATTGCCTCAAGCCAGCTTTGTCGAGCCGCACGCCATGAATCCACTGAATGTTCTGCGCATGGCGACTGCTATGCATGGTCCGCTGAAGCGCGTGCTGCTGGTAGGATGCGAGCCGGCGACGTTTGGCGGCGACGATGGGCAGATGGGCTTGAGCACACCTGTTCAGGCCGCCGTGCGTGAGGCGGTGAAAGTAGTAGAGAGGCTCGTAGAAGAAGTTCTAAATGAAGGTCGGTCGACTGCAACGAACTAGGGTTTGTAAGCGAAAGGAGATGCGCCGTGGCTATGGAATTACTCGAAGGAACTGCGAACGGAAATGGGGCTGACAAGGACACGCTTTACATGCTTGGAGGCGTTGCTTTGATGATCTTCGGGGCGGGATTGATTCTTTCCAATCCCTTCGTCCGCCGTTACATGTCGCAACTTGGAGTCGGCAATTTGGCCCAGGCTGCGATGCCTGACATCGAGCGGTATCTGAAACTGCGTGCAATGTAAGCGGAGATATTGCGTGGATCAGATTTCGCCTGCCACCGTGGAACCAGCCGAGAACGTCACGGGTCGCTACGTCATCGATGGCCGGGCCAGCCGGTTCACCGTGCGCGCTGTTGCCACTGGACTCCTGGCTGCGATAGGCCACAATCCAATCATCGGCATTCGCGACTTCAGTGGCGAGATGACCTTCAATCCTGACAAGGTCGTCGAAGCAGGTTCGTTCGAGCTGGCCATCAAGACATCGTCCCTCTGTGTACAAAACGACATAAGCGACAAAGATCGTCGTGAGATCGAGCGTCTCATGAATCAGGAGGTTCTGGAGACGGCAAAGTTTCCGGAAATCCTCTATGAGGCTTCCGGCATCTCCGTTACCAAAATGTCAGATATGCTCTATTCTGCCGTGCTTAACGGGAACCTCACTCTCCATGGCGTCACTCGCAGCCAACCTATCAACGCGCGCGTCGCCCTGTTAGGGAGTATGCTACGGGCGTCAGGTGATTTCTCGTTGAACCAGACCGACTACAACATAAGGCTGATTTCTGTTGCAGGAGGCACACTCAAGTTGAAAGATGAGCTTAAGTTTTCCTTCGAGATCGTGGCCCGGAGACAAGAATGAAAGCGACTTCAATGAGTATCGAGCAGCCTTTAACGGAGGAAGCGCCTTCATGTGTCTAGCGATTCCAGGCAAGATTGTCGAATTTGTTCCCGGCCAAGCGCACTTGGGAACGGTGGAAGTTACGGGTGTGCGCCGCAAAGTTGACCTGGGACTATTGCAGGATGACATGCCGGTGATCGGCGATTGGGTTCTGATCCATGTGGGCTTCGCCATGACCAAGATCAGCGAGCAGGACGCAATGGAACAGATGCATCTTCTTCACATGCTCGGCGAGACGGAGCAGGTTATCGAGGAGGTGCGCGGGTATGGCCTTGAAGAGAGTGGCGAGCATACAACTGGGTATCCAAGGCCGAGTTAAAGGTGTTTTGAGGAATTGATCCGAGCAAAGCTGCGCAGAGGTTGTAAATGCGATATGTAGACGAATTCCGGGACCCTGAACTGATCACGAGAGCTTCCGAGGAGATTTACCGCCTCGCTGATCCGGGCAGGCACTATCGCATCATGGAGGTTTGCGGCGGCCACACGCACGCCATCTATCGCTTTGGCCTGAAGGACGTGCTGCCGTCTAACATTGAGCTGATTCACGGTCCCGGCTGCCCGGTCTGCGTCCTTCCGATGGGAAGAATTGACGACGGCCTGGCAGTCGCCAAAAGCGCCAACGTCGTCTTCGCCGCCTTCGGAGACATGATGCGCGTGCCCGGCACACACGGCAGCCCTCTCGAACACAAAGCCCGCGGCACCGACGCACGCATTGTGTACTCGCCTGCCGACGCTCTCCAGATCGCAAGAAAGAATCCCGACAGGCACGT
>Ga0207021_1058_pt1 | contig 30046 bp, 44 predicted proteins | sample Alteio_BWMinCont_49_FD_153496 | JGI IMG/M metagenome (GOLD analysis project Ga0207021, IMG submission 153496) | Enriched cells from forest soil in Barre Woods Harvard Forest LTER site, Petersham, Massachusetts, United States -... | ecosystem: Environmental > Terrestrial > Soil > Temperate forest >... | reverse complement strand
CGCAACGATTTGAGCTACCGCAACAAAGATCGGGTGATCAATTTCGGCGCCCCCTCTCTAGCGATTGGGCTTAACATCCACAATATTTCGTACTGGCCAGTCCGTTTAGACCATTGCTTGCGGCCGCTATCGACGATCAAACCTTGCTCGGCGAGATCTTGGACTGCCTGGCAAATATCTTCATAGGTTATGATTTTGGTGAGTTCGGATTTCATATCAATTGTCCATTGTTGTTGTGGATCGAACTAGGCATAGGATTCTCAGACCGCGGATTACGGCTGGTATCGGCCGATCACTTCAAATCACTCTCGGCTGAATACAGTCGCCAAGGCGAAGCGCATTCTGTGAAAGCGAGTGCGGAACGACCGAGAACATTTGCATTAATGATCTTGGTCGGCGAGTGAAGCGCTCATGACGTCACCGCGACTTGCTGCGACGTGTTGGCGATCTTTTTGCCTGCGAGCCAAGATTCCAGATCGACGCGGTCATAGACCACGCGTGCGCCGACCTTTATGTAGAGAGGGCCGCCACCGAAGATGCGCAGCTTGTCGAGAGAGGATTTCGAAAGGCCGGTATATTCAGCGGCCTGCTTAACGTTCAGCATGTAGAGTCTCCTACAACATCGCCGGAATTGACGACGTTGTAGGGAGTTGTAACGGGAATTTTTGAGCGTTCTGGGTGGTTTGCTCGGCCTAGCAAACCACCCAGCTTAACCTATTCAGAGCTAAGGGCTTTTCTGGTCGTTGCCACCATCGTCCGGATCGTTTCATGCGGCGGAGCTCCCGGCAACAGTGAGGCGATATTCGCCGCACATCTTTCGGAAACCGGTTTATCGGCTGGTATGCTGAATTCCCTAAGCCCGTTCTTTCGAACTACGAAGGCGTTGCCCTCTAGCTTGATCGTGCGATCGCTGTCGGCGATTTGTTTTTGGATTTCATGAATCAAGCTGCTTTTCGCCTGTTTGCCCGTTAGCTCTCTAACGAATTCGAACGCCTTGACGTTGCGATCGACTTCCGGCTCGGACAGCATTCTTCGTGCGTCGCGCTTCTTCAATGCAAAGTGCATATCAGAAACGCCATCAATGCTGATTAAATCCGCGAGCGTCTCGTCCAGATAGTTGTTTCGCGAGCGCAAATATTCGACAAGCTCTCTTACGGAAAGTTGCCTCGCAAATGCGGAAGACGGGCGTGTCAGGTTGTACACGATGTCGATTTCTTTGAGTTTAGTCATTCCGTTGCCTCCGGCGTTTTCTCTCCCATCGCGCTCGCGATCCTGGCGCCGATAGCATTAGTTGCGTGTCTCAAGGGATCAACAGCTAGATGCGCATAGCGCTCGGTTGTCTTGGAGTGCGTGTGCCCGAGCAGCTTCCCGATGATTGGAAGTCCCATGCCACCTCCAACCCCGACGCTTGCGTAAGTGTGCCGCAGATCGTGAAGCCGCAGCCCGTTCAGGCCGGCGTGTCCAGAAACCAGTTCCCACGGACCCTTTAGATCGCTGCGGGGTTTCTCTGGGTCGTTGCCAGCAATGACATAGTTTCCAATCCGGGGTAGGTCGTTAATTATTTCCTGCGCAGCGGCACTCAAAACGAGTGTTTTCTTCCCCGTTTTCGAATCGCGAAGGAATAGCAAGCCGCGTTCAAGATCGATGTCTGTCCATTGCAGGTCGAGAATCTCACGCAAACGAGCACCCGTGAATATCAAGAGCCTGATCGCGGCAGCGGCATGTTGCCCGATTTTGACAACGAGGTTCTCGGGTTTTTTGGCGGCATGCTTGGACTTGCTTGGGCGCTTCGGAATTCCCTTGGTTTCAGCGAGTCGAAGAGCGTCCCCTAGTCGGGCAAGCTCATCGTTGGTCAGGAAGCGCTCGCGCCTATGTTCTGGGAACTTCTCAATTCCAAGGGTGGGATTTTCAGTCTGTCGGGGCAGCATCTTGGTTCTGATGGCGTAAGCATACGCGGCACCAATCAGAGCGAGAACCCGGTTGGCCGTAACTGGGGCGGTCTTCCCGATTGATTTGTGGAGGCGTTCGACGTCGGAGCGGGAGAGGCTGGGCGCCTTTTTGGCCCCCAGCGCGGAGGCGATATGGTTTTTGACGTACCCGTCGAACAGCTTGGCCGTCCAAGCTTTCCTTTTTGGCCGAACATGGTTCGCCATAAAGGCGGCCATCAGGTCCCGGACGCTCTCCGCTGCGCGGACTTCCGCACGGGCGGCAGCTGGGTCTCCACCCAGCCGAACTTCAGCTAGTATACCCGCAGCTCGATTTCGGGCCTGCTCAGGGGTTACGGTTTTCGGGCTGCCAATGACCATCCGACGCTTCGGGACGCCTCTGCCGCCCGCCCCAGGGCGATACTCGACAATCCAGCTACGCGCCCCAGACGGCAGGATTTTGAGGCCGAAACCAGTGAGATCCGCATCGTAGAAGACCGTTGGCTTCGCCACGATCGGCAATGCCCTTATGGTTCGTAATCCAAGTTTGATAGTTGGCATGCTCCCCCGAGTCGCCACTGAGTCGCCACCAGTAATGAACTCGGGGGAAACGAAAGCAACGTCAGGTAAAGAAAATGCTTGAAGAAACTGATTTTTTCCTATGGCATCCAACAGCAGGAAATCCGGAGAAAACCACCAGGTCAGTTTTGGGTACTGCAGGTCGTTGGTTCGAATCCAGCTGCCCCGACCAACTAAATCAACAAGTTAGCGAGCATTTTTAGCATCCAGTCTTCCCAGAAATTGCGACTGGGAAGATCATGGGAAGACAAAATGCCGCAGGGTCGCGCCAGCAGACGAAACCGTTTTGCCGACCTGACGAAGCTGTCTCGAAACCACTAGCCATTAGCAGCGTACCTGGGCGCAAGCCGACGTGAGGCTAGTGTTATGTTTGAGTTCGCCGCCGTGTTTATTGCGTCTTTCAGCGTCGCAATTTTTTTGGCGCACGCCATTGAAGCCTATCGAGCCAAATAGAGGCGCGATTGGTGATATGGCCTACGAGATCATTATTCGAGGCCGACGAAATCGAGACGGCGAAGAGATAAAGCCGAACGTCACTGAACGACGGCCTGACACTTCGGATCGCGCTCTGGTCGCAGCGAACGATAACGGGCTGGTTTGGCCGCTTATCCCAATGTTCGATGGGTTTTTCGGCGCCTAGCATCAAGATCTCAATGGATCTTGTAACCGGCTTTATGGCATTGCTCGCGACCATTCTTGATGGCGCACGCGGTCTATGACGCATTCTCCTGAAAAAATGGCCACGGTGAACGACCGCTACGGAGGGCGGAACTTACTTGGGAACTGGGAAGTTGTTACCACCTGCATCTGAGAGGGAAACTGGTCATGTCGCGTCGAAGCATCATTTCACTTGCTGTATCCGTTATCGTCGGCAGCGTCTGTGTTGCGACAATTTCAACTGACGCCTCCGCTTACTATCGAAGAGGTGTCGGCGTTTATCACGGCGGCGTTTATCGCGGTGGTGCTTACAGGGGAGCCTACTATCGTGGAGGCTACTATCGCGGCGTACGCCCCGGTGTGGCGGTAGGCGCTGCGGTCGGTGCGGCTGCTGTCGGCGCTGCCGCCGCCGGAGCATATTACGCCCCACGCTGCGGATACTATCCCTACGGCCCGTGTTACTAATTGGGCCACTTCCGTCCCTCCGTCGAACGGTTTGCCAAGCCTAGGTTGTGGATCGAAACCATTTTGCTGGCTTGACGAAACCGTCCTGAAACGCGGGGCCTATACTCGGCCCCAGTAGCGGGGGCGGTACAGGGGGATTTCCAATGATTGAATTGATGACTGCATTTATTGCAGCGTTTAGCGCCAGCATCGTCCTGGCACATACGGTTGAAGCCTATCTGGCTCGGTGAACCGAACGCTACCGGCTGGCCGGTGTGGGTGAGCAACCGGTAGCTGTGACTAAGCTCCGCATTTAACTTGCACCTGCAGCGATCGATCGGTCATCCTCGGGCTGTCGAAGGAGAGCAACATGTCATCGCAAGAGTCGCCGGCTAGGACAGATTGGCTCTCGAAGTTCGTTTTAATGGTTGGTGTCGGTGTAGGTATCGGCCTTCCCTTGGCGTTCGTGATCATTCGGCTTTGCTCTTGATGCCGTTTACCGCTTCGGCGGGCCGCGCGAGAGTAGCCCGGGGCGCCATGGTCTCAAGGGTGTCTCCGAAATTGCAGCAATGGGCGCTTCCCCCAGCGAAATTGGTGGAACAAGCCAAAGTGATAATTAGCCTATCGACGCGACCTCTCGATAAGCGCTTATTTGTTTGATGGAATACAAAGGCATCCAGTATCAGGTCGTCCAGACAGCCAATCCAACTGGCTTTCGGTGGACCGTGCAGCTAGATGAGAAAAAGACCAGAACGGGTGTAGCCCGCGCAAAGGGCACCGCAATTTTCCAGGCGGTGAGCTTCATCGACCGAGCACTGCGCGAGCGGCCTAGACCTAACGGCCCCCCACGCTCACAGCAAAACTAGCTGCGCTGTAGGGCTCGCACAGAAGACACCACCCAAAGGCATTTTATCCAGATGCCTGGTCGGTTCAACCGGGGCAAATCGGCACAGCTCTATGGCGTGGTGTCACGCTGGCTACCCCGTGCGGCTTCACGTTGCGCGCCAATGGCGTGATCATGGGGCATGCCAGCCCTAGCAAGCCGACCGCAAAAAATCACCCTCGCAGGAATGCGCGTTACCAATGTGCGCGGGCTGCTGATCTACTGCTCCGATTATCACTGCAGCCACTGGATCACGATCAGCGGCGATCGATGGCCGGATCACGTTCGCCTGTCTGATCTAGAGCCGCGGTTTACCTGCCAGGCTTGCGGCCGGCGTGGCGCGGATGTGCGGCCTAACTTCCATTGGGAGGAAGAGGCCCGGGAGACAGCCCTGACCGATGCCTGAATGCGGTAGCTTTTCCCATCTTGATCTAGCTCAAGCAATAAAGGAACTTTGGCGTCTTAGGCGCGGCAAGAGCACAATCTTGAAAAGTACCTATTACTACGCGAAGGACGAGGAAATTTACCGCTACGGGGAAGCCGCGACCTTTTGCTATCAGGTTATCAACGGCGCGGTCCGGATTACGAGAAAGCTCAGCGACGGACGTCGCCAGGTTGGCGCATTCTATTTTGCTGGTGACATCTTCGGGTTCGAATCCTGCTCCAAATATTGCTGGAGTGCGGAAGCAATTGTCGAGGCAACAACAGTCCGCCGGCTCCGGCGAAAAGCTCTTCTCCGGAAGGCACAGTCAAACTTGTCATTCGCGCGCATCGTTTGGAGCATCACGGAGCGTGACCTCCGGCACGCAGATGATCACCGCATCCTGCTTGGGCAACTTACCGCAACGGAACGAATGGCAGGTTTCTTCCTCCAAATGAATGACCGCATCGGTGTTGACGGGAAATTTGACCTACCGATGGTTCGCGCAGATATCGCCGATTACCTCGGCCTAACAGTCGAGACAGTCTCGCGAGTAATTTCGGGGCTATCGGATGCGAGAGTTATAAAGCGGCCCGCCGGACATGGGCGATGGGTGCGTGGGCTAACTCTGCTTCGTCCTAAAAGCTTGCGTGCGATGCTGCCGCCCTCGTCTACGCTCGATCTGTCGCCTACCAAGACCTGATGATCGCTCGCACAGCGGTCACCTCACATCCAGCGCGGCATCTCACGAGCGCCGATCATCCTTCAGCGGCTGTAGCTCGCCCTTCAGCCAACCCATCGTCCTTTCGGTTGTCAGAGGATCGGGCCCGTCGCAGTCAAAGCACTGGAATGTGCGCTTGCCCTTGCCTCCGGGCGGAAGCGCTAAGCTCAGATAAGCCCCGCAATCAGGGCATTTTGGCTGTCCCATGGCATAAATTTACCGCCGGTATGGCAGCTTGTCTATTCCAAAGGAAAATCGCCGGGGAGAAAACTTTTTTCGGGCTCAGTTGTTCCGACGCGGAACGCCAACCGTGCAGCCTTTTGGGGGCCCGGACGCCAATCTGGTGAGTGGTGACCTACAGGCTAAAGACGGCCACGACCAAGACCGCGATCAACACGACAACACCCGCGGCAATGATTGCGAGCAGTACTTTCGGCATCTTCAATGCATCGTTCGATTCGATCCAAGCACGGCCCCGCCCTGGGGCGTATGGGCTAGAGGACGGGCGGGGAGCGTGCAGGTCACGCGCTGCGTGCGTGACCCATCAAACCAACGGGTTCTGTCGTGACGGGTTTCAAGCTTCAGATTCGCAATTCGCCGTGGATTCCCTATCTTTGGGAACATGCGTACGGCGTTCGATTTTTGCATTCCAACGCGGGGAACCGAGGTTCCTCACGCCCCGGATTGGCTTCACGAAATCAAGTACGACGGCTATCGGTTGCGCCTGGAGCGCAACGGCGATCGGGTGCGGCTGATTACCCGCAACGGCTATGACTGGACCAAGCGCTACCCATGGATCGTCGAATCCGCGCTGAAGAATCGGATTAAGCAGTTCGTCATTGATGGCGAGGCCGTCATTTTGGGTGTCGATGGCCGATCAGATTTTGACACGCTTCATTCCGGAAAGCATAACGACGAAGTGCAGCTCTACGCCTTCGACATGCTTGCCGGCGACGGCGACGACATGCGGCAGCTACCGCTTTCGATGCGCAAGACCAATTTGGCGCGGCTCCTGGCCCGTCGCACCGAGGGGATCTTCATCGCTTCGTTCGAACAAGGCGAGATCGGGCCCGACCTGTTTCGGAAGGCCTTCGAGTTCGGGCTAGAGGGCCTGGTCTCGAAGCGCAGAGATCGACCCTACCGCGCAGGCCGGTCGCCCCATTGGGTCAAGGTCAAGAACCGCGCGCATCCCGCGATGGGTCGGGTCATGGAGTCATTCAGATGACGACCCTGGCAAAGTTGCTTGCGCAGAAGCAGGAGCTTATCGCGCGGTTGCAGCAGGAAGACATCGGTCCCGAAGAGCGCGATGAGATTGAGCGCCTACTGGAGAAGATCGAAGCAGCCTTGGACTTGCTCGACAGGGCTGGACCGAGGGGGCCCTAAACGGGCTCACATCGAGCGCGTGTTTAGTCCCGGCCGCGAAGACCATCATGGGGGTAAGCGCAAGCTGGCGCGAGATCAGTGAATGACTATGCGGCGCGAGATTTGCCTTTTCCCGATCGGGCGACCCTTGGCTTTTTGACAGTCTTTGTCGTAGCCGATTCGGAATGCATACTTGCCGCGGTTTCCGCTGAGTCGAGTGCCGTCGCAAGAATTTCCCGCTGGGCAATCAACCAATAGGCGTCAGCGTTGCCATCGGGTTGACCATCGGCGATCCAGAGGTGGTAGGCACGTTCGCGAATTGCGTGTTCCAAATCCTGCATGGGGAATCTCCTACATTGCGTTGCAGCATTCTTGCCGTACAGGTGGTTAACAAAAGCTTAAACGCAGTATTGAGACCCGATCGGAAAGGAGCATTGGGATGCCGCAAGCTGGCGCGGGATCGATGACGACAGATTTTTTGAAATCGCGCGCTAATTTTTGTTATTGCCCGACTCAACACAAGGTGGCATCTATCGCTCCGGTAGGTCAGGTCCCTCGCCTCTAATTTGCTTGCAGGCAGCCACGGAAGTGGCCGGAACATGGCGCTCTTTTGACCCACCAGGATGGTGCGCTTATCGAAGCATGAGGGCCGGACTTGATGGGTTCAAATCAAACCGTGCACTACACAGTAGAGGAAGAGCGCGAATGTAATTGCGGCGCTCGATTCCAGTTCATCTGCAAGATGCTCGACCCTCGCGACGGACGTATTATCCGAATGTTCAAATGCGATTGCGGAAAGCGCATTTGGGATGAACGATGTCCCTCGGCAGTCCAAGCTCTTTAGTAGCCCTCGTGCAGCTCGGATTTGACGGCCCGTGACGCCGACCCAGCCAGCGCGACACCAAGTGGTGTTAGCATCACGCCCTTAGCCTCCAATGCCGCCAAGACCAATTGCAATGTTCTCGCAAGCCCCCTGACAGGCAACGCGCCGGACTTCTCAAGGGCGACCAGCGTTGCGATGCCTATTCCCCAGCCTTTGCCAGGGTCTGTTGGTCGCAATTGATCAATGCGCGCGCGGCCCTGATCTGGTTGCCGGTTATCAATCAATAAATCTCCTACGGATGTTTGTAAGTCTCTTCGGAGTATAGACAAATTTTTTCGGTCTTAAGCGGTCTTTTTGCTTTGTCTGTCGGCAGCTTTGAGGTCGTCGCGGGCCTCATATTCAATCCGCTGCACCAAGCCACTCTTGTAAACGTCCACCGGAACCAGCTCGGCTCGCAAACGCTCATACTCCACCAGGCGCTCGCTGATGCGTTTCTGGGCCTGCTCTTTTGCAGGCGCTTCCAGCACGCGGATTCTGGCTTCAAGTTTGCTTAGCCGGCGGCTCATTGCAATTCATCCTCACGGACGCTCCGCCATCTCCCGATCTGTTCGCCCTGGCCGCGGCGGTCGCGGATGCCATGTATGAGCGAGCTGGGATCGCCGCCCAGTCCTTTCTGCGCGTTCAGGAACTCGCCCATTACAACGTGAACCGAGAGGATGTAGTCTATGCTGCAGTGCTTGTAATCTTTGCCGTTCGGCATTGGCACATCCGCAAGGTTCATATCGGGGTCGAACAGGTCGCTCGCCAGAGAATTCATGTCATCTGCCGAGTACTTCAACACCTTTTGAACCTGCGGCTGGATACACTCCAAGACCAATTCCTCGAACGCCGGGCTGCTCGGCCTCGCGCTGATTATTTTCTTGCTCATGCCTTGTCCTCGTTCTTGGTTGCCTTGGCTGCTTCGGCAAATATCTCAGCCGCACCGATATCGCCGCCAAGCTGTTCTGCCGTTGCAAGCGCCGATCGGACATTTTTCACGATCCGCAGCTCCGGCGCCGGAGTTGCGAGATGCTTCGGGCGGTGCTGCTCGAGCCATGCGTTGCTGTCCTGCACGGTCGCAGGCGCACGTATCACCATGGGAATTGCCGCCGCATCGCCGCTATGGTTGATCGCCTGGAATTTCGGCCGGTCGTAAGGCAGGATGGCCTCGTTGTAACGCAGGATTTTCTCTTCAGCCGCATGTAGCTTCGCAACGTTACGACGCCGCGAAGGCTTGGCCATCTGCTCATCATAGATCGCCTGCCAGTAAGCCCCGCTTCTTGTACAGGTCTTCCGGGGCATCGCCGTATTCGGCAGAAAGCTCCCTTGCCGCCGAGATATGCTCGTTGGTCATCCTGTTCTTACTTCCTGCCGGCCTGCCCATGTCGTGATCCCTATGTGAGCGAAGCCATCGCGGCTCGTACATCATCGGCCACATCGCCGAATTTAGTAGCCCGGCCGTTACTTCGCGGCGGAGTCGCCGCAACGCCGTGCGGCGCTCCATCCAAACTATGCCCAGACGCCCGGATTTTCTTTTCCAGCCGCTCCCGGTCACGCCGTTGCCCCTCGATCGACTGCACTGCCGGATGATGCTGGCAGGCTTGACGGTAGGCGTCTTGCATGGTCGAAGCCGCACCGCTCTGGAGCAGTTGCTGCATGAGGCCTTTGACAAGACCGTAATGCTCTGGCGCTTTGGCTTCGAAGCGCTGCACCTCAGTTTGAGCCAGCGCGGTCGCAATGCGCTGCTGCACGTACTGCTCGATCTGCTGCTGCGACGGACCGCCCGACTCTTGCGGGCTGATGCCGCCCCGTTGCAAGACCACATTCGCAATCCCGAGCGCCTGCTCCCGCGTGAGCGGCATATGCTGGGCGAAATGGGCCAACGCCGAAACCGGATCCCGCTCAAAATGATCGTTGAGCTCAAACAGATGTTCGACCGCCTTGACTTCCGTTATGCCTGATCGCGCAAGTCTCTCGCGGCGCGGGGCAAGGATGGCCTCGATCTCAGCATGCCGTTCGGCTCTGCCGCGATAATCCTGGAAGCCCTTACTTATCTCGAATTCTCTCTTATTGATGGCCTCTTGAGAGGCGCGCGGAAGTGACGACCATTCTGCCTTTGCTTCCGGCGACCAGCTCGAGGGTGGCGTCAGAGGAGCTACTGCCGGCGCTTGTGGCACATGCAAAGCGCCGGCAGCCCCATCCACGCCTGTGCTGGTGGCAGACGTGGATTTGAATCTCCCCCGAAGATCTCGGGTCTGCTTTGATTGTTCACCGCGCCGATCCTCATCGTTGAGCTTGGCAGTCACAGCCAAGCTCATGTCGATCGAACTCTGATCGGCTTCGCGCTGATGCTCGACGTCGGCAGGCTCATGCAATGTCTCAGCCTGCGGGTCGACACGCGAGTCCGAATGCTGGGAAAAAGCTGCTCGAACGCTATCAATCAGGTGATCATGATCGTCAGTCTTCTCCGATTCCATCTTCTAGCGCCCCATTCGAGCGGCGGAGATGACGGAGCGCCGATACGGGTCTTCTTCATCGAGCGCAAGCTTCCAGCGCGCCAGTTTGTGCGCAGACGGCATGTCCATTGCTTCGCCGTTCATTAACGCTTGCTGCATCAGCGGGCGTTCGTCGGCCAAAATCTTGTGCCTGGCCTCATATTCTTTGACGATATAACTCGCTTGCTGATTTCCAACGGAATTGTTGATCTTGTCGGCAATCCAGCGACCGGTGCGCAGCGTCGCGCCTCCTGGGTCAGCAAGGTAGTCCGCGTGTCGCGCGGCAAACTCGTCTGCGATCCGAATATCCCCGTGCTCGGCAGCCAACTGGCGAATACCAGCCATCGCAGCCGCCTTCTGTTCGGCAGTTTGCTTCCTTGACACCTGCTTGACTGCCGAACGTGCGGCGCTGGTGAAATCATCTTCGCGCCTGTCGTCCTCATCAGGTTCGGAAGAGGGTCGAGCTTTCGTCGAATAGTGAAGGCCAATGTCCTTGGCGATGTTCGGACCATGGCGCTTTACCGCGTCATTCCAATAAAGCATTTCGCTGACGGAATCGCTGCCGTACTTGTCGGCCATGTTGGCAACGCGCTCTTTTTCAGCAACAGCGTTCATAGCGGCCCTGACATCGGCGTCCGCATGATCCTTCACGCGGACGGGCGAAACTTCATCAATCAAAGGCGCCCCAAAGCCGCGAAAGTCTTGATGGTTGCTCATTGTGGCGTCCACCTAGGAGGTTCTTGCCAATGCGCGCCGATGATCGGAAACAGATGCTGGGTGAAGGCAGAGCCGTCCACGGCAACTAATCGGGCCAGCATCTTGGCAAGCAATGGGCGAAGCTCCGCTCGCGGGATGTTCGCAATCGTGGCCTCGATATGCTTTTCGATATCCATGGGCTAACCTGACTTGCCCCGGCACTTTGTTAGTCCTTCTCCGTCGGTATACCGGACGCCGCGGTCAGCCTTCGTACTGCCGCCTTCACCGCCGCCTATGCGCCCAACTTGCCGACTAAACCGATTACGATTCGGGATGCCCTGCTTCACACCTTGGTCAAGCGGAAATCCACCGCGAGGCGCATCGAAACCAGGCGCCGCAGTGGGGCCGGCGACAGATATGAAATGCGCACCCGAGTCACTATCAAGGGGCGGTACCGCATCATTCATGTAACGCGGCGGTTCAATAGGTTCGGGCCAGCGATGCGTGATCCGATCACTTGGATATGACTTCGCATATTTTGGCGCTTCACCGCCGTTGCCCGTCGACCAGTCCGTGATCTCGGAATTAGTTCGGATAATTTCGCCGGAGCCGCCGGCGCTGTGCGCGTAACGAGGCATTTTTAGATCGTCCTGTCCTGTTAGAATGTTTCTGTGATTGGCGCTTCCGACCAGGGCTCGCACCAAAGTTCGAAGCCCTCGAACTCGTTCGGCAACTGATCGACGACACCCTTAAGTTTTTCCTGAAAATCAGGCCTGACTGCGAAGCAAAGTCTGAAGCCGTGCCCTTGATATTCTCCGGATGGTCCATGCCGGGCGCTACGCCCGAACCAGGTTTGAAAATCCGCGTCTGGCGAAACCGCGAAAAAATCCTGTCGGAGTTTGGCGTGCAGGGATCGCTCAGCAAGCTGAACCTTGGCGTCGTCATTCCATGTTGGCTGTCCGACCACCTGACCGGCCTGCATGCCTGCAGTCGTCACGCATTCAGGCGGCGGAATGCTGCTCAAGCTAATGCCCTTTCACGCCGCTCTTCCTCGTTCTCAGCCTCGAACATCCGCGCCAGCGCAATCCGTGCCACATCTGTGGCGGACAAACCGTAACGGGCCTGTTCAGCCTCAACGGCTTCGGCCAGGTCGTCGTTTAAACGGATGTAGATGGCCTTGGGTTTGATTGTGGGCTGCTTAGTGGTCGACATGGGCGACCTCCGTCGTTCGAAACGTGACGTCAAACTCCCTGAACTTCACAAAGCGAATCCGGCTCTTGCTCGGCTCGCTTACAGTGAGCTGCGCACCCTTATCGACAGGACAGCTGATATCCGGGGCCGACCGTCCCTCGCGGAATAGCCCTGCAACCGTTTCGGTATCGCCCAGGATCGCTTCAATCTGCCGGCAGGCATCCAGGAGCGGCTGATGGGACTGGCCCTCTGCGCGAAGGCTGGGTATCCGATACTCGAATATCCCCGGCCTGACTTCCCGGCCCAGTTCAATTGCGATGGTGCTGACACCGGTTATTGCTTGCATTGAAAACGCCCACGACGAACGCCACCACATCGGCGGCCTAGTTGCTGCTGTTCGGTTCGTTGGCGTTCGCAACACACGCTTGCCAAGGGGCAGCAGTGTAGCTCGTCAAGCAAATCAACAGATAGCACTGGCTAGCGATTTGCGCAAGTACATCTGGTATTTTTTCGGCTGCTATACGCTACAGCTTGGGTTTTGTTCAGAATAGCTGCGTGGGTGTCAGTCAAAAGGATGCTTATTACTGAACAAGTATGGGGTGGGGCGGTCTGAAATTGAGAAGAAAGTCAAACTACGGTAGGCAAAGCTACAGCCGAGGAGTCACTTAATGGCCCCCGACTCGACCCACCCCCCATCCGCCACAAGGCGCCGGCGCATGCGCACACAACGCGGCAGCAGCAAAACATCGCGTTCGATCGCCGCCAGGTCGCACCGGATCAGTCGGCATCTTCCCATGCTCTTCCCAATTAGCTGGGTATGCCTAATCAATATAATGATATCAATGGCTTATATTATCAAACCATCAGTCTAGCAGACCGCCGTTCTGCTTTGCAGGAACAACTCACCGCGATCTCAAGCACGCCGCTCGCTGCCTGTTGAGCCCATCGCGACGGGCCTTCTTGCGATCGAGCAACGCTGAACGGCGGCCAGGAGCGAGTAAAATATCGACAGCGGGGCGGGCGACAGGTAGATGCCGCCAATTGCTCCGCGGTACGCCTGCAAGTCACTCGGCACGCATGCAGGCGTGCAGCTCAGCTAAGGGTAGGCGGGGGGGTAGCTGACACGCCAGTTGCACGGTAGCTGCACGCCAGTTGCGCGCGGAGTTGCACGCTGCCGGGGCGCTCTCAGCGAGGCAAAAAGGCAACATTCTGCACGGAAGAGAACGCCCTTTGATGCGTCCTCGCGGAGAAGGCCGCTTTAGAGTCACGGCACCTGTTTCCTGCCCGACTAATTTGGGGTCTGCGGATGTGCGCTGGTCTGCGGTGCAGCGGGTGTTGATGCAGGCCTACGCATGCCGATGGCTACCTGTGGCTGCGACACCGGCCTCTTGGGTTTAAGGTTTGGATCGGAAACCCTAGCGATAAGTTGTGCCACCTGATCCTGGCTCGCTTTGAGGAGCTCGACGGTCTTCGCAATGTCGCGAGCCTCTTGTTCTTGACTCACCTTGATCTGCTCTATGGCCTTTGCACTATCGCTTGCCAATTGTTGCTGGCTCGCCTTCAGTTGTTCGATCTCGCGTTCCAAGTTGGCGAGATCGCGCGCCAGAGTTTGGATCAATTCCGCCGGTTCGGGAGATACCGGGAGCGCGGTGTGCGCGACATCATTCGGCGCAATCTGAGCCGTGGCGGCCAACTGAACGGAAGACGGATTCGGTTGCGTTAAAAGCCCCAGCGTTTCCAGCGGAAGCGCTAAAGCTGAGGTGAGCAGCGGCGCTGATTGCGCAACGGCGTTCCCATAGGATGACTGTGATACGAAAGCAGCCGCAACGATGTAGGCCGCAATTAGCAAGCCCATTGTGCCGCGTAACCACGGCCTGCCCCGAGGCAGCCCAGGGGGAGAACGCGTGGCCTCGCGCTTCCGACTGGACAGCCGAGCTAGCTGCTCATCTGCGCTCCTGATTTGTTCATTAACGTGCGCGAGTTGCTCGTCGACGCGCGAGATCAAGGCTTCGCGCGTTTGATTGACGTCCGTCGAGGGATTCATGGATGCCCCCAGTCCGATCATCGCCAATTTGCTGCTACTAAATTTCCCAATCCTGTTATGACCAAAGCAAGGCCCCAAGATGGAAAGATGGGGCCATTTAGCGCCACATTTCCGGGAACCCGCCCATCCTTACCCGCGCGAGCGGACGCCGACCGATTGTCATGAATCAGTCGGGTCATTTTCGACGAGCCTGCCGGACAACGGCTGCCGACCCCTTCGCTTTAGGTTCACGCAGCCGTCCCTTTCGAGGCCACCGCAATTCCAAGTCTTGCTAAGGCTGTTGCTAGATCGGATTCGCCCGTCTGCTCGCTCGCTACGGCGCCTCGTGGTGGGTGTGCTTCGCGAGCGACCCTACCTGGTAGATATATGTGTTCCACCACAGGTACCGAGGAGGGGTCAGATTGGGCCTCCACAGTTCCACTGCGGGTACCGTGAGAGGTATATGAATCCGGCGGAGTTCCACCATGGGTACCGACCAGTTCCGCTGTGGGTACCGCACGGTTCCGCTGTGGGTACCGTGTTTTGTTTTTATCTGGCGTCCAGCGCATGAAATCCCTGGTCGGCAAATCACCCGTGACGTTGCAGATAAGGTCGGACAGGCGCCACTCGCTCGCGTGGCGTACCTTGAGGGTGAAAGCTCCTCGCTTCATCAGAACGATGAAACCGCGATCCTGGAGGTCGAGGAGGGCGCGAGACGCGGTCGCCTGTCCGATGTTCAATTCCGCTTTGGCCTCGCGCACTGAATAGGCGATGCGTCCGTTGTTGCTGCCATAGTACTTCTTCGCCATCTCAACGTAGACAGCCCGTGCTGTGGCGCTCAGGCTATTCCATGCCACTGACTTCAGCAGATACTGGTTTATCGACAGGAAGCGGTGAGGTTGTTCTCTTGGGCTCTTTTTTCCCATGCGGGCGCGCCTCAATGGAGCGTGTCATCAGGCGCGCGATCGCGCTTGACGAAGTCCGAGAAATCCATCCAGCGGACGAGCCAATGCCGAAATCGTCGCCGCAAATTCTGCGCGTGTGGTGGGGGCGGGAAGCTGAAAAGGCCACCAGATCGACCCGCAAGGGAATTATCAGTTGTGGTCGATTCAGCGGGTGTGATACAAGGCCGCGTTTCTTGAATTTCACTCTTCTCTTTGCCCTGCCCATAGCCGTCGCCACGGTCTTGGGTGGGGTTTTTCATGCAATTTGTTCTCCGCGAAGAAGCTTGCGAAGCTCACCAACGTTGGCGCACCTTTTGTGTTCGCTGACTTTGAAGGTTTTAATCGGCGGCTTATCGCGCCAGGTCCGATCGGAAATTCCGGACACCAACGCGCAGATCTTGAGTGGTACGGCGGCGCTATCAGGAAGGCGCTCGAACCGCTCAAGAACGACGATTTCTTTCTCGGAGAGTCTGTGCACTGCATGGCTCCATGGTTGGATCGCCCATGAAGTGCCATGCTTTCTGCCTTTTCCGCTAGATACAGAGAGTCTAGTTTTTGGATGCTGTTTCTGTACCGGTGTTCATTTGCTGTTCGAAGGCAAGGTCGGCGTTACGTTCTTGAGCAACCTTTCTGCAGGCTCGGGCGATGCCCGTACTATTCATTGATGATTTGCCGGCCATTGCGACAAAAAGCAGCGAAGCAACCGTGCAAAAGGCGCTGTTCTCGGAGCGTGAGGCTACTCGCAAACCATGTCGCTCCATCAAATCGACTGCGGCCCAAGCAGCGCGTTCTTGATTGTGTCCGGCAAGGCCGTGGACGCCAACTTTACCCTCAATGATCACATCACACTGTTGCCGCATGCCGACGAGGATGTCTTTGACTTTCCGCAGTTGTTGCAAACCAGGGAGATAGGTCGTTAGGAACTCATAGCTAGGCTTGGTCCGTTCTTGGCGGAAGAGCAGGGCGGGAGGAAAGGCATCCGGACGGCCGGTCAGGAGCTTTTGCCCATGCTCGACCCACTTGATAACATCACGGGCATACTTTGCATTCTTTCTTCTATACCTGAAAGAGGGGGGCCTTGGTGTCCTCAATCGCCGGATCACCTCCTGTATTTCCGTCTCGCTTACCGAGGCTTTGGGTTTTGCCCGCTTGATCCTCTTTGTGACCTCGCTCGCGATTTCTTTGATATCGACCATGGGACCACTCCATCAAGCCGATCGTCGCAATGGAGTAATGTTGTTTTCCTTGCCTTCGATGATCGACAACAGATGATCGGTCCAGAGATTCAGCGCCTCGACGCGTTCTCGCAGATACAGGGCCTTGTTGTAGACACCGGCAACGCCTCCCTTTGTGCCGCTGACGTGATTCAGGATCGCTTCAACAACATGGGGCAGAACCCCCAACCGGTCGTTCATCAGCGTTGACATGGTTCGCCTCAGGTCGTGCGGCGTCCAATGCTCAAGGGGTCGCCCCAGCTCTTCGGCGATGCGTTCGTCTAGCCGTTCTTTGCAGCGCGACCAGCCAGAGAAGCCGCGCTGACCGATGCCAAATACGTAATCGCGAAGACTGCCGTCGCCGTTGGCTCGCGGCGGCTGGTCAGCCAGGATGGCGATTGCAAGTTCGGAAAGCGGCACGATATGCGGCCGCTTGTTTTTGGTGCGCTCGGCCGAAAGCTCGATCGCCTTAATATCAAACTCAGGCAGCCTTACGTTATTGGTGATGCGCTTTTCTGGCACCGCAGTTGCGATGAGTTCGAGGTGGCGCAGACTTGCAATCTCATCCGCCCGTTGGCCGGTCAGCATCAAGAGCTTGATGATCGACCCATAGTGATCGTCGCCGGCAAATATCCAGATCGCTCGCAGCTCGTGATCTTTCAGTACGCGTTGGCGGGGTTTTTCCTCGGATTTGTTTGTGTTGATCACTGGGTTGTTGTCGAGGCCGTCGATTCCTTCCGAAAGCGCCCAGCTGAAAAAGTCGGAGAGGGTAGAGCGGACGCGATTGGAGGCGACCGGTCCACTATTGTCTTTGATGGTGCCGATGAGGGTGGCGACGTCCCGGCGGCTGATCTTTGCGACCTGCAACCCGTTTAGCGGCTTCGCGTGCTTGATGATGTGGCGCTCGGTCTCGGTATAGGTGCCGGGCCGGGTGCTTTACTTCTTCGCGGCGAGATATTTTTTGGCGATGGCCTCGAAGGTGTCGCTGGCGCGTTTGCGGCTTTTAGTCTTGTCCCCGGCCGGATCTTGCCCCAGCTTTACCCGAGCATGTAGCTGGGCAGCCTGCTCGCGGATTCCCAGCTTGACGATCTCGTCACCCTTGTCGTCCCTCTGCCTGACGGTCTTGAAGCTTTCGTCCGTCGCGGTGCCGAGGGACAATCGGCGCTGTTTTTCGCCCAGGGCGTACTGGAACACCCAATTCCGCGAGCCGCCGGCACGGAGCCGAAGCCCGAGGCCAGGGATATCGTCATCCCAAAACAGTTGATCGGTCTTCCCAGCGGATAGCTTCAGAGTATGAATTGACTTGGCTGTCAGTTTCACTGATGGTCCCCCGTCCGAGCTGGGAAGACTATGGGAAGATGCAGGATCGGCTGCGTTTTCCGTCAGCTTCCAAATTGACTGCTGGTCAACGAGGAATCTGAGTGATTTGCACCCCGAAGTGAATCCCCTTTTCCGTTGGTTGCCGACTTTTCCACCGGTGCGACCTGCTTTGGGTACTGCAGGTCGTTGGTTCGAATCCAGCTGCCCCGACCAACTAACCTATTGATTCCCCTTGCAGCGATTCTGACAATTCGCCCCTGATTCTGACACGCGATTCTTACGCTGTTCCATCGTCGCTTGTCGTGCGCGATTGCTGGCGCGCCAGGGCGACGTTGGCGATCTTCTTCGTGCGCCGGCGGATGTAACGCAGCGTCGTCGTCTTGCTCGTGAGAGTGAGGCCGTTCTGGATGTCCTCGAGCGGAACGCCCGACTCCTCGGCCTCGGTGGCCCCGCCGGCGCGGGCGTCCCTGTTCTCGACGTCGAGATGGATATAATTACTCTCCGCGAGGCTCAAAGAAACGGCCACAGGACGCGCTCTTTGCGGCCGGCCTGAAGACCGTGGCGGAGGTACGCGAAATCTCGGATGAGGCATTGCTAAGGCTTCCAGATTTTGGAAAGGCCTCGGTCGCCCATCTTCGCGAGACGCTTGGCCTGCCGTCGACGGACGGAGTTAGGCCTTTGGGCCAAAAGCCAGCCCGAGATCGGCAAGAAGCTTAACCCGGGCATGGAGCTGGGCAGCCTTTTAAGGTGTCGCTGGCACGCTTCCGGTTTTCAGCGCCGGTTGTCCCTCGGTGCCGCGACACCCAGTTGCGGGAACCGCCGGCCCGGAGCCGAAGCCCGAGGCCAGGGATGTCACCATCACAATTGATCGGCTGTGCCGGCCGGTAATTTTAGTCCCCGAATCCCTTCTGCCGTCAGCTTAATAAGCCGCCCCCTTTTCGAGCTGGGTAGATCATGGAAAGATACAGGCTGGCCTACGCTGTCATCGGAAGGCCGCGCCTTACTGATGGTCTCGTAGGGATCGAAGTGATTTGTGGGGAAAATGAATCGTGTTGGCCGCTCTTGGCCGGGTTGTCCACCGTCGCGACTTCAGGGCGGTGTGACCTGGAGTTTTCCGGAATCGATCCGTGCCGATTTGACAAAATCCGTTTGCGCGCGTGGAGGTTTTGTTCAGGCTGGTCGTGGCGTAAATGGAGCAATGAAATGCCATCAGCTTCACAAATGATAGTCTGGATTGTCGTTGGCTTGATCGGCGGGGGTCTTGCATCGCGGTTGATTACTTGGGACCGCGAGGGCTTTGGTAGCTTCCGCAATCTTGGCCTCGGTCTCGTCGGCGCGCTAATCGGCGGATTGCTCTTCCGGTTGTTTAACCTGTTTCCCGGCCTCGACAAGGTTTCGGTCTCGCTGCGAGACATCGTCGCAGCGGTTGCCGGATCGCTCATCGTGCTTGTGGCGATCTGGCTGATCCGGCGCTACCGAGAGTAAGTACCGCCCGACATGAACTCGACGATTCAATATTGCCGGGCAGGATGGCGGCGGGCTGCTCCATTGCGCCGACTGTCGATGAAGGCACTCGATTGAAATCAGCGACGATCGAACTTGCTTGAACAAATCCTGCTCTAAAAACCCTCGTTATGGGCAGCCGCGCCGGGGTAACCGAGCGACTCGTCAAAGTGGTTCATCTCGTCGGGGCTGAACTTGAAGAATCGTAAGGTGACTTCCGCCGCTAATTGGGGAGTTGGCTCGAACGGCCCCGCCGCTTGAGATTGCCCTGCCCAAGCGCTGCAACCAGATCAGACCTTAGAGAGCCTCAGGAAGGTCTGATTCGAAAATCGTCCAGCTTTCTGCCGGATCGAAGCTGGGCACTAAGCCAGCGAGGCTGTTTGCCGCGACCGGCCCATGTCTCTGAAGGCTGGTTGGGATTTCGGTACTTCGGGCGCACCGGTGGATAAGCTCGCCGCGCGTGACCACGTGAAGCATTGCGACGCTTCATCAGACGTAGTCGATGCTCCAGGCGTTGCTTTTCCTCAACAATTTTGCTGGACAGGATTGAATCAAGCTGTTCATGAAGAGACCACAGTTCGTCTACTGACATTGATTTGAGGTCGGCAATTTTCATTTTCGCACCTTACTGCTCGGAAAGTAGGAATTCGCGCCTAGTTTTTTGGACATATTTTGTCGGAACCTTGCCGCGCCGGTGATCTAAGCGAGGCGCGGAAGTGCAGTCTGACTTACCCGCCTGTTACTCTTTGGGCAGACCTGCCAGATTAAACCTGCTTCAAGTGAACCTTTGATTGCAAAGGTATATTTGCGAATCGCCCGGGTTGGATGCCTCTCCGCCGGGCTTTTTTCGCGTTTCACCGCGCGATCTGCCGCTGACGCTGCGCGCAGCGGATCTTGCTCACCTGTTCGCATGCCGGCGGGATGGCACTTTTTTGCGAATTCGATCAGGGCGAGATTGGATCAAGATCAAGTACCGCAAGCTGCCCGCAATGGAGCGCGTCGCCGACTTGCTCCGATGATACATCCAGAGCGAGGTATGTTAAGGTGTCGCAGGAGTGCTTTTCAATGAGCCGACGAATACTCCTTGCAATATTGGCAATCGCATCGACCGTGCCCGCGTTTGCCCAGACCCAGCCTACGCGACCGTCCGCTTATGCGACCCTTCCAACACAGCGCTCTGCCTGGCCGACGGCGCCCTTGAATCCCTGTCCGAATTTCGGACTCAATCCAACCAGCTCTTGTTACTCCGGCACCATTTATCCGTCGTACTCAGCCTTGGCTCCGTTTGAATTTTCCAAGCCGAATCCGAAAGCCAGGTCAAAAGGCTTTGACAACCTCTATCAGGATGAGGCGAGGTTGCGAATTGAAGAAAAAGGCTATTATGACGTGACGAATTTGGACAAGGACAGCCGCGGGATTTGGCGGGGCAGCGCCAGATTGGAGGACGGCAGAACCGTGGACGTGACCCTCGATTTAGAGGGCAACATTTACTCGGTACCGACTAGACTCCAAATCCGGATCAAGCCTCCACCGCCAGACAGATGATGCAACAGGCCGCCTCAATCACGACGCTGGTGTGAGATGGATCATATTTTTCGGCGGGTCATCCTTTCCAGGCATGATGGGCTTTCCGCAGCAGGTTCCAACCCATGTCTTTAGAGGGAACTCTCACCCTTCTCTCAGGAAGGACATCGATGCCTTATTTGAAGACCTTTTGAATTCGAAACTGGAAGCCAACCCATTGGCGGCAACCTGTGCATGTGTCCTGGCTATTAGTCTTGGCCCACGTGTCCCCGCCACGTGTCCCCGCCATGTGTCCCGGCCGCAACACAGACCTCCCAAAAATACGACAACCGAGGAATTGCCGCAACGAAACCATTTTTCCGAGGCGATGAAACCATCCTGAAACGCGGAGCTTTTAACAAGGCGGGCTTAACAGGGCGCATTTCGGCGTAAGGATGATTTCCATGTTTGAGTTGGCCACCGCGTTTATTGCACTTTTCAGCGCCAGCATTTTCCTGGCACATGCGGTTGAAGCCTATAGGGCTCAATAGGTCCGACAAGCCCGCTTTCGCCGCATCGACAGGCGGCACGATTTCGGCGGCAGCGTCGAGGCGGCGTATCGCCGCTGTTGCGTGCTGAACTCTTCAATGAAGCTCAAAATTCCAGGCGCGGCCGTGGCGTTCGCCTCGGTCGCAACCACGCCCGCTCTGGCGAGACCGAGCTCTGCCCGGCGTTTCTATTGTGCGACGAGGGAAGCGGGAAATCCCTACAGCAAGTCAAGGCAAGAAGCCCGCGACGAGGCGGCTATTGGTGATTTGCGAGCCCTTCATCGGGAGTGCCCACCCGGATTGCGCAACCGACGATCCTGCAGCAAGAGGAGGGTATTCACGGTTGCCGCCACGAGCACAAGGAGCAGCGTGACGGCCATGATGACCTGGATGTTCTGCAGGCCTATGGCCGTCATCAGCAGAAAGCCGAGCCCGCGCTGGGAGCCGAACATTTCGCCCAGAATGGTGCCGATCAGGGTGAGCGAAAAGCCGATGCGGATGCCAGAGAAGATATCCGGCAAGGCTGCTGGCAGCAGCACGGAGCGGATCGTGTCCCAGCGCGTCAGCCGCATCGCAGCCGCGGTGCGAAACAGGATGGGTGGTACGTTGTTGCATGCCGTGAGCGTGAAGATTGCCACCGGCACCACGCCGTGAATTGCACCGAACGCGATCTTTGCCGGCATGCCGATGCCAAATATCAGCAACACGATCGGATACAGCGCGATTTTCGGCACCAAATTGCCTGCGAGCAGAAATGGCTCGAACACCTCGGCTGCCACCCGATTCATGCCGAGCCCCAGACCTATCGCCGATCCGGCCACCACCGAAATGATCAGCGCGAAGATGAAGGCGGCTCCGGTCTCCGCGATATGGCCCCAAAATCGCGCCGTCTGCAGCAATCTCGCGAGGTAGAGCATGGTCTCATATGGAGGCAGCAAGGCATTGCGGCCGACCAACCAGAAGACGACCTGCCAGAAGACGAGCAGCCCAACCACAAGAAACAGGGACGGATTGGCATAAACTATCCGACGCATCAGGTGCGACGTCGTCGCGCCCTGAGTAGGCGTTCCCAATGATCCAGACTCATGTTGACCGCCACCGCGACGAGCAGGATCAACAGAATGAGCGGGTACATGATGTTGTTGTCGAGATTGTCGTAGGCAAAACGGATCTCGTAGCCGAGCCCCGTGCCGGACATGATGAATTCCGCGCCGATGACGCCGATAAAGGCATATGCGACCGCAAGCTTGACCCCGGTGAACAGGTAAGGAGCCGCATAAGGCAATGTCAGGCTGCGCATGGTCGCGACCGGACCCAGTTGCATCACGCGGGCGGTCTTCCCCAGCACCGGCGGAACGCTGTCCAGGCCGGCCAGCGTGCTGACGATCATCGACACCACGGCAAGCATGAAGCCGATCAACACCTGCGGTACATCCCCGAGCCCGAACACAATGATCAGCAATGGGTAGAACGCGTAGATCGGGATGGCGTAATAGGCGGAGAACAAGGGTTCCAGCAGCGCGCGCAAAACACTGGCACGATGAATGGCCGCACCTGCCATGATCCCGGCTGCGACCGACAACACGGCAGCCAGGCCGACATTGGTCAACGTCTTCAGAATGGCGGCGTTGAACGTTCCGCTCTCGATCACCATCCACAGTCCAAGCACTATTCGGCTTGGCGCCGGCAGTGTCAGCGGCTTGATGATCTGCACGCGGCAGAGGATTTCCAGCAACGCGAGCGGCAGCAACACCGCAAGCAGCCGGTAAAGGACGATGCGCATCTACACCGACTCCGGCCGCAGCGCCCGCATCGATTGTTCGCGCAGCAGCGTCCAAAGCCTCGCAGTGATCGTACCGAACTCGGCAACCGACACGATCTGGCTGTCGCGTTCGCGCCGCCAGCCGGTTTCGATCACCTCCAGTATCCGCCCGGGCCGCGCCGACATCACGGCAACGCGGTCGGCCAGCATCGCGGCTTCATCGAGCGCGTGAGTAATCAGCAGCACCGTCGCGCCCGTCGCCCGCCAGATACGAAGCAGTTCGTCGCCCATCAAGAGGCGCGTTTGCTGGTCGAGCGCACCAAACGGCTCATCGAGCAAAATCAGTCGTGGCTGCATCACCAGCGTTCGCGCGATGCACACGCGCTGGCGCATGCCGCCGGACAGTTGAGCGGGAAAGGCGTGCGCAAAATCCTGCAAGCCCATCAATTGCAGGGCGTTCTGCAATCGCCGCTCGATCTCCGCCTTATCGATGCCCTGCCGGCGCAGTCCGAAAGTGATGTTGTCGGCCACGTCGAGCCACGGAAAACAGGCGTTCTCCTGGAATACCACACCGACGCCGTCCGGTACGCTGCTCCCGATCGGCCGTCCCTCGAACGTCACCTCGCCGGAAGAGGGCGGAGCGAGGGCAGCGATGATGTCGAGCAGGGTCGACTTGCCGCAACCGGACGGACCGACCACGGCAAAGAATTCGCCCTGGCGAAGATCGAGATCGATCGGTCCCAGCGCGTGGGTCTGGCCAAGCTTGGAATCGTAGACCTTGGTAACGCCGCGCAGCGAAACGTGGATTGGAGGTGGTGTGTCCACTAGTAGTCCTTCTTGAGGTCGTCGGCGAGGAAGCTGCGGTCAACCATCTTGGCCCAGTCCGGCGTACCGGAATATGCACCCACGCTGCGCTGCGCTGCGATCATGGCGTCCATTCCCCTGATCGAAGCGTCCGGCTCCCCAGTAGGGGCGGGCGGCGCCCGCGGCCATGGCGGTGAGATTGCGCACCGCCTGGCGGGCGATGGCGGGCTCGAGATCGTAGACCTTCGCGACGATGTCGCCGGCTTCGTCGGGGTGGGCATGCATGAATTCGACGGCCTTGCGCCGCGCGCGCAAAACCGCTCGCAGGAAATCGCCATGCTCGGCGATTGCTTTGCCGGTGGCGACACCAACCACATTGCAGAGTGGGGGGAGCGCGTCGGCGGCTCGCACCACGGTGCGCAGCTTGGCGCTGTTCTTTGACCAGACCGGATCCGCCAGCGTTGCGATGTCGATGGCACCAATATCAAGGGCTACGACCTGTTCGCCAAAACCTCCGGCCTTGACCGGGTTGATGTCGGCCTGGCTAAGACCGATCGTCTGCACAAGCAGGACGTTCAGCGCCTGGCTGGTAGAGCGGGGATTGGTGTAGCCGATCTTGTGGCCCTTGAAATCCTGCAAGCTTCTGATCGGCGAATCCGGTTTCACGGCCCAGACGAACTCGCCGACGGTGAGCACGTTGTCGCTGATGATGTGCAGGTCGTTGCCTTGCTCGATGGCCGCTACCGTGCCGGCGAGATCGACCTCGCCATAGTCAAGATTGCCGCCGAGCAAGTTGCGGATGGTGGTGCCGCCGCCGCTGGACGAGAGGATGCCGGAGACGTCCGCGCCCTCTTCCTTGAAGAAACCCTTCTCCATCGCTACCGCATACGGCATACCGTTGGCGGCGACGCCGTAATTGCTCACCACAATCTGCTCGGCCCGCGCCGCGCCAGCGAATGCAAGACCGGCGAGGGCTCCCGCCAATATCAGCCCTCTTGGTAACGACCAGCGTTGCATTGTCGTCATCGCGTTCGTCTCCCCGTGTTGGCTCCCTCTTGGGGCTTATTGTTGCTGCAAGCCCGGCAAATGAGCTTGCCGAGCTCAGTGCGGCGCCTCCTCGGCACGATCCGCTCTGCGGGCGCGCCCGAGCGCAAATTGGCCGACCGGGCCTTCGACGAAGTATTCCATGCCGGTCATTTTGGCGAACAGCTCGATGTTGTTGGTGCCTATCGCGCAGCCGCCGAGCTTCATGTCGGTTGCCATCAAATAAAGGGTCTGGATCAGTACGCCGACATCCTTGAGAATGAGAGAGTAAGCCACCGAACTATACTTCCATGCGACGCGGCCAAATCGTGCAGCGATCGTGATGAGAATTTGCGGCCTGCCGGAAGCACCCATGGCGAACTCGGCCGCCCCGAGTTGTGCATCGAGTTCTTGCGGCCGAACGACAATCGGCGTCAGCGCGTGCTGATCGGGATCGTAGTGGTAGAAACCACGCTCGAGGCCCTCGCAATCGGCGGCCGTCAGATAAAGCTCGAGCTCGTAGGCCGCGCCACCTGACGGATAAGGTCGGGCCGCATAGGAGACCTCGGGACCCTCATCATTCATATCGACGCTGCTGGTCCACTTCGAATGTATGCGCGCAACGCCGCCGAGCAGGTCCGCAACTTCGGCCAGCGTGACAGGCCGTTCATCGTCGAAGTCACGCGTCGAATGCCGTTCACGCAGGAGGTTTGCGAAAGCCGAGGGCGGACGAGAGGGTGTAGTGTTGCGCAGATCGATTTTCTGTCCGGGCCAGGGAGGCCGAACCGCTGGCGGCGGGGGAATGAGACCGGCGTAGGGGTACAGTCCGCCGAGCGGATTGGCTTGCCGTCCCTCCGTGCTGCGCGTGTGAAACACAAGGTCGTGAAAGTCCCAGAGGACGAGATCATCACCGCCCTCGGACGATCGAAGATTCTCGATGTTCTCGCTTTCGACCTTGAAGAGGATATTGCAATCCAGCAGCAAGGCGAGCAGTTCGACACCGGGAAAACCCGGCGCCTGCCGGAGCTTGCGTATCTTTTGCGGTGCAGACAAAACCGTCAGGCTGGCTGCAATCTTGGGATCACAAATTCTGAACAATGCGCCCGCGAGCGGTGATTCCAGCACCATCTCCTTGCCGCGCCGACGCAGGTAGGCGAATCTCGAAAGGGCAATGACATCGGTAATGCCGATCTTCGCCTGTCGCGGCCAGTAATCGGGGAGTTGCGGCTCGATAACGACCTGATCCTTGTGGGCGCGCCCGAGCGCCAATCGATATTCCAGCAGGCCCGCGCGGGCCAATCTCTTGACGAGCAGGTCGATCTCCTTGTCCGCCGCGCGGCTTCCTGCGAAGACGGCAAGCGACAGGCCGGTGCGCAACTCATGCAAGCGGCCGGTGACAGCCGGGCTGAATCTTCCCAGATTGACCGAATAGCCGCCAAAGCGGGCGGCGACACTCCCGTCGGCGCGAGCGTCGAGCCGGACGTGCGCACTCAGGAAAGCGGAAGTCACCGGTGGTGCGATCCGTCGCCCCGTGTTTCTCCCGGATTTGGCCAAGCCGGTGACCTTTTAGGTATGGGGCAGGAACGGCGTGAGATCGCCTTCCGGCATCGGATGTTCTCTGAGCCCGAGCTTGACGGGAACGTCATAAAGCCGGCCCGGCGCGAAGCGGCGATAGAAATGACGCAAGCCGGGAACGATGACCCGGACTACGGGGACCTCGACATCGGCGCGCGTCTGGTCGAGCACCAGAAAATCGAGGCCCGCACGTCTGGCGATTTCAACGCAGGCTTCCGCCTGGTGGCGGGTGTTTTCGAGCGGGCCGAACTTCGCGCCCGAGTCCGGCGGAGCTGCGCCTCTGCTGCTCTGAACGAGGAACGGATGATCCTGCAGGCGCAGGGGAGTCGTTCCATCAAGGGAGGGTTTCTCTCCGCTACCGCCCCCCATCAGACCGATCGACAGGAATTGGTTCAATTCGGTCAACGCGCGCAGCAAGGCGATCCGGCTATCGAAATGCGCGCCGGAGCCGAATTCGATGTTCTCATGCCCGTTCTGCATCCAGTGCGTCATCGCGACGTAGGTGGGAACGCCGAGGTCACTGGTGATGTCGAGCACCCAAAGCCGTCGCCCGGAATCGGCAAGCTGGCTTCGCAGATCGTGGACGTAGGAGTCGTTGAACCGAGCGAGGTCGACTTCTTCGCGCTGCACGCGGTTGTACCACCAGATGGCGTATGAATCGCGTTCGACCAGTTCGAGAAAGCCCTGAACGATGGCTTCTTCCCGCGTGTTGCCTGCGGCGCAGCCATTGGAATCGGCCTGGTAGCCGGGTTGGTCGCTGCCATAGAAGAAATACATCAGGCTGGTCGGGAGATACCTGAAGCACTGGTCGCGCAGCGACCAGGCCGGGGACCATTCCATTCTGGCGGAAGGATCGAAGAGAGGCGGGACCGGGTGGGAATCAGGCGGTTCGTTTTCCGGGGCCTGATATTGCGCGTCGCTGAACAGCAGCACGTCGTTGGGATGGATGGCCTCTCCGGGCGAAAAATCGGTAAAACGCTTTGGCGTTCGGATCTCATCACCCTGGAAAATGCCGGAGTAGCGCTCGATCGCCTCCATTAGCGCGCTGGCTTCGCCCTGTTCGGCGGTTGAGCCCTTCCCGAAACTGCCGCCAGTAAGTCCGGACCTCAGGGCGTCGACGGTCAAGGCCGGTCCGGAGAAGTTATGCCCGGCAAAAAAATTGGTGTTCATCGGCAGATCGGCTTCGATCCGCTCGAGCCGCGTGACGACGCCCGTCAGCGGGCTCACATGCTTGCGAAACCGCGCGACCGTGGAGCGCGACGACACCGTGCGATATCCACCGCTCGTCATCATCAGCCTGGCGCCCGCGCCTAACTCGACCGGTGCCGGCGAGCGACGTGGATCGCGCAATTTCTTGCTGCCGCAAGTCGGACATTGCGGCCGTTTGGCGACGTAATGCTTGACGACGGTCGAGCCCAACAAATCATGGCTGACGATGTGATTGTTCAGGTCGGTTCGAAAGCCCGTGGCAATGGCCTTGGCAACCTCGAGGGCAGAAAAATGTATGGCGCCCTGGCCCAGCGGCTGGCGAGCAAGTGGCGAAATGGCGACGGCGCGCGCCGATCCGCGTTCGAGGAAGCCCTTGACTTCACGATTGCGGATCATGCGATCGAACAGACAGGTCCAGCAGGGACCGCTGTCAGGGTTGAGGATCGGTCCTACCAGGGGGAAGGCGCCCGAGGGTTGCACGATGAGCCAGGGGGTGCGATCCGACACCCGCTGCTTGTTCAATTCTGCAAGGCGCCGTTCGAGATAGTCGTTGGTCAAGGTAATGGTCAGATCTGCGGCGCGCTTGGTGAGGTTCACCCCAAAATCGCTCAGCGCCTGGGCGAACTCGGCGGCGCCGTTCACGTCGATCGATTCGACGCGGACGCGGCAGTTCGCAAGATTCTGCTCGGCCATCCCGGGCGGCAGGCCGAGGCTTGCCCAATAGCCGGCCACCACGCCAGCGGATGTCGGCGATGCTTCGACGATGTAGCGGCGCTCGATCAGCCGCTTGAGCGCTTCCTCGATCTGAGCAGGGGGAAATCGTTTCGAAAGGCCATTGACGAGTTGTTGGAGACTCTGTCCGCCCTTGCCTATCGCATCCGCAAGGGCGCAATAAAGCTCGCCGTGCAGAAAAAACTTCCGGTCTTCGGAATAGAGGCAGACCGCGTCCGGCGGCAGTACGTAGACGGTGAAATTCGGCGCAAACTGCGCGATATCCTTGCCGGCGCGGGGCGCCGGCTTTGCCTTGCGGTTGCTGGTCATGGTTTTGGGCACACGGGACTTGCGTACCACGCCGGCTCGACTGTGCAAGGCGATTTGTCTGACCATGGAAACTCCTTGTCCGGTCGGCCGGGCAGCGCTTCTCGATCGGTCGGAGACCCACCTCTCTGTCGCGCGAGGACGAACCGAGAGCTCGCCGCGGCGCTACAAAAGGGCAAGAAAACATTCGAGAAAATATTGGCCGGGTCGACCTAGTCGAACCGGCCATGAGTACTGAATCAACCAACGCTAGCGGACGATCGGGCCTAGCACCAGCGGCATGAGCCCCACGAAGCGCAGCAGGCTCCCCCGCATCCACCGCAACCGCAACCCACGCCGCAGCGGCATCCCCGGCACCCGCAGGCTCGGCAACCGCGGCAGCCGCCGCATCGGCAACCCCAGGCCATTTGCACGCCGTTACGGGCGGCGTCCGCGCCTTCCTTGTCGAACACATAGAATGTCGCCAGACTGACGTCAGCAATTTCCTCTTCACCGAGCGTGATCTGGTGGTTCGGTGAATAATTTGGCGTCTGCGATTCATTGATTGCCGGTGCAACCGCTGCCGACGCGCCCCCCACCAGTGAAAATGTCAAACCGGCTGCGCCCAAGGCCGGTACGGCTTTCGTCACTCGCTTTTTCTTCGAAGCCTGCTTCACTCGTGGCATTTTCGAATCCTCCATTATCTAGCAAGTGGTTCGAGATCAGTAACTCTACTTCAAGGGTTGACCACTCGCAAGCCGACGAGGAATTCGAGATGCGGCGAAAGCCCACAAATGGCCAAGATTTCACGTTCATGAACGACCCCAATTACGTCGGTCATTCATGATTCATTCATCATCGTTGTAGTCGGTGAATCATGTCCCACCGGCCGGCACAAATGACGCTGACGGTAACGGTCGGGAGGTCTGCCCAGTTCCGGTCTCACACAACAAATGCGTGTCGGGCCGTCCGATTCGAGACCGCGCTTTGAAGTGAACGAGCTGCGCCGGCCCGCGCTATTCTCGATTCCTTCGTGCGGAGGAAACAGCGGCTCCAGGGCCGAATGCGGCGCCGCACTATCTTGCGGCGCAAATGGAGAATCCAACTTGGTCGGCTATCCCGGATGCTTCGCCTGGTACGAACTGATGACCACCGACGTGGCTGCGGCCAAGGCGTTTTATGGTGACGTCCTCGGTTGGGGGGCACAGGACGCGTCGACACCGGAGCTACATTACTCGCTTTTTACGGCCGGAAAGGTTGCGGTAGGCGGCCTGATGGATCTGCCCGAAGAGGGCCGGAGGATGGGGGCCAGACCGAGATGGATGGGGTATGTCGCCGTCAACGATGTCGAGGTGACCGCAGACC
>Ga0207021_1057_pt1 | contig 30206 bp, 22 predicted proteins | sample Alteio_BWMinCont_49_FD_153496 | JGI IMG/M metagenome (GOLD analysis project Ga0207021, IMG submission 153496) | Enriched cells from forest soil in Barre Woods Harvard Forest LTER site, Petersham, Massachusetts, United States -... | ecosystem: Environmental > Terrestrial > Soil > Temperate forest >... | reverse complement strand
AAATCGATGCAGTCCTCGAGGATTGAGCGGATCGGATTGTAGCCGAACGGATTGAGACTATAGGGTGAAACCAGCCGGCTCATGAGGTCCATCATCACATAGCCGGGAGAAGTGTCGAGCGACCAGCGATTCATCAGGCGGTCGAACATCGAGCGCTGGATCGGACTATATCGCGCGGATTCGGCGACCCGCTCCCAATAGGTGTCCAGTGCCTCGCGCGCGCCGCGTGCGCCGCCCTTGAGAAAGCCACTGACCAGAACGGCGGCGTTCATGGCGCCCGCCGATGTGCCCGAAATAGCTTCGATCTTCAGCCACGGCTCTTCGAGCAGGCGGTCGAGAACACCCCACGTGAAAGCGCCATGAGAACCGCCGCCTTGCAAGGCGAGATCGATCAAAACCGTTTCGCGCGAAGTTTCCGACTGCCCGGTCATTGCTTGCCCTGCCTTTTATCCCGTGATGTTGCGTTGGGGTCGGCAACGCTCCGACTTGACAATGACGACGGGGTCACGAAGGCGGCCGCAAATTCGTGCGTGAAGCGTGCCGCGTTGCCGGATCAGCCAACGTCAGAGTGCGCTGCTATTGCTGTCCCAACGCGTGCAAAACCCGCGCCCACGATCGAACGCCGCGTCTGAAGCTCTCCAGTTCATATTTCTCGTTCGGACTGTGGATCCGGTCGTCCTCCAGGGCGAAACCCGCCAGAACGACATCCATGCCCAGCTTCTGCTTCAATTCCGCCGTTACCGGGATTGAACCGCCACCGCCGATGAAAACGGCCGGTCGTCCCCACTCCGCGGTAAGCGCATCGCGCGTTTTGGCGAATTCATCCGCCTCGATCGGAAAGCGGATCGCGCGTCCAGCGCCGTGCTCGGCGAATTCCACCTTGCAGTCGGCGGGGACGCGTTTTCGCACAAAGTCTCGGAATGCGGCGCGGATCGCATGTGGATCTTGGTCGAAGACCAGCCGGAAGGAAACTTTGGCCGACGCCACGGACGGGATGACAGTCTTGAAGCCGGCCCCCTGATAGCCTCCGCCCATGCCGTTGATCTCGCAGGTCGGGCGAGACCAGATCATTTCCAGAACCGAGCGCCCTTTTTCACCGGCAGGCACCGAAAGCCCAATCGCACCGAGAAAGCCGGAAGGATCGAAATTCAACGTGTCCCATTGCGCACGCAACGCCTCCGGCAGTTCAGGAACGCCGTCGTAGAAGCCGGGTATGGTCACGCGGCCGTTCGAGTCGTGCAGGTCGGAAAGAATGCGTGCCAGGACACGATTGGGGTTTGCCGCCGCGGATCCATAGAAGCCGGAGTGCAGATCGCGGTCGGCCGCCCGGATCGTCAGCTCTTCTCCGCAAAGACCGCGCAACATGGTTTGGATGGCCGGCGTGCGGGCGTCCCACATATTGGTATCGCAGATGAGGCCGATATCGGCGCGCAACTCGTCGGCATGAGTTTCCAGGAACGGTGGCAGGCTGGCGCCGCCCGATTCCTCCTCTCCCTCGAGCAGAATCGAAGTCGAGATGGGAAGCTTGCCGGCAACGGCCTTCCAGGCCCGACAGGCCTCGATGAAGGTCATTACCTGACCCTTGTCATCGGAGGCACCCCGCGCACGAATTGCGCGTGAGCCATCAGGACGCGTTTCAATGAAGGGTTCAAAGGGATCATGATCCCAGAGTTCAACTGGATCGACCGGCTGCACATCATAGTGACCATAGAACAGCACCGAACGGCCGGACGATTTTCGGTCGTGAGCGACAACGATGGGAAGCCCTTGTGTCTGACGCGCACCAGCCTCGAAGCCGATGCTGCGGAGATCCTGAACGTGCCAATCGGCGCACGTGCGACATTCCTGAGAGTAGGCCGGGTCAGTCGAAATCGAACGAATGCGCAGTAGCGCAAACAATCGCTCGTGCGCGGCGTCAAGGTTTGATTCTATGTTGGCGAGGACGGCTTCGAGATCGGACATGCAAGCCTCCAGGACGCAGGCAACAATCGAAGTTAGGCCGTCGCTGCAGCTATAATTTCTATATGTTTTTATCAAATATTGCGGTGGCTAGCCTTCCATCTTTGAAATGCGATCATATCGGTCGCCGAAATAATCCTCAAGCGGGTATGTGACGAGGCTTGCGCTACATGACACGCAGAGATGATCTGTTGCGCGAGCACAGACAAGCTCTTCGGAGTCTGTTGGCTCAGCTCGCAGCCATGACATGAGCGGATGAGTTTCGGGATCGGAATTGGTGTCTCAGTAATGCCGCACAAGGCAGCTACCGTGTGAGGAGCCACGCATGGTTGTTCTGCCTTGTCGCCGATGTGTCAATGCTGTTGACACTTCTGCCGAAACAACCGCGAATTGAGGCATTCGCGAGGCCGTGATCCGCCGTCGTCTGCGCGAAGCACAAAATGGAGTTTGCGCCATAATCCCCTCGTTAGCTTCACTGGCTTATAGCGGGCAAACATCACCTTTTCGCCATCCGACCGGCTTGCGCACTCCGCTGAGTGAGTCGGCAAGAGTTGGATTTGTGTTTCACCGTGATGCGAATAAGCTCATTCGGTGTCCTTGTCCTGAGAAAAGGGCCGGCAACATGAAGCTCATGCGCATCCTCCACAAGACCGAGTACTGCTATCGTCAGCCCGTGAAATTCGGCCCGCATCGGGCGCTCATGCGACCCCGCGAGGGGCACGACCTTCACATCGCGAGAGCGCGCGTCAGCATTTCACCGAGAGCGACCATACGCTGGCTGCGCGACACCTATGACAACTCGATTGCAATTGTCACCTTCGACGAACAATCCGACAGGCTCAGCATCTCAAGCGAAGTGGACGTCGAACTTCACTACGAAAACCCCGTCGAATGGTCGATCGCTCCGTTCGCCCAATCCTTCCCGTTCCAATATCCTCCGGAAGAGCACGTCGATCTGATGGCGTATCGTCTTCCCAGTTATCCCTACGACGGATCGATCCTGATGAACTGGCTGCACGAGCTTTACCGGCCGGGCCAGGTTATCGGAACGTTCGACCTTCTGGGTAAATTGAATACCCATATCTTTCAGTCGCTCAAATACGCCCATCGCGAAGCACCCGGCGTGCAGTTGCCTAACGAAACGCTGCAGCGCGGCAGCGGATCTTGCCGCGACTTCGCGGTACTCATGATGGAGGCCGCGCGCTATTGGGGACTGGGGGCGCGATTTGTCACTGGATATATCCAGCCTGCTGAGGGGCAGCACGGCGCAACCCACGCCTGGACAGAAATCTACCTGCCCGGCGCCGGCTGGCGCGGCTTCGATCCAACAAACAACAAGCTTGTCGGTAGCGAACATATTTCCGTTGCTGTCGCTCGCGAGCAGGAGAAAGCGTCCCCGCTTTCCGGTTCATGGGAAGGCCCGGCGGATGCCTTCGACCAGCTCAAGGTTTCGGTGCAGGTGATGCCGGCGCCACCGTGATGGCAGCAAGTGGTGGAAGATGTCCCGCCGCATCAAGCCGTTGCAAAATCACGATCGCGCGCACTCGAGCGGTGCAATCCGCCGGGCGGATGCGACATACATCACATGCACCTCTTTGCTTTGCACCTCTTTGCTTGCAAAGAAATCTGCGGAGGTGGTAGCCTGCAAATATGGAGCGTGACGGGTGTTCAAATCGCCCGTGAGTACCCTTCCATACGAGCCAGCCTTCCATACGAGTCAGCCTTCCATACGAGTCAGCCTTCCACAAGAAGACTATTTTTTTCCGTACGAAGACTACTTTGAATTTTTTGTATTCGCATGAAGTCGGGCAGGCCTGCGCGCCATGCGTCCTGGGTCTTCCAAAAATGCCAGGGGCGAACTTCGATGAAGCGCCACGTTTGTTTGAAATTCTCCGCTTCAGGGCCGAAATGCGGCGCGTTTGGGAATTTCCGCGCGCAAGCCGAGAGACTTGTTTCGGTAGGCGAAATCTCGGCGGACAGGTGCCGGAGAGATTTTGGTGCCCGGTAAGTAGAGGTGAGAGTCGTGAGTGCACAGAGCGGCATCGAAGATCTCGTCAACTATCAGTATGTATCGACCGGACATCTACCACCGGCAGAACATGTCATCAGGCTCGTGGATGAGGCTTACGAGCGCTGCAGGTCGAACAAGGACGGAAAGAACTCGCAGGTTTATCCTGCGTTAGCCGAAGTACCGAGCGACCTGTTCGGCATTTGCGTCGTCGGCACCAATGGAGAAATCTATGCCGTAGGCGACGCCGAATACGAATTTTCGATCATGAGCGTGTCGAAGCCTTTCTTGTTCGCCTCGGTTTGCCAGGCTGTCGGCGCCGAAGAGGCTCGTCGGAAACTGGGCGCCAACGCTACCGGACTTCCCTTCAACTCGCTTGCTGCAGTCGAACGAAGCGGCGACGGTCGCACCAATCCGATGGTCAATGCGGGTGCTATCGCTACCACAAGCCTCGTCCCGGGTGAAACCGCCGATGCGAAGTGGGATTTCATCTACGCAGCATTGTGCCAATTTGCAGGCAGGCGCCTTTCGCTCAACGAAGAGGTCTATGCCTCCGCAACGCAAACCAACTTCCGCAATCAAAGCATCGCGCGCCTGCTGCAAAGCTTCGAGCGAATCTATTGCGACCCTGCTCAGGCAACCGACCTTTACACCCGCCAGTGTGCGCTGAACGTGAGCGCCAAGGATCTGGCGGTGATGGGGGCGACGCTCGCCGACGGCGGAGTGAATCCCGTCACCAAACAGCGGGTTGTCGATCCGGCCGTCTGTCATTATGCCCTGGCCGTCATGACGACTGCCGGATTGTACGAAACGTCCGGCGACTGGCTCTACGACATAGGGCTGCCGGGCAAAAGCGGGATTGGTGGCGGCATTGTAACGGTGTCACCGGGCAAGGGTGGCCTTGGAACGTTCGCTCCCCCGCTCGACGCCGCCGGCAACAGCGTCAAGGGGCAGCTTGTTGCGAAGTATCTGTCACAGCGGCTCGGCATGGATCTATTCGTTTCGCAGCCGAAAGCCTGACCGCGAGAGAGCTGTTCGACCCGTTCGCCCGTAGTTTCAGATCGTCTCTGTTCTCGGAAAAACCCATCAAAAAAGAGAGGTCGCGGCATGACAACGGTATCCGGGACGCCGGGCAGGCAGCCGACTGAAGCGAGGCAATCGTGGGTTCCGATGATTGCCATCGCGCTCGGCCAGGTCTTGATGTCTTTCAACGTCGCGTCACTGCCCGTAGCCATGGGCGGAATGGTGAAGAGCTTCAACGTTCCGCCGACGACGGTCGCCACCGGCATCGTCACGTATTCGATGCTGGTCGCGGGTTTTGTGATGCTCGGCGCCAAGCTCAACCAGCGTTTCGGCGCATTGCGCGTATTTCGCGCGGTCGTCGTGCTGTTCGGCGTGGCCCAAGTAGTGATGACGTTCGGTCCGTCAGCGACGTTCATGATCGTTGCACAGGGAATGTCCGGCGCGGCCGGGGCTGCGCTGGTCCCCTCGCTGGTTGCGCTCATCGCCGAGAATTACAGGGGAGCACAGCAATCCACCGCCCTGGGAGCGCTGGGATCGGCGCGCGCAGGAGCCGGCGTGGCGGCATTCCTGATCGGTGGCATTCTGGGCACCTATATCGGATGGCGCCCGGCTTTCGGGATCCTGATCGTGCTTTCTGTCATCGTCTTCCTGTTGAGCTTCAGGCTCAAACCGGATGAAGGGCGCCCGGAGGTGCGGATCGACCTTGTAGGTGTCGTGCTCGCTGCGGTGGCGATAGTTCTGATCAGCTTCGGCTTCAACAATCTGAACCGCTGGGGGCCGGGATTGGCGACCACTAACGCGCCGTTTGATTTGCTTGGGGTGTCGCCTGCGCCGGCCATGATCGTGCTCGGCATAGTGTTCGGGCAGGCTTTCTTCATGTGGACACGCAAGCGTCAGGCGGAGGGAAAGACACCGTTACTGGCGCTCGAGGTGATCGATTCGCCTTTGGAGCGCGCTGCGGTCTACGCAATGTTTGCCGTCGTCGCGCTGGAGGCCATGCTCAACTTTTCGGTTCCGCTCTACATCCAGATCGTGCAGGGCCGCAGTCCGATCGCTACCGCGATAGCCATGCTGCCGTTCAACCTTACGGTGTTCTTCGCGGCCATGCTGATCGTGCGGTTCTATGACAGGCTGACACCGCAACAAATCGGACGCTACGGCTTCATACTTTGTACGATAGGACTGCTCTGGCTCGCCTTCGTTGTGCACAACGACTGGAGCGCTATCCCCGTTCTGGCCGGGCTCGTGATTTTCGGAATCGGACAGGGATCCCTGGTCACGTTGGTGTTCAACGTGCTGGTCACCGCCTCGCCAAAGGAACTCGCCGGCGACGTCGGATCGCTTCGCGGTACTACCAACAATCTGGCCGCGGCGGTGGGAACCGCCGTGGCGGGAGCACTGCTTGTAGGCCTTTTGAGCGCGATCGTGCTCCGCAGTGTCGCCGATAATCCAAAGCTGCCGCCCGAGATCCAGGCGCAGGTCAATCTCGATAGCGTCAATTTCATCAGCAACGATCGGCTTCAGACCGTACTGGAAGGCACGACCGCATCTCCCGCCCAGATTGCCGAAGCCGTGCGGATCAATACGGACGCGCGCTTGCGTGCCCTGAAGATCGGACTGGTGATCATGGCAGGCATTGCAATGCTGGCGATTATTCCTGCGCAGCGGCTCCCGAATTTCATTCCGGGCGAGCTGGCTGACCCTTCACCAATGAGGGTCCGAAAAGACGGATAATCGACCCGCGAGCGTTTGAGCAGGTACCGGGGGAAAAATGAAATGAACGCGAGTCTCGCGATTGTCTTGGTCCTGCTTGCTTCCGCGATCGTAATGTTTGCGATCAACAAGCCTCGATTGGATGCCGTCGCACTGATCATGCTCGTTGCATTACCCTTCACGGGTGTCCTTACCGTGAACGAAGCGCTGTCCGGCTTCAGCGATGCGAACATCGTCCTGATAGCGGCGCTCTTCGTCATTGGCGATGGTCTGGTACGAACCGGTGTCGCCCAGCGGCTTGGCGACTGGTTGATTGCCAAGGCCGGGAAAAGCGAGGTCCGCCTCATCGTTCTCCTCATGATGGTTGTCTGCGGACTCGGCGCGACCATGAGCTCGACGGCGGTTACCGCCATCTTCATTCCAGTGGCGCTGCGCATTGCCCAATCCACCGGTATCAGCCCGGGCAGGCTGATGATGCCGCTAAGTTTTGCCGCGCTCATCAGCGGGATGATGACGCTGGTGGCGACTGCTCCAAATCTGGTCGTAAACAGCGAACTGGAACGCCACGGCGTGGAGGGTTTTCGCTTCTTCAGCTTCACGCCGTTCGGCCTGCCGGTGCTGGTGCTCGGAATTGCCTATATGTGCTTCGCGCGGCGCTGGCTCCCGGCGCAGGGCGATCATAAAACCTCCGGTCGCGCCAGCTTCTCGGCCTGGATCGACGAATATAAACTCGCCGGCCGGGAGAGCCGCCTGCGGATAATGGACGGGTCACCGCTTGCAGGCGAGAATCTGGAGAACTTGAAGCTGAGAGGCGTCTCCGGCGCCAACATTGTTGCGATTGAGCGTAGCCGCAGATTCACGACTGAAACTCTCAGGCCGAGCGCCAAGACAGAACTACGAGCAGGCGACATATTGCTGATCGATCTATCGCCATCAAGCGAAGATATCCAGTCGCTTCGGGCGCAGTATCATCTCGAAGAATTACCGCTTACTGGCGCATATTTCTCCGACCGGTCGCAAGAGATAGGCTTGGCCGAGGTCCTTCTGCCGCCGACCTCTGAACTGGTCGGTGAAACGCTTGTCGGGGCCGAATTCCGCACCCGGTTTGGCCTTACCGTAATCGGTTTGGGACGAGGCGACCGCGCGCTGACCGGTGACCTGTTGAAGGAAACTCTGCACACAGGGGACACTCTGCTGCTCGTCGGCCCCTGGAATGAAATCGAGAGGCTCCGCGGGGACACCGCGAACATGGTCATCATCAACCTGCCGGCCGAGATCGACGAGAGGCTTCCGGCGCCGGGTCGCGCACTGCAGGCGCTGATATGCCTCGCTATCGTCATTGCGTTGATGGTAAGCGGCATCGTCCCCAACGTGCAGGCGGCGCTGATCGGATGCCTTCTCATGGGGCTGTTCGGCTGCATTGATTTCGCGAGCGCCTACCGTTCGATCGACTGGAAGACAATTGTATTGATCGTCGGCATGTTGCCGTTTTCCATCGCACTGGAGCGGACGGGCGGAGTAGATCTGGCCGCGGAGGGTTTGAAGGAGCTAACCGCTGGCGCCGGCGTTCATTTCGTCCTGGCAACCCTCTTTGTCATTACCGCGATGCTCGGTATGTTCATTTCCAATACCGCGACCGCAATCCTGATGGCTCCGGTCGCACTTGCGGTCGCGCTTGACCTGAATGTATCGCCCTACCCCTTCGCGATGATCGTCGCGCTGGCGGCCTCGACAGCTTTCATGACGCCGGTGTCTTCGCCCGTGAACACGCTGGTCGTCGCACCGGGCCGCTACACGTTCGGGGATTTCGTGCGCATTGGTGTCCCGTTTTCCATCGTCGTTATGATCGTTTGCGTCATCCTGGTGCCGTGGCTGCTGCCACCGTGATCCACAGGTCGGCGGCCACGCCTAGCAAAGGACTACAGCCATGATCGAGTCGAGCAAGACCCTGGATAAGGCGTCGACCAAGACGATGATGCAGAGAGTTCTCGACACCGTCGAGCGCGTGGGAAACAGCGTCCCGCACCCGGTCGTGATATTTCTGATCCTCATTGCGATCGTGCTGGTACTTTCTCACATTCTGTACATGCTGGGGGCGACGGTTACCTACCAGATCATCGATCCGGATACGCACAAGATCGAGACCGCAACCACAACCGCCAACAGCCTGCTGACGGCGGATGGAATTCGCCACATCTACACCCGCCTGGTGCCGAACCTCATGGGTTTCACCGCGGTCGGCCTGTTGATCGTCGCCATGATGGGCGTCGGCGTCGCCGAAGAAGCCGGCCTCGTGAACGCCTTGATCAGAAAACTCGTGGCCGTCTCCCCGAGCTGGGCGCTGGTTTACATCATCGCGTTCGTCGGCATTCTGTCCAGCATAGCCGCCGATGCCGGCTATGTTGTGTTGGTCCCGTTGGCCGGCGCCGCTTTCCTCAGCGTTGGCCGACATCCCCTCGCGGGGCTCGCCGTGGGATTTGCCGGAGTTGCCGGCGCATTCACCGTGAACATGATCATCAAACCGCTCGACGCCGTGCTCACCGAGCTGACGAACGATGCCATTCACATGGTCAATCCAACTACCTCGCTGGATCTGACGGCCAACGTCTCGTTTTCGATCGCGTCAGTGCTGGTCCTGACGGTCGTCATTGCCCTCATCAACAACCGAATCATCGAGCCTCGGCTGGGCGCATACAACGCCGGGGACGCCACCGTCGCTCAGCCCGGGCAGGATAAAGAACAGCTTTCGGGAGACGAGACGCGCGGGCTGAGATACGCTGGCCTTGCCCTATTGGCGGTCGTGATCCTCTTCGTCCTTTTGACGGTTCCAACGGGAGCGCCGCTGCGAAATCCGACGACGGGAATCCTGATCGGAAACTCGCCGTTCATGAACGGCCTGATCGGGGTCATCATGGTGTTGTTTCTTGCAACCGGGATCGCCTACGGCATCGGCGCAAAAACAGTGAACAGCTCTGCGGCCGTCATCGCGGCCATGGCGAAGGCGGTGTCCTCATTGGGTGGCACCATTCTCCTGTTCGTGGTCATCAGCCAGTTCGTGGACTATTTCAACTACAGCAATATTCCGACCCTCATGGCCCTTTCGATGGCCGACCCGCTGAAGAACGCGCATATCGGCGCGCTGTGGCTACTGGTGGGCTTCATCATTGTCGTCCTGATCATAGACTTCGTCTTCACGCCGGCAATCGCCAAATGGGCGATCTTTGCGCCGGTCTTCGTCCCAGTATTCGTGCAGCTTAACGTCGATCCCGCAGCCGTTCTGGCCGCCTACCGGATCGGCGACTCACCGGTCAACGCCATCACACCGCTCAACGCCTACTTCGCGATGGTGGTCGGATTTGCCCAGAATTACGACAAGAACGCCGGCGTCGGGACGGTCGTCGCGCTGATGTTGCCCTACACACTCTGGATGGCCGTCATTTGGACGCTGCTGTTCGTTGCCTGGTATTTGCTGGGTCTTCCCTGGGGATTGTGAGACGCAGTCGTTACCGGAAAATATGACACGATCGGTGTCCGTCGTCGCCGGTCGGAGATATCGAATGGACTGCGCCGACAGGAATCAATAAGGAGCAGGAAAACCTGGTTGATTTTCCGGTCGTGACGGTGAGCCATATGGTGCGTGCAAAGGTTCTCAACTGGCTGAAATGGTCAGCGATTCTTCTGACCGTCGCGGCCATGACTTTTTTCGCGATACGCATCTACGACGTTCAACGCGGTCCCTCGCTTGAGGTTTGGCACACATATGTGCCGCGAGAGCTGGGTGCAGAAGCAATCGACGGGACAGACTGGAAGGGGTACCTGGCGAACGAAGCCCGTATCTTCGAGGAGCTTCGTCTTGAAGTCTCGGGGAAGCTTTCGTCGGATGAGCGCGTTCCCATGAGTCGTTATTTCGAGGGCAGCCCCGTCTATCCGCCGCACTTTTCCCAGGACTTCAATCGCACGTTCGCGCTCGAACCGGATGGCGCCCCTCGCGGCGCGGTCGTGCTGCTGCACGGCTTGACCGATTCTCCCTACAGCCAGCGCCACATTGCACGGGTTTACCGCGACCACGGCTTCGTCGCGCTTGTACCCAGAATGCCTGGCCACGGCACGGTGCCGGCGGGATTGACGGCGGTGATATGGGAAGATTGGTTGGCGGCGACACGTCTTGCGATCCGCGAAGCTCGACGGCGCGTGCCGGCGCCTGCGCCGCTTCATCTTGTTGGCTTCTCGAACGGCGGTGCGCTGGCGCTGAAATACGCCCTTGATGCCGTATCAAATCCGGAGCTGGCTCGGCCGGATCGACTTGTCCTGATTTCCCCCATGATCGGCATTACGCGCTTCGCGCGCTTTGCCGGGCTGGCCGGTCTTCCGGCCATTTTTCCGGCATTTGCCAAGGCCGCATGGCTCGGCATCCTGCCGGAATTCAATCCGTTCAAGTACAACTCGTTTCCCGTCAACGGTGCGCGAGAATCGTTTCGCCTGACGCAGGTCCTGCAGCGGCAGGTCCTGGACCTTCGCCGCAGCGGACGTATCGGCGAGTTGCCTCCCATATTGACATTCCAATCGGTGATGGATTTCACGGTCTCAACGTCGGCCATCATTTCGAGTCTCTATGAGCAGTTGCCGTCAAACGGAAGCGAGCTGGTGCTTTTTGACGTCAACCGAACGGTCAAGTTCGGAACGCTGTTGCGCCCTTCCGCCGATACAGCGCTCAATCGGCTCCTGCCCCCCGCGATGCGTCCATATCGAAGTACCGTAATCACGAACGCGACCGAGACCGGCAGCGAGGTCGAAGAACGCACGGTAGACGCCGGAGACACGCACGAGCGACGTCGCCCGTTGGCAATGAGCTATCCACCCGGAATCTACTCGCTGTCGCACGTCGCGCTGCCGTTTCCGATCACTGATGCCCTGTATGGCATGGCACCCGACGAGGCGGAAAATTTTGGACCAAACCTTGGAGTTTTGGCGCCGCGCGGTGAACGAAACGTTCTGATTACCAGCCTGGATGCGCTGCTTCGTGTGGCTTCAAACCCGTTCTTTCCGTATCTGGTGGAGCGTATCGAAGAGGGCATCGATCATCCCGTATCGACATCGACGGCAGTCGCAACGCCACATGTTGCGTCCGGCGCAGATACCCGGGCAGCGTCGCCACGCAACGACGCGGCAACGGTATCATCATGGATGTCCGATCCATCCGATCTGCCCCCGTAGTCAATGCGCCGCCATGCGGCATGCTTTCGGCGCGCAGCCGGGATTCGTAATCGATCGCTTCGATGGCAGAAAAGCAAGGCTCGGCCAAGATCCACCATGTGGCGAATTGAGGCCGCCGCATTGTCATTGCGGCCAAAATGCTACACCCCGGGTGGAAGCGCCGGCGCGCTGATTGGGTGGCCTTGCGCCCGTTGCAATACAATAGTCTTATATTTGAGCGAAGATTATGTGCGCTCAGCCCGCGCCGGAGCAGCTGAATGCTTCCATTCCGAGCTTTTTGCGGCACCGTGCTCGTTGCCGTGTCGGCCAGCTCAGCGCAAGCTCAAGCGCCCGAGGCGCAGCAGCAGAAACCTTCGATGGAGGAGCTGCTGCAGCGGATCGATGCGCTGCAGCGACGCGCCGCAGACGGCGACAAGGTGATCGACGCACTGAAGCGTCGCGTCGATGAGCTTGAATCTCGTGAGAAGCATCCGAAGTCTCAGCCCGCGACCGCGCATCGTGAGCCTGCCGCTGCACAAAAGCCTGCGCAGGTTGCAGTCGGCTATCCCCAGCCGGTGCCGACAGCGGGTGCTGTCGTCCCGCCAGAGCCGATCGCACCGCAGGCCGTCCCTGCCCTGCGTCCGCCCGAAGCGATGGGTAGCCAGTACGACGGTGAAGGCCAGGACGCATTGCGTTCCGATCTCCCCGGTCTCTCATTGCGTATCCCCGGCAGTCAATCCGAGGTCCGGTTCTACGGTTTCGCAAACGTCAACGGTTATCGCGACTTCAACGGCCGCAACCAGACCGATGCGCCGACAGTGCAGACAATACCCCTCGCCGGCAGCCCGGCGGACATACAGGGTGGCGATTTCGGTTTGTCGGCGCGGTTTAGCCGGATTGGCATGGATACGCGAACAGCGACTGCATGGGGCACGTTGGAAACCCGCGTGGAAGGCGACTTCGGGGGCGGAGCGCCAACATCGACCAACGCGGTCTTTCGGTTGCGTCAAGGCTGGGCTGAACTCGGTACAGAACAATTTCGAGTGCTGGTTGGTCAGGCCAACAGCCTTTGGAACGAGGGCGTCTATGAAACCGTGAACTTCGCGACCAACCTCAACCAGTCCTTCGTGCGCCAGCCGCAGATTCGCGCGATCGCGACGCTGGCCCCGGGATTGACCGGCCAGCTTTCACTTGAAATGCCGGATACGCAGTACACTTCGGTGGCTGGCGTTTTCACCCAGAACAGCACTCCGACCGGCTTTGCAGGGCTCAGCCCTGCAATCACGTATGTGCCCGATCTGCTCGGCCGGCTGGAATACCGGTACGACGGTCTGGTCCTCGATATGCGGGGCCTGTTACGCGAGCTGACGATCCGAACCGAAGGCACGGCTGCCGCGCCGCCAGCGCTGACGCGCGATGCCGTGGGCTTTGGTGTGGCAGGAACCGCCAGATTTCCGATGCGCTGGCTGTCGCCCGCGTTCGGTCCGGACGAGCTGATTGGCATGGCTTATTACGGCCAGGGCATAGGACGCTATTTCGGCGGCAACACGTTCGGTCAGGACGCGCTATCCAACATCGGCTTGCCGGGGACGGTTTTCGATTTTACTCTCGATGCGCTGCCGACTTATGGCGCGACCGCGGCATACCGTCATTTCTGGATGCCGGAGTTGCGGAGCAATTTCGTCTATTCCTACGCATGGCAGCAATATCCTGCCTATGCGCTGTTCTTTGTGCCGGGATCGGTTTCGGCCACGTCGCTGAACAGCAATATGGAGCAGGCGATCGTAAACTTGATCTGGAGCCCGTTTGCGGAGTTGCGCGGCAATACCGTCGGCACCGGATGGCTCGATGTCGGCGTCGAATATGTCTACTCGCACGGGAATATCTTCGGCGGCACGGCAGCAACAATCCCGGCTGGCGCCGGCTTTGCGACCGCCAACCGCGTCCTCGGCTCCGTCACCATGCGATTCTGAAGCCGGCAGGGTCTGGCGATTTGGTCGTGGTGCTCATCGCGTCTCTGTTTGTGATCGCAACGGGAGTGAATGAGGGCACGCGGCCGTCGACCGACGCGACGGCGACACGTTGCCGCTCACGACCGGACCCGGAACGATCGCGGCGATGATCAGTCTCGGATTATCGGTCCGTATATTCCGACCATGCGGAAGATGTTCGCTTTTTCATTGCCAGCCTGTTGGCAACTGTCGTCATGGCGGGCGCGATTTACCTTTGCTTTTCCTACTCCGACCGGGTTGGGGCGGCGCGCGGCCCATCGCGCTTATCTTTGCGAGGCTTCATCGGATTTGCTATCTTGGCTTGATTTTAAAAATACGTTCAAGGAGCGGACGTTACTCAACCGACAACCTCTAACCCGTTGCCAATGGGGTTCTCCGGCGGCAAGTCAAATCACGGGAAAATTGGCGAGTCGGGGGCCGAACTTCAAACCCAAGGGAGGATTGCGATGTTCTTCTTTCAAGAAGGCTTCACCTATCGAAATTTCCTGATGGATATACTTGCGGTGTTCGCATTTGTCGTTTGGTTCTGGCTGCTCGTTATAATCTACGGCGATCTGTTCAGGCGTCACGACATCTCCGGTTGGGGCAAGGCATTATGGGTGCTGGTGCTGGTTCTAACCTCCTATCTCGGCATCTTTGCCTACCTGATCACCCAGGGCAGAGGCATGGCCGAGCGCAACGCTCAGCAGGCTCAACAGGCACGCGATGAATTGCGACGCGTCGTTGGCTTCAGCGTGGCGGACGAAATTACCAAGCTTGATCAGCTCAAGAAGAGCGGGTCAATAACCGACGCCGAGTATGGACGGCTTCGCGCCAGGCTCGTCTAGATCATGATGCGATTAAGTGGAATCGCATCATGACCGAGCTTTCCGAGTCCGCGATGCTCGTCGAGGCCAAGCATGGCCCGGTAAATGCTTCTCCAAGCAAAACAATTCTTAATCGCCGTGCCGCGAGGTGCTAGTCTGGCGGTAGATTGGCATGGTCCTTGACTGGGGAGACACGTGCGCCGGCGCGGGTTCATCACGCTTCTCGGCAGCCTGGCAGTCGGCTGGCCGTTTGTTGCGCGCGCGCAGCAGCCCCAACGGCACATCGGGGTGCTGATGCCGAACGCCGAGGACGATTCAGTCGGGCAGGCTCGCGTCCGCGCATTGCTGGACGGGCTGCGGCAATTGGGATGGACGGACGGCCGCAACGTGCGTGTCGACATCCGCTGGAGCGCAGGTAATTCCACCGACACGGACAAATACGCGGCGGAATTGCTGGCGCTTACGCCCGACGTCCTCTTTGCTTCCGGCAGCGCCAATTTGGCGGCGTTGCAGCGGGTTACGCGCCACGTGCCGATCGTGTTTGCAAATGTCATCGACCCGGTCGGTGCCGGATTCGTCGCGAGCCTGGCGCGGCCGGGTGGCAACACCACCGGATTCAGTGCGTTCGAATACGGACTAAGTGGAAAATGGCTCGAACTGCTCAAAGAGATTGCGCCCAACCTGAAGCGTGTTGCCGTCCTCCGCGATCCTTCGCTGGCCGCCGGGATCGGCCAATTCGCCGCGATGCAGGCCCTGGCGCCGCCATCGCTTGGGGCGGAATTGTCTCCAATCGATTCACGAGACCCCAGCGAGATCGAGGCCGCCATCGCCGCGTTTGCGAGTGAGCAGAATGGCGGTTTGATCATCACGGGGAGCCAATCGGCATTGACCCATCGTAACCTGATCATTTCCCTGGCATTGCGGTATCGCCTGCCGAACGTCTACGGGTTCCGATACTACCCGGCGAGTGGGGGCCTCGCATCCTACGGGCCCGATGCCATCGATGTGCACAAAAGCACGGCTGAATATGTCGATCGTATTCTCAAAGGGGAGAAGCCTGCCAACCTGCCGGTGCAAGCGCCCACCAAGTACGAGCTGGTCATCAACCTCAAGACCGCCAGGGCGATTGGTGTTACCGTTCCGCGGACGGTACTCGACCGCGCCGACGAGGTGATCGAGTAACTCCCCCGAGGTCATGAGAGATGGCGGTCGACTTCGGCTTCAAATCTATCGGCGGCCTCGCGGCGTTGGTGGTAATTGCGGCGGCCGTCGCTCAGGCGAGCACGGTGTTTGCTCCGCTTGCGCTCGCACTATTCATCATCGCAATCGTCTGGCCGCTACAGCAACGCCTGCAGTCCCGCATGCCAAAACTGCTCGCCCTGGCAATCACAATCATCGTCACGGTCGCGACATGCCTCGCCTTCGCCTCGTTTGCCGTTTGGGGTTTCAGCCGGGTGGGACGGTCGATCGTAACCGACACAGCGCGCTACCAAGCGCTCTACGGCAATTTGATAACCTGGCTCGATAATCATGGCATTTCGGTAGCCGGTCTCTGGGCCGAGCATTTCAACGTTACGTGGCTCCTGCGCGTTACCCAGCTGGTTACTGGACGCGTCAACACGACATTGAGTTTCTGGCTGATCGCACTCGTCTATGTCGTCCTCGGGTTGCTGGAAGTCGACGACATGCGACGAAAGGTGGCGGCGCTCGACAATCGCGAAGCCGCGCGCGTGTTACTGGAGGGCAGTGCCGCGACCGCCGCCAAATTCCGGAAATACATGCTGGTGCGAACGCAGATGAGTATCATAACGGGTCTGCTTGTCGGCGGCTTTGCCTGGATCACCGGGCTGCAATTCGCGCTCGAATGGGGCGTGATCGCCTTCGCGCTGAATTACGTCCCCTTCGTCGGCCCCTTCATCGCGACCTTGTTTCCGACGTTGCTGGCGATGACGCAGTTTGACAGTTGGCAGGCGGTTGTGGGGATCTTCGTCTGCCTCAACATCATCCAGTTCGTGGTGGGCAGCTATGTCGAGCCCCGCGTATCCGGCAATTTGCTTGCCATCTCCCCTTCTGTCGTGCTGTTTTCGATCTTCTTTTGGACGTTTCTCTGGGGTCTGTTCGGTACCTTTATCGGTGTGCCGATCGCCCTCGCCATCCTGACGTTTTGCGGCCAGCATCCATCGAGCCGCTGGCTCGCCGATCTCCTCGGCGGCCCGGCGCAAACGAAGACCGGCAAACCTTAGCCGACTGATCGGGTCGCCGTGCCAGCGATCTCCACGCGTTCGGGAACGAGCAGGTGGAGTTGCCCATCGGAGGTGGTGGCCAACGCATGGATATGGAAATGTGTGGGCGCATCGTCGGTTGCTCCCATCACGGGTGACGGGGCAGAAACGATCCTTAGGGCGCCGCATGCGCCAATCCAATCGATATGCCGGTGGCCGTGCATGACAACGACGCGGCCAGCGAACGCGCCGAGCTTGCGGACAAACCAGCTACCGTTGACGAGCGCCGTACCAACCCGTTCCGAGAACGCCACTACGGGCATGGGGTATTCGATGAGGTGGTGGTGCAGCGCGATGATCCAGTGCGCCTTTGAATATCGGCCGATGGCCGCCGCCAGACGGCGGCCCTGCTCGGCGGAAATCAATCCCAGCGCGTTGGTGAAGGAGAAATGGGTTTGCGCGTTCGAATTGAGGATGGCGACGCCAAGCCCGTCTTCGGTTTCCGGCGGCAGAATCATCGGAAACTGATCATCGAATACGTTTCCGAGTCCGAGGGAACGCCGCAAACCTCCATTCTCCGCGAAAGCCACGATCCCTGGCAGATGCGGCGCCAGCGCCTCGTTAAGCGTCTCCGCAAGTTGCGTGGACCCGTGGGCGAAGACGCGCACACGGTCGCCCTGCACAGCCGCTATCGCCGAAAGCGTCCGCATTTGCCTCAGCCGCTTGCCGGTGCTGAAAGGAAGATCAAGCCGGGCTGGATTGGCGCGATCGACGATGTTCAAGTCATGATTGCCGGGAAGCACGATCATTCTGGCGGCGAGAGCCGGATATTGCGCTACCGCGTCGAGGAATTCCGCCCATTCCGTAGCGCGACCGGCATCGGTCAGGTCGCCGCTGACGAGCACAAGATCAAGCGGCTGGGTCGAATGGATGGCCGCGACGCGTGCCATAACTCGCATCAGGCGATCGTTGCCCTGCGGGCCGCCACGACCGCTTTCGATACGATAACCGTATCGCTCGCCGACAACATGAATATCCGACAGGTGGGCAACGCGCCAGGTGCGGCCGCCCGACGGCACGGCATCGAATTCGGCAAGGTCGAGCGGCTGGTCCATGCCGGTATCCGCAAAACCCCAGATCAACGCGGCGTTCGCCAGATAGACCGAGACCAGCACGGCGGCGTTGGCCAGCGCCGGAACAATGAGGTGGTGCGGCGACACGAGATCCGTCACAGAGCCCGTCCAGCGCGAGGCCGGCCAGACGAGAAGGGCGAGAAGGACCGCGCATCCACACAGGATGATACTCGCGCCAGCGGAGCTTGCCGCACGCAGCCGCGCGCGCTGGCTGGCGGCCGTAGAATCGCGACTGAATATCCGCTCCGCCAGATGGTGCAGCGCTTCGCGGAAAAACGTGTACGCCGGTTGGACGGCCAGCGCGTTTAGCGACCAGAAGTTGTTCTCGGCAATTCGAAACAGCGGTCGCCAGCCGATCCACCCCAGAACAACAAAGGAGGCGAGGACCACCGCGGAGCCGATCTCTGTCAACCGCAAAACATTTCTTGAAACCGTGGCCAGCCAGGCCGTTGCCACCAGTGGCGAAACACCAAGCAGCACAGCGGGCAGCAACAGCGAGACGGTCCACGCCAATAGCAGTTTCGGCAGACTTATTTCGACCAGCAGATTGCCCGCGATCGCAAGAAGCGACCGTTGATGCGGGCTCGCGGCGTCGTCTTCAACATCACCTCGACGCGGATCGACGATCGGTGCTCCGCCACGTCCCATACGCACTTCCTCGATCACCGATCATGCTGTTGCGCGAGACGCTCCAGCCGGTCGTCGGCCAATGTCCGGACTCCCCGCAGAGCCGACCCCAACTCTGCTCTTCGGGTATCGCAACAAAAATCCCGGTGAGTGTCTAGATCTGCCCGGCCGCACGCAGCATCTCGGCTTGCACCGTGGCGTAAAGCGCCCGCCAGGATTCGCGCAGCTCCGGAGTAAACGATGCGCCGAACTTGCACTCGAGGCTCCACATCAGCGCCTCGCCCAATGCGGCATATTGCGATGGCTGAACCCCAAACCTGGCGTGCTGGCGACCTGAATGCATGACGAGCGATTGAAACAGCGCAGGCTGTTCGAGGGAGCCGACCAGCGCCGCGATCATATTCATCAGTTTGACTCGCTGCCGTTCCATGTCGCTCGGGAAAAGCTCTCTTGCATCCGGGGAGAGCTCGAAGAAGCGGCTGTAACACAGGTCCCCGATGTCGCGATTCATCGACCACATCGCGTCGAACGATTTCCTTATCAGGTCGACCTGCTCGGGCGTCATTGATCGGACCGCCGCGATCTACAATATGCTGAGTGGCTGAGCAAACCGGCACGTCAGAAAGCGATCCATGCAAGCAGGCCGAGCCAGGGATTTGCTGATGCTAGTGGATAAACTCTCCAATCTCCAGCAAATACACGCGTGGCCTGAAGCACCTTCGCGACCGGGGCGGCCCTCGTTATGAGATTCGTGTTACACAAAGGATGAGTTCTGGAGCTGGACGTCACTCAGCCAGCGGGTCGATGCCATCAGATGGGATGTGGTTGTACAGTACCGACACCAGCATGTTGCCGGGCTCAGATGTTGCATCAGTGCGACAGGCTGCGACCTCCCCGCTGACCCCGCTGGCATATTCGGCGACGACCTCCCCGAACGCATTGCGCTGAAGGGCGACCCGTTGTCCGGCTTCGACCTTGTCTTTCACCTTTACCAGAAGCTCGACAAAACCGCCGCGGGTCGCCAGGACGCCGTGAACGCTGTTGCCCACAAAGATGCCCTTGTCCTTGCCGGTGCGCCCTATCGGCCCGGCGATGATCCCATGGTGCTTGAGCACATTCATCGTCCCTTCCACGAATAGAGGGATCATGCGGTGGTCCAAAATACGCGGTGGGCCGATCTCGGGGGTGAACGCCGGGATGCCTGCATCGATGAATGCATTTGCCAGAATGCCGGGGTAAGCGGGATTGTCGAAGATCTGATCGATGGGAAACAGCTCCGCCATGGCGCGGACTTCCGGCAGGTCCATTCGCGCAATATGGCACGCCGTCAAGTCAACCCCGCTTGTCGAGGTATGGAAGTCGATCGCGTAGTCGGCATTCGGCTTGAGCAGCCTGTTGAACAGCATTCCGGCGTGCCGGGACGACGCCGTCGGGCCGTTCTCGTTCCCCGGCCACTCGCGATTCATGTCTATCAGGCCGATGCCTCGCCCCGAGTTTGGCCATCTCCTCGCCATGCCTTCCATCGCGGGCCGTGACACGTCGAAAACAGCCAGCACCGCGCCGGACATTTCGGCCGGATCAAGCCGGTCCATCACAGTCTGTATCGTCCGAACCGGACTGATCTCGTCGCCGTGCACACCGCTGACAAGCGCGATGCGCTTGCCCCGTCTCGCGCCCTTTGCGACCATTGTCGAGACATGCCAGTGTTGACCCGTGGCCGTCTGCACTCCCTGAAAATAGAACAGGTGCTTTTTGCCGGATTCCAGGTCATCGATGTCAAGGCCGCTGATGACCTTCTTTCCGTCAATCATGTCTCCCGTATAAGCCGTTCCTCTTGACGCAGTCGCTGGCTCTGCACTGGCAGCTTCAGCGTTGGCCGCGAGTGCAGCCGATGCGCCAATGGCGGTGGCCATGAAATGGCGGCGATTGAAACTATCCCGGCCTAAATCTTCAGGCATCACGTCGACCCTTTCATGTTGCTGTGCGCGGAAGTCGCGCCCACAATGCTCGCTTGCAATCATTTCGGCGCCGGACGCTCGATTGGACTGTCGTGATTTCGCCTGCTCACTCAACAAGATGCGCACGCGAGGATGCAGGATCAAACCGATCGGCGAAATATTGCGTTTCGTTGGCCACCAATCCCTCACGGAATTCCATGATGCTCACGGCGTAAGATGGTATGCCGTCATAGCTAAGTACGAATTCAGTGACCCAGAGGTCGCCGCTACCGATAATTCGCCGGACTGTAAAACGCTTCTTGTTTGGCTGGACGAATCGGCTCTCTTGAATGTTGTGCCGGCCGCGGATCCTCTCGCCAGATTGCGGATAAAAAAGCACGGCATTCTCGCGATAGATTTCATGTTCGACCTTGAAATCGCTGGCGTCCGAAGCATCCCAATGGCGCTGCAGCGCCGTCCGCACGGTTCGATCATCCATCTCTGTCTCCAACCTACGCTTTCTGCGGGTCGGAAGAATACTCCCGTGAAGAGCCGGCAACAATGTGCGGATTTCGTCAGCCAGTGGCGCGAAAAATTCTCGCCTCGCTTTGGACACTACCTTTGGATCATTTGTGTCGCAAAGGGTCAGAAAGGCGACATTCCCGAGTAACGAGCAAACATCGGCTCTGCCCCTTGACGGGTTGCTCAGGTTTGGCGTGCGCAGCCGCGCAGGAATAGCTTCGCAACAGCCTGCGCACGTCGCACCAGCTCCTCGCGGCCGGGCGCCGGCGCATGGCCGAACATCACCGCACGCTGCGGCTGGAAGACCAGCATGCCGAGCAACATGCCAGCCGCGGCTTCAGCATCGTCAAGCTTCACCAGGCCACGCTCGTTCTGCGCCTTCAACCAGTTGGCAAGGGTGCGTTCGGTCCGCCGGATCGCCTTGTGATAAAAGGTGTCCGCGATCTCCGGGAATTTCTCGCTATCGCCAAGTATCATGCGTTGAAGCGAGATCACATCGCTGTCCAGGATAAGTTCGCCGCAAACAGTCAACGCCTCGCCCAATGCGGCCTCGATGTCCCTGCCGGCGCACGCCCGCAGGCGGACCGCAGACGCGAACAGATCGATACGGTCGGTGATCATTGCCTCAAACAGCGCCGCCTTGTTCGGGATCAGCCGATATAGCGTTCTGGTCGAAATGCCGGCACGGCGCGCCACGCTCTCCATACTGGTCGCAGCATAACCGCTCGCGGCAAATTCATGCCTCGCCGCATCGAAGATGATGGCGCGCGTGTCCTCGTCGCATCGCGTCTGTGGTCGCCCGCGACCGCGCCGCACTTCTGCGCGGGGGTCTTCAAGGTCTGCTTGGATCTTCGTCGTCGTCATAGCGAGCCATGCTTTTAGATGATGCCTGTCATTCTATTGACAGTGCTAATATGCGCGCTATTTTGGAAAATGTCAAGTTTCCCAATTACCATTTCTGCTGAGAGTGACGAATTCTGCTTTTGCAGCAATGGGTTGAACCAAAACGAGGATTGCCATGACCCGTCATTCGATTGCCTTCGAAGCCGAGCAGGTGGTGCCGCCCGAGGCTGTTCAAAAACTGGTTCCGTCGCCGTCTTCGGCATCCGAAACCGCCGATCCCGCAACAACATCCACAAAAAACGGCAAGTTTCGCCGGCTGCTGATCGCGGGGGCCGCCGTTGCGTTGCTTGTCAGCGCATCCTGGTATGGCTGGGACTACTGGACGGTGGGGCGTTTCCTGGTCTCCACCGACGACGCCTATGTGAAGGCCGACAATACCACTGTCGCGCCGAAGGTCTCCGGCTATCTGCATGAAGTCCTGGTCGGCGATAACGAGCGCGTGAGGGCTGGCCAGTTGCTGGCGCGGATCGATGACCGCGACTTCAAGGTCGCGCTCGACCAGGCCAGAGCCGACGTCGCCGCGGCGGAAGCCGCGATTGCAAGCAAGAACGCCCAGCTCGACGTGCAGCAGGCCGTGATCGACGCGGCCAGGGCGACGCTGGACGTCGACACGGCCTCGGCGACTTTCGCCAAGCAGGAGAACAAGCGCTACACGGACCTCGCCGCTACCGGCTACGGCAGCGTGCAGAATGCGCAGTCTGCGCAATCGCGCGACGCGAGCGCACTCGCGGCCATCGAGCGCGACAAGGCAAACCTCGCCTCGGCGCAGAAACAGGTCGAACTGCTCAAGGCCGAAATTTCGCAAGCTGTCGCGGCCGCCTCGCGCGCCCACGCGTTGCAGCAGCAGGCCGAGCTCAATCTCTCCTACACGACGATCATCGCACCGATCGACGGCATAGTCGGAAACCGCACCCTGCGTGCCGGCCAATATGTGCAGGCCGGTACGCAATTGATGTCGCTGGTGCCCGCCAGCGGCGCCTATGTGATTGCGAACTTCAAGGAGACCCAGCTCGCTGGCGTGCGGTCCGGCCAGGCGGTCGACATCGATGTGGACATGTTCCCGGGCCAGCGCGTGCATGGCCATGTCGACAGCCTGGCGCCGGCCAGCGGCCAGGAATTCGCCCTGCTGCCGCCGGACAACGCCACCGGCAATTTCACCAAGGTGGTGCAGCGCATCCCCGTCAAGATCGCGCTGGATGCATCGAGCGTCGAGCTTCGCCCGGGAATGTCGGTTATCCCGACCATCCAAACGCAGAAGCATCAGCCGGTCCCCGAGAGCGCGCCGCATGTCGGCACGCACCCCGGCGTGGCGCTGCTTGCGTTACAGAAATGATGGCCATGAAGAAGATGATGTCCAGGAAGAGCCCCAAGGTGATGTCATGCCAGACCTTGCACTCTCGCCCTCTCCCGCAACCGCCCCTCGCCATGCCGCCGCTGTAACTTCGGTCGTTCCGGACCGGGCCAGCGTTACGGTCTGGATCTCGGTGATGGCCGCCATGATCGGTGCGTTCATGGCGATCCTCAATATACAGATCACCAATGCATCGCTGCTCAATATCGAAGGCGGCATCGGCACCGGTGTCGACAACGGGTCCTGGATTTCAACGTCCTATCTGATCGGCGAGATCGTGGTGATTCCGCTGACCGACTATTTCAGCCGGGTGTTCTCCTACCGCAACGTCATCCTTTGCTTTGCGACGCTGTTTGCCGTCTTTTCCGTCGCCTGCGCCTTCACCCATGATTTACCCTCGATGATCGCTATGCGCGGCCTCCAGGGCTTTTTCGGTGGCGTGCTGATTCCGATGGCGTTCACGCTGGTCTTCACCAGGCTGCCGAAGCCCCAGCAGCCGATCGGCTTGGCGATGTTCTCCCTCGCAGTCACCTTTGCTCCCGCGATCGGTCCGACAATCGGCGGCTATCTCACCGAAAATTACGGCTGGCAGACCATATTCTTCGTCAACGTGATACCGACCGCCGTGATGGTGACGACGCTCTATTTTTCGCTCGAACGCCAGCCGATGCAGCTGGGGCTTCTGGCCGAAGGCGACTGGTTCGGCATCCTCACCATGGCAGTCGGGCTGGCTTCACTCCAGGCTGTGCTGGAGGAAGGCAACAAGGATGACTGGTTCGGTTCGCCCTTCATCGTCAAGCTTGCGATTGTCGCAGCGATCAGCCTCTCACTATTCATCGCCAATGAGCTTGTCGTGGAGAAGCCCCTGGTGCGACTGCGCCTGCTGACCCGGCGCAGCTTTGGATTCGGCACCATCTCCGCCGTCTTCCTCGGCTTCGCGCTGTTCGGTACGGTCTATCTGCTGCCTGCCTATCTCGGCCAGGTCCAACACTACAATGCCGAGCAGATCGGCAGCGTGCTGGCCTGGACCGGTCTGCCGCAACTCCTCCTGATCCCGCTGGTGCCCAAGCTGATGCAGCGCGTCGACATCCGCTACATCGCGTTTACAGGCATGAGCCTGTTTGCGCTGAGCGCCTTTATGAACACGACAATGTCGGTCGATTATTCCGGCGACCAATTGTTCCTGCCCAACATAATCCGCGCGATCGGCCAGGCGTTGACGCTCGCACCCTTAAGCGCGATTTCGCTCGGCAGCGTGGCGCCTCAGGATGCGGCCGCAGCCTCCGGCATCTCCAACATGATGCGTAATCTTGGCGGCGCCATCGGCACTGCCCTACTCGCCACGATCGTAACCAAGCGCGAGCAGTTCCACTCCAACATCATCGGCCAGGCCGTCCATCTCGGCCGCGACGAAGTCCGCGCCCGGATCGAGCAGATGACGAACTACTTCATGGCGCATGGCGTGACCGATCAGGCCGCGGCGCATCAGAAGGCGATTGTCGCGCTGGGCAATATCGTCAAGCAGCAGGCGCTGGTGATGGGCTTCAGCGACGCCTTCGCGGTAGTCGGCCTCGTGCTGGTCCTGGCCGGTATCGCCATCCTGCTCACCGGCAAGCCGAAGGGGACTGCTGCGGGCGGCGGCGGGCACTGAACTGGTGCTCTTTGAAGTCGCTGACCGGAGTCCGGCGTGGTCGAACTTTGTACAGAATGTTTCTGATGCCTCGCCGGCAACACGGCGCAACAAGACGTGGGTGCGACGAAAAGGGCTCATTAAGACAATCAATCATACGGTCGAGTCGTCTTACGAATCTTCGGAGCCATCATGACCTCGATTTCCGCGACCTACAGCAACAGCTACACCTCGCCCCTGCAGAAGCTGCAGCAGGAGCTCCAGGCGGAAGTGAACTCGGGCGCCATCAGCTCGGCCGACCAGAGCGCGTTATCCGCTGCGCTGAACACCATCAACTCCTCGCTGCAAGGCGGCCCGGCGAGTTCCTCGGCCGGCGACACAAGTTCTTCGCCTGGTTCCTCCCCTGGCGATCTGAAGTCGAAGATCGACAGCCTGATCGCGGCACAAGTTTCCAGCGGCCAGCTGACCAGCAGTCAAGCCACCGAGCTGCAAGGCGTCTTCAAGGCAGCGTTTGCCAACGGCGCCGGCGGCGCACACCACCACCATCACGGCGGCAGCGACGGCCCGCCGCCCAGCGATGGTTCGTCCACAGCCGACAGCACAAACAGCACAAGTTCCAGCAACGACCTTCTGCAGCAGTTTCTCCAATCGCTGCAGAATTCCCTGTCTGGCTCGTCAGCGACGCCTTACAGCGCGACGGGTGCATCTGACGCCGGCAACAACAGTAGCGCCTCATTCTCAGCGCTTTTGATCAACTACCAGACCTGACCCCGGGGGCCTAAATCCCAAAGGTAGATTTCACGCTAGTCGAACAAGCCTCTTTTGCTCACCGTACCAGGCATCCCGCTTGCACTCAGGTATCCGACGACTTCGCCGGTTTCGAGGTCGAGCAGCTTCGGATGTTCGACCCTATAGCGTTTCTTGCCGTCATGATCGAAAGCAAAGCCGTCCTCGACATACCCAACATGCTTCCCATCCTCATAAATATGATCCGCCAAGCGCTCGCTCCGATGCTTCCACTCGTACCAGGCGCGTAGATCGTCGCGCCGAGGTCAAACCACCCTGGATCGGGCAGTTTGAATTCTTTGCCACTCCTGGTTCAGGTCTTCTCCTCGCGCAAGCCTGGCCCAGTCTTCGGCGAGTCTGAGCCAAGCCACTCTATCCGCTGAGCCGGCGGCCTCTTGCGCCTTTCGGTCACATTCAGCGGCCTTGCGGCGGAACTTCACTGCTTGGGTCTCCGGCATTCCAATCGCTCCGATAGGCCTTCAGGATGTTCGACGCCGTCTGCAGCGGATGGGTTCACCACGTGCGGCGAAATGCTCCGGGGCAGGATCCAGCTAATTGCCTGTCGGCAGTGAATGCCTAGACCGTTTGTATTCTGAATCCCCACCGTGGGGCCTAGATTCCGGCCATCTGGTGTGTGGCGGCAACCATCGCGCTCACAACACCGGCCGCACCTGCCGTTGCCGAAGCCGGTTAAACAGCGGCGCAAAAGCCCGCCGTACCGGTCTACTCATGTTAATTAGGCTGATGCCGCGCCAAGTTTTGTGGCAAAAGAAGAAAATCTCGCCTTCCGTTCATGCACCGACCTTGCGAGTTCCGTATGCCCGCGCCGAAACCGCCCTCCTTTGAAACCCTGAGCTTGCACGCGGGGCAGCACCCGGACCCGGTCACCGGGGCTCGCGCTGTCCCGATCTATCAGACGACGTCCTATGTCTTTCAGGATTCCGAGCACGCCGCTGCACTGTTCAACCTTGAACGCGTCGGCCATATCTACACGCGCATATCCAATCCGACCATCGCGGTGCTGGAGGAGCGGCTTGCGGCGCTTGAAGGTGGGGTCGGTGCAGTTTGTACTGCAAGCGGAATGGCTGCGATGCACTTGGCGATCGCGACGCTGCTTGGCGCCGGCGATCACATCGTCGCGTCCGCCTCGCTATACGGAGGGACTATCAACCTGCTCGCGCACACCCTGCCTCGCTTCGGCATCACAACAACCTTTGTCAAGCCCCGTGATCTCGAGGCTTTCCGTTTGGCAATCACGCCGAGGACACGGCTGGTAATAGCCGAGACCATTGGCAATCCCGGTCTCGAGGTGCTCGACGTGCCCAGGGTTGCGCAGATCGCGCATGACGCCGGTCTGCCGCTCCTGATCGACAATACCTTCGCGACGCCCTATCTCAGCCGTCCGATCGACCATGGTGCCGACCTCGTCATGCATTCGACTACCAAATGGCTCGGCGGCCATGGCATCGCGATCGGCGGCGTGATCGTCGATAGCGGGCGTTTCGATTGGCGCTCGTCAGGCAAGTTTCCGACACTGACCGAGCCCTATGGGGGATACCACGGCATCGTTTTTGACGAACAGTTTGGTCCATCGGCATTCATCATGCGCGCCCGTACCGAAGGCTTGCGGGATTTCGGCGCCTGCATGTCGCCGACAAATGCGTTCCAACTGCTTCAAGGGGTCGAAACCCTGCCTGTCCGGATGGAGCGCCACATGCAAAACACCCATGCGGTGCTCGATTTCCTGAACGCCAGCAAGGCGGTCGAATGGGTGCTGCATCCCTCGCTCGACGCTCACCCGGATCATCAGCTTGCCAGGCAGTTGTTGCCGAATGGTGCAGGCTCCATCGTCAGCTTCGGCATCAAAGGCGGACGCGTAGCGGGCCGCAGATTCATCGAATCGCTGCGCTTGATCAGTCATCTTGCCAATGTCGGTGACGCCAAGACGCTGATCATTCATCCCGCAAGCACCACGCACCAGCAGATGGACGCCAAACAGCTCGCGGCGGCCGGTATCGGCGAGGAACTGGTGCGGTTGTCGGTCGGCATCGAGGGCGCTCAGGATATCATCGATGACCTCGCTCAGGCGCTGCGCGCCTCCCAGAAGGCCTGATCCATGAAACTTTCAGTCAACGGCCTGGAGGCCTTCGTTGCAACCGGCGGCAGGCCGTTCGACCCTTCGTTGCCGACGGTCGTCTTTCTGCACGGCGCAGGCTTCGACCACACCGCCTGGGCCCTGCACGACCGCTGGTTTGCTCACCATGGTTTTGCGGTACTGGCGCCGGACCTGCCCGGCCACGGGCGCTCGCCTGGACCGCCGCTGCCAAGCATCGGCGAGATGGCCGATTGGGCTATCGCACTGCTCGATGCGGCGGGCGTGGACCGGGCAAAGCTTGTCGGCCACTCCATGGGATCGCTGATAGCGCTTGAAGCAGCCGCTCGACATCCGGGGCGGGTCACGGCGTTGAGCCTGATCGGAACGGCGGCAACGATGACCGTCGGCCCCGATCTTCTCAAGGCCGCGGAAACCAACGACCAGGCGGCAGTCGACATGGTGTCGATCTGGGGCCTGGGTTTCAACGCCGAACTCGGCGGGAGCCTGGCTCCGGGCCTCTGGATGCATGGCGGTGCACAAAACATCCTGCGGCGTTGCCAACCCGGCGTGCTCTTCAACGATCTCTCTGCCTGCAATTGCTATCAGAATGCGCTGGCGGCAGCGGCGATGATTTCGGTTCCGACCACCCTGATCCTCGGCGAGCGCGACATGATGACGCCGGCGCGAGCCGGAAAAACGCTGGCGGCCGCGATTGCGCATTCCCGAACGATCGTGCTGCCCAGCGCTGGCCACATATTGATGACCGAGCGCCCCGACGAGTTGCTCGCGGCGCTGAGGCCTTGAACCGGGACTCACCCGCGTGGTTTTCTCAGGAAGCGATCCCCTTCTCTGACAAATCGTCCCCTTCGCTGCTCGCACGCTCATCGGGTAACGGCGGCGTACGTGAGTGTGGAAGCTCTCGATGGTCTTTAGTCCCCATGCTTGACCTTTCTTTCGCTCTTCCTCAGTCCAGGTGATGGGCTTCCAATCCGGGGCCAGGACCAGCCGTGCGCCGGCGTTAGCAACTTCCACGCGATTCCCACCTGGTTCATAGACGTAAAGAAAAAAAGTCTGCTGGACAGCGTGCTTGTGAGGACCGGTTTCGATAAAGACACCGTTCTCCAGAAAAATGTCGGCGGCCTTCAGGATGTCCTCCCGACTATCCAGCGCATAGGTGAGATGATGAAACCTGCCTTTCACTCCATGCGCTTCCTTCGTGTAGGCAAAATCATAGCTCTTGTTGGTACAAGTGAGCCACATTCCGGCTTCCGTGCCGTCGTTCAGAACGATGCGTTCGGTTAGCCGAAAACCCAGATATTTCTCGAAGAACTCCCGATTTGCTTTGACATCAACGGCAAGACAATTGAAGTGGTCAAGCCGCCGCACGCCGACACCGCGCGCCGGATAGCGTTGGGCCTGATTTTTAAGGGCTGGGCGCAGATGCGGAGGGGCATCGTACCATTCCGTCTCATAGTAGATCTCGATGAGATGCCCGTCGGGATCGTGGAATTGATAGGCCGGTCCATGACCCAACTCTCCCTCATGCCAGCCCACTTCAAAACCTGAACCTTGCAGCGCCTTCACGCGCCGCTCCAGAGCTTGCGGACTGCGCGCTCGAAAGGCCGCATGTCCAAGACCGGAGGTGTGCGATCCGGTCAGCTTCAGCGAGTAACGTTCATAGTCATCCCACGCCCGCAGGTAAACCGAATTGCCTTGTCGCCCACTCTCCGTCATCCCGAGAACATCGACAAAGAAATTGAGGCTCGCTTCGGGTCTTGGAGTGAACACTTCCAAATGCGCCAAGTGGGCCAAATCCATGACCGGTTCTTCGTGCATAACGTACTCCTTTTGGTCTCAAGATGTGTTCCGGCCGCGTCGTTGCCGCCGTAATTCGCGGCGACCTTGTGATCCGCCGACCGGGTCACGGAGGCTCCATGCCATGACGTCTCTTGGATGCATTCGAGTCCTCGGACGTCAGATAGCTGACAAGATCCATCGCCCCACGTTCGTTGAGAGCCTTCGAACCCACGCCGCACGAGAACAGGGTCAAGGATTGGATTTCGCGAGGCAATGGTCCGGCGATCACTATGCCCGGCACATCCAGAAGTTCGCTCTCCTGCTGGAATCCGAGTTCGGCTTCGCCACGCGCCAGCAAAGCTCCGACCGGGATGCCGGCAGGTGCTTGAACAAGCCGCTCTGACATCACTCGATCTATGTCCCACTTCTCGAACAATTTGAGCAAATGGGTGCCGCTTGGCCCTGTCGAATAACAAATGGACCGCGCTT
>Ga0207021_1055_pt1 | contig 31492 bp, 28 predicted proteins | sample Alteio_BWMinCont_49_FD_153496 | JGI IMG/M metagenome (GOLD analysis project Ga0207021, IMG submission 153496) | Enriched cells from forest soil in Barre Woods Harvard Forest LTER site, Petersham, Massachusetts, United States -... | ecosystem: Environmental > Terrestrial > Soil > Temperate forest >... | reverse complement strand
GATTTCTGCTCGATGGAACCTTCGCTGGCTACATCGGTTGCTGCATGGATATCAACGATCAGAAGATGGCTGAATTGGCGAGGCGGGAAGTGGCCGGCCGTTTGATGAATGCACAGGAAGCCGAGCGCGCTCGCATCGCGAGAGAACTTCACGACAGCATCGGACAGTCCATCGCGCTTCTGACGATGCAGATGCCAGTGTCTGGCGAGCCTGCTGTGGCCGAACATCTCGACACGAGACACCTGAGCTTGGGGGATATGAAAGACAAGCTGAAAGCGCTTGGCATGCAGGTGAGCCGCCTTTCCCACCAAATTCATTCTTCCGAGCTCGAATATCTTGGACTTCAGCGAGCTATCGAAGAACTGTGCGGGGAATTTTCAGAGCAATATGCGATCCACATGGATTGCTCCTGTGTTGGTGTCCCTCGGAAAATGGACGGCGCGGTTACCTTGGCCCTTTTTCGTGTGACGCAAGAAGCTCTTCACAACATAGCCAAGCACAGCCAGGCGAAGACCGTTCACGTGAGTCTGACAGCTGACGGCGCTTACGTCGTACTGATAATTCGGGATGATGGCATCGGGTTCAGGACGGATCTCAGCAATGATCAGCCCGGGCTCGGCCTCATCAGTATGCGGGAGAGAGTCCATCTCATCGGTGGTGACTTTGCTATCAGTTCCAGTCCAGGCGCCGGAACCGCAATAAGCGCTAAGGTTCCGCTGCCCGCCACAATCACCCGGGCAGTAGAACCATCTAACGGTCACATGTGAAATCTTCTGGAGCGCAGGAAATATTCGCTTCCGGACCTTTCGCGTGTCGAGGGGATTGGACGCACCTTAACCAGTAGTTCGTTCAGGTGACGCACATATCATCCCTTTTCCTGGATCGAGTGCTTCGAGCTTATATCAGGCCACTCATTGCGGGAAAAGGAAGAGAACGCTTGGCGGCTACGTTGGATTCTCAGGCAAGCCATTCCAAAAGCGGCATTGGAGGTAACGGAAAGTCCTCGCAGTCGTGGGCATTGAACGCGGCTTGCCCTACATCGTCGTGTTCGACACTATAAGTCCACCTGCAGCGGCCACATGTATTTACGATTTTTCCGTCGAACAGTCGAATACGGCATCGAAACCGGCGCGGTCGGTCTGGCTTTGCGGACGAAGATGGGTTGGAATCGCATCGACGCTTCGGCATGACTCCAAAAGATGCGCAGTCGTGCCAGAGAGATGCTCACCGCGGACGGAAGCCGGGTAAGCTCTTGAGCCGCCGTAGGCGACCAGGGCCGCGGTGAGCAGACAAACGAGCGCCGATCGACCGACGTTATAAATCTTCATCCCAGAACGCCTCCGTTGAATCTACGAGAATCGCCGGAAAAGGTTACCGGAGCACACAGGGTTCAGGTAACTGGCAATTGTGCCAGTGAAGAGAGGCAACACCTTCGTTTATGAGCACTCGCGCGTGACCAATTCGTGACTATCCGACCAAACGGACCTTCACAAGCCAGCACAGATCGCACAGCGTGATTTCCGGCAAGTTTTTGTAACTGCTTGATGTTAGGGGTCTTCAGAGAATCAGGAGGGGGACTTAAATCCGAAAGGTCATCCGGTCATAGGTAAAGTCATCTGAGACGGCTTCAGGACTTGCGAAATACGCTTCATGAACGCGCGGGCAAATTCACTAACAACTTTTGATCGATTGTCAGCTCTCGACGCAAACATATTTCGATCCAAGTTCCTTGTCGGCCAACGGCCGAACTTCAATACCTGGCTTTGCGCTTCGGAGTGCCCCTGTCATTGTCAAGAACGCTACCCCTAAGTTTTCCGCGACCAGATGGATCGCTTCTTCTTCGGCCAAGACGGTCTGATTGCTCTTGACCACCAGCCCTTCTTCGGCGGCTCGCCGGAGGATCACGTCGTGCAAAATTGGGTGGACTTTTCTGTCGAAGAGAATCCATGGCATGTCTCGCAAATCGTGCAACGTTAGCGCCGATTTTGCAGCAAGGAGAAGATTCTCCTGAAACGCGATATAGAAGGGTGCTTCTGTAACTCTTGTCGTGGTCAGTTTACGGTTGGAACCAGGATAGGCGATGAGGGCGAGGTCCAGTTTAGAGCCCTTTGTAAGTTATTGATTTGATTGGTTGCGGGGGGTGGATTTGAACCACCGACCTTTGGGTTATGAGATGCTTATCTGGGCTCTAACATCTTTAGAATGAGTCGCTAACCTTCATCTAAAGCATATGCATTTAGCCTTAATTGCACACGAAGTGCTGTCATATCAGAGAGATAGACAATAGCAGACTTTGTTACGTTATCCACAGTCTGCTATTGCCTGTCTCCAGAGACAAGGCTATGATGCGCGACGCGTCAGGATGCCCCCTGACGAATCCGCTATGTCTTCCCTGTCCACATCGCACCGACGCGTCTACGGACCTAGCCGCTTCCTAACGAGACATCCTCGTACCGCCATGAAGCGGCAGCGCATCCAAATAACGCAGACGGGGAATAAACAGTGTCGGGCGCACCGAATCGCGAGGTAAGACTCGTTCTAGAGGCCATAAGTTCCTCTGACAGTGAGTCAAAGAAGTACGGTGACCCGCCGACCGTGGAGGCATGGACCACGGCGATTACAAATATGCCAGCGGAGCTTGGACTCCAAATGCGCGACCACGCGATTCGCAGCCTGAAGAATGACACCCGCTGGAGTGACTATGTCACGCTGGCCGAAAGAATCCTTCGAGAGCGCGCATCACGCGAGAGTAGTACCTTGAATCCAACAACCATGATCCCGCGAGAGTGCAAAGTCGGCCTGTCGCTTCGCGGGGCATATCAAGCTGCCTTCCAGAAGGAGGCAGACTCTGAGAGCAGCAAACAGCCAATAAGAGACCAAGTTCGCCTCAGGAGGGTCGCGCAAGTGGCCTTCGAGACTCTGGAGAAACACGAAGTTGGTTGTCTGACCTGTCGCGGTACTAGCGTGTCGGATATAAGACCGACAACATGAAGCAGCCCCTGCGACCATTACAGCCATGGAAAACCGCCCCAAACGCCGCGTTGTCACTGCGGACCTCCTCAGCGGTGACGTGATCATTGTGTTTAACGATGGCAAGAACGCGATCTATCCCGCTTCCGTTCTGTATGAAATGTTGACGTCCCCAACGGCTCAAGCTAAAAACAGCAACACCACCAAAAAACAGCCTTCTTTGTTCGGTACAAGACGAGGGTGTGAGCGTTGTGTATTGATAAGGCTCTTAATAACAAGTTAGGCTTTTCAATTCCAAGCCTCTGGATGTTGACTCGCCTTTTGAAAAACCCTACGAGCGGTTAACCATGCCGCACCGATGTGCAACCGGAGAACACAGAGGAAAGCCGTCTAACATCCCGAGGTGTGCTGCTAGCTTCTCAGTAATGCCACAAACTTGGATTGTCGCTCGCGGGAGCGCTCTTCGCGATCTGGAAAGCCATCGTTTTTAGTAGTTCAACATTGCTCGTGGGCTGCCACCCGTGTCCTTTCATGGGCCTGCCGTACTGAAATGACCCACCGTATTGAGGGTTTTTCAGATTCGTCAGTAAATCCTCCAAGAGGTACACGGCTAGATTAAGGTAGAAGTTGTCCATGTCCCCGCACGCAATGTGAATCTTCCCAACCAGGCCCGGCCCAATCCTCGGCCAATTCGTTTGTAAGTAGTCGCGCAAATCGTAGCCATGATCGCGCATGTAGGCCACGACAGAATCATTAATTCTGCCAGTAACCGGATCATAGAGAGGCTCAGGATATCCATCTTCATCGACAGGACCGTACACGGCGTTCCATGCCGCGAATTGTTCACCTGATCTCAGCCGGTCACCTAAGACCGATTCGAGATCCGTAAAATCTCGATTAGTGGCTATCGGCTGTCCATCCGCGATTCGAAAAGCGTATCGGGGCGGATGCAGCCATGGCCCAGGCGCTTCGAAAAAATTCTTGTCGGTATAGATGTTCACAAGCCCCCAACGTCGAAAATCCACGGGGTCTGGGTAAAAGGTCCAGGTCCCGCCAAAAAAATTGGGATGATAAATTTGCAGCGCCAGCGACTCCCAGCCCCCGGTGGAACCTCCAGTCAGCACCCTAGCGTAGGCTTTTCGAATTATCCGGAATTGCGTTTCGACTGCCGGGATCAGCTCACCCATTATGGCGTCGCCGTATGGGCCGTTGTTCGCCGAGTTCACTGCGTAGGAGTCGTCATAGTAGGGCGTCGGGTGCTGAAACGTTACAGCGATGACTCGCGGAAAATTGTCCGAAGTCCATGCTTTGTAGAACTCGTACGGAGTCTCGTTGATGACCAATGCTTGATTGACAAGGTCTAAGGGACGGCGAGGCTCAAGCAGATTGAGATGTAAATTTGTGTTGCCGACTGCACTTGCTGAACTCTCCTTGGCGTTGGGATCAAAGCCAAACGGCGCTTCCAGGCTGAAATGCCCTTGCAGGTATACAACAGGATAGTGAGCGTTTGGATGGCTCTGATATCCCTTGGGCAAGAGCACCGTCGCACCGAGGTAAATAGGGCATCCCCAAAAGGCCGAAAGTAGTTTGCTTTTAAATTTGATGTGTTTCACCCATTCGGTATCTGCAGGGGCTTGAACCGGAGGAATAACCCTATCTAGAACTAATCGGACGTCATAACCAGAGCTGGCATCGAGATGAACTCGCTGAACTGCGGTTATTAGGTTGCCTGGAGAGGCGTTGAACTGCTGCCCTTCCCAATGATCCAAATGTACCCATACATCGTGCCCGTCCGAGCGATGGCACACTGTGTAGACATTTAAGACCGCCTGAACGTAATAATCTCCGTCAGGCAGTTCCCGTATACTATGAACCGGAAAACCCCGTGTACGCTCATCAATAATCATCGGCGTGCCCGGATTTAGCGAATCGGCATCTAGGCCAAATATCGGCAATAGAACATTGTCCCAATCGCCGGCTTGTAGACGTGGCTCCACCTTGTTGGTTCTCGAAATGAGCAGGATCACTCTGCCGGTAAGTGGGGCGGACTGAACCGAAGGTGAAAAGGAGATTTCGAACTTGGTTCTTGGACTAGCCTGCGCCCAGAGTGCTTGACCTATGAACGGAATCAAAAACAGCACTCCAAGCATCAGCAAGCGGCTCACAGTCTGTTTTCGCACATGCACTTTTCCAGGCATTGCATTACTCACCCATTCTGCCCTCGATATTCAAGTTCCGAATCGGGCATCTCAGGAACTCGTAGTTGTAATGCCAATTCGCGACCGAACCGTCGATTCCCAGTTATGAAGGCCGTCACTTCAGAAATTGAGTTTCAACGCCAGCTGCACGATTCGAGGACTCACCGACGTAGTTGAAATCTGCCCGAAAGCAGGTCCGTCACTAAGACTGTTATCGGGATTGGAAAACTGAGCTGTGTTGAAGGCGTTAAACATCTCCACGCGAAATTCGAGGTTGGTCGTCTCCGACGGCCATTTGCCAATTTCGGTTCGCTTGATGAACGCAAAATCAGTGTTCTGTTGACCTGGACCTCGGACGATTCCAGTTCCCGAGTCTCCAAAAGCGGTTCCAATACCGTCGCTGCCGATCACCGGAGGGGTACTAAAACACGCGGTGTTGAAATAGTCAGTCAGCTTGCGATTCACTGAGCCCGGAGTGACCAACTGTCCCTTCGTGCATCCAGCAACAATCTGTGCACGATCTTCCGAAATTCCAAAGACGTTGTTGGCGTTGGTATCCAAAATCGTAATTTGTTGTCCAGCTTGTAAGGTCAAGACTCCGGCTAACTCCCAGCCACCGAGAAGGTGTCCAACGAAGCCCTCCTCTATTTTGGGTCTGGGTAGATCGTAGACGCCAGCGAGTGTAAATCGATGGGGGCGGCTGTAGTCGGGTGGGCCGTACCGAAGTTGCGGATCGTTCTGATTGCCGATGGTAATGCCGTTCGCGGCAGCGGTTAAATTGGTCTGCGCTCCATCCGTATCCAACGTCTTCGAGAACGTGTAGGACGCAAGGAACTGTAGTCCGTTGCTGAGGCGCTTCGTAAGGCTGACGTCCAGTGCGTTGTATGAGGAGAACCCAGCCGATTCGACCAGCTGAAGACTGTCTGGGGCGAACCCAAGAATCGGCTCTCGTTGAGCGATGTTTGCGACCGTATTCGTGGTGATTCCTCGAATCGGATCGGAAGGACTGGCGGAGAGCGCCTGATCAGCGGAACGTGTGCGCAATAGGTGAGTGCTCTGTACCCCTACGTATCCGATTTCCAGCAGAAAATTCTTCGCGAGCGATGTCTGCAGGTTGAGGCTGTACTGCTGGATAACTGCGGGCCCAAAATCCTGTCCGCTGCTGGTAGCGCTAATGGCTGTAGTGGGAGAGTACGCTGGAAAGTTAGGAAAGGAAGTGGGTGGCGGCGGAAACGGATTGGCAAAGGTTGCAGCGGCATTCACAGCACCAGTGTTTTCGCGAATTTCGGCAAACGGGGCGCCAAGAACGTTGTCGAAGTAGGCCTCGCCTGTTGGTCGAGAGTAGTAAATACCGTATCCACCACGAAGTACAAACCGGCTCGTTTGCGGTAACACCTGCAAGCTGAATCCGAGTCGCGGTCCCCAGGTGTTCTGGCGATCTCCCGACAGAGCGTAGGGATTACTCGCTTGGGTTACTCCGGTTGGGACGGTCCCGTTGAAGTTTGACGCCACCTCGTAGCCCTCAATGCTTCCTGAGGCGGGCGGATTGGGATTAGCCAGCGCGATGTTGAACGCGGCATTTCGGCCACCGATGTCGTTGTACAGACCGATGCGCTCATATCTGAAACCAGCATTAACTGTGAATCGGCTTGTAACCTTAATGTCGTCCTGATAATAGAGATCCCCCTCCCAGGCTCGGTAGCCGCGGTTGTATTCTCCGAATCCATCCATGGAAGAGAATACGTTGCTGAATCCACTTCCATTCTGAGCTGCACTCTGACCGAGAAGGAAGTCCGGGAAACTTAAGAATTGCAGGCTCCCGCCAAAGTTGAAATTGCTGATGTTATTCTGCAGGCGCGTAAAACCGCCGCCGAAGCGCATCAATTGACGCCCGTGCGCATAGGAAAGTGAATCTTGGAAGGAGTAGCTATTTTGCGCGAACTGGAAAGGAAAGCCGGGGTTCAGGTTGAACGATCCCGCAATGTCTACCGCAGGGAGATCATTGCTTGGCGCACCCTCTGAAACTCCCACATCAGAAAACGTGTAGGGTGAGGTGGGATCGAGAACTCCGAGAATGCGATTGAAGCCGATACGCGCCTCATTGAGTAACTGAGATGAAATCGTATACGTGTCCGCCAGTGAAAAAACTCGGAAATTGCCGGTTATATCCTCCGGGAAACCAGGAGTGTTTCCTGGCCCAAAAACCGTGCTCACGGGAAAGGTAATCGTCTCCACACTGTTCGCAAAGAAGAAGCGTCCCGAGATCTTATTCTTGGACGATTGCTGGTAGTCCATATTAGTCATGAACTGATCTTCATTGAACAGGCAGGCTTCGGAGAATGCTGAAAATCCCTGGCCGTTCGTTACCACCTGCGGCGTCGGAATCAGGAAGCTTCCGTTGGAGAGCTTGAAATTCAGCAAGGCCAGGGCCACCGGATTGATATTCGATCCGTCGGGAGCGACCGTCACGCCACCTTCCGCACCCGCTTGCCCCGCGAATAAAGCACCGAGCGCGGCAGGAGAGCGATCGTTTGTGAGCGGCGGAGAAAATACGCTGTTCGCACAGGTAGCACTTACGTCGTTCGAGGCGCCGTTCAGTTGCCGCGTCCCCTGATACGATGTGAAAAACAGCAATTTCTCCTTTCGAATTGGCCCGCCCAGTACGAAACCAAATTGATTTTGGCGAAGGATCGGCCTTGGCTGGCCTGTGCTTTTGCGAAAGAAATCGTTCGCATTCAAGTCCTCATTTCGGAAGAACTCGAATAGGCTGCCATGAAAGGCATTGCTACCGCCCTTGGTCACGATATCGACGTTAGCCCCACCATTATGTCCAAACGCGGCATCATAGAGGCCTGTCTGAACCTTGAACTCTTCGATCGTATCCGAGTTAGGTATGGGCACTCCGCCGCTTCCCGTGGTTGCCTGATTATCGTTCACCGAGATTCCATTCATTTGATAATTGCTGTCGTATGTGCGGCCGCCATTGACGGAGAGGCCAGACGTACCTTGCGTCGGCGATACGCCGCCGCTGCCCCGCCCTAATTCTGAGGCGTTCGTAACCGGAGCTTCAACCCCGGGAGAAAGTCCGATGATCTGGGTATAGTTCCGAGTGTCTAACGGAAGACTTTCGATCGCTCGATCGTCGACGACGTGGCCCAGCGTACTGGATTCGGTTTGCACCATGGTGGGAGCGGCTTCAACCGTTACGTTCTGAGTCATTGCGCCGACCTTCATAGTCACGTCGAATCTTGCAGTTTCGGTGACGTTGACACGAACTCCAGGCGCCACAGCCACTGAGAAGCCGCTTTTTGTGAACTCGACACGGTACGTACCTGGAGGAAGAAGCACTACCGTGTATCTGCCGTCGTCCTGCGATACGCTGGTGCTCGTTCGACCTGTAGCTTCGTTTCTAGCGGTTATCTCCGCGCCTGGCACGATGGCACCGGACTGATCCGATACCGTCCCAGTCAGGGCACCAGTGGACGCTGTTTGTGCAGGGCACAGTCCTGGCCAACACAGGATCAGGAGGAATAGTGTGACACAGAAGTCACAGACCCGCTTTATGTTGACTGTCTTCATTTTCATCTGCTCCTTATTCCAAATTGGCGAATCGGCTCACATCTCGCTCACCGAGCAACGCCATCGCAAAGCCGTCTGTCGAAAGCAAACCAGTGCACTTACATTTGCCGATGATCCACATAGCCCACGCTCGGGAAATGCACGTCCGCTTACGATGCTTCATTGATTTCCCTCGCAACCCGATGGCCCGATTGGAGTGCCCCCTGCATCCATCCTGGCCATGTCGAAGTGTGCTCACCCGCAAAATGCACCCGGCCCTCTGGCCGGGCAATGTGTGGATGCAAGGAAGATTCTTGGCCTGGCTTATAGAACGCAGCCGCGCCGCGTGCCCACGGATCTTGATCCCAGCAGTACGACGTGGCGCCCTCAAAATTCTCGTGTGAGCCGGGGAACACCCTATCCATGTGGCGAAGTACGAGGCCGATTCGTTCGCCTTCCGGCATGGCCCCGAGCTCACGGCCGTATTTAAGCCAGCTGTAGGACTGGAGGATCCCGCGTGTGCCGGGTTGATTGACGGTGTTATCCCAAACCGCCATGATCGGCAGGTCGGTGCGGCCGACGACTAGCCCGCTGGCGCCTTCCTCGTTCCAGAACCTTTTCCGCATTTGCAGATAAACTCGCGTTATTGGAAAATACGGAAGTTCTTCAATGGCGCGCTGCTTTTCCGGGGAAAACGCTGGACGGACTTCTATCGTCCTGAGGACCGAAAAAGGCACCGTGCAGATGAGACGATCCGCTGTCAATGTTTGGAAGGCCCCCGCTTGCTGGATGACAACTCGTGCCTGCTCGGAACTCTGTTCAATCCTGACCACCGGAGAGCCGTAGCGAATTTTGTCCGACAACCGCGCCGCGAATGCTTTCGGAAGTAAATCGCTCCCTCCTCTGATCATGTATTGATTCGTGGCGCCGTCGTCGAGAACCTCGCTAGCGGCTGAGTACAGCAGAGATAGATTGTCGAAATCCTCGGACGACAAGCCGAACCGCATCAAATCAATCGCAGCCTCTGAAGCACCTTGACTTCTCAGGAACTCGGAAGGCCGGAGGCGGTCATATTTCTCAAGTGATTCGGGCGGCCAGTCCCGAGAGACCGGATCGCCAATCCCTTTCATGATTGGATCGGTATACTTGTGTCGCAGCCCGTCCGGACCTAGGCTCTTCTCTTCCTGGGTGAGATCGAAGGGCCAGTCGGCGCTTCGACCTTGTTCGACGACAATTCGTTTTCCTCGAATGTAATTAACCGGTTGCGCTGGGTACAGGACCGGATCTACGTTCAATCCGAACAGCCGCACGTACTCCAAAGTGAAATTATGAGAGTCGGGAAAACGAGTTGCACCGGCATCGGCATACAACCCGTCAGCAAAGGGTTCGCGTAACGTGTAAACACGACCGCCCGGGCGGGTGCGAGCTTCCACCATCGTGACGTCGTGGCCAGCCTGAGTGAGCTCGTAGGCTGCGGATAGTCCAGCAAGGCCCGCTCCGAAGATGATCACTTTCTTTGCAGAGTCTGTTCCGCGTATCCGTCCTGGCGTTGCAAGAACTTTGAGCCGAGAAGACGACAATGCGGCCGTCGCCAGCAAACTCTGCTTGATAAAATTTCTACGATCGATCAAAGATTTCATCTCTTGCTTCGGCCCTCCTTCCGTCTTGTCGACCGAATCTAACCCTTGCGTTTTACTTCCACTCGATATCGAGAGCTTCAAACAATGTCGGACCTACGTTTTTGAGGCAGTGAGTGTTTGCATCGTGCCAGCTAACAGTGTTGGGCTTAGGTTGAATCTTCTGTGTCTTCCTTCCTGGAGCGCTGACCTCGAGCGTAGCCTCCGAAAGGATCACGCCCAGGCCTTGCAGAACGTGCGTGTGCATTCCCGTGGTTTGACCGGCATCGAGAATCACACGCTCGACGCGCACACGATCATTTTCTAGAACTACAGAGTGCCCACGGATCTTCGGCATCGACGATTCGAGCACGTGAGCATCCGGATTCTTGAGAATTTCGATGGTGAGATTACGAGAGAGTACGTCGCTATGGTTTATGACGCGGTCAGTAAGGGGCGCTTTCTGGAACCGAACTTCGTTACTCTTCAGATTCAGAATGCTTGAGTGACCGTCGGGAACCTGCTCTTCCAGTTTGGCATCGCCGATAGCAACGAATAGGTAGTCATTCGTATGCGTGTGGAATAATGTCGCATCACCATTCGGTACGGCAACATCAAACACTCGCACGTACTCGTTTTGAAACACCAGATGATGATGAGGCTCCTCTGTAATCGGCACCGGATCACTGGCCGTTCCTGTGTTTTTACCAACCGCCTGGGTTTGTTGCGACTCAGTAGAGCCGCTTAGGAATTGAACAAATACAAAAATGCAAACCAGGGAATATTTACGGCGGGCATCCACACCAGACCTCCTCGTTGAACAGCTTGCCCAAGCCCTGATAACTGCAACCAGAAAGCATCTCTGCCTCAGTTGCTTGAACTCACAATCTCTCTCCGACCGCTTCATGTGGCGCAAATTTCTTGGCCAGCAAACTGCGCGCATCCTTCGCGTGCGCTTTAGCCAGCTCTCGGGCATGCCCTGGTTTTTCCGTCGATGACCGCCTTTAAGATTCTTTCGTGTTTTTCCCTCGAGGCCGTAAGATCGATTGCTCGTACATTAGATAACCAGTCCTTGATGGTCAATGAAGATTGTTCCTAGAACCTTACGGCAAATGCGCCTAAGGTACTGTAGATACTGTTACCAATGCAGCGCCCTTATACCTCGGCCCCACTCTCTCCTTATATTTCACCAAGCTCTCTCAGCGCGGAGGTATCTGACTCGCGCCAAAATGTCGCGACTAGGAGATGTATTCATGTGGAGAGGGCTCTCACGTCTCACGTCAGATCCAACTCGGTTTCTTACTTTGAAAGCCCGATGACCTCGAAGTCAACGGTGTTGCCATTGAGTTAGAAACTCATCATCGCCACATGGGTGAGCTTTTGCGGATGCGCACTACTGCTTCGCGGAGACGCTCTGTCGAGGATGCAAAGGAAAAACGTAGGAAATTCCGGCCATTGTCACCAAAGGCTTGCCCGCTAATACCAGCTACGCCTGCCTCCTCCAAAAGGATATGTGACAGGTCAGTTGCCGTCATGCCCGTCTCTTCAATATTCACCCACGCATAGAAGGCGCCGTCTGGCAGGCTGCAGCGGAAACCCGGAATATCGTTTAGAGCGGCGACGAACAGCTCTCTGCGTTCATAGAATTCACCCATCATTTTGGATACCATCTTGTCAGAATCAGTCATCGCTTCCACGCCAGCATATTGGATGAACTCCGAAGCGCATGTATAGGTGTTCACAATGAGCAAACTGAGTGCCTCTAAGAGTGTCTCCGGTACGACGGCATAGCCGAGTCGCCAACCACTCATCGCAAAAGATTTTGAGAACCCGTCTACGATGACAGTTCGTTCCTGCATCCCAGGTAGTGTAAAAATCGACGTGTAGTTCTGATCGTAGATGATTTGTGCATAGATCTCGTCCGAGATCACCCACAGATTGTGCCGGCCAGCTATAGACGCGAGGCTCTGCTGAACCTGCTGTGAGAGCACTGTTCCAGTGGGATTTGCAGGGGAGTTTAAAATCAGCAATTTTGTTTGTGGCGTAATCTTCGCCGCGATCTCGACGGTATCGGGCTGAAACCCATTGCTTTGCTTTAAGTCATAAGGAGTGGGTATGCCGCCAAGCATGCGAATGATCGAGCGGTAAATCGGGAAACCGGGATCGGGATAAAGCACAGCATCCCCAGGCTCAATGAGGGCCATCGCCACGAGCGAAAGGATCATCTTGCAGCCCGGGCCGACGAAAATGCTCTCCGAAGTAGTGGATACAACCCGGGTCCTCTGCAGATATTCGGCTATTGCCGTCTTGAGTTGCGGAAGACCAGAGGGGGAAGTATAACGGTCACGTCCTGCATCGATTGCAGCTTTTGCCGCCTCCAGCACGGCCCGGCTCGGGTGAAAGTCAGGTTCCCCAAGCTCGAGGTGCACAATATCACGCCCCGCAGCCTCCAGTTCACGGGCACGCGCGAAGACGGATAACGCTCCTTCTCCCGTCAGGACGCCCACACGACTTGAAAGGGACCGCTCCATAAATGACCTTCCACGAGATCTCAGCAATGAGCCTTTTCAGCACAGAAGTGTGTGATACGCGTTCAGAGATTATCTCTGCGCTCGTTTCCTGCTGAAATAGGGGGGTACACTTGTTATTTGTGGTTACGTTGCTTAAGACTGCTTAAGGGCTTTTCCATATTGAGCGAGTTGGCCGTAGTGATGTAAAATGCCACAATCATTTAATAATAGGTCTCGGTACATGACGTTTTGGACGCCGTCGCGAATTGAAAGTGACGCAGGGACCTACAGCACCTACCTAGATGCACTCATTGAGCACAGTCCAATCGCGATTATTGTTCTCGATGCACAGCACCGATTCGAGATGTGCAATCCTGCATTTGAAGAGTTATTCCAATATGGGCGCGAGAACCTAATAGTCGCTAATGTCGATGAGTTAATCGCTGCCCCGGCCTGCTTAAAAGACCCTCGAAGCCTTACCCGCCGCGTGCTCCAAGGGCACAAGGTTCATGCGATTACCCGGCGAAGGCGCAAGGATGGCGAGATCATAGATGTTGAACTGTACGGCGTTCCGCTCATTGTGAATGGCACGCTACGCGGTGTGTACGGTCTCTACCAGAACATTACGGCAAGAAATCGCGCAGAGAGTGCTGTGCGCCAACTCTCCAGTCGGTTGATGCACCTGCAAGAGGAGGAAAGGCGACGCATTTCTCGCGACTTGCATGATACAACTTCGCAAGAACTCGCTGTGCTCAACATGAATCTCCAGCGGCTCGAGGGTATGCTAGGCGAGAATGATTCTCGCTTGAGGCCGCTTCTCTCAGAGACTCTTCAATTGGCTACGGAGTGCTCTCAGAAAATTCGCACTGCCTCTTACTTACTGCATCCGCCCTTATTGCAGGAGGCAGGACTTAGACCGGCGGTGCTATGGATGGTCAATGGTTTTGCAGAGCGCAGCGGAATTCGTGTGAGCGTCAGCATTGCTCCTGACCTTGGTCGCCTTTGCAAAGAGGTGGAGTTGGCATTATTCCGGGTAATTCAGGAGAGCCTTGCAAACGTGCTGCGGCATTCCGAGAGCACGGTTGCGGAAGTCGATATCCGAGATACGGGGAGGGCCGTCAAAGTGACTATCGCTGATCATGGACGCGGATTACGCGGCGGTCTGGAGAAAAACGAGAGTGGAGTGGCCGGGGTGGGAATTGCAGGGATGCGCGAAAGGCTTGAACAACTTGGCGGGTCCCTGCATGTCAGATCCGACGGTCATGGGACTACGGTCTACGCAACTTTTTCCCGCAAACATTGTAAACCGAGGAGAATATGCCAAAGCTGCGTATAGTGATTGCCGACGATCATGAACTTATTCGCCGGGGGCTGCGATCCATACTACAAGCTGAGCCGGATTGGGAGGTGGTTGCAGAGGCGTCGGATGGACGCGAAGCCGTTCGTAAAGTGGAGGAGCTTAAGCCAGACGTAGTGGTGATCGATCTGAGCATGCCGGAACTGAACGGGCTCACGGCAACCAAGCAAATTTTGCAAACACGACCAAAAACAGAGGTTGTTCTGCTTACAATGCACCATTCGGAGCAGACGATCAGCGAAGTGCTTCAGACCGGAGCGCGGGGATACGTGCTCAAGAGCGATGCTGGGCGTGACCTTGTAACGGCTGTGAGAGCGGTCTCGAACCACACCTCGTATTTCACGCCTCAGGTCGCTGACCTGGTTTTGAGAGGATATCTGAATGGTAACGGACCTATGCAATCGGTTTCGCAAAAAGCACGCTTGACTCCACGGGAGCGCGAGATAATCCAATTGCTGGCGGAAGGAAAGACAAATAAAGAAGTTGCCACAATATTGTTTATCAGTACTAAAACAGCAGAGGCGCACCGCGTGAACATTAACCGCAAGCTGGGCCTGCATTCAGTCTCCGACCTTGTTCGCTATGCACTTCGGAACGGTATCGTCACGATATAGGTCTCAATCCAACGTGTGCCAGCCGGTTACTTCTTGTCACGAAGAACAGAAGATTTGATATGGAAATGGGACTGAAAGGCCGCACGGTCATCGTGGCGGCGTCAAGTGAAGGCATTGCACGGGCAGCCGCCTGCAAGTTTGCTGCAGAGGGAGCAAACCTTGCCCTCTGCTCGCGCGATGAGATGAAAATTAACGCCACCGCAGACGAGATCCGACAACGCTATTCGGTAGGTGTTGTGAATGAGGCTTTCAATGTAGCTGAATTCAAGAAGGTTCATAGGTTTGTCGAACGTGTGGCAAAGGAGTTTGGTCGCGTCGATGTCTGCGTGACTAACGCAGGCGGACCGCCACCGAAGATGTTTCTAGAGACGACCGTGGAGGAGTGGCATCGGGCTGTCGAGCTGAACTTGATGAGCGTCATCTCATTTGCCCAGGCGGTCCTTCCTTACATGCAACGGAATCAGTGGGGTAGGATCGTGACCATAACTTCAGTGACGGTGCGACAGCCCGTGCATAACCTTGTTTACTCAAATGTGGTGCGGTCAGGCGTGGTCGGGCTCGTCAAAAGCCTCTCGAACGAATTTGGGAAGGACGGTATCACCGTCAACAACGTGGCACCAGGTTTTACTGCGACAGAGCGCTTGAAGGAATTTGCCGCTGCGAGTGGCGAAGCGGCCGGTATCACCGGAGAAGATTTTCTCCAGCGGCTTAGTTCGGAGACCGCGCTCAAGCGCGTGGCAGAGCCCAATGAGGTGGCCGACGCCATCGTTTGGCTCGCAAGTGAACGAGCTTCCTACGTGACCGGGCAGACGCTGCTCGTCGACGGCGGCTCGTATAAGGGTCTTTAGGAATAGACCTATATTTTCGCCCCAAGACCTGGGAACGGATGGGCGCGTATGTTACAAACGTCCCGTTCCATGATCTCGGGGCAGAACTTATGACTGAGCGTATTCTGTGTGTAGCATTCCTGTATCAAATGCGGGACCAAACATCTAGGGTCGCTTGCCGCCCGCGCCCCCCGCCGGCCCTGCCGCTCGTTCCCCTGATGCTGTAGAGGAGGAGACCTCCTTCTAGCTTGCCGAGACACCGGATATCGCGCCAAAAGCACCCGCACCGACTTTAAGAGAGTCCCTTCGAGTCGTATTCATCTCTACGCCTCCCGGCGACCGGCCCGCGTGAATTAGTGGCTACCTGGCCTCTTTGGGAAGATGTGCCAATCTTCGGTGACGACCAGTTGCGGCTGCAAGTCTCGTGCTTGCAGCCCATGCCGCTTAAGATGATGGACCCACAAACGACGATGAAAAAAAGATGAACGATCGTAGCGGGGCAGTAATTTTCTGCACCCTGATCCGTGAATCTGCGGGCCGAGTTCCTGCCGCAAAGCGTTTGGATTCTGATCGAGCAGCGCCGGACCACTCGACGGTTCGGGCCCTGTAGCAAAAAAGATGATTCGGATTGGCGGCGGTCCGAGAATCCTGAACCTTGCTATAAAGGTGCGCCATTCAGGGTTATTTCAGTGGGTAGAGCTTGATGTCGCGGAAGAAGACTTCGGCCCCTTCGGACTGGAAGAGGATTTTGCCGCTGGCGGGGAAGGCGTCGGATCCCTCGTTGGCCAGCTTGCCGTTCACGTATTGCCACACGTGTCCGTCGCGGTTCACAAGTTCGACGACATTCCACTCCCCGTGCGGTTTTTCCAGTTCATTGGTCGGGTCACGAAAGCCGGTCACGTTTTTGAATTCGCCCTTGTTGAAGCGGTCGACCTTGGATGCTTTGCCTTCCGGTCCGGTGACGCTTGCACCGGTTTTTCCGTCTGGGCCAATAGGAGTCAGCGCTGCGCCGTCGGTCATCCAAAAATCGCCCGTGCAGCCTTCGTTTATCTGAAACTCGATCGAGCGCGGCCAGACTTTGTGGGGACCCTGAATGTTGTAGAGAATGCCGCTGTCACGCGCTTGGCCCTGCCGCGGAGCAAAGGTTCCCTCGCCCCATTTGAATTCGGCGCGCAGATAGTAATTCTTGTACTCCTGTTTGGTGATGAAGTAGCCGAACTCGGTTCCGGAGACATGGACGACGCCATTTTCCACCGTGAAGACATGGTTAGGATCGGAGTTCAGGCCAGCACTGGGTAGGAATGTATCGAACTGATCCAGGTCCTTGCTGTCGAAGAGAACGATGGCTGGGCCGTGGGCAGGAATGTCCTTGGCTTGGGCGTTGGCGCTCGCCGCGCACACGCAAGAAAGCAGGACCAAACCGCTGATCTTCTGATAGTTACAGAGAACACTCATGAGCATGGAGTCCATTCGAGGTCTTTCTTCTTTGCACAATCTTCGCTGATTGAGAAGAGGTACGGTTCTGGTTTTGTCGCATTTTTTTCGCAAGTTCGTCATTTGCGGTTGCTGGCTGAGAGATTCTGTTTAGCGATGTAAGTGACGTGCCACACGGATCGGGAGCCGTCGTCGGTGACAAACAAGCTACCGTCTTTGGCGACGGCGACACCTACAGGACGGCCCCAGACCTGGCCGTCTTTGGTGACAAAACCGGTGAGGAAGTCTTCGTAGCTGCCGTCGGCGTGGCCGTTGTGCATGGGGATGTGAATGACTTGTAGCCAGCGCGGTTGGCGCGGTTCCATGAGCCGTGTTCCGCGGCGAATGCGTCGCCGTCATACTGACTTGGGAACTCGCCATTGGTGGGGTAGAAAGTCATCTCAAGCGAAGCCATGTGGGGTTGAACGAGAACGTCGGGAGCGATCACTTTGGAGGCGAGATCGACGCGCTTGCAGGTCTTGGCCTCGTCAGAGGTGAGCGCTGCCGCTTGAAGGTTGGGGCCGGTGCCGTTGGCGCAGGGCTCCTGGAGGCGTGGGTCCTGGAGGCCGCCCATATAGTACCAGGGCCAGCCGTAGAAACCGCCCTCCTTGATCGAGGTCACATAGTCGGGAACAAGATGGTTGCCCAGGTTGTCGCGGTCGTTGGTCGAGCACCACAGTTGACCGGTGATGGGATTGATGGCTTCACCCACGCAGTTGCGGATGCCGGAGGCGTACACCTCGATGAACTTTCCTTCGGGAGTGTACTCGAGGACGTCGGCGCGATGGAACTCCTTGGGGTGCGTGTCGGGGTCGTCCGCGTTGGATCCGGAGCCCACGGAGACGAACATGTACCGGCCGTCCTGGGTGAAGACGACGTCGCGGGTCCAGTGGCCGCCACCGGTGAGTTGGGCGTAACCCGGAATATCGGGAACGATGGTCTCAGGGGCCCCGGTAGCGTGGAGGTCGCCGGAGTGGTAGGGAATGCGCTGTACGGTGGTGACGTTGCCGACATAGACATACCTCGGGTTGTCAGCCGGATAAAAGGCGATGCCGAAGGGGTGGTCCAGGCCGGTGGCGAACTTTTCGATCTGCGCGGCTTTGCCGTCGGGCCTACGCCGCGAAGGATGAAGATGGTGCCGGCGCCGGAGTCAGCGAGAAACAGATCGCCGTTGGGCGCTGTCTGAGCAGGCGAGGCATCGTGAATGTGCCCCCATTCAACTGCATGTACTCTTTGTTGTCAGCACGTTGCATGGGAGCAGCATCGCCTCCGGCATAAAGCGTCACCTTCAAGCCCGCAGGAGCAATCGGCCAAGCGTCCGCAGGGCGGGAGATCAGGTGCGGTGTGTTGTTGACGGCCTCGTCAGGCTTGGGCTGGGAAGATCGGCAAGAGTAATCTTGCGGCGGACGCCGGGCTGCTGCTGATTCCAGTCAGCGAAGGCAGCCTGTCCTGTGACGATCTGCTGTGCCGGTGCGGGAACAGGCATTGTGGACGCGAGTGCCAGTAAGGCTGGCAGTATTGCCGTGGATGAGAATTTCATATTTCCTCACAACTCCAAGTCATTTCAATCGCGCTGGCTTGCGTTCGAAGGGCGCACTGCGGCTAATTGTTTAAAGGTTGATTGCGGAAGTTCAAGCGATGCGGAGGCAATGTTCTCCTCGAATGCTTGATGGAAGCAGTTCCTGGGATCGGTAAGATAACCCTCGCCGCTTGAGGAACCATGCCAATGCAACCTCTAGTGCTACTGTGTTACAAACGTTGAGCACCGCAGAACGGGCATAGGCAGAGCTGGCGGAGCAGAGAGCGGGCCAGCAGGATGCGCAGTGTGGCTATGGAATGCGGGTTATGCCGTTCCGGACGGATGCGCGCCGCGGGGCCGGAACTCCTTCGGGAGTTCGGGAGTTGATAATCCAAGATGCCTTGCATGGGCTGAGGGAAAAAAACGACTCCTCTCCGCCACCAGGAATCCATAGGCGGCAATGGAGAGTGTGGCGTGATGGTGGAAGCCGCGCCAGCCGCGGCCTTCGAAGTGTCCCAAGCCAGTTGTTTAGCCGATACCGGCACATGCTCTGGATCGCGGCGCAGGCGGCTGGCGGGCCGCCCGCAACCGCCTTTCCACGACACAGGTGGTAACGACTGTGTCCCCGCCGGCCAGATGGTGGTGGTGCTGTTGATACCCAGCACATACTGGAGCCCCGGCTCCGCCACAGACTGGCGAAAGCCCGTATCATTACCGTAACCGGATCGGCCAGCACCGTTCCGTCCGCAATGGCCTTGCGGATCTGCCCGAGCGCGATCTCCACCTTGGTCTGAAAGAGAATCTCTTTCCGAATTCCAGCCTTTTCCCGGCGCTGGCTGTCCTTGGCCCAGGCCTCGGGCAGATATAAGCGGTATGCGATGGGCAAACTCGCCTTCCACGTGGCCACCGACAAACTGACAGCCACTTGGCAGTTATCCTGCTTTCCCGTCTGCCCGCAGTATTGTCGCTCCACGCCGACGGAATGAATCCCTTCTTTCGGAAGCCCGGTGTCATCGAGGATCCAGGCCACAATAGAGCCGCCTTGCTCGATAGCAGGTAGCACATAGTCACGCATACGGCCCAGCAGGGCCTCATCGCTCCACGGAGCGTCGGCCACAACATGGTGCAGCGACTGGTGCATGCGCCGGACGTTCTCCGGAGCCAGCCGTGCCGCCATTGGCTCGATCGATTTGCGCTCGCCGGGCAGAAGCAGCCCCGTGCAGTAGAACTTCAGCGGATCAACGCGATCCGCGTGCCCTGCGGCTTCAGCCAGACTGCCAAGATAAGTGGCCAAACGTTGCTGCCGGGCGCCTGAGGTCCCAGTATTGACGCTCATGCCGCTAAGTTAAAGCCATTACTCCGAAACAGAACAATATTCTTGCTAAAAGGTATCGAGTTTGAGTGGAGTCGAGATGTGGCGCGGTTGTTTAGGTCTGGCCTATCTGTTCCCGGCTCCTTCGTCTGCCGGTGCCTCATTAGCCAGACCGTGCCCCGTTTCCACATCCCGCTCATCGAACCGGACGTGCGCAATTAACGCATCCGGCTCCCGGAGGAAACATCACGAGTTCGCCCACCGCTCGGAGAGCCGGATCAGTCCAAACCGGTCGTGGAGGCTGGCGTCTGACCAGCACTTTTCACGGCGCACAACACAGTAGTACTAGTTAAGAAACCACTCAACGAGTCGTCCCAGAGCCGCTTTGCCCTTCGCCAGGCTTACTTCTGATTCTTGGCGATCTCGGTTCCACGCGTTGTCAACAATCACACTCCGAAGGTCTCGAACACCTACAAGCTGCAACCAAAAGTCTAAGTAGGTTGCCTGGTGATCGAATCGCGAGGGCGGTATAGGAGTACCTTCGAGGAAACGTGAACCACGTGTATAGACGACGATTGCCTTTTCAACCTTCAAGAGAGGGCCATACTGTTTGCCGTCATAGGTAAACAGATAGTTTCGCTGCGCCACGAGATCAATCAAGTGTTTGAGCTTGTAAGGCAGGCCAAAGTTCCACATTGGAGTTCCTAAGACGATTCGATCGGCGTTCTGAAAGCGTTGGATCAACGATTGAATACGCTGCCATGCGTTGACTCTGCCTCAGTCATCGTTTCGTGCTTCACAGCTTTGTACTTCGCTCCAATTGCCTCGTGGTCGAACTCCGGTAGTCGTTCATGCCAGACGTTCAACGTATCCACAACGATCGAGGTGTTGTCGGATTTGCACGCCTCGATGAATGATTTGGTGAGGGTGATCGAATCGGAAGATTCGCCTCTTGGTGACGACTGAATTTCTAGAAGTTTCACTTGGTCCCTCCGGGTGTGAGGACCCCTTGCGGAGTCCGGGCTACTTCGAGACCGCGCGTGCTGCACTCTCAATTACATCTGCAACTTCCTGGGGGTGCGAGACGTAGACTGCATGGCTGGCGCCTGCGATCTCGACTGTGTGGCTATGAGCTCGGTTGGCGTACCAACGCTCCAAGTCTGGATTGATCGTTCGATCGCTTCCCGCTACTACCATCCAGCTTGGTTTGGTTCGCCAGGCAGCCGCGGTGATCATTGCTGAAAAATTGTCCGCAAAGTTGAGTACCTGCGAGCGCGCCATGAATGCGGCCTGGTCGCTGGGAAGGTCAGCAGCGAATAATTCATGAAATTGCGCCGGGTCGATATAGGTGAAACCGTCGGGCGTTTTCTTTATGGCGCCCGATTTGGCGAGGTCGCTCGGAAAGCGCTTTCCGTCGTCTGACTCTTTCTCACCGGCGTCTGGCATGTGTGCTGCAACGTACACCAAGCCGACAACCAATGGATCGGTGCTCGCTTCCGTAATTATGGCTCCCCCATAGCTGTGCGCGACAAGGATGCTCGGTCCATCTTGCAGTGCGAGGATACGCTTCACGGCGGTCACGTCATCCTGGAAAGACGTCTCCGGCTCCTGGACAATGGTGACGTTGTAGCCGTCCTTGACAAGAATGTCGTAGACGCCTCTCCAACCAGAACCATCTGCCCAGGCTCCATGCACCAGAACAATATTCCGAACGCCACGCTCCGGGTTCTGCGCTGAGAGCACGCCGCAGGTCAACAGTAATAAAAAGGCGAAAACAGATTGACGGATTCCCCGTACGGGTCGTCCAGGCTTCATCGAATTACTCATTTTGTAACTCCTTTGTCACGTTTGATTCGCGGGTAGCCCGCGTTTACCACGGCTGCGTGGGTAAGGCTTGCCATGCCAGCCTGTCCAATTTCGCCGTTCTCGATTCACCGAACCAAAATAGTAGTTTGAACAGCAACGGACTCAGAGCGTCAGATAGGCGATTTGGACCCACTGGTCGCTGTTGATGATGCCTTCGCCCCATACGGGGTCGAGATCGGCGAAGGGCTTTTCCGCGACTGCTTCCAGGGCGGATTTTCCCGCGGACTTCAATTTCTCAACGCGATCGCGCGAAGTGACCAGCATGTCCCGAAATTTCGTGAGGTCCACTTTATTGCCGAGCGGGCCATGCCCCGCAACGATCTTGGTGTCGTTGTCGGCCAGCGACAGAATTTTGTCGGCGGCGGCAATCGTGCCGGTGATTTTGCCGCCCGTACCGGGGTCGATGTAGGGATACATCCCGTTGAAAAACAGATCGCCCATCTGAATCACGTTGGCCTTTTCAAAATGAACGTAGATGTCCGTGTCTGTATGCGCGGGAGGAACATGTTGGAGCGTGAGGCTTTCGCCATTGGCTTGCAACTTGTAGGTGGTGCGGAAGGTCTGCTGCGGCAAGGCCTCCGCCGGCGAGGGATCGAAATGCAAGCCGGCGAGCGCGCCGTCCGGTCCTCGATATAAGACCGGCAGATCATGCGGCTCGGACATGCGCTTCATAGTGTTCTCGTGTGCAAGAACTGTCGCGCCTGAGGCGTGAAGATGCGCGTTGTTATCGGTGTGGTCGAAGTGCCAGTGGGTGTCAATGACGTAATTTACTGGCGCGTTGCCCAGGGCATCGAGAGCCACTTTGAGCCTGGGCCAGGCCGGCGCAACGAAAGTGTCCACGACGAATTTGCCGTCGGGACCGTTGAGGACTACCACGGCTCCCCCGGGGCCGGAGAGCATCGTGACATCTTCAGCAAGCGTTTGCGTTTCGAGGGGAGCAGCGTTGAACTTGGCACGCATATCCGCGAGCAGGTCGGCCGGGGAAGGCGCTTGTTGCGCGTAGCCCACTGCGGAGGCGCGGAGCAACGTCGCAGGAAAGACCTGTGCCAGAAAGGCGCTGCCTGCTAGCGTGAATGAACCTCGCAAAATGTCGCGACGTGAGGTTTGCTTCTGCAAGAAACTGGATTTCATCTTTTGAGTCCTCTCTTTTCGCTCAGGGTTGGATCGTTTACATGCGGCGTCGTTTCTAAGCGCGATGTACTCCACGAACGCCCAGCCTGCTTCACACTTCGCTTAGCATCCGAAACTTCCGTGCCACACCCCTAAGACTCTTCTATGGTGATTCTCGATTGTTATTTGTTCTTATGACCGTGATACGGATTACTAATCACGATGCCGAACCAGTTCGCCGGACTGGCTCGAATAAGATCTGCTGATTGGCAAAGCCCTTGTTGCGGAAGGCTCGTCGATGCCACCCGGCAATTCTGCTCAACTCGGGAGGCGGTCACATTCCGAGAGAAAGGAATTCGATCCTAAGCTTCCGATTGAGGACATATACCCCAAAGAGACGCGCCCCAAACGCTCGCACCGACAATGTAGTTGATGGGGCTATTCGCTGATCAATAATTCAGCGATGTGCAAGCGAATTCACTAAATCGGCGTACAACTGCCGCAGTGTTATGACGTGCGAGGGCCAGGCCAATCTCGGACTCCGGCATTCGATCTGCAATCGAGCACACGGCCACTTTAGAGACGATTCTTTCTGGAACAGATGCTGGGATAATCGAGACGCCCACGCCGGCATCGACGAGGGAGATGAGTGTAGGCATCTCTCCTGCTGTTTGAACCACCTTAGGAACGACTCCAGCGTTGCTCAGAATTCCAGTCAAGAGATCGTGGAATCCAGGAGCATACTCCCGTGCATACATGACAAAGGGATTCCCTTTGAGTTCGCGCAGACGAATCTCTTTCTTTGCGGAAAGGGAGTGCCATGAAGGCACGATCGCGACGAATGGCTCCCTGTGAACCGTTGTCACCTCGATCTCTTTGCGGTTTTCAATGGGAAGGCGAAGAAAGCCTATGTCTAACAAACCATCGCCAATCATTTCCAGTTGGGCACCTGTCAAGATGTTCCTTATCGAAAATTCAACATCCGGATAGCTCTTCCGAAATCGCCGAATCAAGTTTGGGACAATCTTAAAACCGGCAGTTGATATAAAACCGATACGGAGATGGCCGAGTTTGCCTGCTGACGCCCACTGAGCTTTCCTTCTGGCAAATTCGAGCTTTTCCAGAGCCGCCGCCGCGTCCTCCCGAAACGCCTGCCCTGCCTCCGTAAGCACTGTGCCCTGTCGGTTTCGCCTTAGTAGTTGGATACCCAGTTCGTCCTCAAGCGCTTTGACTTGAAGGCTTAGCGCGGGCTGGCTCAGGTTGAGGAGGCGAGCGCTCTGGCCGAAGTGAAGGGTTTCAGCGACCGACAAGAATGAGCGGATCTGCCGGAATTCCATGCGAGCTCCTGATTAGATGACGCTATCACGATTATAAGAAACATTCAGCGTCGTAAATGACAGGGCAGGATCACATTCTCTCTGTGTAAGCAAGAAGGAGACAGAAACGATGAGCGAACAAGAGCTGCAACAGGCATCCTCATGGAGCGGACGTCGTGACGATTATCTATGAAGGCGTGTCTGGTATTTCTGGCAAGCGCTAGCTAGTTCTGCGTCCTCTGAAACCGGCGCCCCAAACTCCCACTTTGGTGATCGCCTACCGCAAAGAGCGTGTTTCAGAGTCGGTCGCTGCGTTTGTGGAGGCCTCGAGAACAGCAAAATTGAAGTGGTGTTTGTGTATAAAAATCACGGGCCCCCACTAGACTTAGCGATGCCGCAACTCCATGACGAGCCACTATACCGACAAACCGTCCACATAAGAGGAACGGTTGTGCGGTCGTGAGCGCTATCGGGATGTTACGTTAGGCGAGGGTCACGTGAGGCGGGTAAGCGTTCACGCATGGCATCTGGCTTTCGCCGAACAGAAGTCCACTCTCTAAGCGGACGCGTATCAATACAATGGCCCGACTAACAGTCTGACAACTTTTGCAAAACTCAACAAAAACTACGCACTCTTTTACTATAGGTCTCGGGTACGCTACAAAACAGGAAACTCTGCCGGTGAGTTGCATTTGCCATTACGCGCAGGAGCCAGTCGATGAAAACCGCCCTTGCTGTCATTCTCTTTGCCGTTTCCGCAATCGCCCAGGATACGAAGTCCCGCTCTCCCTATACATTCCAGACTACGGACGGTAGATGCATCATCGCGATTGATACTTCCGCAGCACCGGAGTTGGCTGATTGGGCCGAGCAAAAACTCGCGCCCGTCCTGGCCGTCTGGTATCCCAAAATCGTGGCGTTGCTACCCAGCACTGGTTTCACCGCCCCCCCAGCCTATTCCATCATCGTTCAAAAAATGGACGGCGTAGCCTATGCCTCTGGCACAAAGGTGGTCGTCAGCGAAAAATGGATTCAAGACGAAATGAACGGGGAAGCGATTGGGTCCATCCTGCATGAATCGGTGCACGTCGTTCAGCAATACCATGGCTACGGGCCTTCCTGGCTGATCGAAGGTATAGCCGATTACGTGCGGTGGTTCAAGTTCGAGCCGCAAAGTCACGGCGCGGACATTGTCTGGATGCAAAAACTGGGATCTCGTCCGGGGGATGCATGTTCTATCGTGGTTCCGTGTACAGACGGGCACTTTTCTCCCCGTTATGACGCAAGTTATCGCATCTCGGCCAATTTTTTGAATTGGGTCTCCGTGAACTACGACTCAAACATCGTCACGGAGCTCAACGCCGACCTGCGCCAGCGAAAATATACCGGCGATTTCTGGAAACGGCACACGGGCAAAACCGTGCAGGGAACTCGGAGATGAGTGGAAACAGCAGATAGAAGCCCAACTGCAGCCCGTGGATGCGGCCAACCGCGCCTTCAATTGATTTGCCGCTCTTAGGCATCACACATTACTTGCAAGCTAGGATCGATTAACTGTTGCAAGAAGGCGTTAGCGCTCAAAAACCACGCTTCGAGCATCATCTTGCCGTATAACCGGCTGCTCGGACAAGTGCCAAGTTTGCGGTCGAAGTGAGCGTCATGCCGGTGTTGTTGGGCGGAGGTGTTTCGCTCCTGCCATCTCCTGTTCGACGCTGGAACTCGGTAGACTGAGCTACGGATGAAAGCCATCGAATCCAGTACCATTGCGGTTCTGGCCGAAGAACCTTCTGTCGCACGAGACATTGCCCGTGTCCTCGGAGCCGACAAGCGGGGCGAGGGCTATCTCCAGGGAAACGGCTATGTCGTCACCTGGGCGATTGGACATTTGGTTTCCTTGGCGCAACCGCACGAGATCAATCCTGAATGGCGGGAATGGCGCTTCGATCTATTGCCGATCTTGCCCGGCCATTGGCCACTGGTCATCTTCGAGCGAACCAAAGATCAGTTCGAAGTAGTGCGAAAGATCCTGACGTCCGCACGGGTGTCGCGGATTGTGTATGCAACCGATGCCGGGCGGGAAGGGGAACTGATTTTCCGCTACATCTACGAGGCAATTGAGAGCAAAAAGCCGGTAAGCCGACTTTGGATTTCCTCACTCACTTCGGATGCCATCCGCAAAGGGTTCGAAAAGCTTCGCCCGGGGAGTGAGTATGATCGATTGGCCGACGCCGCCAGCGGACGAAGCCGAGCCGATTGGCTTGTTGGCATGAATCTGTCGCGTGCCTATTCGATCCTCTATCGTGAGGAGCTTTCGGTGGGTCGAGTGCAGACGCCGACCCTGGCCATGGTTGTCGATCGCGAACCCACTCTCCGGCGCTTCGTCCCCGAGGACTACATCGAGGTTGTCGCAACTTTCAGGAGACGGGAGAATCCGAGCCAAGAAACATATGAAGGGACCTGGTTCCGTTCGCAAACCGGGTCGGGCAAGGACAAAGACGCCCAAGGCGAACATCTCTCGATTACCTGCCGATGGCCAGGAAGCCCACAGCATCATTCTTCGTGCTCGTGCGGGAGAAGCCGTCATCGAGTCACTTTCATCTGAGACGCAACGGATGCAACCACTACTCCTGTACGACCTGACGGAGCTGCAGCGGCATGCCAATCGTCTGTACGGCTTTAGCGCTCAAGAAACCCTCGACACGGCGCAGACTCTTTATGAGGGGCACAAACTGATCAGCTATCCCAGAACGGACAGTCGTCATCTTTCTGCTGATGTTGCCTCCACAGCTTCAGGCATTGTTGCCGCAGTTTCGAAAAGTTATGAGAAGCAACTGGTTGCTGGAACAGGGGAGCGGCCCCTGGGAAAGCGTTATGTCGACGACAGTAAGGTGTGACCACCACGCCATCATTCCCAATGCGGTTTCTCCCGAGAGGGCCCAGCTCACGGAAGAGGAACGCAAGATTTACGGTCTTATCTGCCGCCGCTTCCTCATGATGTGGCATGACGATTACCTTCAGGCTGTCACGACTGTGATTACCACCCTTACGCATGGAAAATTCGCCGACCGCTATCGAACCACTGGAACCGTCGTGCAACAGATAGGTTGGAAGGTCTTGGACGTTGGGGCGGAAGGACGAAAGCGAGAAGCGAAAGGTAGTGCCGAGGAGAAAAGCCCGGTGCTCATACAGAACCCCAACCGAAGGAGGCCCTCTGCAAAGGCTTGGCGATAGAGGCAGATCTCTTCGACAAAGCTCTCGAGAAACTTTGGATTCACAAAGGCGCAGTGCTGGATTTTGCGGAGAACGTAAGCCAGGGCGATGAACAATGGCGCTCGTCCTACATTCAGCAGGGTGATCAGAAACGGGCGCAGATCGATCAGATGATTCGCTTTGCGGAGAGCAATCAATGCCGCATGACGTCCCTCGTGCGGCACTTTGGTGATACGTCGGACAGCGCTAGGGCTTGTGGTGTGTGCGATTTCTGTGCTCCGGCCAAGTGCGTTGCCCAGAGATTCCGAACTGCTACGGAAGCGGAGCGAACAGCTCTCTATCGAGTGTTGCGCGGCATGCGGTCCGTCTTTACCAAGTCGACCGGCAAACTGTACGCCGAGCTTTATCCGGGAAACGAGATCAGCCGAGACAATTTCGAAGAGGTTTTGGGAGCCATGGCCCGGGCAGAACTCCTCACGTTTGCCGATGCTGTGTTCGAAAAACAAGGCAAACAAATTCCCTACCGCACTGTCACACTCACTCCAGCCGGACGAGCCGTCGATGAGTCCGTGCTGCGCGGCCTGTTCCCAAGCGCAAACAAAAGAAGAACTCAAGTAAGTCCAAGGCATCTTCGGGGGCTACAGCTCGAGCGCAATCTGGGCAGGCAAGAACTGGAGCAGCTGTGCCCGAGCCGAAGATTCGTATTGAACAGACTTTGCGCGCCTGGCGATTGTGAGCGAGGCGAAGCACAGAAAGATTCCGGCATTTCGGGTCTTTGGCGATCGGGCGCTGCGCGGTATCGCTGCGACCTGTCCCCGAAGCGATGCGGAGTTATTAGCTGTGCCGGGAATCGGGGTGAGCATCGTGAAAAAATATGGAACACAGATCTATCGTCTAATTGCAGGTTCGAGTGATTTCGAAAAATAGCAGTTCGGGTATGTAGCCTCAGTTCGAGGGATCTTCCCGCCACCGACATGCAGCTGCTGAACAAATTGGCTGCCGAGTGGCTCAGCAAAGCCAACCATGCTGTTCATCGAAGTAAGGGCATGAACCTGACGCTTTAGGATCGGTTGCTCCGAGGATCAGGCGAAGGGAGGAATGATGAGAATCATCTTGAATATCGTTGCTGTTCTTTTGGTTTTATTGGGCGCGATCTGGTTCCTGCAAGGGATCAATGTGCTTCCTAGCAGTTTCATGACCGGACAGACTCGGTGGGCGGTCTACGGTGGTATCGCCATTGCAGCGGGTATCGCTTTATTGCTTTGAATTAATCGGCCGAGAAAGAACATTGATAAAGAAACGGTATGAAGCAACACCGGCCGACCCGTCAATAGCACGGGGCAGCCAGAGCTTCGGTATGAAGAATAAGGGACAAACCAGGAGGCAGTTAGTGGATTTGGAACCAACTTTATTAGTAAGCTGTTGATAAAAAACGATATATAGGATGGGCGGCTAGCTGGTGTCGGACTTCTCCCGGCCTTTGCTTTCGGTAACTTACAGAATCCGCATTGCCACGCTTGTCAGATATGCCCCCCTGCCGTGGCGCGTTGCCCGATATTGCCCGACGTCAGACAATTCCGCGCCTGGCAAAATTCTCGAATCATCGGCAAATAACGGGTCCAAAATTCCGCTTGCCGGCAGTTGACGACAGAGAGCCAGTTGTCCGAGATGCCGACTCTTCGTCCATGTGCCAACCTCCGACTTGGCGACCAACCACCCGAAACATTGCTTTGTTGGCATCAAGTGAGCGTGGCCAGCTAAATAGAATAGCTTCTGATGCGGCGAGGTAAGCTCATCGAAGCATGTTGAACAGAAAGGAATGCCTAAAGCTCGCCCAGATGGCAGGACCGTCCGGCTCCATCCTGTGGCGGCGAGATTCGGCAAATCGCGGTGACTGTGTAGACTAGCACTCACTACTCCATTGTCAGACACGGGTTGAAGCTGTGTCCGGAGAAGCGGTTTGACTTTGGAAACCATGATTGCCGAGATCCAGCGGCCCTTCAAGGCATGCTCCCCGGAGTCTCCTGTGCCCGAGCCCCATACTTGCATTTCCCGTCTACGCGCCCCGAGAGATGGCGTTCGCGGTCGAGCCCGAAACCACCGCGTGAGGTCTTTCCTGTTCACACTGCTGCTTGCCACGGCCATTCCGTATGTGCCGAACACGCTCGCGCAGACTGTTCTGAATGCCAAACTCCCGGTGGTGCCGCCTCAATCCCCGTCGGAGCCGCCCGCGTCTGCGCCGTCGCCGGCTGCAAGCATTGCTGACCGGGCCATTTCTTTGCCACAGGTCGCCGACGAGGCCGATGAGTTGGATAGCAAGTTAGAGGAGATCTCCCGAAAACTCAAGGCTACGCCGGCTCAGATTGCGCCCGACCAGACGATTGCCGCCCAGGCTGCTCAGATTGAGGAGCGGGCGATGCAGGTCGACAGCTTTATCGAGCATCTTTCAGACAATCTGCAACTGCGCGACGAAGTCGTCTATTGGCGCGCCCTCAGCCGTCAGTCGGCCGAGGAGCGCAAGCTACTCTCCGCCCGCGCCTCTGAACTGCAAAGCCAAATACTTCTTCTGGATGAAGAACAGGCCAGGTGGCAGGCAACAGAAGCCCAAATCCACGACACCGGAGGCATCGAGGTCGTGGCCGCCCGGGTTCAACAGGAATTGACAGCCATTAGCACTGTCCGTTCGCTCGCCGACGCACAGTTGAATCATGTGTTGATCCTGCAGAGCAAGCTCTCCTCGACCAGCCGTCAGATTTCCGACTCCCTCGCGAAACTCAACGAAGCGGAAGAGCGGTTTCGCAGTCACCTCCTTGATCAGGACAGTCCGCCGTTGTGGGCCGCGAGATCATTTCATGAACCTAGTCAGTCGATGCCCGTCTTGCTTCGCAGGTCGGGTGATCAGGACTTCAGGACAGCCGGCGAATTCCTGCGGGCCTCGGGGGGAAGCCTGCTTTCCATCCCCGTGGTATACATCCTGAGCCTGCTGGCGTTGTTCCGGCTCAAGCGCTATCTGAGCAGCGCGCCGCGGCCGGGAGTTCGTGCTGAGGCGAATGAAATCCTGCGGCGGCCTCTTGCGTTGGCGCTTCTGGCAGCTTTGCTGATAGGCGTTCCCCAGATTCGTTCGGCCCCACTTAGTATCGCCTTGGTGTTTTACACCCTTTGGCTGTGCCTTGTGTTTCGGCTGACAGCTCTTCTCGTGGAGCCCAAGTTACGTTCGTTCGTCTACCCTCTGCTGGTATTCAATCTGGTGGAGCTCCTGCGCGTTGGGATACCCCTTCCCCCCTTAGCAAAGCGCGCGCTTCTCACCTTGGTTCCGTTGGCTGCACTGGTGACTTTCGCATGGCTGGCCCGGCCTTCGCGGCTTCGCCAGCTGCGCTTGTCTAACCGGGCTCTAGGCGTGTTACGGGCCGGGCTCGGGTTTGGACTGCTCCTTCTCTTCACTAGCGTTGCCGCGAATGTCTGTGGATTCGTTTTCCTGTCGCATGTCTTCGGTGTCGGCACTCTGATGAGTGCTTTGTTCGCGGTTGCTTACTACTGCGTAGCGCGGGTTCTGTTTCTGTTTCTTCTCATATTCTTAGACAGCCAATTGGCAAGCTCCTTCTCTAGCGAGACTCGGGCAAACATCGAGCTTTGGGGAAAGCGAGTCCTGATTTTTACTATTGCGTTTGCTTGGTGGACGCGTTCCGACCTATACACATTCATGTTCCGCCAATGGGTGATGAACTTGGTCTCGGACATGCTCGCGTATTCCTTCGGAGTGGGGAAAGTTCATTTCACCGTTGGCGGAGTCCTCACCGTCCTACTCATTCTGGTGATTGGCTGCAGCTTGGCAAGAGGATTCAGTTCCCTGTTGAGAAGCATCCTGATCGCGAAGCTTCCGGTGCAGCGGGGCCTGCCCTACGCAATCTCAAAAATTATTTACTATCTCCTGATCGTGCTCGTGTTGGGTATCGCCGTCACTAACGCTGGCGTGGAACTGAACAAGTTCACGGTCATTACCGGCGCGATCGGCGTCGGCGTTGGTTTTGGCTTGCAG
>Ga0207021_1054_pt1 | contig 31689 bp, 34 predicted proteins | sample Alteio_BWMinCont_49_FD_153496 | JGI IMG/M metagenome (GOLD analysis project Ga0207021, IMG submission 153496) | Enriched cells from forest soil in Barre Woods Harvard Forest LTER site, Petersham, Massachusetts, United States -... | ecosystem: Environmental > Terrestrial > Soil > Temperate forest >... | reverse complement strand
TATTACGACGCAATCATAAAGGCCCAGAAACGATCCAAGGCCGATCCCCCAGACACCCTTGAAGCCTTCGATCTGAACGATCTCGGAGCGGACAGTCTTCTACACCGGATTGTGCATTGGGCGCGCGACGGGTCCTTTCGGATCGCGCTGTTTCTGCTGCGGACGATGCGGCCTAACCTCAGACTTGGCCGCCTCGTTATCATCACCCGCGACGAAGACGTTCGAAAGGTACTGGGCAATCCTGAAGCTTTCGAGGTTCCGTACCACCTCGAAATGCACGAGTTGGGTGGCGCAGATTTCGTCCTCGGCGAGGAAGGTGAGGAGCACGACGACCAAAGGCGGATTATTTCTGGCCATCAACAAAATGATCGATCCAAGTTCGGTCAACGAACGGAAGCCATTCAATGTATTGTCTCGAAAATTTCGGCTTTAATGCTAGCAATTCATTCAAGGCGTCTCGCGCTGCGGCAAGGTCGCCGGTTCGCGCCTGCGCATTGATCTTGATCATGTGCGCGTACCAGTAGGCGGGGCGGCGAGCAAGTGCGTGCTGTGCGTGCTCGATTGCCTCGCTCCACCTCGCGAGCAAACTGAACGAAAGCGCAAGCTCCGCAAGCGTGTAGAAATTTTGAAGGTCGTTTGAATTCAAGCGCAGGGCGGTCCGGAGATGAGGGATCGCCTTTGCCGGTTCGTTCGAGAGATTGAAACTTCCGCCGAGGTGAGCGTGAGCCAATGCAAGGCTCGGGTTGAGCAGGAGGGCGTTCTGGAGCAATTCTCTGGCTTCCACAGGGTGGCGAAGCCATATCTCGGCGACACCGGCGAGCATATAACCGCGTCCATCGTCGCGATCGGCATAGATCGCGTCCTGCGCGAGCTTCCTCATCTCAAGGATGCGCTCTTTTGACTGTCGTTCCGCCCAGATTGTCCAACCAAGTGCAAATGTCGACTGAATAAGAGCCTCCGGGGAATCTGGATCGAGCTTGCGTGCCTCGGCAAACAGCTTCTGTGCAATTTCGGAATCTGCCCGCGTCAGACGATTGAGGTGCCAGCGCCCGCGCCAGATCAGGTCACTAACGTTGAAGCTGTCCTGCCGCTTACTCCGGGTGCGAACTTGTTCGGCATGGTCGATGCGAGTTTCTAAATCCGCGACCAGTTCAGTCACGAACTGTCCAAATGAGTCTCCCGACGTTAGGGATGGCAACGCAAATCGTTGCGTCCAAACCGTATGTTCGTTCGCGGCGTCTACCAGACTCGCGGTGACTGAGTAGGTGCCCTGGTCACGGCGAAAGCGACCCTCAAGAAGATACTTGGCGCCCAGGCTCTTGCTGATAAGCGTTCTATCGGTGCCGTTCGGAAACGAAAAGCTTGAGTTCCGTGCGATGACCGGCAGCCAGCGTATTCGCGAGAGGCGATCGATTAATTCTTCGCTGATGCCTTCGGCAAGGTAGTCGTCTGCGCTGTCATTCGTCAGGTTAACAAATGGCACTACGGCAAGAGCGGGGCTGCCGTCGAAGCCGAAAGGCGGTTGAGATGTGTCGACGATGTGGGCCGGCAAGGGGGGAACCGCTACATCCAGCAGCTTTACCCCTGCAGGAGCTTTTGCGCGCTGGTCATGCTCTATTGGCCGTGTCAGCGCACTTCTTTGTTCCCGAAGCCACTGTTCGAATCCGTCTTCGCCGGGTATGTCCAGGCCCTCAAGAAATTCGCCGCCAAGAGGGTGATGCGTACCAATTCGCGCATCGATATCAACTAGGTCAAGGTCGAGCTTTACCCGATCGTGCTCGCAGATCAGAAGCGGGCTAGCGTTTCGGTTGAGGCGTCTCCGAAGATTCGAGAGTTCTCGCCGCAAGCTTCCACCCGCTTCGTGATGCTGCCGTTTTCCCCATAGCTTGTCCTGCAACCAACCGCGCGTGCGTTCTCCGTCTCTTGTCATGGCGAGCATTGCTATCAACGCGATACCCTTCTTGCTGGGGATCTCTATGCGTTCACCCCCAGGTGCCAAAAGCCTAAAGGGGCCGAAAAGCCCCAACGCGAACCGCTTCGTCATGATTTACTAAAATTTCACTCCCGCTAAAGTCGAGCATAACATTTTTCACGCTGCGATCACGAATTTTTCACGCCGCAAGAACCTTTTGCTCGCGAGCCGCGGACGGCCCCGGGTGAAGCTGTCCCACCAAAATTCTTTGGTCTGAGTGCGCTGAGGTCGGTGGCACCTGATTCCGAGCAATCCAAACGAGATTGAGATTTGCCAGATGAGCCCCGCGTCGCCACTATCACGATGTCAGACAGCCGCACTACTCAGGTTATTGTTATTGCAGCCAGCCCTGCCAGCGCAGGCGCGGGAGGAGCGAACTCAACCAAAGCGGCTTTCCGAAGCGTCGGCTATCCAGAAAACTCAGACCATCAGACAGGCTGACTTACCTAAATTGAGTGAGCCGCTTGAGGTCGCCGGGATCACTCGATTTGATGGTTGGTTCATCGTCGCCGATAGGGTGATCTTCAAGTCCGGTTCGCAACCCGTATTCACTCGGCAGGCGCTTCAGAACCGCCGCAACTTTTACATCGTAACCAAGGAATTGGTGAGCGAGGACGCGAACGCGCCCGGGACAATTATCTACGAGCGCACCCGATGTGGTCTTTCCAAGCTTCTTGCAGAAATTTTGAGTTCTGACGAGCTCAGGAATACGTGGCCCAGGGGCGCCGCGGGAATTGCGGATACGGTGACGCCGGTGGCTCTGGCGGACGGGAAGCCAAACCCTACCGTGGTGGCAGTCCAGGCTGTGGTGGCGGTCCAGGCGGCAGTGCAGGTTCGACACGGTCCTCCCCGCCGCAGAAGAATCACTCAATTGATCAGGGGATCTCAGGGGATCTTCTCAACGGGTGGGAGGAAGTGATGCTCAGACGGATAATGATTTCCTGTTTGCTGCTTTTTCTGCTGCAAGTTTTGAACATCGTGTTGCCGCCGGAACTACAGCCGCAAACGATGATCAAGAGCGCTCAGTCGTATTTAAGGAATGAGCCTGGTCCCAACAACAACCTGGCTGGATGCATTTGCTGCTAATAAGGAGTCCGTCCAAGTCGATGGCTTGCCTTAGGGAACTGCTCGTCGCGTTCATTCCAAAAACCAGATATTTTCTGATGTCATGGTACATGGCGACTTCTTGCGACAGTTCTTGCGGTCTTTGCCCCTGGTTATTGAGCAACGGCGGCAACTGCGGGACGGCTACCTCGAATTCACCATGCGGCGTTTGCGGGCGGCTGATTCGAATCCAGCCGAGGACCGGCGACCAATCGAGAACCCTCAAGGTTGCCGACCGATTCGCGTTGGAATGACAGCGCCACCGATCTTGGAACGTTATCCGAGCGAACATTGTTGGCGCGTCGCCCTGCTCGCGTACCGCGGCTGGCTCACCACGATTTTTTAGTACGATCACTTGTTCGAATTTAACAAAGGCAGGTCTTTTACGGAACGCTAGCGCACCTGCCACCTAAGATAAGACCGCAGATATGGATCACTGAGGTTAATCTCACGCTTGTCAACATCCCAGTCAATCGCGGCTTCTGATCCCGACTTCATTGAGATATTGGCCAAATGATTAAGGGCCGACGTAATCTCATGTTTTTGCGGCATCATATCCGTAAGCAAACCGTTCAACGTGTTTCGCAATTCTTCATAGGAGATTGAAGGTTTCGGCCCGGTTTCGGCGATTGCCAACAATGTTGCTTCGTAAATATCTGCTTCACCACCACCTCTTAGCGGGCGCTCAGTCCGAGCCTTTCTGCTTTGGGGACCCGCTACGAGCTTTTGATAAATTGGGAGTCCCGCATCTTTGGCCAGTCATCAAGTGGTGTCCGTCGCGGGTCCAAGTAAGACCGGTAAGACCGTGCTCTGTCGCAAGAGTTTGGGCGAACGAGAATATGTTTGGATCGATGGCGGCGAAATCGATTCCGTCGGCACACTTTGGAATTCCGTCTGCTCGGAATTGAACATCCCAAGTGAAGTGACCTCATCTAACGAAACTACGAGCGGGATAGAAGGCGGTCTAACGACGCCAGTGATTTCCGCCAAAGGGTCCAAGCTGCGTAAGCGAACCGGTGATACCCGCGCCATCCAAGAATTCGGTGCTGATCTTGTAAAGCCCGTTCTTTATCATGATTGCTGGCGCGGTCCGTGTGTCGCACTCTGGAAATTAACTGCCCTCAAGGAGCATCGAAACCGCATCAAAAAATCTCTTAATGCAGCGTCGGCGACGAGTTAAAACGTGCCGTTGTTCTCGTAGTTGAAGCTCGCAGAGTTTGAGGCAGATCACCTTGAGCCGAGCAGGTCTGGCTTTCCCGCGACGGTCATCTCGACAAGGTGTCCAAGGTTTTAGAGTTTCACCTCGACTTCCATTATATGAGCCCCGAGGCGCGAACTGGTGCGCCAGACGGTGGCGCGCGGAAAGACGGCGGTGTGACATTTACGAATGACCCCAGATGCGTCAGGAAGTGATACGGTGGGCCAGTGAGTAGTGTAGTTTCAATCTTTAAATAAGCTAACTTTAGGGAGGCGAGAATGGCCATCGCATTGATTACCGGCGCCAGCAGTGGCATCGGATTAGCGACCGCCGTGACGCTCGCGCGTGGCGGCCATAAGGTTATTGCGACGATGCGAAATTTGGATGGGGCCGGTGAATTGCAGAAGATCGTCTCAGCGGAGAAGCTCCCTGTAACGGTGGCTGCGCTCAACGTGGATGACGACGCTTCGGTTAATAGTGCCGTCGGTAAAGCGCTCTCGGAGAACGGTAGTATCGACGTTCTCGTGAATAACGCAGGAATAGGGGGTGGCGGATCGGTGGAAGAGGTGCCGTTGGAGAGGTTCCGCGAAGTCATGGAGACCAATTTTTTCGGTGCGCTGCGCTGCATCAAGGCCGTGATACCGGGCATGCGCGAACGTCGGCATGGTTGTATCGTCAATATAACCTCGGTTGCCGGAAGAGCGGCTCTGGCTCCGCAAGCAGCCTACGCCGCGTCCAAGTGGGCTTTTGAGGCGTTGAGCGAGTGCCTTGCGCAGGAGATGAAGGCGTTCAACGTGCGTGTAGCGATCATCGAACCCGGCGTTATCGCTACTCCAATATTCGGCAAAGGAAGGCCGGTGCCCAAAGATAGTCCTTATCCGCACGCCCGGCGTCAAACCGCTTTGTTCACTGCGTCACTTACGAAACCGACATCGCCCTACGTCGTTGGAGAACAAATACGTCAGATCGTCGAGGGTGACAGCTGGCAATTCCGCTATCCGGTCGGACCGGACGCGGTCCCGTTCCTCAAGTGGCGAGCGAGCAAGACAGATGAGGAAATGGTCAACCTTGGGGGACAGAGCGACGAAGAATACAAAATCATGGTGAAGCGGGAGTTCGGCTTGGACGTGGTTCTGTGAGTGCAACCTGAGTGCAGCACCCGCGTGGGCTGATGGTCGAGCAGACAGTTTCAATGCGACATCAAATTTCGTGCGGTGAGGGCGTTCTACCGGATAGGCTCGACCTGAAATAGCCCATCCGCAGCCATAACGGCGTCGTAGCGCCCGCGCGGATCAAGCTCTTTGTTCATCTGGCCCAGCTTGGCGAGAGCCGTCATAGGAATTGTATATTTGAAGCCAGCGCCACCCCGTCGCGGGCGGATGACCACGACGGCAGCCGCTCCGGGTGGCGCTTTCTCCGACGCGATGCTCAACGTGCGCTGGCCGACGGATGCGTAGGTTGCAATCGCAATGCCGTCTGCAAAACAGGCGCAAGGCGATGTATCGCTGTCGTAGTAGAGGATAGTGAGTTCTCGCGGCTTGGCGTCAAGGCGCTTTACGGCATCGAGACCGATCTTGATGCCGAGGGGAATGAAAGCGCCGAACCCTCCATGCACCCGGGCCCCGAGCGTAACCCATTCGTCGGGGGTTTCCGCGCTGGCGGAAAGCGGCAGCAAGAGCAGCAGGGCTGCAACCGTGAGTTTTTTCATGGCGCAAGCCTACCAGAACAAGGAACCGGCACAATCCGCCGTAGGGTACGCTCGCGACCAAATCCAAGTTTCGCGCGGGGAGGGCGTTCTACGGTTGCACTTTCCTAAAGTCCGTTGAGATGCTGCCCGGTTCTCTGGCGGCTTGGCGTGCAAGCGCACAGACTGATGCCCGATAACCCCTCCCGTAGGGGTTGATTGGTTGCATTTATTGGTTGTCGCCGTATCGCAAATCGCTATGCTTTCAAGCTTGCGGTGCATCGTACCCTAGGGCAGGGGTCTCATGAAGCGACGCACATTCATCGCATTCATCGGTGGCGGGGTGGCATCGCCGCTCACGGCGCGTGCGCAGCAACCAGCGAAGATGAAGCGGATCGCGATAGCCACGCCAACTGAACCCGTGACACACTTAATCGCAAGCTATCATCCTTTCGAACGTGCGATCTACGAGGAGTTGAGCCGTCAGGGGTTCGTAGAAGGGAAAACTCTTGTCGTCGAAAGATATTCCGGCGGCGGACAGACTGATCGCTTCCCGCAGATGGTCCGGGATATTGTTGATACGCGTCCGGACGCGATCTTCTCACACGACGCAGCGCTAGCTTACCATTTTAAAGCCACTCTGACGACGATACCGATTATCATCATCGTCCCCGATCCAGTGGCGATGCGATTTGTCCCTAGCATCGCCCATCCCGGCGGCAATATCACGGGCGTCACCATCGACGCTGGGTTAGGCATCTGGGGAAAGCGGATCGGAATACTGAAGGAGACTTTCCCTAGACTTTCTAATCTCTGCTTCGTCGCGCCCATGCCACGAAAATTCTGGGAGGAGAGCGCGTACGGCTCTACGATCCGAGAAGCGGCCAAAGTTGCGAACATTGCTTTGAGCGCGGCGTTGTTGGAGGGAAACGCCGAGGAAGCTGCGTACCGGTTTGTTTTCGCGACCTTCGAGCAAAATAGACCAGATGCGCTCTTGTTAAACGAAAGCACCACGAATTACGAATATCGCACCGTGATTATTGAATTGGCTACAAAGTATCGCCTTCCTGCAATGTACACGATGAAAGATTTCGCTGAGATAGGCGGACTAATGTCTCATGCCTTCGATGTGCAGGAACTGGGTCGCTCGGCTGGTTTCCAAATTGGTCGAGTGCTCAGCGGCATCAATCCGGGCGACCTTCCGTTTATCCAAGTTACACGTCTTTATCTGACCCTCAACCTCAAGGCCGCAAAGGCACTCGGCATCGAGTTTCCGGCGACGCTGCTTGGCAGCGCGGATTTTGTGATCGAGTGAAGAGGGCACTTCCGAAATCACGGAAATCTTCGAGGGGAGGGCGCTCTACCGTTGCACCTTGCTGAAGCTCGTTGAGATGCGGCCCCTTTCGATGAAACCAACCCTATGGGCGCGAGATAGACATGTCCGGCTGTAAGGCTAAAGTGTCCCAATGACAGCGATAGTCTTCATGGTAGCGGTCTGCGTGGTCACCGGCCAAAGTGCAGACCAGTGCCAGCCGATGCACAACAGTCCAATTTTTGCGTCACTGGATGACTGCGAACGTTGGATTGCTGACGTGGCGCAGCCCGATCCCACGGTGATCGACCTGTTCTGTATAAAGCGTGAGGTGTCGGCTTGGGGAGTGGTGAAATGAATTTTGCTCATGCGCCACAATCATCCCTCGCGGCTCCAATGCGCCGGACGACGTGATCAGAGCAAGGTGCTACCTACGCCGGTTGACGTTCCGGCGCGGCTGGGTTCCAGACAGAACCTTTCCTAAATTTCATTTTCCTTTTTCCTAGATCGGGCGTTGATTTGCGTGGGCGGGCGACGGCGCAGCTTTGCGATGTCATTCAACGCAGGAGGGGCGCGATGCAACGCACCTTCTTCATTATTGCGGTCTCGGCCCTTGGCATCACCACGGCCCACGGCCAAACCGTGTTGCAACTCAATGGTCAAACAAGCGGCAGCGAAAGCGCTGTCGCGTCCGAGACCCTCGGTATACCGACTTCGCCCTCGCCATCCACTTCCTCGTCCGGTCCTGCAATCGGAAGTGTTGGGTCTGATCCACTTGGTGTACCCACGTCCTCGCTGGGGTCCGCATCATCGCCGTCATCAGGATCGAGTTCCGGTGCTTCGAGCGGATCGGCAACGACTACTGGATTAGCAAACGGTGGCCCGGGGGCGATGAATGCCGCTGCAACGACGAGCCCCCAATCGCCCTTACTTCTGCGGGGTGAAATACCAGACACCTCTACGCAGGCGGCCAGTGCGACAGCGTCAGCACCGGCTTCGCCCTCGCCTATCTGCGCGCCCCCGGTGCCCTCAACGGATGGGGGTTCGGCAAACCTGACCGAGATCGCAGGCGTCGTATCGCTTAACGGTTGCTAGGGGAGCGATGTGCCCTTGGCGGCTACAGAATGAAATGCTGGGCGGTGAGAGGATCGAACTCCCGTCCTTCCACCCCCAACTAGACGAACCGGCACCGAAAAGGGGCTAGGCATCGCCAGTCACTTGGTCATCTTTTCTAGGAGCTGATGCTTGAATGTATGATTGGGCGGCCCAAGCATCCGCCAAGCCCTTTCGCAAAACTGCGAGGGATTTTTCGCGTAACCGTCCTTGGCGTTGGCTTCACCAAGAAGCATCGCGTCTTTCCATTCCTGCCCCATCACCTGCTCTTTGCTGACCCCAACGTCCTGTACGTTGGCGAAGATCGATCCCTCGACGATCCGAAACCTCAGACATTTTTCTGCGGCGAATATGGCGGTGTCCACGGCCATCGCTACGACGATCTGATCGTGACTAAGTTCGCTGGCAGCTCTCGACGTGAGCGCAGGCAGGCAGGCTATCAACGCCGCGCCCGCGATGATTGGTCTCGTGCAGTTGGTCTCCATTCTACCTTCCATTGAACGGGAACTTCATGAGGCAATGCAATACTTGTGCTAGACGATCCAACCTCGTGAAAAAGAAATCTGTTTCCGCTGATTTGTGTATCTCTCCCGCAACATTCCGGCCTAAATGCTACTTGGCGTGGTATCTGAGTTCGGTTGAGATACGAGACCGTGCTGTCTTGGCGTCTTGCCAGAACATGGTCGCAAGGCGTTTCTCAATTTGAATGATGGGGCTTCTAGGCGCGAACCTATCGGTTCGGCTTGCTCGATACCCGCTATGCCCGATAGCCACCAAGTTCTGCATCACACGGAAATGTAGCGATGGGCCAACAACAGATATTGCGGGCCTCGGCACTCGGCTGCTCACACTCCGGCACGGCTGCCCTTATCCGAATTGGCGGTCGAATTTGACGTAGATTAAAGCGCGAGTTGCCGATACTATTGCTACCGATGTGATGGGCTATCAGCTCATGACCACGGAAGATCCCAAAACAGAGATCGAGGTGTCTCGACCCGACACGCCTGCGCCAAAGGCGAACGCACGGCGGTGGACGTTGAGGAGGACTAGCGGCCTCGTAGCCGCTCTGGCTGCCGTGGGCACTGTGCTGGCCGGGCTGACCGGCTATTGGACGACGTATCGCACAATCACAAGGGAACTGCTCGCGCCCGTGAAGCCAGCGCCGACGGCGCCGACTGAGGCCGTGCGCTTTTCCGTCGTGGTGTTGCCTTTCGCCAATCTCTCGGGCGATCCGAGCCGGGATTATTTAGCCGACGCCATTACCGAAAATCTCACCACCGGCATGTCGCGCATTCCCAGACTCTTCGTGATCGCGCGCAACACCGCCTTCACCTACAAGGGCAAGAATATCGACGCCAAGGAGATCGGCAAGGACCTTGGCGTTCGATACGTGCTCGATGGCTCGGTGCAGCGTGACCAAAATCGGGTGCGGGTCAACGCCCAGCTCGTCGATACCCATAGCGGCGCGCATCTCTGGGCCGATCAGTTCGATACCACTCGGGCCGATCCGCTGCAGATGCAGGACGAAATCGTCGCGCGGATCGCCTCAGCTGTACGCTATGAGTTGGTAAAGGCTGAGGCACAAAAGAGCGTAATTACCACCAATCCCGACGCCCGAGATTTGGCCATCCGGTGTGCCTCAGTCGCAGGTAGAGCCGGACTTTTCGGTAAGGAAGCGGAGGCGGGGTACCGCCTCTGCGAGCGGGCGCTCGATGCCGATCCCAACAACGTCATCGCGCTGTCCATGTCATCCATCGGGTACATTGTGTCGATCGTGCTCGGCCGCAGTACCGATCCCCGGGCCGACCTAAAGCGGGCAGACGAACTGGCGTCGCGCGCGATCGCCGTTGATGCGAACAACCAGCTTGGTCATGTGGCTAAAGGCAATGTACTCAGGGTCGAGAGGCGCTTCGAAGATGCGATTGCTGAATTCGAGCGTGCGCTCGCCCTCGACCCTGACGTTGCAGAGGCGTATGGGGGTGTAGGCGCCACATACGGTGACATCGGACAATATGAAAAGGCCATCGAATTTTTCGACAAGGCGATACGGCTCAGCCCGCAACAAACCCAAGAATTGGCAATTTGGTGTCACGGCAAAGGTGTCGCCTATTTCGGGCTGCAGCAGTACGATCAGGCGATCGAATGGGCCCGCCGGTCGATCGCAATCAATCCGAATTTTGCATCTGCGCTCGGCATCCTCGCCGCGTCGCTTGGATTGACCGGCCATGAGGCAGAGGCCCGTAACGCGGAACAGCGTCGCGCCGCGTTGTCTAAAATCAAGAATATTGCGGTGCTCAACAAGGCCTTCGCACCACCTCCCTCCGCCGATCCGCGCACTCGTGCAACCTTTGACCGGATTATTGAGGGCCTACGCAAGGCCGGGATGCCGGAAGAATGAACGCGCGACGATTTTTCCCTGCCGTACGAATGCTACACTTCCGCCTTGGATCGATCGCTACCGGGGTCGGGCGAGCAGCAAGTCCGGCCATGTCCGCTATTTCCCGAAAGCGGAAGCAAGCTCGCTGCTGTGATATGCCTTTGCGGGTTGAGGATGACGCACTAGACGTGAAGTCTTCGCAGCGGTCCATTGAAAGGTGGCATGGTGCCATCTCAGCAACCCTAGCGCGGACATTGTCTCATCGTTGCGCGGGGTGGAGCCTACGCCAGAGAATGTGATGACAGTGCCCGCGGCAGCCTCTATCGAAGGCGCTAGGGTCGATACGCGTCGATCGGTCGAGATCCAACGTAGGGACGACCGAAGCTTTAGGGCGCCAGCCAAAAGTCGTCAGCCAAATCAAGCCGCGTGAGCACACGGCTCTAGTCGCGGGACCGCCCTCTTTTCTTATCGGCGTCACACTTGGCCGGAATTGTCGCGTTCACCACGCCGCGCCTCAACGTGTCGTTGCCCGATGGTGTCAGCATTCGCGCATTGCGGAGCGCAATCGCGGCCGACATCTCTTCATGTTCCTGCTTTGAGTACTGATGTCCATGTCACCATTCGGCGCCTTGGCTGAAGTTGATCTCCGGCCGACGCAGTCTAGCGATCAGCGGCCGTCTGGGGTGCGAACGCCGAACCAGCTGTCGCGGACTTGCCGATAATGCACGCTCGGATCGTAGGTGGAGGTCGCCAGATTGAGCACCTGCGGCGACAACCTTCCCACCGAGTTCAAGACGCCATAAGACGCGACGACGCGATCGTGCTGAGCGGTGACGAGCGCGACGCGCGCATTAACCAGCGCCTGCTGGGCGTTCAGCACGTCGAGCGTGGTGCGCTGTCCGGCCTTGGCTTCGTCGCGCACGCCGTTGAGTGCTATCTTGGATGCCGTCACCTGCGCTTGCGCGGAAGCGACCTGCGCCTTGCCAGCCACCAGCTGTCCCCAGGCCGTAACCGTGTTCGCGCGGGCCTGGTCGCGGGTCTGATCGAGATTGAGGCGCTGCTGCGCGAGGGTCTCCTTGGACTGGCGAATCAGCGAATACTCGGCGCCGCCCTGGTAAATCGGGACCGAAAGCTGCGCGATCGCCGAAGCACCGAACGACCGGTAGACTTGCAGACTCTGCTCATAGGATTGCTGCACCGAAGCCTGCATCGTTACCGTCGGCAGCAGCGCACCCTCGTTCACCTTGACCTGAAGAAAGTTGACGTCGATGCCGTACATCGCCGCCGTCACATTCGGATTTTCGATCAAGCTGAGTTCGACCGCTCCGGGCAGCGTTGCCGGCAAAAAGCGATCTACTGGAGAGGCCGGCGCGAGGGCTTCCGGCTGGTTGCCGATGATGCGGCGGAAATTCGCTCGCGTCGTGACCAGAGTAGCTTCGGCGGCCAAGAGCTGCGTCTTGCCGGCGGCGAGTTGCGCTTCCGACTGGGCGACGTCGGTGCGCGTGACCTCGCCGACACTGAACCGGTCGCGGGTCTGCTTCAACGTCTGTTCGAGAACGCGGACGTTGCTGCGTTGAACCTCGACGATTGTGGCGTCGCGCAAATAGTCCATGTAGACCGTGGCGGCCGAGAGCAGCACGGTCTGTTCGAGCACGCGCAGCCCTTCGCGCGCACCTGAGACCTGACTCTCCGCCGCGCGGGTCTTGTTGGCGGTCTGACCGCCGTTGTACAGCGTCTGCGAGACCGTGAGGCCGGCGCTGCGCGGCGGGTTGGCGCCGTGAATTTCGGTTCGGACGATCGCGGTCGGAGAGCCGCCCTGGGAGGAATCGTTATACTGGTAGCCGGCGCTGGCGGTGAGCGCGACGCGGGGGCGATAACCCGACAGCGCCTGCGGCACGTTTTCGTCGGTGGAGCGCACCGCCGCGCGCTGCGCGTTGAGCTGGGGATTGTTCTGATAGGCGCGCACCAGCGCAGCCTCGATGGAATCGGCCAGGGCAGGCGCCGGGCCCATATACGCCATCAGGACGACCACAGCTCCGGTAACGACCTTCACGCCAGTTATCCTAGGCGATCCTCCGTTTGCCGATCCAGCCGCGGGTCGCTTGCGCGCACACACCTTCAAGTGCCTCGCCCGCGGCAGTGGTTGACGACTAGAGCCAACCAAGGTCGCAGCCAGCGCGCCAATGAGAAACGTCTCAAGCGATCCTCCTTAAGAGGCTGAGCCGCAATTCTTGCGTGACGATGTTCGCGCTGATCGGCTATCTATCGTGTAGAAATCTTAAACGCGCACTAAGCCTCGCGCGGGCCGCCGTCAGAAGCTCCGATGTGGTTAATGGCAGCACTACATCGCGGGCGAGTTAAAGCCACCTGCTTCCGCAAGTTACACTGACGCCGACGAGCGGACGTCCGGGGCACAAGTCCCTTTTTGCTACTGATGGCTGCGAGGGAGCGGCACACGATTTTCCATTTCGTTAGCGGGCTTGCCCAAACGAATGGTTTTGAAACCGTTGATTGCTTTAGATTAGGCTGCTGCCAGCTCCATTTCCTCACTGCTCAAATTTTCCCTTGCTGTCAAGGTAGCGCTCCATGCGCGCCATGTGCGGATGGTCGCCGCTGTAACCCTAGAGCTCGTTGAGAACCTTCAGGAACACTCGCGTTGTAGCCTGCACACTCGCGCTGTCACCAATTCGCGACACGCTAATCGAAGGCTTCAGCCACTTTGTTACCTCCATGACTGCTCGGATTGGAGCATTGCCGGATGGGATTTGCACCCACTGGAAAGCGCCGCCTTGGCGCACACCCAACTCGGATAATCCGTCTGTTGGAACGCTGACGCTAATCATGCCCCAGCGCAATATCTCAATTCACCTCCCGGGCCTCGCTCAGCAGCCAGCCATGCACGATTTGCCACTTGTCCCGACCTCTTGGTTGAAAATCCAAAAGCGGAGATCGCGCCGCTTCCAGGTCAAGAAAAAACTTAAACGAATCCAGGGCGCTCGGCCTCCTGGGATTGATGGACTGCGCTTGGGCCCATCGGTCCCACTCCCAGATAATTAGAAGCTTCACGTCTTGCTGTTTCATTCAACACATGCTCGGTTGAATTGTGAATTGCCAATCTGCGAGAATGGCAACGTTCGAGCAAATGATTACAAAATCGATTCTACCTATGAGAGAAGACGACCTCAATTTCCTAGGATGTCAAAATCACTCTCAGCTCCCGCCTTTCTTATCAGGCTCCCGCCTTTCCTAGAAGACACCCGAACGGGTGCGACCCTCCACCCGAATAGGTGGATGGGAAATGACGGGATATCTGATTACTCTGGCGATGATCGGCATCATCGTGGGGTTCACAGAGAAACGATCTGAAGTTGTTGGCCTTCGAGTATACAGTTTGATGGCCGCTGCTCAAAAAATCTTCTCGTGGGAATCAAATCTCAGGCGGCAGAGGTCAAGAATGGCAAAGGCAAAGGGTCAGGAGGAGGACCGCGCGCGACGGGTCACGAATGAAATACCCATAGTGGAAGTCACCGCGCCCGATGGTCATATGTCACTTTGGGCGGCGGCGGTGGCGCGGAACGACGCCGTGGCGGCTCTAGCCGAGGTAATTCCAGCGGACCATGTTGCCACACTCTCAAGACACCGGCTAACGCTTAGCCGGAGGGCAGATGGCTTTCGGCCAGGCGAAGTCCGGAGGATTAGGCTATGACCCATCTCATTGGCCGCGAAAGGTTCGTTCGGCGGTCCCGATCGTCGGTGGTCTTGGTGATTTTCAATACGTCTTGAAAATTCAAATGCACGGGCTACCGTTGCGTAGGGGGTAGTCCTTAAGAGAGCGTCACTGACGCGCCGCCGTGCTAGGCTTACCCCGCTATAGTCCGTGCCGTTGATCGGTACGGAGAGACACCGCTGTTGATCTGTGGTACGGCTTCGCGGCCGCCTTTACGGTAGCCGCCATGGAACACGCCGACGACTACCTACGGGGGATGGCTTTCCACGAAGCAGGACATGCAGTGGTCGCGTGGTCGTTGAACCTGCGCGTGGAAAGTATCTACATCCGCGAGATCGGTGCGGGCAATAGTGCGACAAAAACCGAGCCGCCCGACCATCTACCCTTGATGGATCAACTTGCGACGCTCGCCGCTGGCCTAGAAGCCGGACGGGCATTCAACGTTCCTTTGCCTGAACATGCGGGCGACCGGGATCGACTGATGGCGATAACCCTAGTCCTAGAGCATCATGAGGGCCTCGCATCCGACGAAATCCAATCTCATCTGGCAGCAGGTCACACTCGCGCCCTTGAGTTGTTGTTAGAGCATAGGGACAGGGTCATCCGAGTAGCCGAGCATCTCCGCGATGTTCGCCAAGTTGACGCCGCCGAATTCTTGGGTTTGGTGAGCGCGTAACGCCACCGCTATCCGGGAAGCCCTCGCCAGATACGACAGGAAGCGCCAAAAATGAAATTCAAAGAGGATTGCCCCTTCCCCACACCCGAGGCCGCCGAGCGGAAACTGCTTGAACTGGCGAACGCGGTTGAGCCCGATCACCCCGGGCGGCTGTTGGTCGAAACCATCAACCGGCAATTTCGGGATGCTGGCGGCAGCTACGAAGAATACGGCGGCGGTCAAAGCCGCCATCACGCACGGCTGGATCACTGTGCATCCGTCCGGTGCTTACTTGTCGTTCACGCAGGCCGGGGCGGACCTGTTCGCGCAGCCGGACTCCGCAATTTGACAGCGGCGATTATCGTGGCAATATAAAACCCAACGATCTGTCTGGCGGATGTACCCGGCACGGTCGCAGGGCCCTTGGAGCGATCTCCGGGGGCTTATTTTTTGTGACCGGAACGATATGGTCGAGGCCGTGTCGCGGGACCGTCCATTTGCTGAGCCGATCGAATTGCCCAAGGGCAAAAGTCTGATCACCTTGCGCGGCGCTCCACATCACTGAGCTGCCCAAGGCAGAGCACGACGCCGAAGAATGGCAGGCCGCGATGCACTCGCTTTTTGCTGGTTGCAGAACACGGCAGCCCGACGATGCTCGCACGCATCGGCGTCATGCGCGCCTTGAACCGACGCGTCGAGCGCGTACACGTCACGCAAGGATCATCATTGGGGACGCCGGAAGCTGGCGCGAGATCGATAACGGAGCCCGCAAGGTCGACCCAAACTAGGAGTAGCCCGATGACCAGCTTCGCGCCGTCTGGCGTCATGACTGCTATCCTCCCGTGCAACAATCTCGACGCGTCGGGGCGCTTCTATAATCGCCTCGGCTTTGCGCGTCCCGATAGCGAAAGGCCAATTGTCCGGAGGAGGCGAACACCTACCGCAGACTATCCAACGGCAAGGGTGGATACCTTCACTTAACAGATGCGATGGAAGGCTGACTCGTGCCGGGCAGAAACCCGTTCGGTCAACCATCGCTTCGCGCGCGGGCCTGGTCGCGGGTCTGATCGATCTCGGTCGCGTTAAGCGGTCTCTCTGGGTAATCGATCAGTGCTTGTGCGAGGGCGATCACGACCGCTTTAAACTGCTCGAGCACGAGCTTCGAGTCGAATTTTACTGACGTGGCGTGCTCTTGACGAGCGCCGCTCGGATACTACTCGACCGGACCACCGGTTTGGTGCGTGCAATCGAACAGGTTCGCGCTGCCGGATGCCCGCTATCGGTGCCGCATTGCTCGCGGCGGCGATGTTCGTTAGCATGACGGTCGGCGGTGTGCGTACCAGCTATGTCTCGAAAGTAATCGAGGAACTTAATTTTCGGCAGGCGGGCCGGTGGTCTCATCTTGCGAAATAGCGAGCGCTGCGAGCACTGTCCGATTGCTGATTTCCAACTTCTGATAGATGTGATGGAGATGCACTTTGATGGTGCCGTCGCTAATATTCAGTCGACGGCCAATTTCCTTGTTCGACAAACCTTCGGACACCAAGCGCATGATCTGGTGCTCGCGGTCTGTTAACACCGTCAGCACATTCTCCGTGACCGCGCTTTGCTCCCGAGATACCTGATCAGAGGAAGGCAGCGGCAACAGTCTCTGTCCATCCGCGACTCGCTGCAAGGACTTCACTAGAATTTCCAGCGTCGCATCCTTCAGAATGACGCCGTAGGCACCGACAGCGGCTGACATAACCAGTTCGCGGTCTTCAACAGATGCAGTGAAGACCACCCGCGTGCAAAAACCCTCGGAGTTAACGATGCCGAGGATTTCCGACCCGGTCAGGCCAGGCATTGAGATGTCGAGAATGGCGATATCCGGCCTTAAACTCCGAATTGCTTCGATGCAGCTCGTACCGTCGCTGCAACACGCAACAATTTTGAAGTTATGTTGCGCCCCGAGCACTTTCCTTAAGCCCTGCACAACCACTGGATAGCGGTCTGCAATCAACACATTGATACAACGCATGAGCGGCCCTTAGCCGTGTTCCCAAGACTTTGAATCCCACTCGCGCCCACGCTTGGGTCCGCCCCGCGCGCCCAAGCATCTATCCCCCTTTAAGTCATTTTTTTGATAATGCATTAATCATTATATTGACATTGCCGTCAACCGGCTCCGTGGATGGCGCCGGTGACTCAACCGAAGGCGAACTCACCGCCGCCCTTGCCATCGAATGGGATATATGCCGGTTCGACCACCTCGAGGAAGTCGTTCTCATAGTCAGGCATTTTGACAATGCGCCATTTGCCTTTCACGCGGCAGCTCCCAGGAGCTTGGGCAGGCGGATCAGATTGTAGGCTGCAAGCGCCAAGGTGAACGCGGCGTCCACGCGCACCTTAACCTTGCCCGAGCCGGCGGAACTCTTAATCCAGCCGAACACCTCTTCGATACGTTTGCGGCAGCGCTGGCTGATATCATAGCCAGCATGGCGGGTGGTGCGGCCGTCGATGGCCGTCTTGCGCCGCTTGCCAGCCTTGCTGAGGCGTCCGTCGATGGCGATATGCGGAGTGACCGATCGATCTCTCAGGTCGTGTACGAACTGTGTGACATCATAAGCCTTGTCGGCACCCAAGGTAATCCGCCGCCTTAGTTGACCTCGACGATCAATCTGTTCCAGCGCCTTGTCTCGCTCGGCCGGGCCGGTAGCCTGATTTCACGCCGCCGCCGACCGCCAAGCCAAAACGGTTCTCCATTACGGCATGCCCCATATAGCAAAGCCTGCCTGGCTGCCCGTCACCGTTCTTGTAGAGCCGCGCCTTGGGATCGGTCGTGCTCTGGTGCATCTCGTTGGAGCGCTTCTCCTGATGGAAGTTGCGCTCCGCGTTGCGGCCGGAACCTTGGCAGTCATCGTCACTTCCATCCTTCCTGTGGAAGCTCTTGATCGATGCCAGTGTGCCGTCCACCGAGAAGTGATCGCTGCGACAGCAGCCGCCTCACTTCCGGCTGACCCAGAACCGCCGCCAGCAACTTCGAGGCAATCTCGCCCTCCGGCAGCGGGTCGCGGTTCTTGGAGAAGTCGAATCACCCCAGACCGCATCATCCACTCCGGACAAACTAGCGGAATAGAAGGTCAAACTCCAAACGCTCCATCAGTTGTGCTCGGAGCGGATGCCGTAGAACGCGACTTCTTCGGGCGCAATCGATGGCCGCCCAATGTCGGTGTAAAGCGCCGTGAATGCCGTCGACAACTCGCTCAACGCCGGGTTCACTATCTCCCGGATCGTGCGCAGCGGATGATCAGCGCGAACGCGGGCCTCCAAGTCCACGTAACTGAACAACGATCCAGACCGCTCGTCAGATCCGCGCATTCCATTCTCCCGATTCAACCCAACATCAAGACCTCAATTCGGCACCGCTAGCGACTTCTTCAACGGCCTGTTAGAGGGTAAAGATTCTCGCGAAGACCCTGTTGGGGTGGATCAATCACAACGACCGACCATCCGCAATCCGCAACAAGCCATGCCGATCCCGGTCTTGCACCCGGGCGCGACTATACCCAAAGGTATATAGGGATATCGCGAATTAGAATCTATTCGTAAAAGGTTCACAAAAGACAACCGCTGCGTGGAGGTTCACCATGCCGAGGCGGAGATCGTTTGCAACCGTACTCGTAGGGAAAAGTGTTTTACTCAGGGAAGGACTTGCCAGAATCCTACATTCGGCAAATTTTCGCATCCTGGCCTCGGTATCATGCGCTGATGACTTGCTTCCGAGCAAGCTCCAACCAAACCAACCGCTGTTTCTCATCGTCCATACCGGTGATGATTTCGAAGTCGCGATCGAACAAATCGAACTTTTCAGGGGCCGACACCCGGGCGGGCGAATTGCGATCGTGGCCGATCACCATCGGCTAGACGAGTTGGTTTCAGCATTTCGGGCAGGCGCCAATGGCTATTTCGTCGACGTCATGACGTGCGATGTATTTATAAAATCCATAGAACTGGTGATGATGGGTGAAACAGTTTTCCCCGCATTTCCGTCATTCGTTCTCGATCCCGAAGGCGACCACCTGGACGAGGCGGCCCAGCGCGACGAAAACAACCAGGCGATCCTCGTCACGGCAGAGGACGCGATCGGACCGCAGCTGTCCCCGCGGGAGAAATCGGTTCTGCGCTGCCTGATCGAAGGCGATTCCAACAAATGGATAGCGCGAAAAATCGATATCTCCGAGGCTACCGTGAAGGTCCATATCAAGGCGATCCTTCGCAAGATCCGGGTCCAGAACCGGACACAAGCGGCGATTTGGGGGATGAACAACGGATCGTTGGCCCGAACGGCAAACAACAAGTCCCCGCTGTTGACCTCCGATGCGAACAAGCGGCTCCCAAACCCTGTGGGGGAAATCCCCTAAATCAAGTGAGTCGACGCGCCGGTACCACTGGGTGTGATCGACCACGAAGCAATTCAGTTGGAGGTGCCTCGCACCGACCGCCTCATCCGCAAGCTAAAGACTGAGGGCAGGATCCGGCTCCGCAAATAGCGACGATTCGGTGCTCTTTCATCGCACCGTTCCAAACGAATAGAGTGGACCCAGTCGATCTGGCGTTGATGATCTGCGCTTCCGGCAATGAAGTTTACACCTGGAATCCGCGGTTAGACATCAGGAACCGCCGTCCATGTTTTTCGCTGAGTACACGCATCTGCGATTCGGCCGTTGTAAGGGCAACTCTTCCAGAGACGGAACCAAGCTGGTGGTGCGTGCAACGAACCGCCAGGGCGAATTTGTCGCTTTCGCCTACGGACGCATACGGGCGATATTGGCGAGCGCCGTCCGGTTGTGGATCGAGAGCTTCTGGAAAATATGATGCAGGTGGACCTTGATGGTTCCTTCTGAAATGTGGAGCCGCTTCCCAACTTCCCGATTTGAAAGCCCGGTTGACACCAACTCCGTGATCTGCCTTTCGCGAGCGGTGAGCGCGATCACCAGTTCTTCGGGCTTGCCGCGCATGCGGGATCTCTGGGCATTGCGGACCTTGAGCGGCGCCAGCTGCTGCCCGGACATGACCAGCCACAACCAACGTACTAGCGACTGCGGCGCGCAGTCCTTGGGAAGGACGCCGCTGGCGCCCATGGAGAACGCTCGCGCCGCGTCGGTGGCGGTGGCGGATGATGATAGGAAGACCACCCGTGTGGGAAACGCTTCCGTCCTGACCGCCGTGAGAACCTGAAGTCCGCTCAAGTCCGACAAGGACATGTCGAGCAGTGCTACGCTCGGGGAAAGAGCGCGTATGGCCGCGATGCATTCCGCTTCGTCCTGGCAACTCGCCACGACGACGAAATCGCCCTCGGTCTGCAACACGCTCGCCAGGCCGCACAGGAACACGGGATTGCGACCGGCGATGACGACGCTGTTCCGACGTAGTGTCGTGTTCGTATCGCGCGGCACGCGGGAAGTGGACGGGACCCATGGCACCCTCCGGATGAAGCGTGGCCGTCTCGCGGCCGGCATGGATCGTCCGCGGCCGTCGGTGCAGTCGCGGAATCTTGCAGCAAACGGGATCTGTTGAAGCCGAGCCATGCGGACATTCGACCGGCGACGCGTGACACTGCGACCGCCATGCTTAGCAGCCTCAAATAACGGATCTAGGACATACAACCTCCTCACGTCGCAGTCCCCTCATCCGATACCATCGACACGCCTGTTCTCAACGGCGGCGACTACCGCGGGACCGTCTTTCGGCACGGCGAAATCCTCCCACCCCAGGATGCTTCCCATACGCCCCGTTCCTTTCTGCGTTCCTCTTCCAATTTGATACGACTGCCGCACACAGGTAACTCTTAAGAGGTACATCGAAAGGAAGAGTTCTCGGGTCTAAGCAATATGGTAGAAAATGGGCAGAGGGGGCAGCAAGGACACAATGATAAACTATGCGTCGTCGTGCATGTGCTACCATTCTTGTTGGACAGTGTTCCCTGCTGCGTGAAGGGCTCTCCCACATCCTTTGCGCGGCCGAGTCCAGGTTTCGGATCGTCGCGTCCGCAGCCAGCGTCTACGATCTGGTTCTGGGACCGAGACAACAGCACCAGCCCCTTCTGCTGATAATCGATTCGGGCAGCGATCCGCGGACGATGGCCAACCAGATCGAGGCCTTCAAGGATCAGCACCACGCCGGCCGTGTCGCAGTGCTTGCCGATGAGTATGTTTTTCCGTCGGTGTTGTCCGCTTTCCGGGCCGGGGCTAACGCCTACTTCCTCAAAATCGTGGCGTCCGACGCCTTCATCAAGGCCCTGGAATTGGTGATGCTCGGTGAGACGATCTTGCCGCCCGAATTGCTTTCGTATGTCCGCAACACGACCTACGCGGCCCAGGACCCGGCGGACGTGCGCGGCCTGGAAATACACTCGGACAGACCACCGCCGACCGATCCGTTCGACCTGCCGGCGCTCTCGCCTCGCGAAGAATACCTCCTGCGGTATATCGGCGAGGGCGATCCGAACAAAATTATAGCCCGTAAGATGGGTATCGCAGAAGGGACCGTGAAGGTCCACGTCAAGGCGATCCTTCGCAAGATCCGGGTCAGCAACAGAACGCAAGCCGCCATATGGTTGATGAACAACCCGGCGTCCGCGCGGGCGTTCAACGTCGCCCAGTTGGGTTCGACGACACTGCCGGCGGATCGCTCCGAAAGGGCTGTCGCAACGGGTGTCGATGCAATCGGCCAGGTGATTCCGCATCCGCCCCCGCATGATCATCGGACCGAATTTCGCCACCAACCGCGTCCGGCGAGCGGAGCCGGCGACCACGCCCGCAGGATTGCAGGGAGCGGAACGGACCACCGGAGCAAGCCTCTTTCGGCGAGCAAGGAAAGCAGGATTCCGACTGTCAATGCGGTAAGGATCGTCAACGCGAAAAGGAGCATGGTATTGGGGCCGGACGGCACCATAACTGGTTCCGCCGGCAGCAGCGATTGGCCGGCAGCGAACCTGACCATGTCCTGTGCCACCACTGCTTCTCGTTCCTCGGCCACCACCCCTTCCCGCGCAGCAGCCAACTCTGCTTTCAGACGTCCGAGTTTGGCCGATCCGTTGAGATAGCTCGGGTGGCGTGGGCCGAAAACCGACGAAAGCGCGGTCATTTCTCGTTCAGCCACGGCATACGCGTCGGTCGCCTCCACCACTGCTTCTCGTTCCTTGGCCACCACCCCTTGCGCCGCAGGAGCCAACTCTGCTTTCAGACGTCCGAGTTTGGCCGACCCGCTGAGATAGCTCGGGTGGCGTGGGCCGAAAACCGACGAAAGCACCGTCATTTCTCGTTCAGCCACAGCATACGCCTCGGTTGCCTGTTCTCGCAGTCGTCCGCGCAGATACTCGGACGCAACCCAATTCGCCAAGCCGGCGGCGCGTTCCGGATCGGACGCAGTGACTGCGACCGTTATCAAATAAGAACGCGGATCGTTGGTTACTGTGATCTGCTTCATGAGGCGTGCCACGGCAAGATCGCGCGGCGTCGGCGCGGGCAGCCCGAAAACCGACCAAACAGACGACAGTGCCCGCGCCGGAAGCGACAGGCGCGTATAGGCCGGATCATTGTCGAGCCCGAGAACAGAAACGACTGCGCTGGCGGTCCCGCGCGATCGGATGATGCGGGCCACGCTATCCACGACGGCTGCAGCGTCGACGGCCGCAGTCGATTGGACCTTCTCACCCGCAACAGCTTCCTCGCGGATGAAATCGAGCTGGATCATGGCTTCGCCGGTATAGCGCGGCGCGACTAGCACGAGCGCGACCGACAGGGCCGCTAAAGCGATGCCGTGAACCGCGGCAATGAGAGGCTTGTGCCTCCACAGCATTCGCAGCGTGTCGTACACGACGCGTTCGTAGTGGATGCTCGGCGCGTAGATCGCGTTCGTCTCGAACGACCTGGGCCCTTCAGACATCCTGATCTCCCGGATAGGCGCGTCCCACAATCGCCTGTTGTCGAATTGCGCCGGACAGATTGGTTCCCTTCCGTGACCCCGCGAAAGAGTGGCAGGAAGGGTACCTCCTATTTCCCATTTCGCCCGGCTGTTATCGGACGAAAATTCTGAAAGTGGCGCGATCGAACAGGGCGCGGACAAGCGCTTGAGCGTTGGGGCGGTCCGCAGCTCGCAGCAGGTCCAGAAACAAGATCTCGCCCTCGGATTCGTTCGCCTTTGTTATGGGGTCGCCGTCTGGTACGCGGTCGACAAGCTTGCGCACGACATCGAGCAGGCCCCGTTGATAGCGATAGCGCGAAACCACGCAGCCCAGCAGTCGCGCCTGTCGCCGGCAAGAGATCTGGGCGGGCGCGAAGCTGCGCGTGGCCGCACGGAACATCGGCAGGTCGGCTTCTGTGTCGCCGATGGCAATCGTCTCGGCGTCCGGCCCCAAGACCCGATCGCGCAGGGCCGTTAAGCCGGTCCCCTTGTCGGTATCCTTTGCCACGATGGCGGTGTCGATCATGGTATGATGGAAAGAAAGCCGGTCGAATCGCAGGGTCGTGATCAGGTGATCCACAATGAGCGTGGGCAGGGGCGTCGGCACTCCTAGACCGACGCCGAACGAACGAATCGAATTCACGAGCCGCAAAAGCAAGCTGTGCGGCCGCTTCTCGAACATGAAGGCCCGAATGGAATATTGATGACGGTCGTCGAGGAAAACCCCGGGGATCCGCCGCAAGTGTTCGCGGAGTTCGTCGAGCTGGACCATCGTTTCCTGGGCGATCAGGGGCTGCCCGCACTGGGCGACCGCGTCCCACAAATAAGCGCCGTGCTCCGCGACGCCTCCTGCCAGGCTGTATGCTTGGCAGTACTCCCTCACCTCGGCGACCGACCGAGCCGTGTTCAAGGCAACGGAAAAGCCGCCGGTTGCCAGCAGCGAGAGGGCCTCCATACCCGCGGCCGACGTGCAGGGATAGCCGAACACGCGCCGGTCCAACACCCCGTCGACATCGAGCATGACGAGGGGCGGACGCCAGGACGCTCGCTGGGACGGCCGACTACGGGCGCCGCAGAACCGTGCGGTCTGGACGGTGAGGAAGTCCCAGGCGCCGAGGAACCGGCGATGCAGTTCCTGCTGCCCTTGGCCGGTCTGCATCACGCCGAAGAGATGCTCTTGAGCGGATTCCATGGTCCAGAGACCAGCGAGCAATTTGTTGACGAAGAGGCGTTGCCCTACCTCGACGTCTCCGGAGTACTCGACGTATCGACGGACCAGCCGGCCTTCCTCTTCGGGGGAAAGCGCGAAACTGAGGATAGTCTCGGCGAGATCGTAGGCGGGATCGATTAGGTTCAGTTGAGTCTTGCCCAAGGCATGCTGATAGTAGCCCGTCTTTACCGGACCGAACCTGCCCTCGATCCATTCGGCGTACCCCATGTTGCCGTCGATCAAGGTGGGGAACGGGCAATCCAACCGGTATAGCCGCTGCTGGATCCACGAGCGCATCAGTATGTCGACCGCGAACCGTCCGTATGCGCGTCCGAACGATTCCGCCAACAACGCCAAGCCGTTTTCGTGCAGCGCCTTGCCCGCGCCGCGGCCCTTCGGCAGACTCAATAACCGCGTTCGCGCGGCGACATAGGCTGCCGTCCTCTCGATCCACGAATCGCGGTCCCCCCGGACATCTCCGGCACCAGCATGCCGCGGCAACCATTCGGTGTAGAGAATGCCGTCACGCAGCCCGAGGACTGGCGCGACGAAGTCGGAAAGCCTGTGCGCGGCCAGGAAGGCCTGGTAGCCGAGGTATCCCAGACCAACGCTTTTCGCCAGCACATGCCGACTTTCGTTGTTCCCCTGCGGCGTCCCCAGTTGCACTTCGAAGATCCGCTTGAGCGTCGCACCGCGCTTACGGTTCGAGCCGCTCTGCAGCCCCGCGTTGAACTCGTCGGCCCGACGGCTGCCAACCACCCGGACGTCGGCGAATCCCCGCCAGGTGAAGTATTCGGCCAGCTGGTTCTCTACATTCTTCGGGTCGAACAGTTGCTGTTTTCGCCACCGTTCCGGCTCAAGCGTGATGACCAACCCATCGGGCAAGATCTTGGCCCAGTTGGGTGTCGCGGGATGGGTCGGAACCAAGGCCTTTATCCGCGCAAGGTCGAACCCCGCCTGGCGGGCAATATCGACCGCAAGAACGATCGTGTCGCCCGAATGCGGCGGATCGTCCACTATGGCGAGCGTGAAGCCCTGCTTCGCGTATCTCGTCAGCTCCTTGCGTTCCCGCCAGCTGGGCCCCTTTTTCGGCTGCACCGTCAGCGAGGCGACGTGTTGATAGCCTTCGGCCTTGAAGAAGGAGCGCAGCAGTGCCGAAAAATAGGTACCGGCCGTGCGCAGACCCAAAAGAAGAATCGGATGCGATCTGTCGGGGTATTGCCGCACGAATCGTCGCCCGAGCGCCAGCACGTCGAAATGAGTGAGATCCAGCCGGCTGAACGCCGACGGCACGCCAAGGCGCAAGTCCAGCAAGTTGGAAGGGAGCGGCGATTGCAGCATTCCGGATAATCTTTGGGCGGATTCCACGAACGACACCGGATCGGAGTCGCATCGAGCTAAGACGGAGAAAAACTCATCCAGGCCGTTCTGCCACTTCCCCTTCCAACGACCGACCTGCGACCGATTCTGCTTCGGGAGATTTTCGGCAACCTTCTCTGTCACCCACAAGGCGATACGCCCGGGCCGGGTTCTTGCCAGTTGAGCGGGCAGCCGCAACGTGTGCCCGCGCAGATATTCGTCGATTCCGTTCAGCAGCGAGCAAGAAAGCAGATACACGTTTGTGGTGACTTCGTCGGTTTGCCACCCCTCCGGAGTACTCGGCAACCGGTCGATTTCGCCGGCAAGGCGCTCAATTGCTTCGCCGACCGTCAAATGCGGATCCAGACACCAATCATAGGCGGAATAGAAATTCGTCTCGGCCGGCAACAGGTCGGGTCGCACTGGCATTCGGTCAGACGTCGCAGGTTTTGTCGGTGTGAGCAGCATGCGCTTCCTGCAATTCTTGGTTGTCCTACGACGCCGATACGGCATCGATCTCGTGCAGATGATGCCGTGAGTATCCGTCGACAGCGCGTGCGTAGATGGCCGTGAGAACCTCATGGTTCGCGTCGGCGGTGAAATTCCGATCAAAGGTTTCCCGAGCCCCCCGTCGCATGCGCTTCAGCGCGGACGAGTCCGAGAAGAGGCATCGGACCTTCGCGGCCAGGTCCTCCGGATTGCCCGGGTCGAAGCGCAGTCCGTTGCTGCGGTCGTCGACGATTTCGGCCATGGCTCCCAGTCTGGAGACGACGACCGGCGTGCCCTTGGCGAACGCCTCGATCACAGCCCGCGGAAGCGCACCTTCGTAACATTGCGACGGCAAGACTAGAAAAGCCGCCGCTCCGATCAGATCGTAGACGTTCTCGTGCGAAACGCCTCGCAGCCATTGGATCGCGACATTTTGTGCCGCCGCCTCCTGAACCCAGGGCGCAAGCGGACCGTCGCCGGCGATCTTCAACGGCACCTTCTTCCCAAGGCTCCGCCACGCCCTCAGAAGTGTCTCGACCCCCTTTTCCGCCGACAGCCGGCCGACATAGACGGCATATCCGCCGTTTCCCGCGCCTGCGCCAGGCTCCGGATAGGCGAAGTTGGATTTGACAGTGATCTTGTCAGCGGGAAGCCCTCCCTCGATAAATTTGCGCCGGCTGAATTCGCTCAGGGCAATATACGCGTCGACTGCGTTGCGCCACGTTCCCAATAAGCGATGTGCCGCGATCATCGCCGCGACAGTGGCACTGGCGGCGCGGCTGTCGCGGTAGCAGCGGTGCGCAACGCCGCGCCAGGGGACGGTCTTGCCGAGGCAATCCTCGCAAGGCTCGCCATCGCGGAACAGCAGGGCGTTGACACAGAGAAGTCGGAAGTTGTGCAGCGTCTGGACGACGGGAACGCCCTCGGCCCGCGCGGCGTAATAGGCGGCGGGAGAGATCAGCGGAAGCGTGTTGTGGAAATGGACGACCTGCGGGCGATGCACGCCAATAAGACGCCGCATCTCGAGAAGTGCTGGACGACTCCAGATCGTGCGGCCCGCGAGCTCAAGGCGCCCCATGCCATCGGTTGCGTCGTTGGACAAACAATATTGCGTCACACGGTGGCCGTGAGCCCTGAGCATTGCGACCTCGGCTGCGACGCATTGGTCCTCGCCGCCGGCGAGCTTGTAGAAGTTGTGCGCCACCAGGATGTTCATGATCGCCTCATCCTCCGGCCGCAGCCGTGTTCGCCGCCCGCGCCGCTTGGTCGAGCCCGATGACCGACGGCATGGACAACCGGCAGAGCTGTCCGTTGGTGAGGGCGGGCGCCTGACGCACGAAATCGCCCATGAGACACAGGACGTCTTTCAGGCGCTGCCACTGGGTGGCGTCCTGCAACTCCCAGGAATGTCCCCATAGATGGAAGACGCCCCCACGGGCGATGGCGTGGCGCAATAACGATTCTGCCATCACGGACCATTCGGCCCCTCGACCATGGATGACGTAGCGCCAGAGATTCGCCATAGCCCTCCGCTTGATCGCATTTCCCGCGAAAGCCGAAAATCTGTGCGGAAAAGCCTGGACGGTTGTCGGCATCAGCAGAAGCCCCGCTTGCTGCCGCGGGAGGTCGAGCGAGAGCAGTTCGACGCTCCGCAGGCCGAGATAGGCCGCCTTTCGGATCATGTGCAGGTGCACGTTTTTGTACCTGCCAAGCGGGGGACAGAAGCACGCGCACGAAACGCCGGTGTTGCCCTCGACCCAAGCCTTGGAATCGGTGATCTCCTGCCACGCCGTCCGATCCGACACGCGGGTGAGGTCGACATGATGGAGGGTATGGGCGCCGATTTCGAAATCGGGAATCAATTCGCGAAGTTGGGCGGCTGTGATCGTCCCCAAATCCGTCGCAGCTGGCACATAAAAGGTTCCGGCAATCCCATATTTCGCTAGTAGGGCTGCCACGCGCAGGTCCATTGGATGGCCGTCGTCCCAACTAGTCGTGATGTAGGTCTGCGATTTCATGATGCCCCTCCGACGACGGCCAATCGGCCCCGCGATCGCGCGCTCGCCAGAACGCGCGCGAGCAGTCGGTCGATGCGGCGCGTCGCGACGTACCGCTGGAGCAGGCGGTACAGCCCCCGCGGCGACCACGGCAGGTCGAGTGCCTCCAGTTCCGCCCGCGCAAAGGCACGGACTTCGTCGATCAGCCTCCGCTTTTCCTCCGGTGTCTCCACCGTCATGAGGAAGGCCAACAGGACGCTCTCGGCAAACATCCGCTTGCGCGCGACGACGCGGCGGCCGACGGTCCGGATATCCGTTCCCACGTCGTAAAGGACACCGGCCAAGTCGAGCGACGCGGGGTACCACTCCTTGGGGACGCCGTCGCAGACCGAAACACCTGCCGTCGTGTCGACGTCTATAAACGAAAGAACGCGAGCCGCAGGATCCCAAAGGATATTGTGCAATGAGAGATCGCCGTGCAGATGTCCGGCCGCCCAGTAGGGCCGAAGTACCGCGATGATCGCCCGCGCCGCAGAGTTCAGCATTTCGGGAGGCGGATCGCTTCCACGCGCAAGAGACTTGTTGAGGCTCATCCCCGCAGCCATGGTCATCACTAGTGCCGGCGGCGATGCGGCGACGTAAAGCGGCAACGGGGCACGCGTCTTCCAGCCGTCAACGATCTTACCGTCCACCGCTAAGTGCAACCGCGCCTGCGCGTCGAACTGCCACCTCGCCGCATCGGCGCCGTCCGGTCTATCCGGTTTATACAGCTTGACTACCAGATCGCGGTGCCCTTGCCAGAGTGGGCCACCTCCACACGAAGCCACGGCATAAATCTTGCCGTGAAACCCCTCGCCGAGCGACCTGATATCCAGGTCGGCCTCCGCGGTGTCTTGCCGCAATCTCTGCACGACCCTCACTACCGATGCGTGACCGAAATCCCCCAGATCGGGCCGCGCGAGAACGGCCAGGAATGCCGCCCAGCGGGCCGCAGCTCCGGCAACGTTTCCTGCCAGAAACCCGTAGGCTGCCCCCAGCAGACCCCATTCGACGGAAAGGATCCAGATTCCTGCCAACGTGACTGTGGTCCCGACCGACGTCGCCACGACGATCGCCTGCGGACGCTCCATGCTTGCCAGTGCGTTCGAAGCCGGTGCCCCTGCCGCCGTGGCCATCATCGCTACCGCCAGGACAATAACGACATGGCCGCGTCCGCCGTATTCCGGCCCGCGATAAATGACACTCATGAGAATGTCGCCGCCGAGCAGGATCGCGACGCAAAACAGCGACATCCCGCCCGCAAGCACGAGCGCATCGCGAAAGGCCTGGCGACGCAAATTCCTGCCGCCGCCTTCCTTGAAGGCGAGGACCGCTCGCGGCGTCAGGGTATTGCGGAACGCGGTCAGCAGCGGGTTTGCGAGCGACGCGATGCTGGTGCAGGCGGCGAAAACGCCGGTCTCCGTGATGCCGACGAGCAGCGGCAGCAGCCAGTAGCCGGCATAACCCTGCATCGAGACGGTGACCTGCCCGGCGCACAGCCATTTCCCAAGACCCCAGCTTTCTCTGGTCGCCTGCTGAACCTGATCCGCTCTGATCACGAAATTCGACCGCGCATAGTATAACCAGACGAAGCTCGTCAGCGCGCAAGCACCACCGAGCGCCGCGCAGGCGCCGATCGCGGACATCGTGCCCGTCCATCCCAACCACCCAAGTACGCCGAGCTGCAGGGTCGCTACTGCGATGTCGAGGATCAGGGCCTTGGCCACCTGCAAATGCGCGAACGCGTACCCCCGGCCGAATTCCCGCTGCATTGCGGACGGCACGGTCAGCACTAGCGCCAAGATCAACCAGACGAGGCTCGCGTCCGCCCCCAGGGCCAAAGCCCCGACGGCCGTGAGCACCAAGACCGCGGTGGCCGCGGCCGCTAACAGTCCGCTGTGCAGCAGTGATATCCCGGCATGTTCGGCCGAGGTGCGCGACGGCCGGTGCCGTTGGATCGCGTACGGAAGCAGGATCAGCGCGTCCTGGACCGCGAGCAGCGATCCCAATACCGAAAGCGCGATCATGTAGATGCCAAATTGGCTCGGCGTGGTAAAGCGGCCGACCAGCACCGTCGACAGCAGGCTGGTGCCACTTACCACCGCCTGATCCGCCAACGCCAGGAAATGCGTTCCGAACATGACCCGCGTCAGCGCCGCCCAAGGTTCACCCAGTTTCGCGGCTTGGTCGCCAGACGAATCGGCGACATACAATTTCAGCCGCGGCGGTGGCGCGTTGCGGTCCGCATCGCCCTCCCGTGGCCAGCCCGTCGCTCCCGTTTTTTGCATGCCACCCTGCGGTTTCAATGGCAGTTGCGCGACAGCGCCCTGCGGACGAAGCCGCGGCTACACACTGCGCGGCGCAACAGTTCCCCAACGGCGAGAAACGCGAATCCCGGCACGATATAGGCATAGCGTCGCCACAGGCGCCGGGGCTCCGAGCTCAGTCGGAACAGCCACTCGAGAGCATGACGTTGCATCCACTCCGGTGCCTGACTTTTCGTCCCAGCCAAGAAGTCGAATGCCGCGCCGACGCCGACCATGACCGGCGCGTCGATGCGCCCGAGGTGTTCCGCCATCCACCGCTCCTGTTTCGGCGTACTCAACCCCACCCAGACGATATGCGGCCGCGCGGCGTTGATCGCATCGACGACCGCACGGTCCTCCTCGGGCGTCATCTTCCGGAACGGCGGACAGAACGTGCCGATCACTTGCAGTCCCGGAACGGCCCCGACCAAGGTTTCCTTCAGTTTCTCGGCGACGCCGGCACCGCCGCCGTAGTAGAACTGCCGGTAGCCGCGCTGGCCGGAAACTGCCGTCATTTTCCGCATCAGGTCGGGCCCATAGACCCGTTGCGTGCGTTTCTTGCCGATCAGACGCAGGAAGTGCACCAGAGGGACACCGTCGGGCGTCACCATGCCGGCCTCGTTGTGGATCTTGCGCAGCAACGGGTCGCGGCGGCATTCCATGACGCCGTGGACACCGGTGACGCAGACGTACTCGCGGCGTCCCTCGCTTATCCAGTGCTCGAGCGTCGTGATCGCGTCGTCCATGGTGATGGCGCTAACGTTGACGCCGAGAACGTCGCCGCGGTCGTTACGCAAGCGGGGCGCCGCGTTCACTGGATGAACTTCCATACAAGCTTGTCCGCCTCGCGCGAATTAGCCAGCAACGCCTCGAAATAGTTGATGGTCTTGTAGAGGCCCTCCTCCAAGGAGATCTTGGGCGTCCAATGCAGCATCTCGCGCGCGCGCGAGATATCCGGCCGGCGCTGGTGGGGATCGTCCTGCGGCAATGGCCGAAATTCGAGACGCGAGCTCGAACCCGTCAGGGAAATAACGAGCTGGCCCAACTCGCGCATGGACATTTCCACGGGATTGCCCAGGTTGATCGGCCCGTCGACGTCCTGTGGCACATTCATCAATCGCGTCAGGCCGTCGATCAGGTCGTCGACATAACAGAACGACCGCGTCTGTGCCCCCGACCCGAAGATCGTGATGGGTTCGC
>Ga0207021_1053_pt1 | contig 31711 bp, 28 predicted proteins | sample Alteio_BWMinCont_49_FD_153496 | JGI IMG/M metagenome (GOLD analysis project Ga0207021, IMG submission 153496) | Enriched cells from forest soil in Barre Woods Harvard Forest LTER site, Petersham, Massachusetts, United States -... | ecosystem: Environmental > Terrestrial > Soil > Temperate forest >... | reverse complement strand
ATCTTCTGCTTACGAATCAGGACTTGCACCACGGGCTGTTAGCTTGCTTTAGTCTTGATCCCGGTGCTCTCCACCCCATTGCAATGGAAAGAGAATAACTACGAGAGCGAGGCAGAGGCAGAAGCACACAGCCAAGTACATGACCGTCATGAACTATCGAGCTACGCCACGCCCATATTACCGCGCAACCCACTGCTGCCGGGACTACCAGCCATCTCTTTCGCCAGCGGACAAGGAGATACCCTTGCATGAGAGAAACAATTCCCACAGACTCCCGCTACTTCACCCAGACCATCCATCCTACTCTCCGGTGTCGATCTGGGCCCTCTGCAGTGTGTCGGAGTAGTCGACGTAGATTCAACTCCCTTGTAGAGTCTGCAAGTTGCACATTCCGTAAGCTCACAGAAGACACAAAAACTCTGAATTTACACTATTCTTGTACACCCGATGTACACGGCGATTGCAGATTGGCGCGGTCAGGCTCTGTCAACAGTACGTCCGTAAGGTTGTTTCCCAAAATGGAAACGCATAGGCAGACCGCAAATCCCCCATCCCGCCTGCACTCCTCAGCAAGTAACCCCGTCTGCACAATCCGACTTCCGAGCGTGTCTCACGGGATGCGCCCCCGCCGGGCGATTTCCCGTAGATGTTCGCCTCTTGTTCGCATAAGCTTGTGCACGTTCCAAGGACCGCGAACCCACCTGTACCCTTTCGTCATCACCTGCAAACGATGCCGCGAGAATATCCCTGCGCCTGTCCAGACGATGCCGGATACGTGGATCATTGCGGTGTGTTCACTGTGCGGCGAGAAGTGCCGATACCTCCCCGCTGAAATCTTCCAAGGCAGACTGTCCCATCAGCTAGACAAGAAGCCCGTGCGATCCGCACAGGGCGGGTCGAGGTAACCGATGTTCGATCCAGACGCACACATGCCGAGGATCAATCGAGGGATGGTCTACCTCGGTGCTTGTCTCATTGCCGGTATCCGGCTGGCCCGAGAGAAGCAGGTTAACGCCGCGAACGATGCAACCTGTGATCGCGTCGGATGTCCGCGTGTTTGGCTATATAGGGCTGGAGAAGATTTAGCAACTCTCAAGAGGCGTCGGTCTCCTAAATCTTATCAGTGACGGTTACGATATAGGCTGGAACCTGCTGCGAGCCGATGAGGGCCTGGTCACTCAGAACCCGAACAACCTTCCAGGACTTTCCCCTGCGTGCCACAAGATCGCCTACGGCGTGATGCGGGAGATCGCCGAGTATATCAACTTCGACATCCGCATCTGTGTCGTCATCGTTGTACCGAAACACCACCTGCTTTGCCTGGTCGTGCATTCTCGCGTCCTCCTGATCCTTGAGAGGAGAATTGTACCCTCGACGTGATCCGGCTCCACACGCGCAGTCACCCCAATGGGGCATGGCTTAGCGGCTACTGTATTTCGAACGAGTCCTCCACACAAAAAACAACCGGTTTTCCTTCCCCGTGCGCCGCCTCAACGATATGACTTCGAACTCGCGCTGAAAGCTGCGGATGAAAAGAGTCCATCGCGGACTCAAGTGTCTCGTGCAATTCACGGAGGCCCCGATTTCTTGATTTAACCTCCAGATGGTAGCGTGTGTGCCCGTCTTTTTCGACAAGAGGTGTGATCGTAGCTTCGTGAAAGTCCATAGCAACCCCCGCGCTATATTGCGCCATATAGTGGAGATGCCCACCCTGGAGAACTTGGTTGATTCAATGTGCGATTTCGATAAACAAAATCTGTGGATTACATTTCATCTTTTCTTCACATGTATTCACAACTGCTGCTGGGCAAACGACATGGGCCTGATGAAGCGAGCAATAGAGCGCGATGAGAAGAAGCGAAGGATATGGGATCGCTTTGGGTCCACACTGGTCATCGCTGCGCGTCGATCATCGCAGCCGTACGCCTCGCAAGAGATGACATCTCTGCTCCCACACCCAGGCTACTGAGCACGGTAGCGAACAGTGTGTCACTGGCGAAGCTGATTCTGAAACGTGTGGTTGGGAATTGAGCGGTGGTTTATGTTGTGAGAAACATATTTTTGAGGGTGAGCCTATCAAGGAGACTTAGCGATGACAGAACGGGAAAAGGTAGTCATGTTGTATGTCTTGCTGTCTTTCGTAGAGGAGATTCACGACCGGAAGAAAGGTCTCGGTCCTTGGGCGATACAGCAGAGACTCCGGATGTTTGAGAAATCTACCGAAGAGCTTCTCAAGAATTACCCATAATCTGTGTGTGGCCGTTACCAACGCCGATCCGATAAGCAGCGCATCGCGGAAGCCTTCGCTCTCGGCAACGTTGACGGCCTCGCGCAGGCCAGAGCCCTGCGGAAATGTCTCATCTGAGTGATCAGGAGGATCAGTGAGTTCGATCTGGGTCGGCATGTTCGACGTTACAGGCCCCAAAGATAACGTCATACTGAAAGGCTCTGCGGGGGCTTGGCTATGGATTGCAGCCCAAGCTGAGGACGCAGCAAAGCTCGAAACCCGAGTGGAATATGCGATGCGTGAACTTGGTTTGCGAGTGGTAGACAAAGAGCAGTTGCAGGAAGTCGTCAATGAGGATGACTTGTCGGAAGAGGTCTGGGAATTGATTCCCGAAGCACGGCGGAACGTGGAGTCAATCGTTTGCGGCACTTGGCGTAAATACCAAAGCCTTCGCGCTCGGCAACGTCGACCACCTTAGAAGCAGCCACCTGTTGACTCCTCCGTCCGTTCAACACGGACATGGGGTCGATTAAGACTCCACCTTTCGATAGGAGTATCGAACACCGTTTTGGCCTACGCTGAGATTGTCTGGCACATGCTTTCCCAGGTAGTGATCTTGGCTGGCTTTATCCGCCTCTCTGCCTTTGAAGCCCCATCGTGGTCCCTTGTGTGTGTATGTGAACCCAGGGAAGTTCCTTTTAGTTGCCTCGCCCGGCGACGCATCCAACCACTCTCCCGCAACGAAGACTCCCTCGACCACTCCCTTTACACAGCCGAGTATCAAGGTTGCTTTCTTGGCTCTCTCTAGGTCTACCCGCCAAGCATAACGAGCAGCGTCATAGATCGATCGGTCTTTTACACCCTGGGCTATCGAGAACAAGAGAAGGCGATCTCCATCTCGGGCAAACACATCGGTATCTTTCCTCAAATCTATTGCCTCCGCACCCGTAAGCAGCATACGCCAGTCCAGATCGATGGCGCGTCCCACCTTTTCACCCGCCGACCTCACAGCACCAGCCGCCTTCTCACCCGCCGCAATTGGTAGCCCTCATCGTAATCCACCGCCTGCTTCGCTCGTGACGGCTAGACGGTGACCATTGACCAACAGATGCTGGCATCAATTCGGATTTAACGCATCGGCGCACCTGAGATGGCATCCACTATTAAAAGTTCATGAGGACGCGTTGTAGGCCCCCTGGAGGCTCAGGAAGCGGTATCTCATTGGGCACCACAACATACTCCTACCACTTCTACGGCGTCAAGTGCAGGTACCGATTGGTACTGGTAAAGTTTCGATCCACAGAGTCATTCGCTTCCCCTTCCCCTGTCAATTTGGTAAAGGGATCGACGCAAGGTCGTCCCCGATGAGAGCATTGCGGGCATGGTCGATCACAGACCTAATCCTGGCGGCTCTGCGCATAACCGAGCTGTGGCTCGTGTCGCCGGGAAAAACGATGCGAGGCCAGAAGTGGTCAGCAATAACACCGTCAAAAATGGCGAGCCTCCGAATCGAGAAACGTTTCGGCTGCGCCCTGACTTCAGTCTTACCTTGGCGCTATGCGTAATGACCCTTATATTGACGATTATTCCGCCCAGTACAAGGACCTCCGCAGTTATATGGATCGTGGTGTTGATTGCCACAAGCGTGTATCCGATTTTTCACATTTCTTACTGGCTGACACGGAAACAAAAGAGGTGGGCATATGCCATCACGACCATAATGCTGCTGGCTGGCACGATATTCTTCCAGCAGCATTTCTGGAGGAATTTTCATTCACTTCTTTTGTTTTCGGCTGAACCGGACTTATTGGCTTCCACTACTCGTGACTCGAATCCGATACGCCTCTCGGTGGCAAATGTTGACCGGGAACCGATTCAGAACTTAGACCTTACGGTGGCTGTTTTGGACAAGAGTGACGACTATCTCAGAGGAATGCGCCAAATGAGCAATGTTCCAGGGGTGTGGATTAGAGGGCCTGCGGTTCCAGATGCCACGGCGTGGATTAAGGGAACAAATGGACAGCCATTTGCACTGTCATCTCAGGACACCATAAACGAGTTGCCCGTAGGGCGACACTGGTTCGCATCCTGTCCACGACTTACGCCAGGTTCTTCATTGCGCCTTGCGATTGGGACGAGTACCAAAGATCAAAAACTTCCCAAGGGATTACGAGTAAGCGGAGACTACGAGGTAGTAGAAAGTGGAGGTATCAGAGTGGTTGTCTTTGACGAGGTTGTGAATATTAAATATCCTTCGAAATGAGGTAAACAAGCTCCCCAATGCTCCATACATGGTTGCTCAATCCAGCTTCCATCGCAGGAGTCACGCGCAGTGTGCTGTGAATCCGGCTGAAGTTGTAATGCATGTAGTGGAGCGCAATGGCCGCTTCGTGGTTCTCCAGCTTCTTGCTGTGAGCATTCGTTAGCCGAGTAAAGCGACGCATCGACATCCGCATGGTGAGGTTCTGACGCTCTACAAACGAAGTGCTGATGTGTTTGCGATCAAGATTGCCCCCGCAAACGATTGCGACACATTACTCTTCGGCGGGGAAGAGAACGGAAGCGCCTGCGAGGCTGTTCTGCGTGCCATTACTTCGGCACCCGGAATCATAGCCCTGCCGCTCACGCTACAGCGTACTCCGACTTCAGCAGTCTTAGAACAGTGTTCGGCGACTTGCCGACCTCATTAGCTATTGCACGGATGCTCCGCCCTTCGGAACGAAGCCGACCGACCTTCGCCACCAACTTTGGCTCCGCATCCTCGGCTTTGGGCCGACCACCCACCCGGCCTTGAGCCTTGGCACGTTCCAGACCCGCTATGGTCCGCTCACTCAGTCCCACGCGCTCTTGCTTCGCCACCGCTGCAAGGATGCCAATCACCGCCTCTTTGAACATGCCCGTGCTGTCGAGATATTGCTCTGTGAAACGACCGGTAGTTGACGCCGTATGCTGTAAGCGTTGCAGGTAGGTCTCTTGGAACAGCAAAATCGGCCTTGTAAAGCCACGCCAATCGAGTTGGGCATCAACCCAGTTTGTTGATACGCATGCCTCTCGGAATTGGAACGCTTCACCCGGTCGTTTTCCATCCCGTTCTAAAGTCAAGCGCCTTATTAAGTGCAAACGGCCCACAGCTCATTGCGCCAACGGCTTGACATACATCGGGAAGCTTACGATTGGCACGCTGCGCTGACGGCCTCGATACCTCGGTTGTCACAACCGTTCTGACTGCCGGATCAGCGAGCGCGTATGCAATAAGGAACGGATCGCGCCCGACCTTCTCAACTTCATCGTCCCTAAGGTCGGGTGCATAGCCCGTAGAGACGACATGTTGAACAAGAGCAACGTCAACGGCTTCATCGAGCAGTAGTGCCACCGCGATCTCCGTGATACAAATCCAATCGAGCAGCGGATCATCGTCCTTTCGCCCGGCCTTTATCTCTTCCATGATTTCGCGCGGAATCTTTATCCGGTTTGAGGTGGCCTGATGATGGACCCAACTCCAAAACTCTGGAACCTGATCGAGCGGATAATAGGTACTGTTGGCGGTGATGAGCACGTTTGCATCAAGCAGGTAGAGCACTTACTGGCCCCCTCGCATTCCTGTCATGTAGATCAAAGGGTCTACATTGCGAGGCTTAACGCCGAGTACCTGTCCCGCCCTCGTATATGTGAGAAATCCTTCGGCAAGCGAATTCTTGACGAGGTCTAAAAGGGCATGCCCAAGCCGATGACGCTTCACAACGTAGTAGCTCGGGCCACCTTCGTTCTTATCTTTGGCTGCTGACTGTGCTTGCGTTGCAATCCATTCATCCTCGTAATGCTTGTCCAATTCTTGCCATCTGCCATGAGTGATGACATTCACGCGCAGGAGCTTGTATGCAACCATCGCGCGACTGATTTTGCGACTGCTGGCGAATTGAGCAACCGCCCCGATAGTCTCCTGAAGCGAAGCCCGACGCAGAACGCGAAGCTCATTCATCTCGAGTGCGGGCAGCAGCATTTCCCCCGCAACATCGTTGCAATAACTCTCAATCTGTGTATCGATGCTTCCACCACTCACACCGGTCGTCCCAAGCCATAGATGCGCCAGCTCATGCAACGTTGTGAAAGCCCACGCCACATAGGCGTCCTGGTCGTTAACGACGATAAAAGGCGCAACGGGATCAGCGATGGCGTATCCCCTGAAGACGCCGCTGGGAATGTTTGTGTGAAAGCTGCCCAGATTTCCGAGCAGTAACACGAATGCACCCGATGCCTCAACCTTGTCACGCAAATAACTGAACGCCGCTTGCATGGTCGCTTGCTGCCTGAACTCGGCGAGCGAAAACCCGAGCCTGTCTGTTATGCGGCGTGTCAGCTCTGCGGGCGGTACGTCCATTGTCACCGACGCGACATAATCCACCCTCTTAGGGTCGGCCTGTTCGAGCAGGTCTTTTACGATGCCTTGCCGTCCGCGAATATCGCGAATGAGAGCATCAAGCGTAGGGTCATACTCTGCGGGCTTCACACCGGGAGCCCTGCGAAAATCCTGGCCTCGGTCGCCTCTACGGGGTGGCTCGTTGAGATAGAAAACGAGCAGAGAACGGTGGTATGCCCGCGCCATGTTCAGCAAAACGCTCCGCGACGGTTCCTCTTTCCCCGCTTCCATCGCATGCAGGCGCTCTGCTGCAGTACGGTCATGGGTATTTTTGAACCCGAGCGCGTGCGCGGCCTCATCGACCGATAAACCTGCCGCGTCGCGCGCCCATGTAAAGATGTGAGGATTGAGTGCCATCAAATTTTGATCCTAGCTCATCACAAGAGCAAAGACGACAATATGGCACCGAGGGAAGTTTTCGCCTCGTTTATCCTCTTGGTTCCGTTCCTCCTGCATTTTCCCGGTCCATTTTCATGGGCAACCATAATGACTCGGCCCATCCGCCCGAGGCTTCGGGGATTCGTGCTGGGGCAACGCTGTATCCGGCACTGGGCCAGTTAGGGTAGGACGCGCACTCGAGTTGAAAAGGTATTCAGGGTGTCACCGGACTGTCGATGACACACCACCACCCTGCAGCGTCAAGGTTGCCACACCTTCATACAAGCCAGCTTGAGCACACGTTGAACTTGGATAGCCGACCAATCACAACCACGCGCCGTTTTGATCCCCCTCTTATTCAATCCCGCAGCGATCTGGTGAAGGGAAATTGCACCCTTAGCCTTGATGTCCTCAACAACGGGCAGCAAGTAACCGGCCCGCTTGCATGCCTTCGCTGTGCCGTTGATTTGCAAGACAGAGGTCACAATGAACGCACGCCCCATGTTGCTTAAGAACGCTTTTGGTATCTCACTTTGACACTTTCAGCGTTCCCCTTTGCCGCAACCTTCTGAATGTCCCAGCGATAGCCTCCCAGCTTGGTGCCACGTGCCTTCGCAGCGGCAAGAGCCGCCTTTGTGCGTGCAGAGATCGCGGTCGCTTCATGTTTGTACGCCGCTTGTACACGATAAACAATTATCCAATTAACTTATTGATCTATTTGCGCTTTCTGGAGCGTGTCGGAGTAGTCGACGTAGACCGATTTCCAGGTGGTGTAGAAGTCCAAAGCTCCAGTCCCGCCTTCGCGGTGGCCGTTGCCGGTGTGCTTGACTCCGCCAAAGGGGAGATGGACTTCGGCTCCGATGGTGGGGGCGTTGATGTAGGTGATTCCGGCTTCGAGATCGCGCATGGCGCGGAAGGCGAGGTTCACGTCGCGGGAGTAGAGAGCCGTCGAGAGACCGTAGTCGATGCCGTTGGCGATGTCGAGGGCATCGTCGAAGTCAGCGCACTCGATAAGGCTGACGACCGGGCCAAACACTTCCTCTTGAGCGATGCGCATCGAGGGTTTGACTCCCGCGAAGATGGTGGGCGCGAAGAAGTGTCCCTTGTCGTAGGTGCCGCCGTCGAGGGGTGAGCCGCCAGTGAGGAGCTTCGCGCCTTCTTTCTGCGCGATCTCACAGTAGCGTGTGGAGGTTTCGATCTGCTGGCGGTTGACCTGCGGCCCCATTTGAATAGATGGATCAAGGCCATCTCCTACCTTGAGGGCGTCGGCGCGGGCGACCAGCTTTTCGGTGAACTCGGCCGCGATCTTCTTGTGCAGGATGATGCGGCTGGTGGCGGTGCAGCGCTGGCCGGTGGTGCCGAAGGCTCCCCAGAGCGCGCCTTCGACAGCGAGATCGAGGTGCGCATCGTCGAGGACGATCATGGCATTCTTGCCACCCATTTCGAGCGAGCAGGGCTTGAAGTTTCCGGCAGCGGTTTGGCCCACGATGCGGCCTACCTCGGATGATCCGGTGAAGGAGACGGCGCGGACGCCGGGATGCGAGACGATGGGCGCGCCGGCGTCGGGTCCGAAGCCGGTGACGATGTTGACGACTCCGGGGGACAGGCCGGCGTCGATGAGGCACTGGACGAGGTTATAGGTGGAGAGCGGGGTGTCCTCGGCGGGCTTGATCACGCAGGTGTTGCCGCAGACTAGCGCGGGGAAGAGCTTCCACGAGGGGATGGCCATGGGGAAGTTCCATGGGGCGATCATGCCGCAGACGCCGACCGGCATGCGGACCGACATGGCGAACTTGGAGCGCAATTCCGAGGGGGTGGTCTGGCCGAAGAGGCGGCGGCCTTCGCCAGCCATGTAGTAGGCCGTGTCGATGGCCTCCTGCACGTCGCCGCGGGTCTCGGCGAGGACTTTGCCCATCTCACGGGTCATCTCGCGGGCGTACTGCTCTTTGCGCTCGGTGAGGATCTCGCCGGTCTTATATAGGATTTCGGCGCGTTTGGGAGCGGGGGTCAGGCGCCAGGTCTTCCAGGCTTCCGCCGCGGCGCGGACGGCGTCGTCGATGTCGGCAGCGGCGGAGGACTGGAATTCACCGACGATGTCATCGGAGTTGGCGGGATTGACGTCGAGAAAGGTCTTGCCGATGCGGGAGGCAACCCACTCACCGCCGATGAGGTTTTTGTAGAGCTTGTGGGACATGGAATTTTGAGGCATGGAATCTGCTTTCGGGGATGCGGGATCGGCCAAACTAGACAGGATATCGTATCTGCGAGGGGTCACAGAGTATACGCGGGATCATACGGAAGAGAGTTTGCGCCCCGAATGCTTCCTGAACCATGAGCGGAGCCACTTTCGCATGGGCTCTTCCCATAAAAGGAAAACGCCAATGGAGAAAAGAACCAGAACGACCGGGCTAAGAAAGGTGTCGATTCCTCCCTTAGTCGTGTTGAGCTCGGTGGAGCCCGTGATGGCGAAATGTACAAACGAGCGAACGGGCTCCTGCAGAAGGTAAATAGCGTAACTGGCTCCACCCAGCAGGAGAAACACCTTATTGCCAAGCAGCTGAGCGAGCCATGAATCTCCCATGGCCAGTTCGTAGATGAGGACAGTAAAGGGAACAGCCAGGAGTGAAAGCCACGATCCGTTCACTACCGCGAGAATGACGAGGATCGCGATTACCGCGGCGTACGGGAGCAGAGAAGGACGCTGCCTGCGCCTGCCGCGGAGGAAGATCAAACCCAGGAGCATTCCCACGAAAAACTCGGAAAAAGCGAAATGCCGGAAGTGGAAGAAGGGTCCGGCGCGTAAGGGGTTCGATGGCGTGGGTCATGGTATGGCCCAGAACGATGAGGAGCACGGTAACGACGGCAAGCGTCTTCAGAACGCGACTCGACCACCTCTCGAGCAGGGGAAGCACGAAGGGAAAAAACAGATAGAAGAATGCCTCTGTAGAGAGGGTCCATGCGGGCATGTTCCATACACCCGCGTACTCGACATGGAATGGATTCCACGCCTGCACCATGGCGAGAGCAGCAATGGTTAAACCCGTGCCGGGGTGGCCGCGAAACGGCAGCGACAGAATGAGAGCAAGCAGATACACGGGATAAATACGTGCAAAGCGCGCCTCCCAGAAGCGATTTTCCCGCCTGGTTTTTCGATCTGACCCGAGTAGGTGTAGCTGAGAATGAAACCTGAGAGGATGAAAAAAAGAGTGACTAAAGAGTGACTGCTGTCCAGCCATTCTTGAGCAGATTTTCCACAATCCGGGGCGCGCCATGCCTTTGCGCGAAGCCGGCACCGAAGTGAAACATCGTCACCTGCATGGCCGCGAAAAAACGAACCCCAGTCAGGGCGGGCAGAGGCACACGGTCAGCGGTATTGCCGCATCCTGCTGTGGAGGCATCGATTGTGTGGTCATGCTCAGTCCGCTCAAGTTTCGACCGAGGTTGGGCGACCGGGAGGCGCCAGGGGTGCGGCAGTGGCTGACTTCATTATGCCCTGAGAGTGCGGGCTTGCCCGAGAGCAAAATCGCGGACAAACCGGAAAAGGCATTCGTAGAGACTCCTGGGAAAAGCTAAGAATTACGTGTGCCATTGCGGTGCAGCAATTGCTCTGTGGCCTTACAATAGGCACGAGTCCCAAAGAAAAGTCGTCTATTTCATGTCATCGAACGGTTATCATTCGCGTCCTTCGCGCTCGCACGGTTTGCGGTCGCTGTTCAGTGTTTTCTCTAGCGATCTGGCGATCGATCTGGGAACGGCCAATACGCTTGTCTATGCCGCAGGCAAGGGCATCGTGGTCAACGAGCCCTCGATTGTGGCCATCAACAAAAATACCGGCGAAGTGGAAGCGGTGGGCAAGGAAGCCAAGGAGATGCTCGGACGCACGCCGGGCAACATCGTGGCTATCAAGCCGATGAAGGACGGCGTGATCGCTGATTTCAAGATCACCGAGAAGATGCTGAACTACTTCATTCAGAAGGCGCACAACCGCAAGATGATGGTGCATCCGCGGATTGTGATCGGTGTGCCCTCGGAGATTACGCAGGTAGAGAAGCGCGCGGTAGAGGACTCGGCCTATCGCGCTAAGGCGAGCGAGGTATTTCTCGTGGAACAGGCTATGGTGGCGGCCATTGGCGCGGGGCTGCCGATTACCGAGCCGAGCGGCAACATGGTGGTGGATATTGGCGGCGGGACGACGGATATTGCCGTGATTTCGCTGTCGGGCATCGTCTATTCCCGGTCGGTACGGATGGCTGGCAACCAGATGGACGAAGCCATCATGAACTACCTGAAGCGGAAATATAACCTGCTGATCGGTGAGCGCACGGCAGAGCAGATCAAGATCGAGCTGGGGTCGGCGTATCCTTTAGACAAACCGTTGACCATGGAGATCAAGGGCCGCAACCTGATCGAGGGCGTGCCCAAGACGATCACCATCGAAGACAGCGAGATTCGCGAGGCGCTGGGCGAATCCATCTCGACGATCATGAATGCCATTCGCGTGGCGCTGGAGCGGACGCCTCCGGAACTCAGCGCGGATATCAGCGATCGCGGCATCGTACTTACCGGCGGCGGAGCGCTGATCAAGAATCTCGACAAGCGCATTCGCGAGGAAACCGGGTTGCCGGTTTCGATCGCGGATGATCCTTTGGCCAGCGTGGTTCTGGGCACGGGCAAGATGCTCAGCGACTTCAGGCTGCTACGCAAGATCAAGATCGACTAGGTATCGAGTGCGGCACTTGTTCAAACCGGCAGGCGCGGGAAATGCGCGCAGAAGCGGCTTATAATGCTCATAAGTTGAGCCGGAGACACGGGTCGAGACAGCGTAGCGGCCAAATTCTTAACCCGCGCCGCGAGGTAGAGCGCCAGCTCCATGGAATCCTTCTTCAGCCGTTATAAGAACGCCCTGGTACTGATCGCGGTGCTGGTGGCGCAACTGCTGGCTCTGGCGGTGCAGGTCAAGCGGCCGGCTTCCGACAGCGCAGACCAGCAGGGGGTGACACTGATTCGCTATGTGGTGGTGAGCTTGGTGACGCCGCCGGAGCGGTGGCTGCACAACCTGGGTAGGGGAATCCGCGGGATGTGGTCGGGGTATTTGGACCTGGTTCATGTGCGCCAGGAAGACGCCGAGCTGAAAGCCCAAATTGAGCGGCTGCAGCTGGAGCAGGCAAGTCTGGCGGAGGATGCGAAACAAGGGCAGCGCCTGCAGCATCTCCTCGATTTCAAACAACGCTACATCTATAAGACTTTGCCCGCACAGGTGATTGGAACCTCGGGGACAGACCAGTCCCGGACGCTGTTCATCGACAAAGGCGCGAAGGACGGACTGGCGACAGACATGCCGGTGGTGACGGCGGATGGCATCATCGGCAAGCTGAAGGACGTCTTCGACCATAAGAGCCAGGTGCTGATGATTTCGGACCGGACGAGTGGCGTGGGCGTGACCATGGAGACGACACGTACCCGGGGCATCCTGAAGGGTGGCCCCTTCGGGGAGTTGCGGGTGATCAACATCTCCCCCGACGAGCGCATCAAGCAGGGAGATCGGATTGTGACCAGCGGAGGAGACCAGATTTTTCCGCGCGGCATGCCAGTGGGCAGGGTGGATCACATCGTACCCGATCCCGATCGCGATCCTTGGGTCGATGTTGTGATTCAGCCGGCGGCGAACTTAACGCGCCTGGAAGAGGTACTGATCATCACCAACGTGGACGAGACCGCTTCGGCGCAGGAACAGAAGGACCTGGCCGAAAGCGAAGCCGAAGGGGCGGCGGAACAGAAGCGGGCCTCCGATGTTTTGTCCGAGCGGCTGCCGGGGCGCCTGGATGCGAAGGCGCCGGCGGAGACGAATCCGGACACGAGCGCCGAAAACTCAGGCGAGAATGTGCGCCTGATGACGCCGCCTAAGCCGGTACGTCCGGACCAGTACAGCCCCGATGCGACACCGCCGTCGACGGGGATGACTCCGGGACAACGCCGTGAGCCAGTTCTGCAGGGGACAGAGGATATCGTGGCACCGCCTAAGAAGCCGTCGGCCGCTAGCCCGGCTTCTGCCACCAACGCGGATGCCACGAAAGGCGATAGCAGCGAGCCGGGTATAACGGCGAAGAAAAATATGCCGGCAACAGGTTCGACTACGACTCCCGCAACAAAGACAGCTTCGTCAACGACTGGGATCAAGCCGGCGACAGGAAATGTATCCGGGGGTACGAGCACGGTCGGCACGTCCGCAACTGCTGTAAAGCCAGCGAAGACCACGAACGGGACCGTGTTGCAGAATGGGAGCACGAGCAGTCCCGCCGGATCGAGCAGGCCGTCGCCCGGGTCAACTTCCGGATCGGCTTCTGCGTCTGCGGCGGGAAGCAACGCGGCGGGTACTCAATCAAAAACGAAGGTGATCGTGGACGGGCCCGTCCGTGATACTCGCACGGGGAATACTCGCACGGGAGATAGCCGCACTGGAGCGGGCCCGACAAGCGATGCGCCGGTGAAAAAGAAGGGCCCCGAGATAGTTCCCGATGATGGAAGCCGGCCGCCTGGAGCAGAGAAGCCTGCAGTGCAAAAGCCGAACCCTGCAGTCCACCCCAGCGGACAGGATTCGCAACCGGCACCGGCCACGCCGAATGGGGGTCGATAGCGATGGCGTTGATGGCGTCCACCCGGCGCGAGGCGGATGAACGCTCGTTCCCGCTACTGATTTATGTGCTGATTCCGGCACTGGCGCTGGGCTTGCAGTCATTTGTATCGCTGCACTTTTCGCTGTTCGCGATGCTCGATTTGCCGCTCATGGTTGTGATCTACTTCGCCATGACGCGCCGCAGCCCGGCGACCTCGACGATTGGCGGAGCGTTGATGGGGATCGCACAGGACGCGCTGACGCGGCAGCCGCTGGGCGTGTTCGGGATCGCAAAGGCGGTCATTGGATATGTTGCGGGTTCGCTGGGCGTGCGCATCGATACAGAGAGCCACGGAACCCGGCTGCTGTTGACCTTTCTCTTCGTGATGTTGCACAACGCGATCGACTGGGTGCTGGTGCGGCACTTGCTGGCCGAGCCAATGGTGTGGAACTGGGTGCGTGAACTGCTGCGCGCGGTGATCAATACGCTGGTGGCAGTGGTAATTTTCGCGTTGCTGGATCTGGCGAAGTCGCGGGAGTAGCGCGGGGAGTTTCGCGAAAGAGGAAATTGTGTTGTCTCACCAGCCGCGGAGTTATGATCGGCGAAAGAAGTAGCGGACCATGGAAGTCATACAGAAGGAAGAAAAATTACCGGCGATCAAGCTGACCATCTTTCAGTACGGCATCGTGGCTGTGATGGTGGTGCTGATCTTCGGGTTGTGGCGGCTGCAGGTAGTGGGAGCGCAAAACTACCGCGCGCTGGCCGAGGCAAACCGTATCCGTAAGGTGCCCATTCTTGCGCCCCGCGGGCAGCTCTTCGATCGGGACGGGCGGCTGATCGTGGACAACTATCCGTCGGTTTCGTGCTTTCTGGTTCGGGAGCAGGGGCACGACTACGAGGCGGATCTTCCGCTGATTGCGCGCGGGCTGCACATGACGGTGGAGCAGATCAACGGGATTCTGAAGAAGTACCGGGCCGATCCGAAGTATGAACCACTGCCGCTCAAAAAAGACATCACTCCGGACGAGCAGGAGTTCATCGAGGCGCATCGCGATGAGATGCCGGAGCTGGAAACGGTCGACGAGCAGCGGCGGCTGTATCCCAAGGATGGGTTTGCGGCTCATTTGATCGGGTACGTGGGCGAAGTGAGCGAGGAGATGCTGAACGATCCGCGCTATGACATGTATGAGCCGGGCGACGTGGTGGGCCGGTCGGGCGTGGAGGAATCGTACGATGCCCTTTTGCGCGGCCAGGATGGGTCGCGCGATGTGCTGGTCGACAGCCATGGCCGGGAAGTGGGTAAGCTGGGCACAGAGCATTCGAAGGCCGGCCAGAGCCTGAAGCTGACTATCGATCTCGATCTCCAGCGGACGGCGGAGAACGCGTTTGGCGATCGGAACGGGGCCGTGATCGCGATGGATCCGCACACGGGGGAGATCCTGGCGATGCTGAGCCGTCCGGTCTTCGATCCGAATGCATTCGCGGTGCGTATTGGCCGGGAAGAGTGGAACAAGCTGATTACCGACCCGAACCATCCGCTGATGAACAAGACTATCCAGGCGCAGGTAGCGCCGGGGTCGACATTCAAGGTCATCATGTCGCTGGCAGGCCTGGAGGAAGGCGTGGCCGAAGACCTGAAAGTAAATTGCGGCGGGGGAGCGACGTTCTACGGACACTATTTTGCCTGCGATCACAAGCACGGGGAGTTGAACGTGCAGCAGGCGATCTCGAAGTCTTGCGACACCTATTTCTACACGCTGGCCGTGAAGCTGGGGATTACCAAGATCGCCAAGTGGGCGCATGCTGTGGGACTGGGGCAAAAGACGGGCGTGGATCTTCCGGACGAAGTTTCAGGGACGATGCCGTCGGAGGAGTGGAAGATGAAGACCTTCCATGAGAAATGGTATGCGGGTGAGACAGTTTCCGTGGGTATCGGGCAGGGCGCGGTGGCAGTCACTCCCATTCAGCTGGCGCGGGCGCTGAGTGGAATCGCATCCGGCGGCGTGTTCAAGCGGCCGCATGTTGTTTTCCCGGATGAGCTTCCGGCGGAATATCGCAAGGCGGTGTTTGATACGTTCGCGGGATCGGGGGATGTGACGGTTCCGATCGATCCGGCGAGCTGGGAGACAATCACTGATGGCATGGCCGGGGCGACCGATCCGCGGGCAGGCGGCACTGCTTTCGCGTCGCATCTGGAGAATATCGATTTTGCGGGGAAGACGGGAACGGCTCAGGTGGTGAGCCACAGTGCTGGCGCCCTCAAGGTGTCGAGCGTGATTGCCGAGCGGCCGCACGCCTGGTTTGTGGGGATTGCGCCGAGAAGGAATCCGGACATCGTGGTAGCGGTCTTGTGGGAGCACGGTGGCTGGGGTTCGGGCTCGGCGCATGTGGCTGCACGGGTGATTGAGGCGTTCGTCAACAAGCAGCGGCGCCTGAATCACAACCTGTCAACAGAGAAGGAGCAGCCGGTCGAAGTGGGCGCGGTGTGGTCCGATCCTTCGAGTCCGGATGCGCTGGGCGGGAAGCCGGTGGTGGCGAAGGGCTCGCGGAAAAATTCAGAACTTGACTCGATGCGCGCCGGGCACTTCTTCCTGAAAATTCCTCCGCCAACGGACACATTGGCAACGGCGGTTCGCCAGCCATGAGACGCTTTCTCTCCTTTCGCGATTTCGACTGGACCCTGCTGGGGTTCGTGACGATCCTGTCGATTATCAGCATCTTCGAGATTTACAGCGCCACGCTGCACACCAAGTTTGTCGGCTTCTACAAGCAGCAGATTCTATGGCTGTTGGGCGGGCTGGTAGCAATGTTTATTCTCTCGCTCATCGACTATCACCGGTTGATTGACTTCGTTCACTGGATTTACGGCTTCTGCCTGATCTCGCTTGTGGCAGTGCTGATCGTTGGGACAAAGGTGCTGGGCGCGCGGCGATGGATCAAACTGCCGGGCGGGATTCACTTCCAGCCGTCAGAATGGGTCAAGCTGGTTCTCATTGTCGCGGTGACACGCTACTTCGTTGGACTGGTAGGGAAGCAGTTGACGTGGCCGGACATTTTTAAGGCGATGGCTCTGGTGGGCGTCCCCATGCTGCTGGTGCTGAAGCAGCCGGATCTGGGAACGGCGCTGGTGTACTCGCCGATCCTGCTGGCGGGGTTGTTTCTGGGGGGAATCGACTGGAAAAAGGGGTCGATCCTGGTGCTGGCCGGTCTGCTGCTGGTAGGCGTGGCCTTTACCAGCGGAAAGGTGCTTAAGCCGTATCAAAAGCAGCGGCTTACCAGCTTCATGAACCCCGACGCCGATCCCAAAGGCAGCGGCTACCAGATCAATCAGTCGAAGATTGCGGTGGGCGACGGCGGAGTTTTCGGGCGGGGCGCAACCAAGGGAACCCAGACGCAGGGCGATTTTCTGCCCATTCCCTATACGGACTTTATTTTTGCGGCGTTTGCCGAGGAGCACGGCTTCATCGGCGCAGTGATCGTGCTGCTGATATACTTTCTTATATTGATGCGTTTGATCCAAAACGCACAGACAGCCGCAGACCTCCCGGGTGCGTTCCTGGTGATGGGCGTGGTCGCCGTGCTGATTTTTCAGATTGCGGTCAACGTCGGAATGGTCATAGGGCTGATGCCGGTTACGGGGATTCCTCTACCGCTTATGAGTTATGGGGGCTCCTCAGTGCTTTTCACTTTTCTGGCTCTGGGCATGGTTATGAATGTTCGGATGAACCGTTTCGTGAACTAACCCGGCAGGTATTTCAGGTTTGTAAGGCACCCGCCGAGGCGGGCGAGAAGTTACAGATTTTAGGAAGTTTAACTTTAACCGGCCGGGTAGATCACCGGGTCGGGCAGGATTCAGGCATGAGCGCGCAGAGACGGGTAACGGCCCCGCCGGGAACATCGGCAGAAGCGGTCACAAACTCCCTGTGCTCAGATGTACCCCGTAAAACAGTCGGTTTTTTCAGTGAGCCTCCGCCGGGCGACCGGAGCGAGTGCGACTCATTTCTCACGCGAAGAATCTTCTTCGAAACGGCCATCTCTTCGTCATTCCTGAACCTCTCCGGTTCTCCGCTCTGATCTGTCTCGACCGTTGTCGCGCGGCCAATTCCGCGCGGCGAGAGAGGCAGCATGTCAAAGGAAATATGCATTTCAACCACGCCGCATGAGACGCGGCTGGCGATTCTGGAAAACGACGAACTCACCGAGATTTACTACGAGCGTGAGAACGAATACACCCTTGCGGGCTCCATTTACAAAGGCAAAGTAACGCGCGTGCTACCTGGCATGCAGTCGGCATTTGTGGATGTTGGACTGGAGCGCGACGCGTTTCTCTACGTCACTGATTTTCTGGAAGAACAGGAAGACGGGGAAGAATTCGACAGCGCCAGCGGCGGCGCGCAGAGACAAGGACGGGAAGGCAGACGCGAGGGCGGTCAGGCGCGGGAAGCACGCCCACGGCAGCCCCTGCCGGAGCCACAGACTGAGATCAGTACCGAGCCTGCGGGCGAGGATGCGGCCGACGATTCCGATTCGCCGAGCGGGACGCGGCGCTGGCGCGGACGCCGTGGACGCAAGCGGGGATTCCGCCCCCGCGGGCAGCAGGATGAGGCCCGGCAAGTCGAGCCCGGCAAAGATGTCGCCAGTACGCCTCGGTCCATCCAGGTAGTCGACGAGCCGTTTGAAGCTGAGCCTGAGGCAGCGCGGGAGTATCGCACTCCGAGCGAACCGCAAGCCTCGACCCCGTCTGCGGGTCAGCGGACTCTGTTGCCGGGCGAGTCACTTTCGAAGTACGGAGCCACGCCAGTCGGGCAGACGAGGCAATCGGAAGCGGCAGTGCAGCCAGCGCAATTCAAGACGAATTACACGGCTCCCAAACCCTCTACGCTGATTGAGACGCCGATCCGGTGGGATGGCGGAGCATTGATGCCGGGCGAGTCGCTTTCCCGGTATCGCGGGCCGGAAAGGGCTGAAACATCCGTCGTTGAGCCCGTGGCTGAAGCGACGGAAAGCCACACGCCGGACGCAAGCGCAATCGCGGTTGAGGAAGAGCGGGCGTCGAGCGCGGAGCCTCGTCCGGAATCCTATGAGCATGTCTTCGCGCATGACGAGGCGCCCGTACACGAGTTGCCGACGACGGCGGTTACGGAGGCGCAGGTAGGGCTGATCGCCGAACCCGCATCTGCTAAGCCAGAGGCTGCGGTTCACGTTGAGCCGGAGACGATCGAAGTCGTTCACACGCCTGAGCCGCAAGCAGATTTTGAAGAGGTGGAGATCCAGGAAGAGATCCACGAATTTGAGCCGGAGAGTGCGTCGGCTTCACATCGGATTGATCCTGCGCCGCCGATCGAGTATCGCGTGTCGAGCGTCGTCGAAGAGGAGATGCCGGTCACTGAAATCGATCTCGCGCTTATCGTCGAGGAGGTTCGCGAAGAGAGACCCATCGAGGCGCATGCCACAGCTGAGACTGTCGAATATCCGGTCGAAGAGCACGATGCTCAGGCAACGGAAATCGCCGACCAGCTTTTCGGATTTGCTCCCGGTTCGGGCGTGCTGGAAGAGGAATTGATCGATGACGAGGAATACGATTTCGAACCGATTCACGGGCACACCGAGGAGCATGACAGCGAAGACCTGGAAGAAGAAACGCTGGATCAGGCTGGATCGGAGCTGGGTGAGATGGTGCGGGACACGCATCTGAACCAGCGGCTGTCGAACGGTCCGGGGCTGGAAGTGGAAGAAGAAGAGGACGTCGAATTCGGCGAAGCCGAGGCCGAGGAGGAGAACGGAGAGGAAAACGGAGACGAGGACGACGGGGAAGATGAGAGCGAAGCCGGTGAGTCGAACGGCGTTGTCGTCAGCACGGAAACTGCGACGCCACAGCGCGACGGAGACCGCGGTGCAGATCGTAAAGGCGGGCGTCGCGGAGATCGCCGTGGCGACCGGCGCGGCGGACGTCAGGGTGGGCGTGGTGGACATCAGGGCGGACGCAGGCAGTCGGCGCAGATGATGGATCTGCCCATCATCAGCGACTTGCTGAAGCAGGGCCAGGAGATTCTGGTCCAGATTGCCAAGGAACCGATCGCCAAGAAGGGCGCTCGCATTACCAGCCATATTGCCCTGCCGGGGCGCTTCCTGGTTTTCATGCCGACGGTGAATCACGTAGGCGTCTCGCGCAAGATTTCCTCCGACGAAGAGCGCCACCGCCTGAAGCGAATTCTGATCAGCGAAAAGGGCGAGGCTTCGGGCGGCTTCATTGTGCGGACAGCGGCCGATGGAGCAAGCGAAGACGAGTTGCGCGCCGACCTGCGCTTCCTGATCAGCCTATGGAGCGAGATCAAGCAGCGTGACGAGGCGAGCAAGGCTCCGGCGCTGATTTACCACGATCTGAACCTGGTAGAACGCGTACTGCGCGATCAGGTGAGCGACAACTTCTCGGCCATCTGGGTGGACAACGAAGTTGAGTACGAGAGAACGGTGCGCTTCCTGAATCGCTTCCAGCCTTCGCTGGTGCGGCGCGTGAAGCTCTACACCAAGGAGACGCCGCTCTTCGAGCATTTCGGCATTCAGGATGAGATCACCAAGGCCCTGAAGTCGAAGGTGTGGCTGAAGTCGGGTGGATCGATCGTGATCAACCAGACAGAGGCGCTGGTGGCCATCGACATCAACACCGGGAAATATGTCGGCAAGACGGCGCGCCTGGAAGACACGATTCTGAAAACGAATCTCGATGCGATTCCGGAAATCGTGCGGCAGATTCGGCTGCGCGATCTGGGCGGCATCATCGTGATCGACTTCATTGACATGGATGAGCGCAAGAATCGCCACAAGGTGATGGCAGCGCTCGAAGAGGCTCTGAAGGCCGACCGCGCCCCGTCGAAAGTGCTGCAGTTCAATGATTTTGGCCTGGTTGCGATCACCCGCAAACGCGTGAAGCAGTCGCTGGAGCGGACACTGAGCACTCCCTGCCCAATCTGCACGGGAACGGGGATGGTGAAGAGTCCGACGACGGTGGCGAACGAGATATTTGTGGAACTGCGCAAGATGCAGCGCCATCTTGAAGGCCGCGACGTGATGCTGCGCGTTAATCCCGAGGTGGTGAAGACGCTGAAAGCGAACAACGCGCGCTGGTTGACTGAGCTCGAAGAGATGATTGGGAAGACGATCATCGTGAAGAGCGATGCGACCCTCCATCCGGAGCAGTTCGACATTCACTAGAGCTTGTTTCGAGAGCAGGCAGAGGCCGGGAGAGTCCCGGCCTTTGCTATTTACGAAAAAGACAACAGATTGCACGTCTTAAACGTCTAAACCGTGTTGTAGCAAGAAAAGGGAGCACCCCACGCGCGGCTCTCACATATTCATTGATCCCTGAGGAGCCTCCATGGTTGAAAACTGCAATTTTTCGCGGTCGCTTGTGCGCCGCATCGCCCTGGCTGCGTCTGCGCTTGCTTTGGCCGCGATGCCGTATGCAGCGAAAGCGCAGACCGATGCCACATCAGATGACGGTCATCTTTACTCAAGCTCAATTGACTGGAAGTCCTTCCTGAACGCGGATGACTTCAATGCAGGCATGAGTGCGGCCTCGCCCAGCCCGGCGCCGCAGTATGGCGGTGGTTCGGGCAATAACCGTTATCCCGAATCAACCAGCCGCTGGAGTCATCTCGCCCTTGTGGCCGGCGCCGGATTCACGGCTCCCATAGGAAATACGACGCACGGCGGGGTGAACTACCCGAACAGCATTGGGGAAACCTATGGGTACAACATCAAGGCTGGCGCCGGGTGGAACTTTACGAAGCGTCTGGGTGTTCTGCTTGAGTACAACTTCAATCGCGATAAGATTCCCGGCAGCACGCTGACGGAATTGGCCATTCAGAGCGGTCTCAATACGCCCCTCGGCGGAAACGTCAACACCTGGTCGTTCACGATCGATCCCATCTTCTATCTGCCCATTACAAACAAGATGGGTGGCTATGTGACCGGTGGCGGCGGCTTCTACCGTAAGGTGACGAACTTCACGGCGCCGGAACTCGAAGACGACTTCTTTTTCGAGGTTCAGGTGCCGACGACGATTGCTCATTCTTCGAGCAATCAGGGTGGCTTGAACATTGGTGTAGGCGCATATTGGAAGGCCTTCGGTGAAGACAGCAATGCGAAACTCTATACCGAGGTACGGTATGTCTGGGTCGATTCGCCGGTGGCGAGCAACTCGGACCCATTTGGTTCGGGAACTTCGAGCCTGCTTCCGGTTACGTTTGGCATTCGCTTTTAACTAACTCTGCAGCATGCAAAGAAAAAAAGGGTCGGACTCGTGGGGTCCCGGCCCTTTTGCTTTTCGATTGCGATAGCGGCTCGGTGAGGCCTCCGGCAATTCCATCTTTCAGACGATTTTTGAATTCCTGGAGATTTGGAGGCCAGAGGATTACAAACTCCTCTTTGCCGAGTTCGCGGTAGGCAGCTTTCAGCTGCTCCCGGGGGTGATGTTGCTCGATTATTTTTTCTGCCTCACGAAAGCTTTCTCTCGGTTGATTGGTCAACACAAAAATATTGAATTCATCGCTTCCGAAGTCATGGCCATCAACTTCCGAAGTTGCCAGAAGATTTTCGATGAGCAGGTCTTCAAGAACAATCAATTCATCAAAATCCTGTGTGCGTTTGGCTCGGAACTGTAGAACCAGTTGAAATTTCATGAACCCTAGGGCTGCTCGCACGGCTCTCACTTCAAGGGGGATTCCGTCGCTTCCTTCATGATTTTCTCGACCGCTTCGGCGTCTTTGGGCAACGCGCAGGTCAGGCATTCGAGCTTGCCGTCGGGATTTGCGTAAAAAACATCTTCAATGCGCACGCCGATCTTTTCTTCCGGGATGTAGATTCCGGGCTCGATGGTGAAAACCATACCGGGCTGAACGGGCTTCGAATAATCCCAGGGATCGTGCACATCGATGCCGACGGAGTGGCCGATGCCGTGGATGAAGTATTTGCCCAGCGGCTCACCGTGCAGGTCCTTGCCGTGAGCGTTCATGTAGTTCCAGGCGATGGTGTCAAGCGAGTCGGGATGCCGGTGCGTCGGATCATTGATGTGCGACGTGCCGGCGACGAAGGCGTCCATGGCGGCCTTCTGCGCCCCCTTCACAATGTCGTAAATCTCGCGCTGGCGCGCGGTGAAATGACCGTCGACTGGCACCGTGCGCGTGATGTCGGAGGCATACATGGAGTATTCACCGGCCGCATCGACGACGACCACATCGCCACTCTGCATGGTTTCGCTGTTGTTCGAGTAGTGCAGAACGGTTGAGTTCTTTCCCGAGCCAACAATGGGGGCGTAGGAGACGCGCTCGCATCCGTTTTCCATCAGCTTTTCAATGATGGTTCCGGCGACAGCGTCCTCGGTAACGCCGGGGTGCACGGCGCGCATCATGGCTAATTGCGCCTGGATGGACGCGTCGCTGGCTTTGTGGAGGAGAGCGATCTCGCCCGGGTCCTTGATAGCGCGAAGCTGGTTGGTGAGGTCGCGAACATTGGCATAGGCAGGCGGTTGATCGAGGCCGAGAGTAGTAGCGGTCCACGCGATGAGGGATTTTGCCTCTGCCGTATCGGGCTCGCTCCAGAGTGTGCGCAGCGCACGAGGATCCTGCGAAGCCAGCTCATCAAGCAGACCAGGAAGTTCGCTCATCGCCTTGACTTCATCCACGCCTGCAGTGGCAGCCGCGCCGGGAGTGTCCGCGCCCAGCTTCTCGCCGGTGTACCGTTCCATCCGCATATTGCGGGTGGGCAGGAAGAGGACTTCGCGATAGGCGCGGGCCGGACGAGGACCGTCTGCCGGCGTTGCGGCCTCGACGAGGATGGCGGCTCCAGGTTCATTCCAGCCACTGAGGTAGTAGAAATCGGAGTCCTGGCGATAGGGCATGAAATCGAGCTGTGGTTGTTCGGCGGCGAAGAGGACTGCAACTCCGCCATCGAGCTTTTCAGCCAGGCTTACCCGACGAGCATGGTAGACCGCGCTGGGTTGACGGTCGAGAGCAAAGGCATGAATCGAGGTGAGGACGACGGTGAAGAGCGCCAGCGCGCGAAGGGTGAATCTCATAAGGCCAGTCTACGCTGTGAGTTGCGAGGAGCGCAGATCAGGGTACTACTCGTGACCAAAGTACAAGGGCCTTTGGTTCCTCGACGATGGAAAGCGTTTGGCATACTATCGTTGCTCTGGAGGAAGCCTTCAGGTTCAGGGCGTGTACTGGCGAGTCCGCCGAACGTCAAAGGACTAGCCCATGGTACGCAAGATTACCCTCCCCCTACTTACCGTGGCACCCGCCCTGAGCCTGGCGGCTTCGACATTTCAAGCCACTGCACAATTGCGCCTACACACCAACCGGGTACGGCTTTGGCGAAGATTCGTCGGGGTTGGCTCCCGAGCGCCAGTGTTCGAAACGGCCCTGGAAGAGCGACAACAAGCCCGTGTACCAATAGCCCACGACAAAGAGAAGCAGGAACGGGATGGTGAAGTAGTTCTCATTGACCCAGGCGTACCAGATGGTCAGTGCGAAGTAGCAGCCGATGCCTAGTTCGATCCATGGGACGATGCCCAGACGCTTGCGGTATTTCGCGGCGTGCGCTTTCTCGCCACGCTTTTCCACACGGTACTTGGGTGTTCGCTTGAACGCACTCTGGATGCCGAAGAGAGCTTCCATAACGGCTCGGGTATTGGTGATTGTGAGCCCGATGCCGAGCGACATGAGAAAAGGCAGATAGAGGAATGTCCGATACCAGCGACGAGGATAAAGCTCCTTCTGTGAAACGAGATAGAAGGACGAGATGGAGAAGGTCGACGCCATGAAGAGCGGCAGATCGATAAGCAGCATCTGGAACCATCCCTGATAGAAGCGGATGACCATGGCCGGCATGAGCAACACCGAGAGCACGATCATCAGCGGGTAGCTGATGTTGGCCGTGAGATGGTACCAGGCTTCGAGCTTGGTGCGCCAAGGTGCGTCGCTCTTGAGTACGCGGGGCAGAATTTTCTTAGATGTCTGGATAAGGCCCTTGGCCCAGCGTGCCTGCTGCGTCTTGAAGGCGGTCATTTCGATGGGCAGCTCTGCCGGGCATTCGACGTCCTGCAGATACTTGAAGTGCCATCCTTTGAGCTGCGCGCGGTAGCTGAGGTCGGTATCTTCGGTGAGGGTGTCGTGCTGCCAGCCTCCTGCTTCGTCGATCACGTTGCGACGCCACATGCCGGCGGTTCCGTTGAAGTTGAAGAAAACTCCGGCGCGGGAGCGGCCGCCGTGTTCGAGAACGAAGTGGCCATCGAGCAGAATGGCCTCAACCTGCGTGAGGAAGCTGTAGTCGCGATTGAGGTGGGTCCAGCGGGTTTGCACCATGCCGATCTCCGGCTGGGCGAAGTGGTGGATCACATTCACGAGCCAGTCGCGCGGCGGCACGAAGTCGGCGTCAAAGATGGCGACGAATTCGCCCCTGGCGGTTTTCAGGCCTTCGTCGAGGGCTCCGGCCTTGAATCCATAACGATTTGTCCGGTGCAGGTAGACGATCGGGTGGCCGAGGGCGCGGTAACGCTCGCAGATAGCGGCGGCGACCTCTTTCGTCTCGTCGGTCGAGTCGTCGAGAACCTGGATCTCGAGCAACTCACGCGGGTAGTCGAGGTTGGTGCAGGCTTCGATCAGGCGGTCGATGACAAACTGCTCATTAAAAATGGGCAGTTGGATGGTAACAGGCGGAAGCTGTTCGAAGTGACAAGGCGGCTCCTTGGCGGCGTTCCTCCGATATTTGTAATAGAGATAAACGAGCTGGTAGCGATGCAGGCCGTAAAAGGCGAGGATGATCATCACGACGAAGTACGGGATGAGCAGTGAAGTGTCGAACCAGTTCCAGCGGTAGAGATGCTCGAAGGTGTGGTCGCCGTAATGGTAACGGAGATAGTGGCGGAGATCGTGCTTCGGCTGGAATAGCGCGAGGGAAGCGGTGTGAAGACGAAGCGCGCATTCAAAAGCAAGCGATTTCAGCAGAGCCGTGCCTCCCGCGGAGAATTGACAAATCATTGTGCTGTTCTGGCCAAATCAAAATTCATGGCCCAGCCAATCCAGAAAGTGACGAGGTCTCATTATGATGAGGCTCCCATGCCGGGTTTTGAGAGGCCGATTCATCCAAAGGGAGAAGTGGTCCTTGTCTCCGGTGATAAGAAGGTCTGCGCTGGCATCGATGGCGGCTGCGAGAATAGGCACATCCTTCGCCGGCAGATCGATATCGGGAGGCCGAGCATTGTGGGATGCAGCAGACACGATCACGGTTTGTTCGAGCAAAGTCTCCAGCCGCTGCGATTGACTCTGATTCTTGCAATTTCGCCGTGTTTCCCGCGCCGCATAGAGTGAGGTCATCACAACGATCTCAGGGGTGGTCCAAAATCGGAGAAAGCCATGATTTGGCTTGTGCGTCACTGAAAACAGAATATTGGAATCCAAAAAGACGCGAAGAATATCAGGCATGGCGCTTGCTTATCAAGGCCCTTTTGCTCAACTTTTTGCGGATAGCTTCCCATCGTTTGTCCATTTCTACATTGCTGGGTAAAGCATCGCGGCTCACATCTTCGGTGTGAGGTATCTTGGCCGGATCGAGCCCCATGGCGCGAATGTCTTCGCAGGCTGCGTCGTAGTCTTCCTTGGTAACGGCATTGTTCAGGAAGAATTCGGCTTTACGCTCGGGAGTGTAGATCTCAACGGGCACAGCCACGGCGGGGCGCAGCAGGATACCGTCCTCGTGCTCTTCCGCGAAAAACAGATCGCCTTCCTTAACATTGAAGCGCTGGCGCAACTTAACAGGGATAACGAGGGTTCCGCGCTTTCCTACCCGGCTGGTTTCCATGGCTGAATTTCCGATATTCAGAATATCAGATTTCAGCGTGAACGATCCAGAGCGCACGGGCAAGCTCCCGCGCGTGCCCTCCGTTAGTTCAAGAACATAAAGCGTGTTGCGCTGGATGGTCTTGAAGCCGGCGTCGCGGATCATGCGGCGGAGTTATTCCTCAGTCGTACAGCGTGAGCTCTCATATCGCCAAAATTCGTCGGTTGCAAAACTTTGCTGGTTAACAGCAAGCTTCGCTGATTCGTTTCACGCAGAGGCAGGGCAAATTAGGCGCGAAGGCTGTTAAAATTATGGCTCCTCGGCTTGTACGCAAGGGCCGGCCTCAAGTATCTGAAAAAGCACATCGTTTCTGTCAACGAACCCAATCCCAGGGAGCGATTTTTCTTATGTCACTGAACAGGACTGTGAACCCGCGCCATCCTCTCGCCTTCACCGCCTTTCTACTCGCGCTGCTTGCGTTCGCCGCGGGAAGCATCTGCCATGCCGGGGAGCCGATTGGATCTCCGCAGACGAAGAAAGACGAACCAAAGCCTCCTCCGGATGTGATCGTCTTCACGAATGGCGATCAGCTGTCTGGCTCATTTGTCCGCGAAGTGGGCGGGACGGTCACCTTCCACAGCGACATTGTGGGAGACATCAATATCAGCTGGGACAAGATCAAGGAGTTGCGCACGCAGAGCAAAGTCGCGGTGATCAATCAGAGCGTAACGCTGGAGAAGAAGACGCTTCCGCCAAATGTGCCGCAGGGCACGATCATGGTCGCGAGCGATTTGATTACCGTGCATCCGGACAACAACGCGATGATTCAGCCGATTCCGGTCAAGGATGCGAAGTTCATCATTGACCAGGCGACCCTACAGAAGCAGCTGTATGGAGAACCCGGGTTTTTCGCCGGCTGGAACGGCGCTCTGACTGCCGGCGCCACGATCGTCGATGCGACGCAGAAGCAGTACACCTTCAACGGAGCCGTTGCACTCGTACGCGTGGTGCCGACGGTTTCGTGGCTCAATCCGAGGAAGCGGACGATCGTCGATTTTACCGGATCGTACGGCAAGATCACGGAAGATGCATATCTCTCCGAAGGCGTCTTCTATCCCGCGACGAGCATCAAGAGCTCGATCTATCACGCCGACGCGGAACAGGATTGGTACTTCTCGCCCCGCGTCTACTTCCTGGCGCAGACAGCTTTTGACCACAACTTCAGCCAGGGACTGGATCTGCAGCAGATCTACGGCGGCGGAATCGGTTGGACGATTGTGAAGGATCCGAAGCAAGAACTGGACATAAAGGGCACGATTCAGTACGAGAAGCAGAACTTTATTAACGCGACCGATGGCGTTAACCAGAATCTGATCGGCTCGACCTTTGCGGGTACGTACGTACGCAAGCTGCCGCGAGGTTTCCTCTTCAATCAGCAGGTGGCCTTTATCCCGGCCTACAACAACACCAACGCGTACTCAGCAACCGAGTCGAACACGCTGGCGGTTCCGGTATACAAGAGCCTGAGCTTTTCGATCGGCACGCTGGACACCTATCTGAACAATCCGCCGCCGGCACTGCCGCCGACACAGCGGAATTCGTTCCAGTTCACCTTCGGCGCAACATACGTGGTCAAGTCGAAGTATTAGAGGCCGTGCCGGTCATTGCTTCGCATCCGGCGGCAGGGCCGGCGGCATCGAGTTCATTTGCTGATCGGTCATCTTTTGATTGGGAAGGTTGGACGTCGGAAGCGCCAGAGCAGCAGGATCAAGATCGAGTGGCTGCTTAAGCAGGTCGAGTGTGCCGGGCGGCAAAGGCTTATCGGCATTGGCCAGGAGCAGGGATACCTGCCAAATCTGTGTCGGGTTGAGAATCTTGTCATAGGCCGGCATGCCGCTGAGGCGAATGCCGTTGGCCACCTTCCAATAGGTTTCTCCCGGGGGGTCGTCGCTCACGCCGACTACTCCACTGTCATGCGGTGCCCAAAGCTGAGGTGCTTGAGGATACATGTGCGCGGCAAAAGCGGACGGGCGGCCATAAAGGCCGTGGCAGGAGGCGCACTGCTGGCGATAGATGTGCGCACCCGATTCGAGATTAGTCGCACTCGGCTCGATGGGCGAGCTTTTGGGCATTTCTCTGTCGATGCGCGCGTGGAGCGGCACACTGACCAATTCCTTTTCCATCTGATAGGCCTGATCGGCAACGGCAACCGGAGGATGGCCATATCTGAAGTGAATGAAGACGATCAACGGAACGGTCAAAAGTCCCAGGATCAAACCCAATAGAAATCCCTTCATGCGTTCTTGCGCCTCGATTCAGCAGAAGATTAGGTGCGGCTTGATGATACTTTGATAGCCCAATCACAGGAAAGCAGGCCACGAGAGGGCTGGCAAGTGCTTTAATACATATTGCAGGAGAAATTCTTTGTCTTTTTCATACCCCCAGAGGCAGCAGGTAGCGGAGGCTTCAAGATTCATGCATTTTGGAAAACGTAAGGGATACGGTGTGTATCCAGTTTTGGCCTTGGCCCTTCTCTTAGCGCCGGCCGCGGTGCGGGCGCAAAGTACAACCGATCAACAACAGACACCACAGACAACCGAAACTCAGCCGCAAACGCAGACTCAGCCGCAAGCGCCCTCGCAGCGAGCAGAGGTTTTGCGGCAGGCGCAGATACGCGTGAATGCGCGTCGCAGGTTGAGAGTGGAGCAAATTATCCAGGACACCTACACGCACAAATATGAAGTCTACGGCGGCGGCGGATATCTGCGTTTCCGTCCAGGCAGTACCTTGCAGCACATGAACGAGTCGGACTGGAACGCAGGTGTCACCGATTATCTGCGAGGCAAGTTGGGCGTAACGGCGGATTTTCGCGGCTACTATGGAACGGCCTGGACCTACATCAACGAGTTTCAGATCTTTCACCCCAGCATTAGCCAGTACACGTTCCTGGCCGGCCCGCAAATGCGGGTGGTTGAAAAACAGCACTGGGCGGTGAGTGCAAATGCGCTCGTCGGTGTTGGCCACGGCAACTTTGGCACCGGTACGGGCGGACTGCCTCCCACGCTAATCGGGCTGTATCCCGACGGGACCGTCTTCAATCTGAGCATTGGCGTGCCCGTCGATTACAACCTTGGGCCGACGTTTGCGATCCGGCTGACTCCGAACTACCTGATGAGCGATTACGGCAGCGAAATACAGAACAACTTGGGATTCAATGCCGGGGTGGTGTGGCGGTTTGGACGGCAGTAAGGATCGATACCCAGACTCCGGCTACAGGCTTGCAGTCAACCTGTATTCCCGCGCTATAGGTTCCACGATCTTCAGCCTGCCGTGCCCTGGGTTCGCTCGATAGCTGGTGCGCAGCAATCCCGCTTTTTCGAGAAGCATCACATCGCGACTGACTGCGCGAACGTCCCGCCTTAGGCCGGAAGCCAGGTCAGAGATGGGCAGCGATCCCGTTTGGCCCGCCGTAACAGGCGAACGCGCTCAGACGTGAGGACACCAGAAGTTCCGCCGGATTTTCGAACGTGATCGTGATCTCGGCGGGGAGGCTCTCGCCACGATCCAGTTTTTTGGCGTGTCCGCGAACACGATCGAAAAAATCGTCCGAGGTGCCGGTCCTGATGGTGACTCTATTCTTCCTCATCTTCTTTCCTCCAAAGTTCGTGTATCTCGCCCATGAATCTTTCGACTAGAGCGGCATAGGTTGTGAACTTGACGGCTTCGACCTTTCCCATGAAATGCCGATGGTGGTAGTCGCGACTGTTGTCATATCCCAGCACACGCGAGAGTTGTCTGCTGAATAGCGCTTCAGGTTGATGTATGCGAGGCTGTAGGCAATAAGCTTGTTGGCCTCAAACCATACCTGCTCCTTCAGTAGCGCACCCTTTCTCTTCCCTTGAGACGGTGAATTTCAGTCGTCGTGGTCGGGACGGGCTGCTTTCTTTTGGCCGCACAACTAATCTGACACTGGTAGGACTTTTTGTATCCCTTCTGCGTTCTATTTCTGCAAGGCGTCATTGGCGAGGACGGCAAATCGAACGGATTTGGGGACAGAGGGACAGTTTATTGGCACTTATTGCCCCACAGAAGCGTCCTCGAATCAAGCGCTTGTCAAAAGGGGTGGGGGTGTGGGTGCCACCCCTAGGTCCTGGCTCTTTGATCGCGCTCGCGGGCCGCCTCCAGTGGGTATTGCGGCTCGGTCATGCGGACCGGGTCGAGGATTTCGGCGATCTGTTCATCGCTGAGCAACTTCTTTTTGCGAGCGATGGAGATGATGGATTCGCCCGTCGCGACCGATTCCTTTACAATTTCGGCGGCCTTCGCGTATCCGATGTAGGGATTGAGAGCCGTAGCGAGCGACACGGTGCTCTGCGCGTAGAAGTTGCAGCGCTCTGCGTTCGCAGTGATGCCGGCGACGCAGCGATGGTCGAACTGGTGCAGCATGTTGGCGAGTATCGTGATGCTCTGGAGCACGCTGTAGGCCATGGTGGGCATCATGACGTTGAGCTCGAGCTGGCCGCCCTGCACGGCATAGGAGACGGCGGTGTCGTTGCCGATCACCTGAAAGCTGACCATGGCAGCCAGCTCCGGCATGACCGGATTGATCTTGCCGGGCATGATGGATGAGCCGGGCTGCAGGCTGGGCAGATAGATTTCCGCGAAGCCTGTGTTGGGTCCTGATGACAGCAGGCGGATATCGTTCGAGATACGGATGACTTCGAGCGCAATCCCGCGCAGGGCGGCGCTCACCTCCGCCATGCAGACGTTCGATTGCATCGCCCAGCGCATGTCCTCAGCGGGAACGAGCTGCTGGCCGGAGATGCGCGCGAGATTCGCAATGGCCTTGACGCGGTAGTCGGGGTGCGTGTTGATGCCGGTGCCGACGGCGCTGCCTCCGAGGCCAAGTTCGCGGAGCGACTCGCTGGCCTGCTGAAGAAACTTCTTGCCCTTCTCGATGGCCAGACCGTAGGCCGCGAATTCCTGGCCGAGACGAATCGGCACGGCATCCTGCATGTGCGTGCGGCCCGACTTCATGATGCCGTCGAACTCTTTTGCTTTGGCAGCGAAGGTGGCGGCCAGCGCGTCGAGGACGGGGTAGAGGGTTTCGAGGTTCAACAGCGTGGCAAGGCGCATGCCGGTGGGAAAAACATCATTGGTCGATTGACCGTAGTTGACGTGGTCATTGGGGTGAACGTGGGTGTAGTCGCCGAGATTTCCGCCGAGGATTTCGTTTGC
>Ga0207021_1052_pt1 | contig 31870 bp, 34 predicted proteins | sample Alteio_BWMinCont_49_FD_153496 | JGI IMG/M metagenome (GOLD analysis project Ga0207021, IMG submission 153496) | Enriched cells from forest soil in Barre Woods Harvard Forest LTER site, Petersham, Massachusetts, United States -... | ecosystem: Environmental > Terrestrial > Soil > Temperate forest >... | reverse complement strand
GAACAAGCCAAGAATCAGCGTTTCCAGCCCCGCACGATCTAACCCGGGATTCAAAAAGGGCCGCCTCGCTCGACGGCCCTTTTGGCTGCAAGTTGGATTGACAGTAGTCCGATAGCTCAACGCGCCGCTTGGTAGGTCTTCGCCACGCCGCCTGCCTTCTTCAGAGCCTCCACACCCTGATCGCCTGTCATCAGCGGAGTCGTCTTGCCCGATTTGAGCGCACCACCCGCAGCGATTGCCATCGATAGACCGGCCATGCTCTCTATGTTCGGCATGTCGGCGATAATCACCGCGTCATACTTCCCTGTACACAGCCAGCCGCCGATAAACTTGCCGCCCGCCGCCTCGGTGGCGGCTCGACCAACTTTCTCGACGCGATTTTGCGGATTTTTGATTTGGGCCGCCCAACTTTCTGGCGTGTAGGCGAATTGATACATAAAAAGTGCCATCGTCGTACCTCCCTGCTGACTATCCGAAGGCTCAGAGCTTAGTCGCGTGTGGGCCTCTCGAGCCTTGCCATAGGTCAAAAGCGCCAACTGGCGACCAGGCTTGGATCTCCCCTGCCTTGCGCCAGATCAAAGCGGGCTTGCACCAACCGTCCTAGCGTTAACTTGCCGAGCATCGCGGCTCGGATGGAGTGAAGTTGACACGCTGCCGGCCACTCCTGTCAGTGCGCTGGGGTACGTTCAGCACCCGGAAGCCCGGCCTAAGGAGCCGGGCTTTCTGTTTCGGATTGCGTTACATCGCTTGCTCAAAGTTGTCTTCGAGATAATCACTCAGCAAGGAGGGAATTCATATGTCTATTGTACAGTTTACACGCTTCAAGGGCGGTGATCGCGAGCAATTAATTAAGAATGCGAGGGCAGCCAAGCAAATCGTCGAGAAACATGGCGCTGAATTTCTTCGACTGTCGCAATTCCATACGGGCCAGTGGGCGGGAGAATGGCTGGTTACTACACGGTGCGCCAATTGGGAAATTTTCGGCAAAGTACAGGAGGCATTGGCGAAAGACCCTGACTTCGCGAAGGTCTTGGCGCGGGCAAGGGAGCTCGGAGAATTGACAGGTCGCAATATCGCGGTCGGTATTGACCTCTAATCAGCGACCCCCCGGCCACACTGATGGGCGGGTGCATTGTGGGTACGGGAAGGCCGGCCTATTAAGCCGGGCTTTCTGTTTTCGGCGAACTACAGTGGGCGTCGTCAACCACTTCGGGTCTGCCCTAACAGCCGACATTTGGACGAGCGCTGGATTTCGTCGCTATGGGCCCGGCAAGCAGACATTCCAAAAGCCCGTCGGCATGTTTCAGAACGTGCCAAACCGCCCCCGTTCCTCACTCCAAGTATCGTCGACGATTCTGCATATCATTGGCACGCTCTAGAAAGACAGATAAATAGTCAGTCAAAAGCCTTACTCGGTAGTGGCGTGCGTCCCTGTCGCCTGAAGTAACCAGCCATGGAGAAACCAATGAAAATCGTTGTCATCGGGGCTACCGGAACGATCGGAGGCGCAGTAGTCAAGCTGTTGAGCCAAAGGCATCAAGTTATCGCGGTCTCGCGCTCGAGCGGCGATTACCGTGCCGACATTACGAACAAGGCCTCGATCGAGACAACTCTCAGCGCGATCGGTAAAGTCGATGCAATCGTAAGCGCGGCGGGAGGCGCAGTTTTCAAAGCCCTTGCGGCGCTCACGGACTCCGATTTCGATAAATCGCTTCACGACAAGCTTATGGGACAGGTCAACGTCGTCCGGGCCGGCGCTCAGTATGTTCTGCCCGGGGGCTCGATCACGCTCACCAGTGGAATTCTGGCGCAAGAACCCATACCGGGTTCCGCCGCCATAAGCCTAGTCAATGCCGGATTAGAAGGATTCGGCCGAGCTGCAGCACTCGAACTCCAAGACGCTAAGGTTCGGGTGAACATCGTCAGCCCGCCCTGGGTAAAGGAGACGCTCGTCGCGCTGAAGATGAACCCCTCCTCCGGTATGCCTGCTGACGAGGTCGCCAAGGCCTATGTCCAAAGTGTGGAGGGCAGCGCGACCGGGGAAATCATCGATGCGAGGAGGACTGCGGCCTGATTGATTTATAGGTTCGCGGATTTGGCCCCTTGGCCCGCGCCTGGCTATTGGTCATGCCAATTGCTGATGCCGGACAGCGTCGTAAATTCGGCCCCCAGCTGACCTGCCAACGCTTGAACAATGCGAGTCCCCAGGCGTTTGGTGAGAGCCGGGTTAAAGTCGGCGGGCAGTCCAACTCCGTCATCGCTAACCGAGATCGAAACCGCTTTGTCGTCGCTTAGAACGAGTTGCAGGCGGATCACCCCATCCGGGGAATCGGGATAGGCATGTCTACCGGCGTTCAAGATCAGCTCGTTGACAATCAATGCGACAAGAATGGCGCGGTCTGCGGCGAACTGGATTTCTTTGGGAGTATCAAGTTGGATCTTGCAGGGCGCAACTGCGGCTTCCAAATCTTCGACGACTTCCCGCAGATAGCCGACCAAATCTATGTTCTCATAGTCGGCATTGTACGCGAGGCGATTGTAAGCGCGGCTGACTGCCAAGATTCGGGTGGATGCTTCCATGAGCCGTTCGCTCAATGCGGGATCACCAACGGTATTCGCCTGTAGGTGAAGCATGCTCGATACCACTTGAAGGGTGTTCTTGACACGGTGGTTGACCTCCTTGAGCAAGATTTGATGGCGGTCCAGTGCAGCTTGCAGTTTGCGCTGGTACTGCTGCTGCTCAATCGCCATACCGAGGATATTCGCAGCACCTTGCAGGAAGGCGATGTCATGCTCGCCGAACTCACCTTCCGATCGGCTGTCGACTTCGAGCACTCCAAATGGCAAGCCATCGCCTTGCAAAATGACATTCATGGCACGGCGGATTCCATGTTCAACGAGCAATTCCGGCGTTCGAAATCGTTCTTCATTTTCGAGATGATTGGAAATCACGGGCTTACCGGTCTGGAGCGCGTAGCCAGCCGGCGAATCCAAATCGGCTCCGACGGTCGCGTTGCCAACCACACCCTCGCCCCAGCCGACGCCCCGCGAACAAGCAACCGCTTGTCTGCCGGAATGTACTCCATGATTTTGCAATATTCGGCGTCGAGGCCTTCGGCCGTCATCCGCGCGGTGTGATTGAGCAGATCGGTGAAGCTCGTGCGCTGCAGGGCCAGGACCCCGAGTTCGGCGAGCAACTCCTGCTGCCGAATACGTAGTCGGAGTGCGCGTCCGCTCAAATCCTCGGGTTCGTTGCCTGGTTTCCCCTCAACTTCTACGGGTTCGTCTGTGTCGGGTGTCGGACTCATACTGCTCGATAACATACCAGGCATCAAAATTCGCTCGGGAACTTCTGTCCAAGGAACTACTGGGTCTCGCGCGGTACGCTTCGCCTAGCGTCCCAGACTGGCTCAACGTCGGTTTGGGGACAAAAGCGACGGTTTGGCCGCGGACTGTTCACTTCCGGTTTGCCCCGATGAACGGACATCGTCGGTATCCGTCGGCATGTCTCAAAAGTGCCATAAGCGGTCATTCAGTATTCGAGATCACCGCGCTGCCGCGCGGCAGCGTGATGATGAATTCGGTAAATTCGCCGGGCTTCGTCGCGACGTCGATTCGGCCGCCATGCTGCTTGACGATGATATCGTGTGTCATGGACAGGCCAAGCCCCGTCCCTTCGCCCGCCGGCTTGGTCGTGAAGAACGGGTTGAATATTTTGTCCATGACCTCATCCGAGATGCCGGTGCCGTTGTCGCGAATGCGGATTTCGACCTTTTCTCCGAGGTTTTTTGTCGCAGCAACAAGCGTCGGCTTGAAGCCTTCCCCAGCTTCTGCCTTTCGTTTCGTCGCGGCGTAGAACCCGTTCGATATGACATTGAGCAGGACGCGCGTGATTTCCTGCGGGTAGACGTCAGCCATTCCGACAGACGGGTCGAGATCGCGTTGAAAAGCGATACTGAAGCCCGCCTTTTCAGCCCGGGCACCGTGATAAGCCAGGTTCAGGCTCTCATCGACGATCGTGTTGATGTCTACGGGGCGATGCTCGCTGGAACCTTCACGGGAGTGTTGAAGCATGTTCTTAACGATGGAGTCGGCGCGCTTGCCATGCTGGACCACTTTTTCGAGGTTGGACTTTAACATCTGCGCCAGTTCGTCGAGTTCCGCTCGCCTCGCCACGTCGAGCGACGTCTTCGCCAGCGCATCGCTCATCTCCGCGACCAGCTCGGCCGACAGTGCCGAGAAATTATTCACGAAATTGAGCGGGTTCTTGATCTCATGAGCAATGCCGGCCGTGAGTTGGCCAAGCGAAGCGAGCTTCTCGGTCTGGATCAGGCGATCCTGTGCGGCACGCAATTCATCCAAAGACTTCGACAACTCCCGGGTGCGCGCCTGAACCTCGTGGAACAGACGCGCATTTTCGATCGCGATCACCGCCTGGTCGGCAAAGCTAGTGACAAGTTCGACCTCGCGTTCCGTGAAGGCGATTGGCTCGCTGCGCGCCAGCGCAAAAGCACCGATCGGTTCTCCATCGCGCAACAGCGGCACGCCGAGCATCGCCCGAACGTTGCCGGTCTGCGCGGCCTCCTTCTCCTCGTATTCAGGATCGCTCCAAGCATCTGCAATCATGACGGTGCGCTTCGAAAGGGCCACGCGTCCAATCAAAGTTCCCCGACCCGGCTTGATCTCCGCCGCTTGTTCGTGCCGAAGATAATCCGGATCAACGTTCATCTGGCTGGCTGCGTAGCGATAAACATCGCCCTCGCGTCGGAATATCTGGCCGCCTTTGGGCCCACAGTTGCAGAGGCGAGTGGCGGTCGAGATCAATGTCTCAAGTACGGTATCGAGGTCGAACGCCGAGCGGCTGATAATCTTGAGCACGTCGGCGGTCGCGGTCTGCTGCTGCAGGGCCTCGCTGAGGTCGCGCGTCTTTGCCTGAACCTCGCTGAACAGGCGGGTGTTCTCGATGGCGATCACCGCCTGGTCGCGGAAGGATTCGGCAAGTGAAATCTCGCCCTTGCCGAATATGCGGGGTCGTTTGCTGGCGAGTGCAAGTAGGCCGAAACATTCGCCCCCACGCAGCAGCAGAGGCAAGAACAGCGACGAATTGATGCCGTATGTCTCGTGGATGCGGCGCTCGTGTTCAGGCAGATCGATCGCCGACCAGTCCGGCAAATGCAGGTTTTTTCTGCTGACGATGGTGCGTGACGGGAAGTTGATTTCGGGGTCGATCGGCAAAGCCGCAGGATCGAGCGGGATGTGTGATCCATCCGATCCCACCAGGGCCGCCTGCGAGAAGGTATTGCCGTGGCGACGCAGGAAAAACGCCAGGTCGCAACGAAACAACCGCACAGCATTTAGAACGATAGCGTCGAATACGGGCCTTACGTCCGTCGGCGACTGGCTGATGACACGCAGGATATCAGAGGTCGCCGCCTGCTGCGTGACCGACTCGGCGAGCTTGTGCTCGAGGTCTTCAATGATCCGCCGGGATTCGGCTTTGGTGGCGTCATCCGACGTCAAAATAAATTCTCCAACTCATCATGCCTTGGCGTCCGATTGACTGGGCGCAAGCGCAAAAGCGCCGACTCCGGGGTGCATTGTAGCCGGTCCTGCCCCCCACGGGGAAGAGAGGCGGACAGAGCCGACTTCCGGATTGGGTCATTCTCTACCGAAATAGGCTGTCCGCGCCATGTCCGCTTTCCATGCGTTAGCGACCACCGAGCGGACATCGCAGGATGTCTCAAACGTGCCAAATCCAGACTCATGCACTGCAGCAATTGCGATTCCAACTAGCGCGACCAGTTGCTCGATCCCAGAAATTCCCTCAGGTTAGACTTGGAATTCTACAATGAGGGAGGGCGACATGCCGAAGGGCTATTTTCTAAGCGAAGTCGACGTTGTTAACCCGGAAGCATATGAAGCATATCGCACGCGTCTGCTACCAACCGTGGAAAAGTTCGGCGGGCGCTTTCTGGTCCGGGGTGGTGAGCCCAAAGCGATCGAGGGTGGGGGCTTCGCCAGCCGGGTCATCGTCATCGAGTTTGACAGTCCAGAACAAGTGATGGCTTGGTATAACTGTCCTGAATACCAAGCGATTGTGCCAATCCGGCATGCCAACGCCACGACGCGCGCCGCTCGCCTGATTGGCGCTTAAAGTGACGCGCCTCACCATGCGCCACGCCTCCCTCTTGCGCGCTGTTGCCACAGCCGGCTTGTTCACCAGTCTGTTCCTGGGATCCAGTCTCATCTCAGATGCATCCGCCGCGACCGCCGGCCACGCCTTGACCGTCTCCGTCGACGATTTCAGATATATCGACACGTCGAATGAGCCCACCGATCAGACGGCCGTGCACCAAGATCGATTGCGGGCCTTCATGACCGCGCTGCGAGACGACGTCACGGCAGACCGCCGTTTCGAGCTTATGCCCTCCTCCTGCGCATCAAATTGTCCGACCGAGGGACCGGCGTTGGGCGATCGGCTGCGCGCGGCGTCACAGGCCGGCACGCAGATCCTGATCATCGGCATCGTTCAGAAGCTAAGCACGCTGGTGCAGAACGTGCTGACCGTTGCCGTCGATACAACATCCCAACGCGTCGTGTTCAAGAAGTTCTTCACGTTCCGCGGTGACGATGACGAGGCATGGCAGCGGGCGGAGCGCTTCGTATCGGAGGAGGTCCGCGACCAGCTGCTTGAAAGCAGATCGCAGCAATAAGCGGCGCGCCGTCTTCTTCATCGGCGCATTCATTGGCCCGTGCCGCGTCCCCGTCGAGTTGCGCCACGATCTGTTCCGGCGTCTCCTTCACCGCCTGGTTTTTGCTGAACGGCGATCGCCTTGGCCGCGGGCGGAGCGTCGCCCCCAAGCGGAAGCCTGTTGTCTGCAATGGGTCAATCGCGTCGTTTTGACGTGCGCCGCTCACTTCCGGTCTTCTCCCATGAGCAGACATTTTCAGAACGTAGCGGCATGTCTGAACGGTGCCAACAAGAGACCTGCAATAAATCTGACGCTGTCAGCCGATGAAAGGACGTGGCCAATTACCGTTGGCTCGCTCGTGGCAAAACAATTTTGAACTCAGTGAAGAGTCCGGGCTTGCTCTCTACATCAATGCTGCCGTCGTGTTGTTTCACGATGATGTCGTGGCTGATAGACAGGCCAAGCCCAGTACCTTCTCCTGAAGGCTTGGTCGTGAAGAATGGGTTGAATATTTTCGATTTAATCTCGTCCGGGATGCCGGTCTCGTTATCGCGAATGCGGATTTCAATCTTGTCGCCGAGGTTTTTCGTCGTGGCGGAAAGGATTGGCTCGAAGCCATCACCAACTTCCGCTTTTCGTTTCGTCGTGGCATAGAACCCGTTCGATATCAGATTGAGCAGAACTCGCGTTATCTCCTGCGGATAGATGTCAGCCCTGCCGACGGACGGATCGAGATCGAGTTGGAAAGCAATACTGATCTGGTCGGCGAATGTTTGCATCAACTGAACATGATATTCGGTAAACGGACCGGGCTCTGCTCGCGTTGGGCCAATCGCGCCAATCGGTTTCCCGTCGCGCAATAGGGGCACAATAAGTGCACTGCGCCAGCCCCGCTCTCTCGCCAGTTCGCGCAGGCCTTCAGGTTCTTGTTCCGCGTCGATGACGCGGTAGATCTCTCCCTTGGCGATCGCTTCGCCCCAGCTGAATGTCGACAGCGGCGCGGGAAACGTGACTTTCAGTTTTGCATCCGCCTGCGGCGTGGTTGGTGTGAACGCCCGCAAGTGCAACATGCCGTCAACCAATCTGAACACCGTAGTCGAAAGGGCATCGACCAGCCGCTTCGACCGATCCGCGATGGCCTGGAATACTGGCTGCACATTATCAGGCGAACTGGCGATCACCTTCAGAATGTCGGCCGTCGCCGTCTGCCGCTCTAGCGCCTCCCGGGTTTCGTTGAAAAGCCGCGCGTTCTCGATCGCGATCACCGCCTGGTCGGCGAAGGTGCGGACAAGCGCGATCTCCTCCTTTGTGTACGGCTCGATTTTTCGCCGCCCCAAGCCAATCACCCCGATCGGAAATCCTTCACGCAACAGCGGCACACCCAGCAGCGTGTGGACTCCGCCCACCCGAGCGTCCTCTTTCACCTCGTAAAGTGGGTCGGTCCAGGCATCGAGGATTTGGACCGTGTCACGGTTTAATGCGACCCGGCCGACGAGAGTTCCGGTGCCGGGCCGGATTCTGACATTGCGTTCGATGCGCGCGTAGTCGGGTGCAACGAAGTGGTCCTCAGCCCACCACCGGTATTCGCCATTCTCTTCCCGATAAATGGTCGCATGATCGGCGCGACAGAGCCGGACCGCCGCGTTGACCACGGTCTGCAAAACCGGGCCTAGCTCGAATGCCGACCCGCTGATCACCTTGAGCACATCGGCGGTCGCGGTCTGCTGTTCTCGTGCTTCTTTCAGTTCGCGGGTGAGCGTGCCCACTTGCTTTTGCAGGTCGGCAAGGGATGGGACTGTGATTGATACCTTGTGGGCCTTGGGCTTATTCGCGCGCCGACGCTTGACCGATTGCTCGCCTGGACCACGTTGTTTCATTTCGCTTCCCTCGGGTGGTCACGAGAAGAACTCGATCTTATGCAAATCTTGGGCTTCTCGCCATGGCGAGAATTCTGGTTCGGGTCAAAGTCAGAAGAACTCAGCATGAGCACCTGCCTTCCGGGTTCCCCTGAAAGCGGACATCGCTCGATGCAGTTGGCATGTCGCAAATGTGCCAGATGCGGACATGCCTGGCCGCCGCAGAGGCCAAGGTTTTAATCTCGTGGCGCAGCAAAGCGGCCGCGCCGGTAAGCCGTCATTCGGGTAGCCCGGCTCTTCGCAAGCCTTCGGCGAGGCTAGCGAAGTCCTCCGGTCGTCGGAGAGTCGTGTAGTTCTTAAGATTGGAAAGGCGAAGTGCTGGATCAATCTTGCGCAAACGGCCCATGATTTCTGCAGCTTTGGCCGATTGCCCCGCAAGAGCGTAGCTTGCCGCTGCCGCGCGCAGTGAGCTTAAGTAATTGGGGTCTTGTCCAATTGCTTGATCGGCCCACGAAGCCGCTTCGTCATAGCGGCCCAAGTATAGGTAAGCCTGCGCGAGCCCACTTAGCGTATTGGCAATACGCGGGTCACGAGGGTTAAGACGCTTGGCTCGAGTAAAATATTCAATCGCATTGCTTGGCTCACCAAGGTAGTTTCTGACCATCCCGCCAAACATCCACGCGATTGCTAGGTTGGGATTAAGCGAAATGGCCCGGTCGACCAAGGCCGCACCGAAGTCGAGGTTGCCGCCGACAAAAGCAAGTGCAAACCCGGCTGTACATAGCGCGATAGCGTCATCTTTTCCTAGCTCGACCGCTCGCCCCGCGAGGTGTGTCGCTTCGGCGATCTCAATTGTTCGGTCAGTCACCCAGCCGTTAATTTTTCGCACCGCATAGCATCGCGCGGCCATGCCGTAAGCGGCTGAGAACTCAGGATCGAGTTCGATCGTTTTATGAAACAAGGCCAGCGCCTCGTCCGTCGACTGCTTCGTTGTCAGGTAAAACTTGGCAAGTCCTCGGAGATGATAGTCGTATGCGTCGAGGTTTTCAGTCAATTTGCGCTTGGCGCGTTCGATCTCAGCCTTCTCTAGGGTGGGTGCAAGTTGCCCGACTACGGTTGCAGTTACTTGGTCCTGGAGATCAAAAATGTCCTCGATCCCACCTTCGAAGCGGTCCGCCCATACGTGCGCACCCGTCGTTGCATCTATGAGTTGTCCTGTGATGCGTACGCGCTTGGCCGCCTTGCGCACGCTTCCTTCCAGGACGTAGCGTACGCCTAACTCGCGGCCGACCTGCTTTACGTCAACGGCTCGGCCTTTATACGTGAAGCTGGAATTGCGCGCGATAACAAATAACTGTCCGAAGCGTGAGAGCGCCGTGATTATGTCTTCCACGATACCATCGGCAAAATACTCTTGCTCGGGGTCGCCGCTCATGTTTTGGAACGGAAGCACGGCAATCGAGGGCTTGTCGGGAAGTGCGAGCGTCAGAGCCTGGCGCGCAAGCGAAGCCGGTTTCACCGCCACAGAACTTTGACCACCAAGTTGGATCAGCCATGCCCGCATCGACTCAGCAATGTTCTTGAGGGTCTGCGGTCCGAGATCATTACAGATGATGTCGACCTTGCCACGGATTTGGCGATAGGCGTCGTCGGATAGGCAAACACCGCCGGGCTCAGCTATGCCCTCCAGCCGAGCAGCAATGTTGACGCCATCCCCGAAGATGTCGTTGTCGTCGATGATGATGTCGCCGACATGGATGCCGACGCGGAATTGGATCACTTGATCCTGCGGCACAGATGCGTTCCGGTCGGCCATGCCGTTCTGCACTTCAACTGCACAGCGCACCGCATCCACGGCGCTGCCAAACTCGACCAGCATGCCGTCGCCAGTCGTCTTGACGATGCGGCCTCGATGGGAAGCTATCGCGGGATCAACGAGGGTCTTTCGGGCAGCCTTCAGCCGGGCGAGCGTGCCTTCCTCGTCGATCCCCATCAGGCGGCTATACCCGGCGACATCTGCCGCCAGCACCGCTACCAACCTCCGTTCCACCCGCACGACGGTCAAAGCATACCCCCTTAGATCGGTAGCTCCTGCCCCGCATCAAAGCATATCCGGCCGCCGCTGGACTAGGGTCGACTTCTGAAGTGGGTCGATCGCGTCACTTTGGCCGCGCGTCGCTCACTTCCAGTCTATCCCGAATAGCGGACATCCTCAGGATCGATCGACCAACATGAAGGTTCTTACTTGCTCTCATTAGTTGCAGCCGGCGGCGCAGCAGATCGAAGGACTTCTTTATTCAGCATCAATTCGCAGTTGGGTTGGCCGTCGAGCACGCCAAGGATGTTCCGCACGGTCACTTCCGCCATCCGCGCCGCCGCTTCCCGCGTGAGGCCAGCGACATGGGGTGCGGCGAGGAAGTTGGGCAAATTTAGGAGTGGGCTGTCGAGCGGCAGCGGCTCCTCGTCGAAGACATCGAGCGCGGCACCCGCGAGCTTGCTCGACGAAAGCGCGTCATAGAGCGCGGCCTCATCCACCATCCCGCCGCGAGCCGTGTTGATCAGAAATGCCGTGCTCTTCATCCGTGCGAGACGCGAAGAGTTAAACAGGTTTGTCGTTTCCTTTGTTTTCGGACAAAGAATGCATACGAAATCAGCTTGAGCAATGCCGTCGTCCATATCGGTGATCGGCTCGCAGCCTGCAGCGCGGATCGTTTCGGGCGAGACCATTCTATCGTAGACCAGCACGCGCATTTCCATCGCGACGCATCGGCTCGCGCTGCGAGCACCTATGCGGCCAAAGCCGATGATCAGGACCGTCTTACCGAAAAGATCGATGTGGCCGCGCATGAGACGCTCATGCCAATCGCCGCTCCGCACCATCGCGTCCATCTCGACGATCTTCTTCGCCAACGCCAGCATAAACGCGAGTGTGTGCTCGGCGACGCTCACGGAGTTCGCGGTGTCGGTCAACATCAGGGGGATGCCGCGGCGCGTCAGCGCCGCCACATCGACGTTGTCGTATCCGACGCCAATGCGCCCGACCACGCGCAACCGCTGCGCAGCATCAATTTCAGCTTGGCCAAAATGGGTATGCCCGAGTGCCACTCCATCCACCGCGCGCAGCTCAGGATGCAGGCTCTCTGGCGGTTCCTCGTCGTCAAAAAGGATACCTTCGACGTCCCGACGGCTTCTCACGATATCCCAACCGGCGCTCGCGAGACTCTTTGGTAAGAGCAAACGCATGAGCTGTGGCGTGGTCATCTGGCTTCCGATCGCGGCGCACGTGCATCGAGCGGCCACGCCGCCACACCGATCAATCCAATGAACTCGCGCCGCCTCATCTGGGACCCCGGTTGATGCTGCACTAAATTAGCACGCCACAATCCGGGAAGTTGCGACATGATGTCCGCTGTGGGTCAAAAGCACCGTTTTGACCGTGTGCCCACGACTTCCGCTCTACCCCTATGAACAGACCTCGCCACCGTCCGTCCGCATGTCTCAAATGTGCCAGGAGCGGAAGTCCGCATATTGATGTCAGTTGCGCTAAGAGCACGCCCGTCACCTATGTAAACCAACCGGTCGGCCAGCCTACTTCTGAGCAAAGGTCGCCTTGAAAAAGCCCTCAACCGCTCCGCCGCCTGCTGGGTGATCGCTGTTTTCTGATCGGTGCTAGATCGACCAAGATTAAATAGCCAACTTCGGCGGCGGCTGACGCATAGCTGCGGTCTCCGTGAACCAGGATCATTGCCGCGGCGCCTTCGAGCAGTGTGTAAATTTGCCTCGCACGTCGGCGGGCGGATCGAACACCTGCGCTCAGGAGCAGCTCGGCGAGCAAGTCTTCGATCATCTTCTCATGACGTCGTGCGATTGCTCGGGCGGGGTGGCCAGGCATCTCGGCTAATTCAAATGCGATACGCGTGAATCCCGAACCAAAAAAATTTCCTTGAGTTGCCCATTTCCGGAGCTCGCTAAATAGGCTTGCGACAATAGCTTCTGGTTTTCGACTGATCCGATCGGTCCACGTTCGAAATGTGGCCACCGCAAGCTCATGCTGGTGCTCTAGGGCTAAGGCGATCAGGTCGTCCTTGCTTCGGAAGTGATAGTAGAGGGTTCGCTTTGTGACGCGGGCAGCGGCGGCGATCTCGTCCATGCTGACACGGTTAAATCCGTGCCGGTGAAATAGCCGGTAGGCACAAGTCAAGATTGTCTGTTCCGGATTCGTCAGTCGCGGCATTTACCCCCCGCCAAAATGTATACCGCATAGTGAATGGATTTATACCGCATAGTGTATCGACTTGTCGCTCCCGGTCGAGCGTAATCCAACGGTTCGCGAGCTGCTGAGGCCAGCCGCCCGAGGAAGCGCACCCTAGGCAGCACCCAGCTTCGGGTCATGGTCCTACTTCGATGCCGTAAGTCATTGGCCGGCTGGCGTGTCCGCGGGGGTCTTCATGAGACGGCGTGACTTCATCACCCTGCTTGGCTGTGCTTCGGCAAGCTGGCCGCTTCTGGCGCGTGAACAACAGCCCGTTAAAATCGGATTTCTGAGCAGCAGGTCTCCTGATGAGTCGGAGTCGGTGGTATCGGCGTTCCGCAAGGGGTTGTTCAGCGTTGGCTACATCGAAGGTCGCAACATGACAATCGAGTTCCGTTGGGCGGACGGCCAATACGACAAGCTGCCCGAACTGGCGATGGAGTTGATCGATCGTCGCGTTGACATCATTGCAGCAACCGGAGATATCGTATCGGCACGCGCAGCAAAATCGACGACGAGCAACATACCGGTCGTGTTTGTCATCGGCGGCGATCCTGTTCGCCTCGGGCTCGTGGCCAGCCTCAACCGTCCCGATGGGAATCTGACTGGTGTGAGCCTGGTCTCCAGTGGGTTGGGTGCGAAGCGAGTTGGATTATTGCACGAGCTTGTGCCAAACGCGGCCCTGATCTCACTTCTCCTCAATCCAAACAACCCAAATGCTGCGCTTGAGCGACAAGACGTAGAACTCGCTGCCAAGACACTTGGGCTGCGGATTTCTGTCGAGCTTGCTGGAACGATCGAAGATTTTGAACCCGCGTTTGCTGCCATAGTCCAGCAGCGTTCAGGCGGTCTCATAATCGCCACCGATCCATTCTTGCTGAGCCGACGAGATCAATTGGTCGCACTAGCAGCCCACCACGGTGTTCCTACGATATACCAATTTCGCGAATTTTCGACGAACGGGGGCTTGATAAGCTACGGAACGAATATAACCGGAGCGTATCGGAAAGCCGGCGAGTACGTAGGATGGGTCCTTAGTGGCGAGAAGCAGGTACATGATCTGCCAATTTTCCAGCAGACGACTCTGGAGCTAGTTATCAACTTGAAGGCCGCGAGAATGCTTGGGTTAAACATACCTGCAACTTTAGTTGTTTTCGCAGACGAAGTGATTGAATAGCCTCCGGGGCTCCAATAGCCGGGGCACACAATCTCAACAGTGATTACGATGCCGGTGGGTGGCGCTGGCTCAGGGCCAACGCCTGACGTCGGATTTGGGTCACTCGCGTCATTTTTGGCTTGTCCGCCTGATGTCTGCGTATCCCCGGATAGCAGCGGAAAAGCAGACATCCTTCAACCGCTGCTTGGGGCCAATAGCCGACTGATAAGTCAAACGACCGAAGCGGAAGTGGTAGCGCTTTGGAGGGTTTACCGACAAAAGCCTGACGACCTGCAGTGGGAGATCCAGTGCAGCCATGCGGCATCGGCTTACTCGCGGCGTCAGCAACGGACGACGGCAATGCCAATTGGCGCTAAAGGGAGGCAGCACCCCTGGCGGCCTGCTCTTCATGCAGCCCGGACCGTTCCGCTTGCTCAACTAGCTCCTGCACAATTTCGGCCGCGGATTGGACACGCTTTACCGCGCCGACAGACTCTCCCGCCCAGAGCGCCATCGCCCCGATCGCTCCTGTCGTCGTCTTATCGGGGACGCCACTCTGGAAGCGAATGATCGGGATTCGCGTCCCATCCAGGCGGCTCGTCTCGCCGACCGTATCGCCCTGGAAGGCTTCGGCTGCCACGATGGACGAGCGTAGAACGCGGTGCGGCGCGTCGGGCCAGGTGGCGGAAAACACGTTGGTGTAGGCGGTGTCCTGTGCCTCCGCGCCAATCAGGGCAGCGACGTACTCCGGATGCACGGCCGCCTCCGCCGCGGCGACGAACCTGGTCCCGACGCGCACGCCGTCCGCTCCGGCCGCGAGGGCCGCCGCCATCTCTTGCCCAGTGCCGATGCCACCCGCCGCCAGCACCGGCAAGTCGACCGCCGAGATCACCTCGTGGAGCAGTCTCATCATAGGAATCGTCCCACGCACATGCCCGCCTGCCTCGATGCCCTGCGCGACGACGAAGTCGCATCCCGCCCGGGCGGCCGCGACCGCCTCCTCCCGTGAGCCAACTTGCCAGCAAGCCAGCGCACCGCCTGCGTGCGCCATCTCTACAAATCGACTCTCCGGCTCGCCATAGAAAAACTCGACGACTTTCGCGGCGCACGCAGCGATCTCGATGCACTTCATATCAAGGGGCGGGCGCATCGCTGTACCAGTGAGGAATATCGGGGCCACGATGAAGTTGACTCCAAACGGCTTGTCAGTGAGCAAGCGTGTCCGCTCGAGGAGATCGGCGAGCGTGGCGGCAGTAAGCCCGGGCCGGGCGGTGCCCAGCATCCCGAGGGCACCAGCCTGCGACACCGCCGCCGCCAATTCCGGTGGTGCGGCCGCCCCCATGCCTGCCTGCTGGATCGGTACCGCGCAGCCAACGAGTTCTGTGAATCTCGTCGCGATCATCGTCGCCTCCCGTGTCTCGGTTATTGTTGCTCTCACGGTAAACCTATTGCGGTGCCGAGGCACCTAATTTGTCGAGCGTTGCTTCGGGTGAAGGAGACAGGCTGGTCGGCGTTTGGGCTCGTGTGAAGCCGCCGCCGGATCGTCTCACCGTGACCACGGTTCCGAAGTTAGCTTCCACGTGACTGGTAATCGCGCTGCACCTCGCAATGTCCGCTCCGGGTCGATTTTGTTGCAAAAGTCAGTTGAGAGAGGCCTCGAAGCATGATTCCGTTTTGTTGACGCGAATCGCGGCGAGGTCGATCCATGATGGGCCATCTGAAGAGTGACCAAGGTCAACTGTTCTACGAGTGTGAGCTCAGCGACGCGGTTCCCGAAGATCACCTGGTGAGGAAGATCGATGCTGCTCTCGATCTTTCCTGGCTTCGCAGTGAACTTGCACCTTATTATTCGACCATGGGTCGCCCGTCGATTGATCCGGGACTGATGATCCGGATGCTGGTCGTGGGGTATGTCTTTGCGATCCGCTCGGAGCGGCTGATCTGCCGTGAAGTACAGGTGAACCTCGCCTATCGCTGGTTTTGCAAACTCGGCATCGAAGACGCCATTCCAGACCATTCAGTGTTCTCGCGCGCCCGCAACGAACGTTTCCGAGAGGGGGATGTTTTTCGCAGCGTATTCGAGCGTGTCGTCGAAGCATGCCTTGCGGCGGGTCTGGTTGGGGGTGAAGGTTTTGCCGTTGATGCGAGCCTGATCCAAGCCGATGCCAACAAACAGCGCTCAATAGCGGGTCAGGCTTGGTGCAGGGATCGCGATCCGACGAGGTCAAGCCGCACGGTGAAGGAGTATCTGGCGACCCTCGACGATACGGCGTGGGGCGCCGCCAGCGACGTTGTCCCGAAGTTTGTCTTACCGTCCGATCCCGCGGCGCAGTGGACCGGCGCCCACAAGGGGCCTGCATTCTTCGCGTACTCCGACAACTATCTCATCGACGTGAAGTTCGGCGTCATCGTTGATGTCGAGGCCTCCCGCGCAGGCCGAGGTCGGCGCAGCAAAAACCATGACCGAACGGACCGAAGAGCGCTTCGGTCTCAAGCCAGGGCGGCTTGTTGGAGATACCGCTTACGGGGCAGCTCCGATGCTGAACTGGCTGGTCGAGGAGAAAGGCATCGCGCCACATATTCCCCTGTTCGACAAGTCGAAGCGGGATGATGGCACCTTCTCGCGTAGCGACTTTCGATACGATCCGACAAGCGATGTCTACCATTGCCCAGGCGGGAAGCGGCTTGGGACGAGTGGTACTGTGCACGAGGGCAAAACCCTTCTGTATCGCGCAAGCAAGCTCGACTGCGATGCATGTCCGCTCAAACCGCAGTGCTGCCCAAAGGAACCATCACGCAAGATCCCGCGCGATATCCATGAGCATGCCCGGGACGTTGCCCGGTCGTTGGCTGGCACCAAGGACTTCGAACGGTCGCGGCACGAGCGCAAGAAGATCGAGATGAGGTTCGCACACTTGAAGCGCATCCTGAGGCTCGGTCGGCTCCGACTGCGTGGCCCGCGAGGTGCACAGGATGAGTTTGTTCTGGCCGCCATCGCTCAGAACCTGCGACGGTTCGCGGCGCTCGTCGCACGACCGCCTCCTGCTCAGGCTCTAGGCACCGCCTAGCGTCGAATTATCGCCTAGGTCGGCGGGTCAAAGCCGGTCGCCATTAAACAAAATGACCGACAGCCCATCGGCTGCTGCCGACTTTTGCAACATGGGGTAATTCCGGGATCGAGCCAGACAAAGGCAAGGGAATCAGCTCTCCAGGAACGTATGAGGCCAGCCTCATGTGGCCTTGCAACGATGGAGAGCGGCGATGGAATACTATGTCGGACTGGACGTATCATTGAAGCAGACATCAATCTGCGTGGTGGACCAGGCGGGGTTGGTCGTGCGCGAGGGCGTGGTCGATTCCGACCCTGAGACGATATCGATTTACGTGACGTCGAAGGCACCGAATGCAGTACGCATTGGCCTCGAGACGGGACCGACGTCTACGTGGCTGTGGACCGAGCTCAAGCGACTTGGCCTGCCGGTGATCTGTATTGACGCGCGCCATGCCAAGGCAGTGCTCAAGATGCAAATCAACAAGAGCGACCGCAACGATGCGATCGGGATCGCTCGTATCATGCAGACGGGTTGGTTCAAGGAGGTGCACGTCAAGGATATCGACAGCCACTCGGTCAGGGCGCTACTGGCCAGCCGGGCGCTGCTGGTCAAGATCAAGCGTGATCTCGAGAACCATGTTCGTGGCCTTCTGAAGAACCTCGGTCTCGTTATCGGCCGTGCCAAGTTCAATGTCTTCGCCGTGCGAGCCGAGGAGTTGATCGAGGGCCGCCCTGAACTGATAGCTGCGATCAGACCACTGCTTGAAGCGCGCAATGCCGTCGAGCAGCAGGTCAGTGAACTTGACCGCAAGGTTATGAAACTGGCTCGCCACGATGCGCAAGTTCGCCGGTTTATGACCGCCCCCGGGGTCGGTCCGATCACCGCGCTCGCCTTCAAGGCAACAATTGACGATCCGGCACGGTTTGCGCGGTCGAGAAGCGTAGGTGCTTACGTCGGGCTAACAAGTAGACGCCATGCGTCCGGAGAGGTCGATTGGACCGGTCGCATCTCGAAGTGCGGCGACGCGATGCTGCGAAGTTATCTGTTTGAAGCAGCCGGGGTTCTGCTGACGCGCGTCCCAAAATGGTCCGCCGTGAAGGCTTGGGGGGTAAGGCTCGCCAAGCGCAACGGGCTCCGCAAGGCCAAGGTTGCGGTCGCTCGTAAGCTCGCGGTTATTCTGCATCGCATGTGGATCGAGGGAACCGAGTTCAATTGGTCGAAAATGGAGATTGCTGCCTAGCGCGGGCGTTACCGAGTTCCTGCCAAACGGCAGGAAAAGACGTCCCAGCCGGGACGATGGCGATGGTGAGTTCGACCGATTTTTTGCGCGCGTCCGAGAGGACGACCGCGATTGCAACATTGAACCGCCAGCGTCACCTTACGCCATCATGCGGAGGGTTCACCCCTACCGCGGAGAGAACAGTGGGCCCGGCAAGGATGATCGTTGGAGAGCTTGACACCCAGACCCGGAATTAGAGAACAAAATCGGCCAACAACGGAAGTGGTCGCCCTATTCGATCACCTCGTCGGCACGGCCGAGCAGTGAGAGTGGCACGGTGATGCCGAGCGATTTGGCGGTTTTCAAATTGACAATCAGTTTGATAGTCGTGGTTTGCTGTACCGGCAGGCGGGTTTTTCCCCTTTGAGAATCCGACCAGCATAGTTGCCAGCGACACGATAAGAAGTCGTAAGACTTCCACCGTAGCTCATCAGGCCGCCTGCCGCTGCGAACTCCCGGTATTAATATATCGCTGTTATCGAGTGGCGAACAGTCAGCTCGGCGAGCTGTTGGCTCCGGCTGGTGAAGAAGGGATCGCTGCCGATCACCAAGCCGCCCGCGCGCAATTGAACAAGCTTTACGAAGACTTCATCCAAATCACGTTCGTTGCTGGCACTAAGTACTTCAAGCTGTAGCCCAAGGCTGCGGGACGCCGTCAGCAAATCCGTCGATGTGGCTTCCGCCAGTCTGGGACCGGCTGGGTTGACCAGCAGTGCCATGACGCGTGCAGCGGGCTCAACTCGTGCAGCAATTCCAGTCGCTTGGGTGATACCTCCACGCCCGCCACGGTAACGCCGGTCATGCTGCTACCTGACCGATTTAGGCTAACTACCAGGCCGTCCTTAACTGGGTCGTCCGAAACGGCGAAGACAATTGGGATCGTGGTGGTAAGCCGCTGCCGAAAACTAGCAAGGGATCAATGATTTTCGGCCAAGGCACCGATGTCCGCTCTTGTGTGCATAATGGACTCAAACCGGCTTTTGCCGTGAACTAATCCTTTCCTCACCTCTCCTTCATCGCGTCCCGCACCGCCTCACCGACAAACGCTGCCGCGCGGCGGTAGGCTTCGTCGTTGTCGCCGCGGAAGCTCACCGGGCGGTTCAAGATCATTTTCTCGTTCTGAAGATCAACCACCTCGACCAAGCCATTTTGTATCAGCGTGCTCACCTTGAGGATGCCGCCATAGACCACAAATTGCGCGCCGGTGCGCCGTGCGGCAGCGATGAAATCGTCCGGTCCCATGCGGATGGGCGTGCAGGGATGCTTTGGGCAATCGAACGGCAGCACGCGGTAGTCGCCTCTCGCGGAAAGATTCTCCCGCACGAGCTCGGCGAAATGCGCGACGCGGGCCTTATGCTCCGCGCTCTGGTCCCTCACCTCGCCGGAAGCGTCCTTATAGTCGAAATCGGCAACCGTGATCGTGAGCGGCGCGCCCGAGGTGCCACGGCTAGGCTGAAGCGAGAGCGCGGCGGTGGCGAACAAGAACGCGAGCGCGGCTTTCGCGCAATCTATTCTTTCCATGCCCAATCCTCCTTGGCGGACGCGACCCAGGGAGTCCGGGCCGCCCTCCTTACTGTGAGCAAATAGCACATAGCGAGCCTGGTGGCGCCGCGGCAGGCTGGCGACGAAGCCGCTACCGACGGGATCGGAAACAGTCGCGAAGACCACCGGGATCGTGCTCGTTTCGCGTTGCACGGCGGCGGTCGCGGACGTCGAGTTGACCAGGATCACATCGGGTTTGAGGCCTACCAATTCCTTCGCCAAAATTCTGTTTCTGTCGGCATTCCTGTGCCATATCGAAATTCGATCGTGACGTCGCGATCCAATACCCAGCCCAGATCAGCGAGACCCTTCAGGAAAGCAGCGACAAATCGCTTGGTGCTGGGATCATCCTCATCCAACGGGCGCCCCGACCCGCCGCCTGTGTTTCACCGCCTGCTGCGCGCGTGCAGCGAGTGGCCACACGGCCATGCCGCCAGCCAGCGTCATGAATTCACGGCGCCTCATAAAGCCCTCCGCAAGCCCTATGACGAAGCCAAAACCATATAAAATTGGAGCCGTGGTGTATAGGCGCCTGACTTCCGGTCAGGGTCAAAAACTGACCTGACGACCGCTAAGTCGGATTTCCGCTTTACTTCTGAAAGCCGACTCAGAGCGGACGTCCCGGCACGTCAGTTTCGTGCCATCAGCAGAAATCAGCTGGCCTCAATTGGCTTCATCCGCGACGCATCCGGTACTGGCTCCCGTCCGCGATCGTTAATCGATGATTAATTCCATTCTGCCAAGTGATGCTTGCGGCTGTACGCCAGGTCACTGAAGGTTTCTATGAGTAGCATCACGAGCATCCTGCAATCCGCCTACGCGGCAGCTCGACAGAGCCTCATCTCACCGGGGGACAAATTCGCCAACGTCGATCCAACAAAATATCAGGGCACTTGGACCGGCAAGGACTATCGAAACCAGCCAATAACGATTTCGATTAGGAAGGTCAGCGGCTATCGTGCCAACGTAACGCTTCAGAATTCCAGCGGTCTTCAGTTTCAACGAGCCCTCATCACCACCAAGGACAGGTTTCGAATCGGCGATTCCCAGTTCGTTCTCACCGGCAAAGGCACCGCGCAGTTGGACACGGTCGTGACCGATCCCACCACCGGCATCCGAACCGTCAACAAGGCTATCCTCGATCTAAAAACCTAGCTCCTCTACTCGATCACCTCGTCAGCGCGGGCGAGCAACGGCCGAGATGTCGGGTCTACTGCGGCCAGCCGACGCGGCAATGGCCTCCGCGCTGTTCGGCTTGGGGCCAGAAACGCATCAGGAAAGGTGAACCCTTCAAGGAGGCGTTCATCGCCTTCGGGAACTCAATAGTTCGAGCAATTGTGACAGCTTCGGCACGGTTTCGAAATGCGGGGCATCGGATGGAATTGTTTCCCAGGATGCCTTGGACCCGGTGAAGAGGTGTGCTCCAGTTTCAAGGGTCTCCGCATCATCAAGCAAGCCTGCGGGCACCCAATAATAGTCCGTGGTCCTTAGTGGGTTTGGGACAGGAGAACCGCACCTAGCACAGAAGTCAGAACGAAAGCCGCTTGGTCTAACGTAGGACGAGATGTGCTCTCGTCCAGTAACCCAGCTGAAGTTTCGCGCTTCCACGATGATTGCCAAACTTGAGGACGTGCCCCCTTGTTTACGACAAAGAGAGCAGTGGCATTGATAAGCCTTGGGATAGATGCCCTCGACCCGAAACTCGACTGCTCCACAAAGACAACTACCTTGCACTATGCCCTCGTCAATGTCGCGGAGAATGCACAATTGTCCATAGCAAGATTATACATAGTCTTCGTCTCGTTATGCTGGACAGATTGGCAATTCTAAAGTGGAAAATCTGCATATCTTGTTAGCCGCACGCTTTAGCTCGCAGAGATGTGTCCGTCGGCTCTGGGGCCACTAGCGGACATTGGTCGGCGCGCTTCGTAATCTTCATTCCTTCCGATGCGGATTGCGACGATCGCCCCGCCGATTGGATTTCCGAACGTAAGAAATTAGAGCCTCGGGGTGATTACATTTGGCCTTGAGCGCAGCAATTAACGCATCCTCAGCTTCAATCGTCAGAACTTCCGATCGTTTCCCAAGTCTTAGACCGACGGTGTACTCGGTCATAACGTTACCCTCCGCTCTGCAGGATTCTTCAGATGGCTCCAAAATAATTCCGACAAGTACCGAACTGTCCCACGGACAACAATACCGCCTGTTCAGAGCCACATCGGCACTTCAAGCTGGCGCACACTGCACCGTTTTGGCTTTATTTGTGGTAACATCCCCATCCCAGAAACGGCGAAATACGCCTGCGGCGGAAACTCAGCATAAGCAAATCTGATAAGGCTGCCGTTGCCAAAGAGAGGATGACATTTGACTTATATCGTCAATGAATCCTGCATCAAGTGCAAGCTGATGGATTGCGTGGAGGTATGCCCCGTCGATTGTTTCTACGAGGGCGAAAACATGCTCGTCATCCATCCCGACGAATGCATCGATTGTGGGGTATGTGAGCCGGAATGTCCGGTCGAAGCGATCAAGCCCGACACCGAGGAGGGAGCCGAGAAGTGGCTCAAGCTCAACGCTGATTACGCAAAAACCTGGCCCAATATAACGATCAAACGCGTCCCTCCTGTAGATTCCAAAGAATGGGAAGGTAAGCCGGATAAGCTTCAATATTTCTCGGCAAATCCGGGCCAAGGCGACTAATGCCCGACAGATCGCCATCTGGGTTAAGCCGATGACGTCACGAGATCGAGTAAGCAAGGTTTGCAATTGAGCTTTGGGTCATTCGCGACGGGGTCGGGCCGCCAGCAAGCCCGGCAATGTCCGCCATGCCCCGATAGCCGACCAAATTCCGCATCCGGCGAAATGACGTGATGTGCCAACAGCGGAAGTGATGGCTGCTCGCGATCAAGGCGTCGCGAAACGGCGATTGCACCAAACCGCTATCGCGGTAACCCTTACTTGGAGCGCGTCGTGCTCCGATGCGAAGTCTCATTTCACTACAATCGGCGCGCACGAGAAAATTAGACTGTGCGTGCAACCTCAAGGCAACAGCTTCTTGAGATAGACAGCATACGGTACTCCGTAGACAGCAGGCGCATCGTGATGCCATTCGAAGCCCATCCGGAGATACATCGCATGGGCTACCTTCAATATCGCACTTGTGTGAATAGCAATGACTGGAGATCTATCCCGTCTTGCTCGCTTGATGCATTCCTGCGTTAGCGCCCGACCAACACCTTGGGGTCAACGACCAGGGACCGAATGACGGGCCAAGCCTGGTCAAAATAGGCTGCCTTCCCTCGGTGCGGTGGTATGTAAGCGACTGCACCTACGATGTTTGCTGCAATCTCGGCTACCACAATCTCCCCACTCTTTGCGAGGTCAGACATTTTTCCATAAAAGGCCGCAAGAGCCGGCCAATCAGAATAGTTACTGCCGAACTCCTCAAACGCGGTGACCGCGAGGCGATTGATTTCTTGCGCGTCAGCCTCGCAGAATACTCTAAGTACCGTTGATGACATCGTCCGAGCTCCCGGAGCAAATGCCGCCATTTTTGATTGCTAAATCCTAGCACTTTGCGACGGGGCAGCGACTGAGAAAGGGCAAACAATCGACCTAGACGCTGCGACCCAAGGTCCGGTGGGGTCACAAGCGGAAGTGGTCGCCCGCAGATTCGGAGTCCGGTTTGCCCTCAGTAACAGATATCCAGCACTCCGCCTATGACTTCCGCTTTGTGCCGATCTTGTTGCAAAAGTCGAAAGTTGCATCGGTCCCGATTTTTGGTGAAATCTTAAAACGCGAAGCGATCGACGATTCAGATAGCCTCAGTCGAGTTACCGAAGTTGAGTTTAGCGTGAGGCGATTAGGTCCCTCAGATCTTTACACGAAAACCGCGCCTACGGCCCTCAGAATTTTTGACACCTTCGGGAAAACGACTTTTGCAACAAAATCTGCCAACAACGGTCATTCGGGCATGCCCATTATTCGATAGGCTTCCGCAAGCTTCTCGAAATCTTCTTTGCGAAATAGCGTTTGGCTTCTCAGGTTCGAGATGCGCTGGGTTGGATCAAGCTGCAACGCAACGAGCCATGCTCGTTTGGCGTCCTCAACACGCCCGGACTTGGCGTAGCACACCGCCCCAATACGTTGCAGCGCGACAAAGTTTGGCCACTGCCGAATGCCTGTCGTCGCACATTCAAGCGCTTTCTCGTAACGACCAGCGAGAAAATGCGCACTTGCGAGCCCAGAATAAGCGAGAAATGTGCGCGGCTCGAGCGGACTCAGCCGCACGGCGTGCTGAAAATGCTCTATCGCCGCGTCCAGCTCTCCGAGATACATTTTTGCGCCGCCTCCCCACAGTCGCGCGACGGCTAGGTTTGGATCAAGCCTGATCGCCTGATCGAGAACGGGCGCCCCTTCTTTGAGATTGCCGACGACATAGGTCAGAGCTTGACCGCCATAGGCCAGGACTCTCGCATCGTCATTCGACAACCTTAATAAGCGACGCGCCAACTGATCGGCTTCAACGATCTCTCGATCTCCGATTTTGATCCAGGCGAAAGCCTTGCCCGAGATATACCAGCCAGCTATAGCGGCTTGAGCCAGCGCAAAGTCCGGATCAAGTTCAGCCGCTTTCCGAAGGAGGGGCATTGAATGCTCGTGTCCCTCCTTTGTGAATTGGTACAGCGATGCCAGGCCACGCAAATAGACGTCGTAAGCGCCGAGATTATGCGTTGGTTTTTTCCGCGCGAGCGCGATCTCTGCGTCTTCCAACTTTGGAGAGATGGCGCCTACAATGCTCGCGGTGATTTGATCCTGAAGGTCGAAAATGTCTTCGAGACCGCCGTCGAAGCGATCCGCCCAAAGGTGAGCATTCGTCGAAACCTCGATCAGCTGCCCCGTAATACGAACTTTATTTCCGGCCTTCCGTACGCTCCCCTCCAGTACGTAGCGAACACCCAACTCGCGACCGACCTGCTTGATATCGATCGGCTTGCCTTTGTACGTGAAACTCGAATTACGGGCGATAACGAACAGCCATTTGACCCGCGACAGAGCGGTCGTGATATCTTCCACCATCCCGTCAGCGAAGTATTCCTGTTCGGGGTCGCCGCTCATGTTCTGGAAAGGCAGAACCGCGATGGAGGGTCTGTCGGGGAGTTGGAGCTGCATGTTATTGTCCGCGGGCGCTGACGAAGAGCCCGCCGGATACACTGGCGCCGCCGCACCCTTCGTGGTTACGGCAAAGGCTCGAATCGGCTCCTCGATGTTCTTGACCTGTTGGGCACCAAGGTCGGCGAATGCAAAGGGTAGAATTTTCCGGACCTGATCGTGCGCCGCGCCGGAGATGCAGGTGCCGCCCGCTCTTGCGAGCGTTTGCAGCCGTGCAGCGATGTTGACGCCATCACCAAAGAGGTCGCCGCCCTTGACCATGACGTCGCCGACGTGGACGCCGATCCGGAAGTTGATGTGACGGTCCAGGGATAGGCCGGCATTGGCTCCAGCAAGCGACGCTTGCGCCTCGACAGCACATTGAACGGCATCGACAGCGCTGCCGAACTCCGCCAGCACGCTATCGCCCGCTGTATTGGCTATCCGGCCCCGGTGAGCGGAAATCAGACCGTCAAGAATGGCTCTCCGTCGGGTCAAACCTTGCAGGGTCCCGACCTCATCGGCTCCCATCAGGCGGCTATAGCCCTCGACGTCAGCCGCAAAAATTGCGACCAGCTTGCGCTCCGTATCAATCGGTTTCGTCAAAACACGCCCCTCTGATCCGCTGGCAGCCTAACGCGGGACGAGGTGATCCGACACTTCAAAAATTGAGGCGAATCCCCGCGACGCCGAGCAATGCGTCCATGTCCGAATCGGGTCAAAAACGGTCCTGACAGGCCAGAAATCTGGCTTCTGCAATTCCCCCGGAAACAGACATCCCCAGGGTCTGTCGGCATGTCGCAAACGTGCCATTACCGGAAGTGACATGGTTCATTCGATCACGTCGTCGGCAGTTGCGAGGAAAGGAGCGGGGAAATTTAACCTCACGCCGGTTTGAACTTTCTAACGCGCAGTTTAATGGTGATGGCGAAACTCGCTCCTATGCCTGCGGTGAACAGGAGTACGTGCTATGAAGAAATGGATTTTCACGGATGGCTTTCCTCCTGTGGCTATCTTTTCAGTAATTGGTCTCTTCGTTTCTTTTCTCGCAATCTACGAACTGGGAGCATGGTTTTGGAAGGTAATGTCGGTGTGTGGAGAGTGCACGTTTCGCGCAACCGCCGAAGTGCTGGCTGGACCATTAAGGAAAAAGACGGTCCCGAAACACCCTACCCCGATCAACGAACATCGTTAAACCGCTTCGGCATGTCTCAAAGGTGCCAAATCCGGACCTTCGTCCTTCACCGGTCAACATTAGCGCGAATATAGGCCCAGATCGATTCGATCTGCTGCATATCCAGCACACCGCGCCATGGCGACATTTGGGTCTTTCCATTCAGCACGGAGTTGACGAACCGGTCATGATCCTGCGGCCGTAAACGCCGAAGATCGAACGTCACGCCCCCGCTTGTATTTCGCAGTTCCTCTCCGTGACAGGACGAGCAGTAATCCTGATAGATGATCGCGCCCTTCTCGATCATTGCTGCCGCTGGTTCCGCTTCGGTGGGAGAGACAATCGAGACGAATGCGAGCGCGAGGCACGCCGTCCTCTCCGCAAAAAATAGGCTCAACCCCATGTGCGGCGGGTAAGCGTGGCCAAACAGAGCCGTATCATTGGACAGAGGTAGTACGCTGCGGGGTATATTGCTCGAACAGCTTGAATGTCCACAGCGTGCCGCCGGCTGGGACATGGGCGAGATTGGGGTCGCCGGATTTCAACGCGTACACGCCGCCGATCCCGCTAGTGATCGTCACATATTGCTTGCCGTCCCTCTCCCAGGTAATGGGCTGACCAACGATGCCGGAAGGGGTCTGGAACTGCCAGAGCAGTTTGCCCGTGCCGGAATCGAAAGCCATGAATTCCCCAGTCTGCTGACCGGTGAAAACAAGGCCTCCCGCCGTCACCAAGGTTCCCGCGATGTTAGGGCTCTTGAAGGGAACCTCCCATTTGGCCTTTCCTGTGAGCGGGTCGATGGCGCGAAGATACCCACGCTTATCCGGATCAAAGACCCTCGGAAACTTTACACCGTAATGCGGTTGGCCAGGCTTCAGATTTGCGATCTGCTCCGCCGGTGCCGTCTCATAGTCCATGCCGAAATCGAGGGTGTTCACATAGAGCAGACCGGTTGTCAGGTTGAACGACATCGGGCCCAGTTCTTGCCGCCCGAAACCGAGGGGTAGATGCGCACCTTCCCGCCGTTTTCAAGAATCCTCTTGGTATCCTCGCTCCATACAGGGCGGCCGGTCGTGGGGTCGATCCGGTCGGCCCAGGTCACCTTCACGAAGGGGTTCGCAGCGAGAACCTTTCCAGTGGTACGATCGATCACATAGAGGAACCCGTTACGGTTCGCCTGCATGATCACCTTGTGCGGCGAGCCGCCGATAGCGAGGTCGGCGATAATCCATTCATTGACGCCGTCGTAGTCGAATGGATCGTTGGGGGACATCTGGTAGTACCAAGCTACTTCGCCCGTCTTAGGCCTAATGGCGAGGACCGAGTTGGTGTAGAGATTGTCGCCCTTCCGATTGAGCGGGTTCCATGGCGCCGGGTTGCCCGTGCCCCAGAAGACAAGGTCAAGCTCAGGGTCATAGGAGCCCGTGACCCAGGTGCTTCCGCCGCCGTGTGATGCGGAATCGCCCGGCCAGGTATCGGAACCTTTCTCGCCGGGCCCAGGGATGGTGTAGGTGCGCCATAGCTGCTTGCCGGTTTGCGCCTCGTAACCTTCCAGATAGCCGCGCACGCCGTATTCCGCGCCCGACACGCCCGCGATGATGACGCCATTGGCCGCCAGCGGCGCGACCGTCATCGAATAACCGTCCTTCGGATCGGACGACTTGGTTCGCCATACTTCCAAGCCGGTCTTGATGTCGAGGGCGATCACGTGGGCGTCGAGCGTCGTGCGGTAAAACTTGCCGTCGAAGAGAGCACCGCCGCGGTTGACGATGCCGCAGCAGACGACCCGCGTTGTCTCAGGCGGATATTCTATCATCGCCTTCCAGATTTCCTTACCGGTGAGCGCGTCGACCGCGACGGTCTTCTCGTGGTCGGTGAGGTAGATCGCTCCATCCTTCACCAGCGCCTGCGCCTCTAATCCGCGGTTGTCGGACATGCTGTAGGACCAGGCCGGCACCAGCCGCTTGACCGTATCCCGATCGATTTGCGTCAGAGGGCTGTAGCGATGCTGGGCGTAGCCCATGCCATAGGTCAGGACATCGTCCGGGGTCTTCTCGTCGTTCACCAGATCTTCGGCAGTCTGCGCCAGCGAGACCACCGGCAACGCTGCGCTCAAGAATGCTGCAACGAGGCTCAATTTCATGTCGTCCTCCCCATGGTTTTTGTCGGCATGAGCACAGGAGGTCCAGCTTACTCAGATCCATAATATTCGGTCTGTGTGACGATGAACATCCCAAAGATGGCGCGTCACTTGACCCGAGTCGACGTGTAGTGAGCATGTTCGAGTCTCCGACACCGAATGGGTCTCGAATAGACGTCGATCAAGAGGAGAACGCCCTCATTGGCTTTCTCACCGAGACCAGTGGCGCTCTCCTTGGCGCCCGCTAGGCGTGGGCCAGGACCATGTGTGCAGGGAGAAGGACCGCTATGGGGGTCATTTGCCGACATTCCAGAGGGCCCGAGACTTATCCGCTTTGCCCTCGATTGTGTTGCAAAAGTCCCAAAAGGCGCAACGGCTGATTTCCCGCCAAAGAACGAAAAGAACGACAATCGCCGATCAATAGAGCCTCAAAGCCACTACGAAAATCGCCTGTGAGTTTGGCGCATGACGACGTGGTCCCCCACATCATTATTCAATCGTCGCGTCTAGGGCCTGGAGAATTTCAGACCCCTGCCGCAAAAGGACTTTTGCAACAGTATCTGCTCGGAACCAGACATCGGAGCCGTCTTCCGTCATGTCAACTTCGGGGCCAGGAGGCGACATTCGACGGACTTACTCGATCACCTCGTCGGCGCGGGCGAGCAGAGCTGGTGGGGCGTCGATGTCGAGTGTCTTGGCAGTTTTAAGATTGACGACTAACTCGTACTTGGTTGGAACCTGCACGGGTAGATCGGCGGGCTTGTCCCCTTTAAGTATTCGATCAACGTAACCAGCGCCGCGCCGGTACTGGTCGGCAATGCGTGGCCCATAGGAGATCAAACCGCCGCTGGTGACGAAGAAGCGCTCAAAGTAGACCGCGGGCAACTTATGATCGCCCGCCAACCTGACGATCAGTTCGCGATGTTGAGTGGCCAATGGTTTGCGGTAACGATCAGGCCGCCATTCGATAAGCGCGCGAAAGCGGTAATGTCGTGCTCTATCTCGCCGGCGTCGCGGATATTGATCAGGCTTAGCTCAACTCCCATCGATGGCGCCATGGCCTGGATCACGGCCCACTGGCCAATACCGCCTGATGCGCTGGGATCGCGAATGACGGCCGCTCGCGTTACTGTCGGCGCTATTTGCTTGAGGAGCTCCAGCCACTTTCCGGCGATACCAAATTCGAACAAAAGGAAACCGGTCACGTTGCCGCCCGGTCGCGCCAGGTTATCGACGTAGCCGGCACCGACAGGATCGATGACGACCGCAAACACGATTGGTACGGTACGTGTCACCTGCTGAAGTGCCCCCATAGCCGGGCTTCCCACCGCAAAAATGACTTCAGGCGCCAGCGCTACCAGCTCCGCCGCGGCGCTGCGAATGTCGTCGGCCCCGCTCGCCACCCATCGGTAATCAATCGCCAAGTTGCGGCCGTCTGTCCAACCCAATTCACGAAGCCCTTGCTGAAGCGCCGCGATGCGGTTCTGATTTTCCGGATCTGCTGCTACCCCTGGTATCAGCACGGCGATGCGCCGCACGCGTTGGGGCTGCTGCGCGCGCGCGACGAGTGGCCACGTCGCCGCCGTGCCGCCGAGAAGCGCAATGAACTCCCGCCGCCTCATTCGATCACCTCGTCGGCACGGCTTATCACGGTCGGAGGCAATTCAAGTCCAATTGCCTTGGCGGCTTTCAGATTGACGACAACTTCGTATTTGTTGGGCGCTTGGACCGGCAGATCGGCGGGTCTTTCGCCCCTCAAGATACGATCCACGTAAACAGCGGCGCGTGGGGCGGATGCAATGGTATCTGATCCATATGAGATCAGGCCCCCATGATCGACGAACGCCCTGTTGGCGTAGACTACCGGAAGCTTATACCGAGCCGCCAACCCAACAATGAGATCGCGATATCCGCTTACCGCCGCGCCCAGTGTTGCGATCAGGCCTCCGTTAGGAATGCGCGCAAGTTTCCCTATTCCGCCTTCGATCTCGTTGATATCGCGCGTGCCAATAGGGATGACATCGACGGCGAACGAGCCCGCCACCGATTGAATTACGGCGAATTGCCCTATGCCGGAGGGCACGGTCGCATCGCGAACTACCCCAACGCGGACTGTCGAAGGCGCCACCTGTTTGAGCAATTCCAACCATTTGCCGCTTAGGCTGTAGTCGAATTGCATAAAGCCGGTTGCGTTGCCACCGGGGTGCGCGAGGCTCTCAACAAAACCACTGCCAACGGGATCGACGACCGTCGTGAACACAACGGGTATTGTATTGGTCGCTTGGAGTACTGGCGGAGTGGTCGTGCCTCCGCCAGAGACAATGACGTCTGGCTTCCCAGCGAGCAAATCAGCAACGCCCTTGCGGACATCGATTGCATTCGGCTTAACACGGTGAATGGACAGATTGAGGTTCTTACCTTCGATCCAGCCAAGACCGCGCAATCCTTCTAAGAAAGCTGAAACGCGCTTCTCATACTCTGTATCACCTTCGACACCCACGGCGATGAGATAAGCAACATGGCGTACTTGGCTCGGCTGTGCACGCGCAACGACGAACGGAGGCGCGACCGCGCCGCTAACGAGTGTGATGAACGCTCGCCGGTTCATTCGATCACCTCGTTGGCCTGAGCGAGCAAGGTCGGTGGGATTGTTACATCGAGCGCTTTCGCAGTCTTTAGGTTGACGAGGAATTCGAACTTCGTCGGCTGCTCCACCGGAAGGTCACCGGGTTTTGCACCCTTGAGAATTTTGACGGCGTGTTTGGCCGCTAGTCTAAAGAGGTCGGTGATGTCTGCGCCATACCCCATGAGGCCACCACCTTCGACAGCCTCCCTAAAATAGTACATCGTCGGTAACCGCTGCCGAGCAGCGAGATCGACAATGCGCCGATAGTTCACATAGAACATCGGGCTCGTAAAAAGCAGAAGTACCTCGGTTCGCCACTGAGCCATCAATTCAAATGCGCCTCCAAAGTCCTCAGGACGGCTGGCATCGAAAACTTGGAAGTCAACGCCGATCTGGTGCGCCTTCTCTTCCATTTCGGACAGCATTTGTTGCATCGTGCGCTCGCCGTAAACATGGGGATGTTGGAGCGCGGCAAATCGAGCGGCTCCCGGAAAAACCTCCTTCAGTATTTGAAGGCGCTTGGGACCCAGTTCTGGCCCGATGAATGTATTTCCGGTGACGTTCCCTCCGGGCCGGGCAAGGCTAGCGATCGGTCCGTCCGCGACGGGATCAGCCATGCTTACGGCGACGATAGGGATCGAATCTGTCGCCCGCTTTGCAGCAAGAGCGGTCGGGGTGCCCATGACGACGATTATGTCTACGCCGAGCCGTAAAAGTTCGTTTACGGCGTTGCCCAAGTCAGGAGCACTTCCAGAGTATCGATCTTCAACAGTGACACTCTCGCCAGCCGTAAAACCGTTCTCGCGAAGCCCCCTCAGAAACGCTTCTTGGGCCGCTGTGTTAATTTGATTGGAGGCACTCCCCAACCAAATGACACCTACGAGAGGTACGTTCCGCTGCGGTCGCTGGGCGCTGCCGGGGAATGGGCGCAAGGCCGCAGCCCCAGCAA
>Ga0207021_1051_pt1 | contig 31993 bp, 23 predicted proteins | sample Alteio_BWMinCont_49_FD_153496 | JGI IMG/M metagenome (GOLD analysis project Ga0207021, IMG submission 153496) | Enriched cells from forest soil in Barre Woods Harvard Forest LTER site, Petersham, Massachusetts, United States -... | ecosystem: Environmental > Terrestrial > Soil > Temperate forest >... | reverse complement strand
CAGGACGGCTGTATAAGCAATGTGACAACTATGTCAAGCAGCACGTTTGCAATTGGATGCTGGACGCCAATGATGTTAATGAATTATGCGCCTCATGCCAATTGACGGTCGTGATCCCTGCGTTATCGAATGAAGGAAATCACGTTCTTTGGCACCGCATGGAATCGGCAAAACGTCGCCTACTGTATTCTCTTTGGACGTTGCGTCTGCGCCCTGTACCCAAACAGGAGGATGCAATTTGCGGCCTTGCATTCCAATTCCTCGAAGATGGCAATAGCGAAGAAAAGATCATGACCGGACATGACAACGGTTTAATCACACTCAATCTGGCAGAAGCCGACCCTGCCAAACGTGAGCACGTCAGGGAGCAAATGGGTGAACGCTATCGTACATTGCTGGGTCATTTTCGCCATGAAAGCGGGCATTATTATTTCGATCGTTTGATTACCGATCCCGAATTGCTCGATAAATATCGGGAATTATTCGGCGATGAAAGTCAGGGCTACGCCGAAAGACTCAAGTTGTACTATGAAAAAGGTCCAATAGCCGATTGGGAGCAAAGTTTCATCAGCTGCTATGCCAGCTCGCATCCGTCGGAAGATTGGGCGGAAACTTGGGCCCACTACTTACATATGATCGATACGCTTGAAACGGCTCATGCTTGCGGATTGTCGCTTAAACCTCTGAAGGCAAAGGAACCCAAGATGATGCTTGCGGCGCGCACACTTACAAGTGACTCGTTTGAACAGCTCATTACCGATTGGTTTTCATTGACTTATGTATTAAATAGCTTGAACCGTAGCGTTGGCATGCCGGATGCGTATCCTTTCAAGTTGTCTACACCGGTCCAGGAGAAGTTGCTTTTCGTTCATGAAGTGGTCTTGACGCATGCCAATGGCGGTTTTTCGGCTTCGGATGATGTCAACATGATATTTGAAAGCATTGATTCAGATTCAATATCAATTCCTGATGCTGCTGAGAAGAAAAATCAGTCATCTTGATAATTGGCAGTGAACAACATTCCCCCGCTGCCGAATCTGAATATAACCCAGGTAAGCATTCTAAATGCGTTGGCGGAACGACCTCTCGTCAACAGCGACATGTCGCAATCCACTGCGGGAGCCGGCATTATTCCAGCTCCGAGTGCGCCCCAGGTTGCCCCCCCTTTACCATGCAAAATTCCTGAAATTCGTCCACTGATAGTGGCTTGCTGTAGTAGTAGCCCTGTATTTCGTCGCAGCCATTTACGCGTAGAAATTCAAGTTGATCCTTCGTTTCCACTCCCTCCGCAATGATTTTCAGCCCGAGTCCCTTTGCCAAATTGATAATCGCGCAAACGATCGCCCCACTTTCCTGGTCAATGCTGATGTCACGCACAAAAGACTGATCGATCTTGAGCTTATACACCTTGAATTTTTTCAGGTGGCCCATTGACGAATAGCCGGTCCCGAAATCGTCGAGTGACATGCGCACGCCACGTTCATGGAGTTTATTCATCACGACGATTGCCCCTTGCGGATCATGCAGTGCCACGCCTTCGGTCAACTCAAATTCAAGACACTCCGGCGGCAAACCCTCTTCTTCCAGGATGCGCGTCACAAGACTCGGCAAGTCAGCGTGACGGAACTGTACGGCGGAGAGATTCACTGCAATCTTTAACGGAATCAATCCATCTTGTATCCACAATTTTGCTTGGCGCGCTGCTTGCCGCAACACCCATTCGCCTATCGGTAAAATCAATCCGCTTTCCTCCGCTGCAGGTATGAATTCCGCAGGCGATACCGAGCCCAACTCAGGATGCGTCCACCGTAGCAAAGCTTCCACTCCGACGATATGCCCCTTTTCCACCGATATCTGGGGCTGGTAATGCACCGTTAATTGCTCGCGTTCCAACGCGTGACGCAGTGCATTGACAACTTGTTGATGACGGGCCGAGAGCGTCTGCATTTCCGCAGCAAAAAAACAATACCCATGGCGTCCCTCTCGCTTAACGCGATACATCGCGGCATCCGCGCGTTTCAACAGCATTTCCAGATTAACGCCGTCATCCGGGTAGAGAGCAATGCCGATAGAGCCAGTCATATTCAAATCATGTTGTTCTATCTGAATCGGAGATGAAATGACGTCCAGTAGCTTTTGCGCGATCTCAGCAGCTACTTGCGCGTTGACGCCGGGAAACATGAGGATGAACTCGTCGCCGCCGAGACGCGATATGACATCCGTTTCGCGCAATGCCGAATTCAATCGGTTCGCCATTTCGGTAAGCAAGACGTCACCGACGCTATGGCCAAGTGAATCGTTAATATCCTTGAAATGATCGAGATCGAGGAACATTAATGCCAATTGCTCGTGGTTGCGTTGCGCCAGGCTAATCGCATGATGTACCCGAATTCCTAGCTGGACGCGGTTCGGCAATCCGGTGAGTAAGTCGAAATTGGCCAGCTTTTGAATGTGCTCTTCGGCTCGCTTTCGCTCAGTAATGTCGTTTACGGCGATACGAAATTCTGTTACTCCATCGCAATTACGTTTGGCGGCGATCTGCAGAAGTGCCCAGAACTGAGTTCCATCGCTTCTTACCATCCTTAACTCACAGTCACGAAGCTCATGATTTTCGATCAGCTCCCTTCTGAGCATGTAAAAACCATCTTGGTCGCCTCTGAAAATGAAGTTGGTGATTGGCTTCTTGAGTAGTGCGCTTCGAGACGTGCGAATCTGGGCGGCGGCGGTCAGATTGGCCTGGATGATCCGGCCCGTTTCACAGAGAGTCAGATAACCGACGGGGGCAAAATCGTAAAGATCAAGGTAACTGCTGCGGGTGGCATCCAATTCCAAATACGCCTGACGCAATTCCTCATTCTGCATTTCCAACTGGATTTGGTGGACTCTTAGCTCGTGAAGAACCCGCCGCGCGGCTTCTGGCGTCAGTGGCTTCAGATATTGAGGTGATTGGGCGGCTTCTTCCAGGAAAGCAGTTTCTGCTCGCTTACGCAATGCTTTTGCGACGCTGACAGGGCTATCATTGTCATTCATAGCTGGACTCCTCCACTTTCCCGCATTTGGGTTGCGGTCGCAACCTGCTACCTCGTCCCTGGATTGCATGTCCTGCGAACATCGGTCGCGCATTATCGATACCTTCCGATAATGGTTCATCATGCCAACCAAATAGCTGCGGCCCTATGGCTACTTATGCCTATATGAGTGGACGATTACCGAGTCGTCAATTTCAAATGACTACAAATAGTAACTTGTTCAATCGGTATTCATACAAAAACCGCGGCGCATTTCGTACAGCGTACAAGGAAAACAACAAAGTGCCTCAATTTTTATTCCTATTTTCCGTCGATTTTTGTCAGGTAGATGTACTGCGCAATTCTATTGCACCTCCATATGTGATTGCCACCCGCAGCCTGGATGCTGACTTTTTTGCAAATCGATTTGTGGGGGGTATAAACAAAATTCGATGTCCTATCGTGAGATCAGATCCTTGCATCCATTGATTTAATGCGTTGCCATCAAAATAGCTGGTGGTTGGTACGATGCCGCACGGACTAATGTCTTGCACGCGCCCAATATTATGCTGAGTCGAAATCAACCGGCGCCAGGATAATCCACCTGTATCTGCTTTAAAGAATGACTGATTACATCACTATTCGTCCGAATTGCGATAAAGAAACGAAGTTGGCCGCGCCCACCTCGCTTGGACTCTCCAATACACACACGTCTTCCACGCGCCAGGAAGGCTCTTTATCGCTCGCGCCATTCCGTCTCAAAATAATGCCAAGCCAAAGCTCGCTTTCCTTGGCAATCGCTCCATTTAATTAACGCCCGATAGTGAAAAGATCATGAAACAAACACATTACGAAAAAATCATCCGCGCATTCCAGAACCTTGTGGGATATGAGGCCGCACCGGGAAAAATGGCCAAGCGTAAAAGGGGAACCGATCACACGACAACAAGCATCGGGAATTCAAACTCAAGTATCATAGAAGACGCGCTGCAGCAACAACTGCAGAAGACAGTTTCTCAGCGCAAGTCAGGGCAACTTCATTCTGGAAATCACAAACACACCGAAGAGAAACATACTCAATCCAGTCTGGATTGAGTATCGACAATGTGCGTGGAACTAATTGTGTCGCACGAAACGGCAACCTTGGGAGATATTGGGGCTTCGGCGCCGGATGACAGCGGCTTCGCACTCCTACAGCGCGTTGCAATCGAGATAGCATGCGAAAAGCGCGAGCAAGCAATTTCTGCAGTCGGATCAGTCCGCTTTACACACCTGCTGCTGACGATAGCTGGATGGCTCGGGTATGCATCCTGGCGAAGCGCCATTGACAAATCGAAGAACCATAAATTTGATGCGTCATTGCCAAGTTTTGCGGAAAAATGTTTGGCGCACGAACAGCGTCGCTTGCTTCGGCATGGCAAAAATCTGCGTAGCGCGGGCCCGAAGACATGTCACAAGACCAGAATCGCTGCAAAAGAAATGCGCTATAAGGCCGAATTTTTTCGAGCTCTTTATTCAAAAAAGAATGTGGATGAATATATAAATTCGTTGGCTGCGTTGCAGGAGAAACTTGGTTTTTCGAACGATAGAGTGGTCGCAGATCGCCTATTGCAAGAGCTTTCTGCAGGAAGAGCGGATCTCCATGCGGGTATAGGTTTTGCTCGTGGGTACCTGGCGTCGACAGTTGAACGTAAAGATAGCAAATCCTGGAAGCGTTTTGCGTCGATGGAATTGCCCGCCCAAAAATAACAGCATTTATCGTGCGGCATGACTCGCGATTTTCAATTTTTACCTGGGCCGCGCCGGAAGCTCGAGATCGAAATGATCAGGTGGGTGGGATTTCCCGGGAATCCGTGAATTCAACGCCACCGTTGCATTCCATGGCGCTTCGCGTCTAATGGTCGTCCTTGATCCGTTGCGCGTACGTGGTACGCGCAACGTCAAACCGATCGGTAGTACGACAATAAACTGAAGGCGAGCCCAGTCGTCCAATAGGCGAAAAATTGTTGATATGCAAGCGCGGGCCAATCAAATGATCGGCGACATGAAACATCACCACTTCACCGATGAACAGTGTATTTTTCCCAAGCGGTTGCGCGCTGAATAACTTGCACTCCAGACTTGCCTGCGCTTCCGCCACTCGTGGCACTTTGATGCGAATGGAGGACGCGGCATGCAAATGCGTCGCTGCCAGTTCGCTCTCCTCGCCTGGGAAATCTGCCGCCGAAATATTCATTGCGCCGAACAAGTCTTCGGTAACCAGATTTACCACAAATTCACCGCTATCCAGGATATTTTTTGCGGTATCCTTTGGCTCGCCAGCGTCGTTCTGGCCGATGCTGATGATCACGTATAACGGATCGGCGCCGACCGCATTGAAAAAACTGAACGGCGCAAGATTGATAACTCCGCGTAGGTTCGTTGTCGTGACCCAGGCGATTGGGCGCGGTATTACCAAATTTGTCAGTATCTTGTAGTTGTCGGCAGTCGAATGTAAGGATGGATCAATTTGCATGATGGGTGCTCTTTTGGGGGAATCAATTGGATCTATCGGATCTTGCCTGAGCAACATCGTACAGGCAAGATGGGTGCGCCAACGAACAGACCTTGTTTTTTGGCAAATCACAGAATATGCGCCATCCGCAAATACATCGGAATCTTGTGTAAAACGTGTGACTCGTGTACAACCCGAATTCTATTGACCGTGCATTTGATTGGCGCAGCGCCTGGGTGATTAGGATTTTGGCATTAATTTGAAGGAAGCGCTTGGAGATAGGCCGCTACGGATGCGATTTCCTGTGGATCAAGCAAATGCGTGATCTGTTTCATCGGTGTGCCGGGCCTGCCTTCAGTATTTCGGAATACGTTAAGCTGCTTGACAAGATAATCTTGATGCTGATTGGCCAATCGCGGAAAGCTGGCCATTCCTTCTCCCTTTGGTCCATGGCAAGTGGAACAAGGTGGCGTTTGTTTGGCGGGTACACCATTTTCGAATATCAGTTTTCCGGCGGCAGCCGTCGATGCATCAACTGCACTATTCGCTTTTGGAGTCTGTTTGGCGAAATAATCGGCCAAGCCCTTGATCTGTTCGTCAGTAAGTTTGCGACTAATTCCCCACATGTATTCAAAGCCTTCTGGATCAGCGCGTTGATGACTCCTGAAATTCTCCAGTTGCGCAGCCAGATAAAGCGATTGTTGACCGGCAAGTCGCGGGAAATTGGGGGAGATCGAATTCCCATCTTTACCGTGACAATTTGAACAAACTTGAACTGCTGTCACGGCTGCAGGGACATTGGGATTGCCGAGATCGCGCGAGCGCTCTACATTGGCGCAGCCCGACGAGGTCGTGCCAAGAATCGTAACAAGCGCCAGTTGCAGCCATCTCATTTTATTCAATGAATACCCGCGTCCAGGATTCGATCGTATAGGTCGTTTGGTGGCATCGCTCATTAATATGCTCCCCACACATAAAGGAATGCAGTGTTGTTGTCGCTGGCATTGCGGCCATTGCCGTCGTAATTTGCCGACGAGCCGTTGTATTCAGTGAACTTGTAATATTGCAGGCCCACGCGGATATTTTGAATCGGAGTCCAGAAAATCTCGGGAATCCAGATGTGTGTATTCGGCGTACTATTGGCGTCTCCAAAGGGAACAGGGTTGCCATTTCCGTCAGGGCTCGACGTGTAGGCCAGGGTATCGGGGCTCCCGGTTACTCCTACGTAACCCAGGCTCACCCCGTATTTTGCCTGGTACACATAGGTTCCTTTGAGTCTCAAGTAATTGAGCGTATTTGAACTGTTTGAAAAATTTCCCGCGTAATTGGGGTTGTTCGAATCCCAAAGCGCATCGCTATAACGCTGATTTTCCTTGATATAACTGAACTGCGCGGAGATCGTATGGGGATCGAGAATATATTGATATTGCGCGTCGGCGCCAACATCACGATAGCGTGTGGTTGGCCCAAAAGTATCAGGGGAATTGGCGTAGATTTCTGCGTTCATACCGAAGAGACCGACCATCGCGCTGTTCGCTCCCCAATCGTGGTTGAGTGCCAGCCTCCAATAAGGATTAAGCTGCCCTTTGAGTTTCGGCATGTCGGAATCGGGAATGCCTTGGCTCAAAAAGGAAAAAATTCGATTTGCGGTCTGATAGGCGCCAACTTCCGCATAAACCGTATTGTTCCAAAATAAATAGGCGTTCATGCCGGCGGCTACCGGACCCAACTGCATGATGATGGGGGCCGCTGGAGCGCCTACAAATGGTCCGCCATTGCCGGCCGCATTGCTCGTGGGAACATAGCCTGGACCGATGGAACTGAATCCACTATTGAAGGTGTTCCACACATCGGTCACACCGGGGTTGTTGTTTAAACTTGCACCGACTATGAGATCTTTATTGGTGTCAATAAAGCGATCCGCGTAGCGCAAATCGAAATTATCTGAACCACTGTGCCCGGCCCAATGACCATTTGGATCTTGCTGCGCGTAAGCTTCGTAGGTCCATTGTCCGAAGAGGCCAATGTTATCGGTGATTTTGCCTCCGGCGAAAACGCTTGCCGTGGTGAAATGCACTAAACCATTTTGCGGGAAATCAGCGTAAGTATCTCCAGTTCCAGGGGTCTTGCTGTTGACACTGGTACCAGAGGCGGTCGCCATGACCGCAAGCGGAATCTCGGCGCGATTTCCCATGGTATAGCCCGTCAATTTAAAAAGCCTACCATAGGAGGTAAGCTCGGGAAATTGACCTCCCGCATGGCAGGCAACGCAGTTTTGCCCGGTCTGCCGAGCATAAATCGGAATAGCCTGCGCTTCCAAAGGAATTAGTTCCGCTATTAACGCCAATAAACAAACAACCAGCATCGTAATGCCCGTCGATCCATGCTTTGTGTGGCTTCGCATGCTCTCTCCCCCTACTTTAAATGATGCGCGTGTTTGACCTGGCTTTAGCAGATTGATCTCCATGTTCATTCCTATCTGTGCGGTAGCCCACATAGCATCATTGCGCGAGGGATCTGACGACATACGAATGTCACACCACACTGTTCATTTCTTCCGCGCATAGATGATCGACGTTGCGCGCTGCACAGTTTGATTCTCAATACCAACACGGTGAAACTTGAAATTCGATTTTCCTGATTGGAGCCGTTTTTCACGGATACCCATTGCGTTGCTGAACTTACATCTGTCTGAGAGAAATTTGCGGCATTGCATGGGTGTGTCAAAATTTTCGACGTTGGCAAAGAAAGCAGTTGAACATCGATGTCAAAAGTCAGAATGAGCATTCTGTGAATTTGAACTAAACACCATCTATCGCAATTCAAAATTCGTGGCTGGGTTTTTGATGTATATCAAGAAGTGCCCCCGCAAATATTGTCAATATGGGCTCCTTAAAGTTTTCTATTACGAAAAATTCGATATTGTGACGTATACCCTTGCTACGAATCAAGATTCCGTTTGTGCCATACGAGATATGAAACCCGCCTCTCACACACTGCTCCGGGCTCAATTCCACCATTTCCAGTTCGATCGCATTTGCAAAAGCGAATAATATTCCCTTGTATTCCACCGTCAGCAACTATAGCAATGCCATCGGCGCTTTCGATTCGAATATCAGTGTGACGATAGGTAAATCGGCGACCAGTCGCACCACCGCCGTGACAAATCTGGTGAATCTGGCCACAAGCAATGGCTTTGCCGGGATTAATCTCGATATGGAAGCGGTGGGTCATCAGTTATTTGAGTGCGACACCGGCGAAGCAACCTTCGTACCCGCCATCGCTGAAGGCGTTGTTGAAAGACCCGCGCTATCCGAATATTCGACGCCATTTGCGCAAGCTGTATGTCGATCCGCTGACTGGCTCGCAGCAATGGGGGACGATGATGTCAATTGATGGCAAGGGGATCATCGGGATTTACAGTTTGTCGACTGCCAAGCCGATCAAGATCGGGAACTTCGAGACTCAGTTCCTAAGATTTAAGGCATATTTAAGGCACGGAGCGGCGAAATGGCAAAAATGACGGTTCAGCAGGTCGAAGCGCTCAAATCAAAAAATACTGCATACAAGAAAAATGTTGATACGGGCTTGCAAATACGGGTCGCTGTCAACGGCATCAAGATTTGTGAGCTATTTCGCATTGAACCCGCTATTGAGACGTACTATTTAGGCCATGGGCGATTTCCGGATTCCACTAAGGAAGCCGGAATTGGCACGCCTAAAAATGCGCAATTGGAAAATATAGAATCGATGGTGGTGAGCGACAAAGGCGTTGTGACGGTTAAATTCGCGACATTTCCTGGCGATGCAGATGCATGGATCAGCTATACGCCCACTTACGCGCCGACCGTGGCATCGCATGGAATTGGTTTTATCTGGCGCTGCGAGAGTGGTATTCATGAAATCGAAAAAATGGCGCCGAATTGCCAACAGATTGTGGCATCAGCCAAGCCTGCTCGGGCAATCCCGGTTGTTGCCCCATCCCCAACGACATCGGTTGCAGCGACATCCGTTCCAATTGCCTCCGTTCCAGCGACAGCGGTCGCAAGGCTGGACTGTGAAGTCTTGAAGCATTCGATTGAAACCAGGCTTGTGGCCAAAGGCGTCAAAAACTACCAGCTGGATATCCTCGCCAGTTCGGAGGCTACGACAAGCAAGATCATTGGTCATTGCAATGGCGGCTCGGGGAAAATAACTTACAGTAGAAGCAAGTAGGGTGGCGGTATGTTGTGATCTGCCGATGCGCGCATCCCATAAATATGGTATTTCCAAAGTGGCAATATTCTGATAGGGTGTGCGCTTAGCCAATTGGTCACGCCGACCAATCAACGTTCATCCTTGTCAGGACCGCATGAAACTTCCTCGCTATCACCACGCATTGCCCTTTGTTGCCCGCCACGCCTTCATCATTATTTGCATGGCCCTGACCGCTTGCGGCGGTGGCGGCTCAACATCTTCTGCCCCGACCGCACCTGCCACCTACAACATCTCCGGCAGCGTCACCGGCTCGCCCGGTGCTGGCCTGGTGCTGCAACTCAATGGCGGAAGCTCTACGCCAATCAATTCTCAAGGCTTCGCCTGGAGCAACGCGCTGACCAACGGCCAAGCCTATGCGGTTACGGTATCGACGCAGCCTGCGGGGCAATCCTGCACGGTCAGTAACGGCAGCGGCACGATAGCCGGCGCCGATGTGACCAATGTGGCGGTCAATTGCGTGGTGGTGCCGTCGCTCGCGGTGTTTGCGGGAAGTATGAACGGCCCCGGCAATCTCAATGGGCCCGCAGCCAACGCGCGCTTCAACGCCCCGGACGGAATCGGCACCGACAGTGCGGGTAATATCTACGTCGCGGATTATGGCAACCAAGCCATTCGCAAGATAACGCCAGCGGGTGTAGTAAGTACGATTACTACGGCCAGCATTGCATTGCCATTCGCGTCTGATTATATTGCTGCTGACGGATCAGGAAATATTTTTTTCAGTGAAATTAGCAATTCTTATTCTTGCATTTCCGGTGGCAGCAGCGGCAACATCGAAAAGGTTAATTCATCTGGGACGATCGCGCCAGTCACAAATGCTGCTTGCTTAGATGGACCACTTGCCGTCGATAGTGCCGGCAACCTTTATGTCCTCAAATCTGGCCTTAATGTCTCCAATCTTGGCAATATCACCAAGATCCCGGCAGGGGGATCGTTAGCCCCTGTCGTGGTATATTCCGGCGGATCCATTCTCAACATGTACCTCATTACTGTAGACAGCGCGGGCAATATATACGTTGCTGGCGGCGGTCTTATTCAAAAACTGGTACCCGGCGGGATGTTTGTCACATTGGCCGGCACTGCGGGCACCACCGTTAGTGTCGATGGGACCGGGACCGCCGCCACCTTTGCCAATCTGGCTGCCATTACAGTCGACGGCAATGGCACGCTCTATGCGTTAGACGGTCAAACCGTACGCAAGATCACGCCTACCGGGGTGGTGACGACGCTGGCCGGCACTGCAGGCGTGACGGGCAGCGCCGACGGCACTGGCGCTGCCGCCAGCTTTGGAGCTCCAGTGAGTATTGCCGTTGACAATCAAGGCAATATCCTGGTGGGCGATGCCGGTTACAACAACATACGAAAAATAACCGCAGCGGGAGTCGTCACGACGGTCGCCGGCGGTAGCGTCGCGCCTGTCGTCGGCAGTCAGGACGGTCTTGGCTCCAATGCCAGTTTTAACAGCCCGCAAGGTGTCGCCACCGATGGCTTGGGTAACGTCTATGTGGCTGATAACGGGAATTTAACCATCCGCAAGATCACCGCTGGCGGACTGACCTCCACCTTCGCAGGTTCACCCGGAGTTGCGGGGAGCGCCAACGGAACCGGGGCTGCCGCGAGATTCGGATCGGTAGGTATCTTCCCTTATAATATGTATAACTCGGGGCCGATGGGGTTGGCGACCGACAATGCCGGCAACGTGTATGTAGCCGATCCCGGCACCCTGAATATTCGCGAAATATCGCCCGCCGGGGTGGTCACAACTTTTGCCGGGCCGGGCGCGATCGGTAATCTTGGGTCCGCCATTTTTTATGTTTATCCTTACGGATACTTATTTGCTTGCGACGGTTTTTTAGGTAGCTGCCCAGTGACGTATGGTCCTGCTGTGGGGCCGTTTGGCGTGGCTGTAAATAGCGTGGGGAATATCTACGTGGCCGAGCTGGCCGCAAATACCATGAGCACCATCACGCCATCCGGTACGGTAACAACACTTGGCGGAGCGATAAGTCCAAACAGTCCTGGCTTTGACGGGGGGCTTACGCAGCCCGGGGCGGTCGCTGCTGACAATGCAGGTAATGCTTACCTCACGAGCGGGGTCCTTAACCTCATTTACAAGGTCAGTCCGGGCGGGTTAGTGACGGTATTTGCAGGTAGTGGCAGCCGAGGGAGTGCCGATGGCGTCGGGACCGCAGCCGCTTTCAATAATCCGTCCGGGATCACCATCGATGCCAGCGGCAACCTTTACGTGGCCGACTCCGGCAATTGCACCATACGCAAAATTACGCCAGTTGCGATGGTCTCCACCGTGGTCGGCGTCGCCGGGCAATGCGGCTTCGCTGCGGGGCCGCTGCCGGCGTTTTTGTCGCCTCCAACCAATGTGGCGCTCAGCGGCAGGACGCTGTATATCACCAGCGCCAACGGTGTCGCGGTGGTCAATGATGTGCCTTAGGAGCAGAAAATCTACTGTGCCGGCGTACCGACGACAATTTCAGTTGCGAGTGGCGACGCCAAGGCTTGCTCGCCAACCTCGGCTGAGCATTGAAGGCAGAATGTCTTACTGGGGTGGTGTTGCGGTAGCTCAGGGGGCGGCGATGATTATTCGGTGCATAGCCTAGGCGACCGACTATTTTGAGACCTGCTGCTTGATGTTCGCGTGGGCACAAAAATGTGCCCACCCTTGGCTTAAACTTCAATTACTGGAAGCCATGGCCGGGGATGCCTGCCGGAAGATTCATTTGTAGATTTTTCAGGTCATCACCGCCTATCGTGTTGGAGTTAGGTGAGGTAGTACTAGATTGAGTCGGGCTGCAGTCCAGCCCGACCATTGTTCTTGATCTAAACCACATCAAGTTTGACGTGGTGCCTGCCAAGACCACTTGGCTCGGTGAACTGCAAATCCCCAATGGCTCGGGCGGATGGCTGACCACTAATCCGAACGACTTCAACGCCACGCTCGAAGCCAAGAACAAAGAGCACAAGTCGCTGATCAAGCCCACCATCCGGCTATTCAAGTATTGGAACACTACCAGCGGGTTTCCGTTCGAGTCCTTCCTGATGGAGAAATGGGTATGCGGCCTGAGTTTTTGGTGGCTGGCGAACCAGAAGGACTATTTCCTTGCTGTCATCGACAACTTGAGTACCAATTCGTCGTACTCGCAGTGGGTGAACAATGAAATCACGCGCGCAAAGAATATCGTGGCCAATGTCAGGGGATACGAGAAGGATGAGATGCCGGTAACAGCTGAAAACGAGATCAAGAAGTTGTTCAGGCTCTGATGGGACTTCCATTTTCTTGTACCGATGTATTTCAAGGCACGACGCGAATAGCCGGACCATCAAATTACTGACTTGCCAGTGCGGCTAAATTGCGGCTAGCGTAAACTGCAATTGACTTTTGTTGGCCTTGATTCACCTTGTTTTAGCAATTTGCGAGTTGCACAAGGCATTGATTAATATAGCTTTATGGCATGCAATCGTTCCTACGAACCAAGGGGTAGTGGGTTCGATTCCTGCCAGCCGCACCAATAAAATCAAGGGGTTGCAAGTTTAGGCTTGCAACCCTTTTTGGTTTTCCGCGCTCCGACTTCAAATCCCCCACCACAATCACCGCCACAGTTTTATTTTCTGTAATTCGTCCCTTTTGCACCGTTGCATTTTGCGAAACAGATTTTCTACTCCGCCTTACCTCCAAACCGCCGCACCATCCTCGCCAGCGAATCGGCTCACTGCAATGGAAGAACTTTTTCGGCAGCTTTGTTACCAATTTGTCGAGCAAACCTCGGCGCGCGTCGCATGCTTATGGATGCGGATTTGCACGGTTGTGTATCGAAGACGGCGAATTTTCATGGAAATTAAAAATGCAGATGATATTTGCAGTCCGTCCGCGTCGCGTCGCGTCGAAAGGTAACAAATTGAAAAAGAATGCGCTGAATTCAACGCGAAAGGATAACCCACATGATGCCCCATGAATTTAGTAACATTTGTCGAGATCTTAGTTTGGCGCTTCGTCTCATCGATTGCGACGCATTGGCGGAATCGAAAGATGTGTACCTAAATGGCGTCAAGATTGGTGTTTTCAATTGCGTGGAGCCTCAGAACGGAATCATATTTTACGTCGATCTAGGTGTGCCCGAGCTGTCATCACAACCATCGATCTTCGAGCGGTGCATGGATATTAACCTGGAATTATCTGCAGTTGACGGTGAAGCCATTGGATTTGATCGGACGACTAATCACCTTGTATTTCGCGCATTCTTTGCTTTCGATGAGGATAACAACATAGAGGCGTTGACTGAGGCAATATGCGGGTATACGGAATTTGTAAATGAATTATACGCTGAGCATCTGCATGGGTTGGTCAAGCCACCACAATCCTGAAGCAGGTTAACCGGAAAATAAATCATTTGGAATGAGGGTGTGATGAATATTAAACCAAATTCGCGATACGCTGACCTGACATCAAAGGAGAGGGCCAAGCGGAATGTTTGCGATATTACGCAAAATGTGGGTCGCGGGATAGCGATGTCTGCGGTAAATACTTTTCTTGCCCCGAAAAATCTTTTCCGCAAGATGCGCGGCGAGGATTCTGAAATTCATTGGATAAGTATGCGTAGCAATCATAAAGTGAGAAAAGACCGTCGCGCTGAGTTGGGAGATGGTGAAGCCATCCCCTTTGCGATGACGAGCGGAAATGCCGGCCTTTTGTCGTCGCACATGCATGCAAAAACAAAACATTCAATCGACCTCAAGAGAGAAAGCGGGAGCACGTGCGACATCCTGGAACGCAGCATCCCGAGAGATTCATTTTCAGCCAACAATGTGACACTGCCACCCGTGTCAGGGCAGATATGGCACGATATGCCGGTCTTCAAAATTCGCTTCAAGACAATTGATGCCCTGAACAACTTCAGGGCTGCGCTTGACAGTACGGGAGTCGATTTTGAAAACGGCGTCAGAATTGACTCACATAACTTGCTCGTCGACATCCACTATCTTCCCCGTCTCGCTCGGAAACTCATACCTTCTGAGGCAATCGCCCTACTAACCCCAGACAATATTGAAGATGTAGACGGAGGGATAGGTTACGAGAATCTAAATCAACGCGATCCTTATAGGCCGCTCTTTGCGAGAATGACGACGACGTTCAACGAGAAGCAGGAGTTCGGCTTTGAAATGCGCGCGGCGGCGTGGGAGGATAAATGTCGACAGGCCAACGCCCGTGAGCTTCGCCCCCTATGCGACACGAAATTCGAGGCTTCAAACGCCGACGTATCAAATTTGTTTAAGCATATTACCGAGCAAGACCAAGACTTGATTTTGGGCGAAAATCATGAAGACGATCATTCGTTTCTCGAAAAAAATATTGCGTATTTCGCCGACCGTGGCTACGACACACTGCTTCTCGAAGGTGTGCATTACGAGACCCAATCCATGCTCGACGCCTGGTTCAAATCTTCTGAGTCCACCCCTCCGCTGGAGCTGAAGTTGCTGCTTGGCAGCAAGCTATCTTTGGTTACGAAAGCCAAGGCTGCGCGCATTCGGGTAGTAGGTATTGACAGTGAGCAGACATATATTGTCAATACGCCCGACATGCGCAAATATGCGAAAACGCGTGAGAATGCCATGAACGATATGGCGTGCGAGATTTATGAACGGGAAAAAGCGAAAGGTGCAGGAAAATGTCTTTTCTACGTTGGGTCAAGCCATGCATTGGAATCTCCAAGCGGTACGCTTGGCATTGCTACGTTTGTACCAGCACCCGTTGTTATTCTGCGAAATGCGCGTGGCATGTCAGAAGAAAGCAATAGGTCATTTCGAATCCTGTCGGGTAGCGAGAAGCTTTTCCGAGATAAAAATGTGTTTACAGAATTCGTGGAACAAGGAGAGGTTTATACGACGGTTGAGTTCCCCATGAAGGGTGGCCTGAACCCCGCGTGCGATGTTTGGCTCGAAGCATCCCCGGGTGCCGACTGGTCGCTCAAGTGAAATTCATGCCCGACGCAAGACGAACGCTTGTGCGTTGGGTTCAGTATCAGCGATAGGCACTCCTGGCAGCCGCCACGCCGACCTGCTCTGTGTCGTAATTGGCGCGCCGGTAGATAGGCACCAGCCTGTTTTGTTAGACGCGGTTGTGCATCTTGTCGACGAAATGCTCGGCAAGTAACGTAAAATAACGCCACATTATGAAGATAAAATTTCGGTGGAGGTGAGGTGGTCAATTACGCGAAGATTCTTTACTTATGAGCCAGCAATTCAAATGGCATCTGTTGGATTCGCATGAGGCGGAGCAGGCTTATCAGGTTCATCTGGATGCGATTGCCGGGCAGGCAATTGGCTTGGTGCGTTCGGATGATTTGCCGCATTTCATTGCCCATACTGGTGCTGCCGGCGCAATCATAGGTTGTTTCGCGGCCGACGGAAAAATGGTGGCCTACGGGGTACTCGGCACCAACTCCGCGACAGCGTCACACATGGCCAAGCTATTGCACGTCAAAACAGCCGACCTTGAACGTTTTGCGATCCTCGATGGAGCGGCATCGCTATCTGAATGGAGAGGATACGGTTTGCATCGCGAGTTGATACAGTTGCGGCTCGATCTTGCAATCACGATGGGGCGCAGCTTGATCGGTGCAACGGTATCGCCTGACAACATCTTGAGCCTGCGCGGATTGCTGGCGGCACAATTCCAGATCAGGGATTTTGCCACCTTATACGGCGGCCTGCCCCGCCTGGTTATGCAGCGTGACATGACCACAGTCGAATCGTCATGGGCCCTTGTACGATTGGTCGATGTAAGCGATCAGGCAGCGCATCAGGCTGCCTTGGCTCAGGGCTTAATTGGTTACGCCTGCTCGCAAACGGATAACCAAGACTGGCAACTACATTATGGTCATGCTGTCGAAATTTAGAACTTCCCCGTGTCGGAAGGAGAAGGGTCATTACGCTGGCCAACCTTCCTGCGTTCTTGTTCGCGATCACGTTGGCGCAACACATCGATCATCACATTGAAGGTGCGTGCCAGACGACCCAACTCATCATTGGATGTTACCTTGATATTTGCCTTCGCATAGTCACCGCTCTTCAGTGCATGTGCGGCGGCAGTCAGCCTCTCAATTGGCAGCACAATGCTGCGCGCAAATAGCACTGCCAATAAAAGGAATACCAGGCCCACCAGGATTACGCTATACAGCACATTCGTAAACAAACGATCCAGTGGCTGTTCAAAAGATTGGCGCGGTTCGCTCATGCCGACCACCCAATTATGCCCCGCCACCGGTGCGTAACCTGCAATTTCACTATTGCCCGATATGCTGGAATGGTAGCTGATGTTGCCGGATTTTTTTGCGCCTATCATGGCGCTGGCCAAATCGGGCATGTTCAAGCTATCTATCTTGTCACGCTGAAAACGTTGATCGGTCGCGATTTGGTTAAGCGTCGCCGCTGACAGTGGCTTAAGACTGTGATATAGCTCCTGCTCCTTGGGATGATAGATCAAAATGCCATCGCCATCGATCAGGAATGGAACGAGATTGGCACGGTGTATGTCGGATAACATGTTGGCAACGCTTGTTCCTTTAATGCGCAAAACAACAGCTCCAATGACCTTGCCGCTGGCGTCGACGACTGGATTGGAATAGTAGACGCCTGCAACACCGGCAGTGGAACCGACTACAATTCCTGTCATGAACGATCGTCCGGCCATTGCCTCCTTGAAATACTCACGGAACTTGAAATTCTTTCCCGCAACAGTAGGTTCGCTGGATGCGAGCGCGTTGCCGTCGTCATCCATCACGATTAAAGGGTATACATCAGGATTTGATTTTGCCAATCCCGTCAATTTGGCCGTGATCGAAATTTTGGATTCTTCGGAAGGATGTTCCAGGAAATCGACGAAATCCTGATCTGTACCGAGATAGTTTGCCAAGTGCCGACTATCATTCAGTAATTGCGAGAGCCTCCCTGCAGAGCTTTGCGCATGTTGTTCAAGATCGCGCAATTCACCTGCATACACGGTGTCCAATGTCGAGTTCAAATTGTAATAGGCGACGATCAGCATCGGCAGCAAAGCCGACAGCACCATGGCGAGGGTGACCTTGACGACGATAGGCCACGATGACGGGTGCACGGCAACCTTCCAGACACGCGACAACCAGGCTTTCAACAACAGCGGCGATTCCAGCAATGTGCGCAGGCTTTCGGCAATCACGGTTTCACTTTCACCGGAGCGCAAGGCATCCTGCCAGCCAAGGCTACCGGCGTGTGCGGCAAACAATGCTCGCCTGAAAGTGGATACGTCTTGCGGTCGCTCTTTGGCATCCAATCTCAATGCCCAGTCTATCGCCCCCAAAAATTCCGCACTGTAGCGCTCGCCTTGCTTCGTCACCGCCGGCACCATCGTGTCTTCTATTCGACGCTCCGGTGCCGGCAATGGCTTGGCGCCGGTTACCATCCAATACAGTGTTGCACCCAATGCATAGATATCAGTTGCGGGCCCCTGATCGGAACCCTCATATTGTTCACACGGAGCATAACCAGGCGTGACGGCATTGGCGATCTTGTGCCTATCACCGGCAGTTTGCCGCGCAGAACCAAAATCCAACAGCACTAGATCGCCGTTCTCATGACGCACATAAATATTATCCGGCTTGATGTCTCTGTGAAGATAACCGGAATCATGAACTACCATGAGACCTTCGAGCAAAGGTTGAACCAGCAATAACAGATCCGCTTCGGACATCTCCTTATGTCTTGGCCACCATTCTTTTAACGGCTTACCCCGTTCATATTCCAGCACCATATATGCGGTGCGATGTGCTTCAAAAAAACGCGCTACCCGCACTATATTCGGGTGGCGGAAAGTCGCCAGAGTACGCGCCTCAACCAGAAAACTTTCCAGGCCGTGCTGATAAAAATCCCTATCCTCGGCCCAACGCGGCGTTACCGACCGATCAGACGTGCGAAATGCGAAATCGCCAGGCAAGTATTCCTTGATCGCCACTTTGACATTCAAGTGAATATCGGTTGCAAGATAAGTGATGCCAAAGCCGCCACGACCAAGTAATCGATCGATTCGATATTCCAGCAATTTGAAACCAATCGGCAATGCAAGCAAGTCCTCCTTGCCGGTGAGTGGCATCGTTGCTGCAGGAACAATCTCGGCGTCCTCCGGCTGTTCGTGTGCCAGCAAATGCGAAATACCGGGGGATAAAGTAGGTTGTGATTGACTTGTTGCCGGGGTCAGTTCGCCGGTCGGCGCAGTGACGGCAGGTTGGGGTATGTGCAATACGGTAATATCATCATCCAAGCCCGAATTTTGCACAGGTTCGGTCAGTCTACCCGGCATTTGCCGGGCGCTGACGACAGAATGTGATTGATTGAGGAGTTCAGCGACTTCCAGCTCTTTCGCTCGTCGAAGTTTGCGTTCCAGTTTGACGATTGTTTCTAGTGCCTGGATCCGTTTTTCCGTGCTTCGGCTCTTGCCGACTTCTTCCGACTCGCGCTGATTGTCGGAATTATCAGGATTCGAGTTGGCGAGTCGCTGCCCTTGCGCAGGGAGCTCAACTGTATCTTTCGTGCCCGAACCTTCCTTCATGCGCGTTTCCATCCCTGGATATTTTTATTTACAACTATCTTGTTAGCCAGTTTTTTCGAGCGGGATTTAGCCACATTTCCATGCACAAATTGTCTACAGAAATTGTGTGTTTTCAATGTCTTTATCAAAATTACTACTTGCTTCCATGCTACCATAAGCAAGGGAATCTGCAGTCGAAAACCAATACAGGGGCACATCGGAGTTACCTTGAGCGATTGGAAACAATTATCCCCCAGCCTGTACCATCAATTAGCTTTGGGCCAAGCCTATGGCATGACCGATGTCGGCCTGGTGCGCAATTCAAATGAAGATAATTTCCTGATTGATGAGGAGCTTGGGCTGGTTGTCGTTGGCGATGGAATGGGCGGGCATCTGGGAGGAGAAATTGCCAGTGTTAACGCTATCGTTGCGACGCGCGACTTCATACGGTCATCTACCCAGTCAAAGGAAACTGATCCTGCACTCATGCAGGCAGACGATCCGGATGCCACTCGACCTGATGAAATGATGCCGGCGGTAATCACGTTATTTGAAGCGCTTGAATTCGCCAATGCGCAGTTGTATACAGAGAACCTTGCCAATCATAACGGCGAAGGCCAAGGCATGGGGACGACCCTGACCGGACTATGGCAATATCTGGACAAAGGATTGCTGGTCGTATTCCATGTGGGCGATAGTCGCCTGTATCGCTATCGCTCTGATGAGCTAAGCATCCTGACGCGAGATCAAACTTTATATCAGCAGGCAATCGAAGAAGGTATCGTGGAAAATTTACCTTCACGCAACCTGCTGTTACAGGCAATCGGGCCTAATGCCACGATCAAGCCGGAAGTCAAATCGCATACCTACCAGAAAGGTGATTTATATTTGCTTTGCACCGATGGGTTGTATGGAAAGACGCCTCATTTTGCAATCGAAGAAATCATGCGCAATACCCATGCACAGAATCTTGAGCAATCTTGCACAGACTTAATTAACTTGGCAAAAGAAAATGGCAGCAGGGACAATATCACTGCTGTGTTACTGATCTGTTCTTAGAGCTTCAATGCCGGCAATTGCCAGCCACATTTTAGCCAGCTACCATCCAGCATCGCGGTAAACGCCAGCGGAGCAGGCAACCCCCGACACACCAACACCGATGGCAGAACGTGAGGCGAACCATCAGTCCACCACAAACTATGCCCTGCAAGTAAGTTTTGCGCGATATCGACGGTCAGTGTTTGCATGTTGGCTTGGATCTGTTCCAGGCCATTGATCGGCAAACACCACCCACCAGTCGTGACCGGCGCTGGTTCAGGAAACCCGATTGGAACAGGCAACATTGACTTTGCCTGCAACGCCGCATCGAAATCTTCCAGCAGGAAATTATTTTCCAGCGAGGACAAGGCGAGTGCCTCCAGCTCGTCATACCACGTTTCGCCATCCGCCAACCAATGCAGCAAAGGCCCTTGAGTGGGGACACATGCGGCTATCATTAACGGGAAGTGCCGCCCCACTCTATCAACACTCGGCATCAGTACGCCAGCCCATGCATGTCCATCAACCACATCATTCGATAAAGCAAAGCGCCAAATTGGGCTCGTCAAGTAAGTATCCAGCCAGGCAGCGCCTAATTGCTCTTTGCTGGTTTGCAATCCTTGCTGCAACCAGACATCCCATTTATCAAGGAATGCGGGAGGTAGTCGCCGTGAGACGAAATCGCCATGCGAGGTAACCTTCCCAAAGAAACCAGGCGCGACATCTACGTGATCCATCACAGTCTATCCAGGCACCGGAATTGTTCCAACGTATCACGTTTGAACGGATTGATCACGCTGCTGGCGGTCAATTCAAATGACGCCTTTTTGCCATCGAGATCGAAACTTAGTTTGTAGCGTTCACCTTGTGGGGTGGGTTCCAATACTCCCTTGTCTATCATCCGGAACCATGCCCAGGGACCATCGGTCCTCAAATCGGTATGCGTCAACGCGGGCGTCGTTTCAAAATGCGTCTGACCGCTGCCTTTGCCGCTTGGCACCTGAAAGGAAGTCGCATGCAGAACAGTGTTGGGTGCATAGTTAAGCTGTTGCCCATCGATTTCCAGCAACAGTTTAGTGAATCCGACATCAACGCTCAACGGCTTAAGATCAAAGCGCATCGATACCTGGCTACCACCGCTCCCAAAGAACATATCGCGTATCCTTGCGGCGCGCTGAAATTCGCTCAACACATCTTGCGAAATACCCAGCGACGCATTGTTCGCCGTGCTGCGCCAGCGCCACTGGGCACCGCCCATATCGACGTATTGAAGTAGATTTTTTTGGAAAAAATCGTCAATAATCCCTCCCGCAGCGAAGAATTTTCCAAAGTCATCAGAGGTAACTTCCTGTGTCGCCGAGCGCACGAGGGGGTAGCGTCCGGCAATGGCCAGACGGCAGAATTGTGCACCGTTGGCCTGCCAAAGGGAGTTCAATCTTTCCCGCTCACTACCCGATGTCAAACCGGCGCTACTGCCATCTATGTTCTGCAACATGGTCGCCAAAGGCGCCGGTTTGCCATCCGCTTCACGCTTCAGCTTGGTCAAGGCATCGCCGGTCGGAGGCGGGGCGCCGGTACGTTTTGCCACTCCCACTGCGTCCAAATAAGTCGCAACATCTTTCAGCATCGACAATACGGCATCCAGCGGCACAGGCGAGGCCGCCGCAGCGCTTGATCCACCACCGCCCGCCATCTTGTGCAAGTCGTCGAAATGCGTATCAACAGGATTTATTTCCTTGGTTGGTGCCGGTGCATCATCATTGCCGGAACCTACTGCAGTCGCCAGTTTCTTCTTGTAGGAATCCAGCTTGTCTTTTACCTTGTCGCTCATCGACGGAGCATTCCCCTTGTCATTGGCGCCTTCAAGGGTCGTTTCCTTCGCTGCAGCGAGCAGGAATTTTCGCAAGGGAGATTCGGCACCGGAAAGAATATTGGTAACCCTTGCACCCTGATCCAAGGTGCTAAAAGGTATGATGCCGACATCCGTCAGCAAAGCATCCCACTGCGCTATGTACTCATTAAAATACAATTGCAGCACCGCAGCCTTGATTTGCTCCGTATCGCCGGGGCCGGCAACCGATTCCTGCTGCGCCAACACCCAGCTATCCTTGACAACGTCGCCGATCGCCTGTTCATTCTGTTCGATAAATTTTTTATATCCCGCCACCGTAAACATGCCGTTGATACCACGTGTCAACGGTTCGCCACTGCGCCTGACGAAAACCTGCGGCGCATCGCGCCCGCCTACATTCGTCACGGAAAATTCCGGCAACTTGCTTCTGGACAGTTCGCGTTTCAAGCGGTTATATACACGTTGCTGCAACGGCATTCTGGCCAATGCCAGGCGCGTATCGCTGATGAGGTCCGCATTTAATTTCAACGGATCCTCTACAACTTGATTATATTGATCCAGCAATGCCTGAACATGTGCGGACAATTCCTGCCGTTGCGTATCACTTACCCCTTTCAGATTGTGATCCCAATCGTAGTCAATCCAGGCCTTGACCGATTCGGCATCGAAATGCGTGGCATCACCCAACATCAGGTATACGCGTAGTACTTCATATAAATATTCATTATTATTCGCTGTATTGCGACGCAACTCGTCTTCCATACGATCGACGATACGTGGCAACAGCGTCTCACGCAGCATCTTTCTATAGACGTCCCGGCCACCCGCGCCAAGCTTGTCACCCTGATACAGGCCAAATCGCATCAACAGCGGCGCACCCTGATCTCGGTCTGCGTATCCAGCTGGTAAATCCCTTATTGCATCCAGCAGAGGCAAGGTTTGCGCTATATTTCCACGCGGACTCAAGGCAGATGCCAATTTGTTGATTTCCTCCACGCGTTGATTCACGTCGTTCACGTAGTGCTGGTTGCGGTAATAGCTGGTAATCAAGGTCGCCAGAATCAGGAAGAAAACAACAACAATCGCTATGGAGCTGCCCCACTGTACCCAGCGCCGCTTGCGCTCCAATACCAGATTGACACCGGCCAGATTGGCTTCGGGAAAGATCACTTCACGCAATAATCTGGTGATGAAATAACTGCGACCGCTGGAAGCAGATGGCGGCAGTACCTGCCGGTCCAATCCAAAGGCAGCTGCCATGGCATTCATCACTCTATCAATCGGGCTGCCTTCTTGTGTGCCACTGGTAAAGTAGACACCGCGCAATAACGCTTTTTCTTCGTACCGCGTGGATTGGAATACATCGTTGAGGAAGCGGCTGAGTGTGTCGCCAACACCCGCGAATTGTTGCGGAAAACCATACATCAATGCGCGTCTTTGTACATCGCGCTCCTGTTGCATGCGCGCCAATACGCGGACCTGCAACTGTTGTTCCAGCAATTGAAACTCGCCGGGAAATGCAGCCAACGCGCTATCCACCTGATTTGCGTCGGCCAGCGGGAATGTTATACCCCACACCTGCGCTCTATCCTCGCGCCCCAGATTGTCAAAGAATTCGACGAAACCAGCCAATAAATCGCACTTGGTCACCATGACATAAATAGGAAAACGTATACCGAGACGCTCGTGCAACTCTTTAATACGTTCACGAATCGCCTGAGCCTGGGCCTGACGTGCGCTTTCACTCTGTTGCAAGAGATCGGCGATGCTCAATGCAACGATGACGCCATTGACAGGGCGGCGACGGCGATGTTTTCGCAGCAATTGCAGGAAGCCACCCCAGGCCGCCTTGTCGACTTCAGTGTAACTATCCTGCGTCGTGTATCGCCCCGCCGTGTCCAACAATACCGCTTCGTCTGTAAACCACCAGTCGCAATTTCTGGTGCCGCCCACGCCGCCTATTGCAGCTTTCCCCATGCTCTCGGCCAACGGGAATTTCAAGCCGGATTGCACCAAGGCGGTCGTTTTTCCAGTGCCTGGCGCACCGACAAACATATACCAGGGCAACTGATATAGGCCACCTTTCTTGCTTCCCAACTTGGCAAGTACGCTCAAGGCTTCCTGGAGTCGTTTGCCCAACGCTTCCAGTTCAGCCGCCGTTTCTTTCGCGCCAGGTGCGGGTGGCGGCAGATCTTCACCGGCAACGCCCTTCATCAATTTCGCGTTGGCGATCTTGGCAGCGATAACTTTCCATATGATAACGGTGGCCCAGATCAGGAAAAAAATGAATATGAAGGTCCAGCGCACATTTTCTGAAGCAAATGGATATTTATTGTTAAAGGCCAGTAGCGGACCTTCGAACCAGAGTATCAGCGATAGCAGCAGTACGCCGAGCAGTGATAACACCCACGGTTTTATGAGCCAGGAAAAAAATCGCTTCATAGATATCCAAAAATCCGTTGATTGAAATTGGAGGTCATGTTGATGTCCCCATGTGCGTTCACGGTGCGGCTGCGGGTGTCAGCACAACGATATCGACACGTCTGTTGCGCGCGCGATTAATCGGGCTGTCATTAGGAACCAAGGGCTCGGTATCTCCCCGTCCTTCTACCGTATACCGTTCCGGAGGGCCAGCGCGCTCAGCCAGCAAATCCTTAACGGAATTGGCCCGGCCTTTGGACAAGTCCCAATTTGACGGAAATTTGGCAGAGATGCCCGCTTTGACATTATCGGTGTGCCCGATTACGATCACCTTGCCAGGAACCGGCTTCAATGCATCGCCAATGCGTTGCAAAAGCGGAATGAAGTCGCTTGCCACTTCTGCGCTACCGGATGCAAACACGCCGTCGCCGCGTAGCGTAACGGTGGAACGATCGGCCGTTTCATTGACGCTAACCAAACCGCGTTCAATTTCCGGCGCAAGAAAACCGGCAACGCGCACCGGTATTGCCACAGGAACCGCCGGCACGGCGGGCGGCGGCAGCGGTGCAGTAACGGCAGCTTGCACCTTGATCTGATGCAAGCTGGTAAAAACCGGATCTGAAGCCTGGTTGAGCCGGTAGCCTAAAAATAGCTGCAAGATGATCAATATTGCTATCGCGATAGTTGCCAGCACCCATACCGGAATGACGCGCCAAAGAGGCTCCCCCTTGCCGACAGCGCCCTTCCAGTGCACCGACAATTCAGGCTCGAAAGCACCGCGCTGCTTTTGTATCAATTGCTGCAAGCGTTCACGTAACATTTCCAGTTGCGCGCGTCCCCCTTCGATCACACGATAACGCCCCTCAAGACCAAGCGCCAGGCACAGGTACATCAATTCCAGGATATGTAAATTGGCGACGGTATCTTGCCCAAGTTTTTGTAATATGAGGAAAAATTTTTCACCGCCGAAGGCTTCATTATGAAAGGTCACCAGCAAGCTGCGACTGGCCCATACCCCTCCTCCGCCCCACGGCGTGGAAGAAATGGTCTCGTCCAGAAATGTGCACAAGGAATAGCGGGCAACGGCAATCGCTTCATGATCGGCACGTGCTCCCTTGGCTTCGTTTTCAAAAGTCTTGATCGCACCAATCAGTTGCGTGCGTAACAATTCCACATTCGGATGGGAAGTCATGCGACGCAGCGGCGTAATCAGATCAAGCAAAGGGTTTGCAGCACGCACAAGCGGATTCAGTGCATTTCCTTGCATGTGCACTTGTCCCTGAGGGGCATTCGATGCAACAGCGCCGGAAGCCTGCGTTGGTATCGGTTGCTGCGTTTGCGAAACCATCACCGTTCTATCGTCCGCCGTCGCAGGAACCGAGTCGGCAGCCGATGTTGGAGATGCCATTGAGGCTGTGCGCTTACCTCCCGGCGCTGGAACCAAAACAGTACGTTCAGGATCCTGGAAAGGATCTTGCGGCTCACTTGGACTCACGATGATTACCTCTGTTTTATTTTCAAAAACGTCAGATGAGTTCAACAATTCGACTCATCGCTTTATCCTTTTGTTCAATTCGGCATCATTTCCTGATAGCCCAGAATTGCATCTGCAATCCAGGGAATTCAGCAGGTACGTGCATCGCAAATCCAGCTGAGGTCAACATGGGCTTCCAGTACTCGCTATTTTTATCAAGCTCAAAATAGGTGTACCCAGCGTGGAATGGCAATTGACGCGGCGCCACGGGCAGCGGCCGCAACGCGATCCCCGGCAACTGCAAATTGACCAAATCCCTGATTTTTTCAACCGACCCAATCTTGACCTTGGCTGGGAAACCCGTCCGTATCGTTTCCGCCGGCATTTGAGCGTTGACTGCCAGTACGAAGACCGCAGATTTTATCAATTCGGGATCCGGGACGACCGCCACGCGAATCCCGAATTGTCTTTCTTCCAAAGCGATAGGAACTGCATGCGAATCCATTACCAAGGACAGCGATTTGCGCAACTCATCGATAACAGGAAAAAAGGTTTCCCGCAATTTGTCATGCTTATATACCGGAAATTCGATACCGCGCTTTTGTGGCGAAGTAAAGGTTGCGAGTTCTCCGGCAAGTTGCACCATATCCCGATACAACTCTTCCGGATGCAAGCCCGTCATGCTCGCCAGATGGGCAACCAGGGGCTCGGAACGATTCACCACTTGTAACAGCAGAAAGTCAGCTATCTCGGCAGCACCGGCGGCGCCAGGCTGGCTTAACCGGCTAGACAGGGATTCCCCGCGCTGATGCAGCAACCCGAGGAGTTCATCGACGAACGCTCCCAGGCGCGGCGCGGCGCGGAAGTCCAGGCATGGCGGGCAATAATCAGGGTCAAGCAAAACACGATTGTCGGCGCGTCGCTCCAGGACACGAGCCACGCCCAAGCCTGTATACGCATTGGCGACATCGCCCTCACTCGCCAGGCGCAAGCGCATTTTCCCCACTTGCATCAGGGCGCTGTTATTTAGCCCGTTGCTGTCCCACGCTTCATATTCCGCACTGCGGTGGCGCGCATAGTTATCCTGTTCGTTTTCATCAGCCACCTCGGCGATGCCGGGTCTGCGTGAAGGCAGCGCTAACATGACCAATACATTGCGCGCATCTTCGGGAATGTTGAGCGGTACAGGTAATTCATCCTCTGCAGGCAAATAGAGCGGAGTGCCATCCGGTAGCACGGCATTGCAAGATTGCAGCGCGAGCTTACCCAATGTTAGTTGCTGCTCATCTATCTTGAGGTTGGAAAACCCCCAGGAATAAGGGCGCAATCCGGAAACTCGCGACTCCAGCAAGGTATGCAAGTAGCGGTCATGCTGCTGCAAATGCTGAGGCTGCAATAACATGCCTTCAGACCAGATTACTTTACTATTCCAAGACATTTTGCCTCGCCGTTTTTAAAGTATTTTTCCGCCAAATCCAACAACATGACATGCTTCTGCTATGAATATTGCCATCTGCGCCCGCAAAAGACTTCTTATTTCCGGCTTTGGCGCAGCCTTTGAATTTGCTCTTCATAAGCTGCGGCAAATTTCTCGCCGAACAGACGCTGGAAATCTGCATCCGCATCATTGGAAATTTCCTTGTATAACTCTACGAGCTTGTCCCACATCTTTGCCTTGCGATTCCCAGCCAGAATATTGTCCATCACGGTAGGCACTTGCAAAAATTGCTCGATTTCGGTCGGATCAAATCTCTTCAATACGCCGGCCAGCGCGGCCCGCATGCCCGCCAGAATCGCTAGTTCATGCGCCTTCAGATCGTCGTAAGCATTGGCAAACGCACGAACCGGCGTCATATAACCAGCCATCGAATTGGCTAACATTTGGGTTAATGCACTGTCAGGATCCGGCAAAAATTTCAACGGATTGTTCGCCTGGGTTGCGATCATCGTCATCTCCAGACGGCTCTCGCGCTTGGTCATCGTTCGCGCAACCAACACACCCATTGTGCCACTGGTCGCTTCGCGCAACATGGCGCCAACCAATTCGGCCAACTCCACGGCAGATCGATTGGTTTTCAATTCGGGCATTCCCAATCCGCGCAACAAGGCCAGAACTACTTCGTTGTCACTTGCAGCCGGCATGGATGCCGAAGAAGATTGCTGCAGTGGCGCCGCAACTGGAACAGAGCCACGTGAACCAGCGACTTGATCCGTTCGCGCCGAAAGTCCATTGTCCGGCGTTCCTATCTGCGGCGAAAACACAGGGTGCGGTGAAGATTGAAGGTGGGATTCAATCGTTGGCGCAGCATGCATCTCTCCCTTTGCGGGCGACGGCTTGGGATCGAATGCGTCGGCAGGAATCTGAATTGGTGCAGAGGCTGACGCTTCCGTTGCCGGCTTAGGCACCGGAGATCGCGCCGGCAAATAATCGGCCAGCGGATCATAATCGCTCGGGATAGCCATGCCAGCCGGTGCAACCGGCGTGGTAGCCGCACCTACCGGCATCTGAAAAGCCTGGATTTCCGGGGATATATGGTCGCTTTCTGCCCCTCGGAATGCCGGAATTGCGGGCCGCTGCGCCGAGGCGTTAACGGGGGTATCAAACAAATTCACGCCCAAAGGATCGAAATTCGGGTTATCGAAGCTACCCGCCAATTCCAGTATTTTTGCGCCAGACAAGGAGTCGTCTATGCTGGCATTCAGCACAGCGGGAGTTGTCGCTATATTCGGTTCAACCTGAAGCGGTGACGGCGGTAGCGGCACCGTATCGGGGCTGATATTGACCGACAGATGGTACTCGCCTATGCTTAGGCTGTCGCCATCAGCCAGGAGCAACTCCCTGCCGCGCCCCAATGGCCGATCATTGACCAGACTCGGATTGCTGCCGACATCGGTTAAATAGTAGCCCGCGTCATGAAAATCAATTTTGGCGTGTACACGCGAGATATATTTACTTGGGTCTTCCAGTATCAGATCGTTGCCAACCGAACGTCCAATAGCCCCGCCCAACTGGTCAAAGCGCTTGACCACCGGTTGCGGCAAAGCTTCATTGCGATAAGTGTGAACGCGCAAAGTGATTGGCATCGTATCTTCAGGGTAGCTTATCGCCTGGGAGTCAGTTGTTGTGGAATGATTCGCGCCACATAGTGCGCATAAGATTATACCTTCACTTTTGGAACTCGGACACCACTCCCTATCAAACCCTCAATGTGAATGTTTTCCTGTGGCAATCAGTTTGCCGGGCTTGAAAACACTGCCGGTCATCAGTCGATTATCGATCGGGATTGAGCTACAGTTCGCCCACCTCATGTAAAAATCGCAGGCGCTCCTTTTCGGTCGCCAGATTTTCAGCCAGAATACGAAAAAATTCATGGCGGTTGGCAGTGGCCTTGGCCGCTCTCTTGATTACGACCTTCGCGATAGGGCCGATGTATGGCGTCAGCTTTTGCTCGGCAGCGTCAAGCAAGGCCTGATCCAATGGCAACTGCGTGGACGACATGGCGGTCGAACTGGATTGCACAGCACCGATGACACTATTCATGCTCGTCGCCATCGGCGGTTTGGTTGCGGGAACGGGGGTGAGTGTCGAAATCCCCATTTTCTTCTTGATTGCCCTGGCAGTTTCCAGAAATTGCAAACGCCCGTTTTCCGAGGGAATGTGCGGCAATAGCTTTTTGCATAGGTCGTCCACATCCACCGCCTGCGCAGCGGAATTTCTCAACAATAATTTGGCCATGGGGCCAACTTGCGTGGAAAGTGCAATCTGCAGCTCAGGCATGATTTCCAATACCCACGGAGCAACCGTTGCCGTGGGCAATGTCGCCGGTTGAGTTTGAATGAAAGCGGGATCGGTGCGTCGAGTCGAACCCGCCTGCTCACCCGGCAATGAACCTTCACGTAGATTTTTGCCCGGTTTCGAAGGTTGAAAGGCCAATATGGTTCTTTCATTGTCTTCATCCGTAAGCGCCGCGCCGCCAGTGTACTCAAGGTGGGCATCCGTCAGCGCACCAAGGAAGGCCTGCGCGGACGGATAACGATCTTCGGGGCGCTTGGCCAAGGCTTTGCAAATGATCTGATCAAAGGTTTTACTCAATTTGGAATTGAGTTCAGTAGGGTTTTTCGGCATCTGATTCATGATTTGATGCATGACCGTTGAGGCCGAACCGACAAAAGGACGTGAACCTGTCAGCAGTTGATACAAGACTACGCCGGATGCAAATACATCGGTACGCCCATCCACGCTCTCCCCTGAAAACTGTTCCGGCGACATATAGCTTGGCGTACCGATCACCGAACCGACTTGGGTCAACGTCGATGACTCAATTCTGGCAATGCCGAAATCCGTGACCTTTACCTGAGCATCTGTGGTGATCAACAGATTTGCCGGCTTGATATCTCGATGCACGACACCACGCGCATGAGCGTATTCAAGCGCGCGCAATAATTGCGTCATGCACAAAATGGTCGCATTAAGATCCATCGGCGTTCCCGCGACCAACATGGAATTCAAGGAGGCACCTTCGACGAACTCCATGGCGATATAGGTCGTCTCCGGAGTTTCGCCGTAATCGTATACTTGGACAATGTTAGGGTGCGTCAGTCGCCCGGAGGCCTGAGCCTCGTTCTTGAAACGGGCAACGAGTTCTGTCTCCTGATGTTCTTCAAACAATTCCGCTCGTATGGTCTTGAGTGCCACGACTCGCGCAATATTTAAATCATAAGCCTTGTACACGACGCCCATTGCGCCGGTGCCAAGAATGCTGTCAATTCTGTACTTACCTATTTGTTCAATCATTCAATTTATGTTTCAGCATCAGAACAAATTTCATCCAGCGCAATGAAACAAACTCCCTTATTCTTCCAGCATCTTCAGAGCACTGGCCAGGCTGGTGCGCATGCGTCCGAAGGATTGAGCCAGCGTGGACAATTCATCATTGCCTTTGACGTCGAATTCCTCCACGTCGAATTTTCCCATGCTTACCTCATCCGCTTTGTCGGCAAGGCTGGTAATACGGCGCGTCACGAAAAAATGCACCATCACGTTCAAGGCAATGAATACGAATACAAACACACCAAACAAGGACAACATAAAGGTCTTGAAAATGGCATGAGCCCTTTGCAGAGGTACCGTCATCGGTACGGAAATAACCTGAGCGCCGATAATTTCATTCAAATTCCAGCCAAAGCCATTATTCCCACCATAGATATCAGTCATGGTTTTCGGTGCAGCGTCGGCGGTGCTATGGCAGGCCAGGCAGGCCGGATCCTTGATCTGCAAAGGACGTGCTATATAAAGGGCGCGACCTATCGGTGTATCGCGCTCGCCAATGTATTCTTTCATGCTTGCGTCGCTTCGCAGCTTCTGAACAACATCCGCCTCCCAGTCCGCAGCCCTATCACGCAAATTGGTTGGATTCAACGTCGCTTCCTTGTAGGTAAAGTCCGGGTAGGATTTGAGCACGGTATTCAAATTCTCGGTAGCCGCGTATGAAGGCACAGATTGCGGATTAAACTGGTATTTCATCTGCGTTTGCAATAATGGCGCTACCTGCTTGGAGGTATAGGTACGCACCGCGAGTGCCGATTCGAGCAAAAACCGAGCGTCTTGCAATGTCTCTTCCCTAGCACTATCTTTTAATAACGTATTGGCAATCAGTCCGGCAGCGACAAAGCCTATTGCAAAAATAGAGACGAACACGACGTTAAACTTGGTTGCGATTGACATTCTCATGCCGTTTCCTTCACATAATGGAATTTTTATCTTGCCATGCCGAAATATTACTCACCGTAAGGAATTCAAATATTAATGTTGACGATCAATTCTGCACCGAGGAACGCCGCCAACCCTTAATTTGTTCGTTAGCTTTTTTGCTTTGCT